>JGI12269J14319_10003574_pt1 | contig 14529 bp, 7 predicted proteins | sample PeaSoiSIISIP2007_FD_14319 | JGI IMG/M metagenome (IMG submission 14319) | reverse complement strand
CACCGAGTGACTGCCGGCCGAGTTGTTTCCGATCATGCCGCCGATCGTGGCCCGGTCGGCGGTCGAGGTGTCGGGGGCGAACATCAGCCCGTGCGCGGCGGCGGCCCGGTTCAGCTGGTCCTGGACCACGCCAGGCTGCACCCGAGCGGTCATCGCCTCAGGATCGATCCGCAGGATCCGGTCCATGTGCCGGGAGAAGTCAAGCACGATGGCCGCGCCGACCGCCTGCCCGGCCAGGCTGGTGCCGGCCCCGCGAGGCAGCACCGGAACGCCGAACTGGCCGGCTACCGCGACGACCGCTGCGGCGTCGTCCGCGTCTTGAGGGAAGACGACCCCGATCGGCTCGATCGAGTACATACTCGCGTCGCGCGAGTACAGGTGCCGGGAATAGCTGTCGAACCTGACCTCGCCCGCGACCGCGCGGCCGAGCGCCGCCGCGAGGTCGCCGGTCGAGGCCTGCCCGGCCGGCCGCCGTGAGCCAGTCGCCGAACCGCTAATAGTGCACCTCCCGCCGGGCCGACCGGCCGCCCGCAGGGCAGCCGGGCGGCACTTTTCCGTTAACCATCTCACCTGGTTAGGCTGTGCGCGCCGGCCGGGCAGACCGCCCGGTCAAGCTCGGCCCGCCTGACCTGGTCAAGCGATGTCAGCAGGTTCGGCACGACATGATGTGCGGATGGAGCATCTCGGTGGCAGGCACTTCCTGCAGATTCCAGGACCGACCAATGTCCCCGACCGTGTCCTCCGGGCGATGGCTGCGCCGACGATCGACCACCGGGGACCTGAATTCGCCGAGCTTGCCAGGCAGGTGCTGGCAGGCGTCGGACAGCTCTGCGGCAGCGCGCTTCCGGTAGCCATTTACCCGTCGTCTGGCACCGGCGCGTGGGAAGCCACGCTCGTCAAGGCTTATAATCCCAGGTCAGGAGCGCCTTTCATCATCGCCGCGCCGCTACAGCCGGATCAGCGTGAATTCTCAGGGCTGGGGATCGCTATGACCACCAGGAAGGACGCCCGCCAGGGCATCTGGCGGGAATGAAGGTGCCCGGCGTCATCTGGACGCAACTGGAGAAGTCCACCGCGAACGCCATGCCGCAGAGAACCAGCCCAGCAGCGACCCACGCGGCTACTCGTCCTGCTTCAGTCCTGGGACGGAACAGGGTGATTCCGGCTCGGCCACCCAGCACGAAGATCGCCCCGTACAGAACTATCCGTAGAATGAATGCCCCCAGCCATACATACGTGCCCCCGGCAGGAAACTGGTCCGTCACAATCGGCCTTGCCGTCCCCCCCTCGCAGTACGACCACGTATTCAGCAGCGCCATGTTCTGACCGACCGCGCAGCCAAGCCCGACCAGCACGCCCACCAGGGCGAACACGCACCCGACCGGAGCGCCGAGCGCGACCTCGGACCTTCCGGGCAGCATGATATTGGTGCCTTTATATGCCAGCGGATTCAGCGGCATCGATAATCACCCCTTGCGAGTGGGTCGGCCAGCGCGCGGCTACCAATTACTGGCCGACTTACACCCCCTCTTCACGTACTGCTTCCTAGTGAAGGGAAATGGCAACGCGTCACAATAGTTGCTCAACTGGTTCAGCCCAGTCCTTATTGCGGTGTCGATTGATCCATCCGTTAGGTTATAAAAATCAGAAACCGAATGGCCCATATTTATACCCATTTGCCGTTCGAGATAGTTTCCCTCTGTGTTCGTCCCCAGGATTATGCCGATAGCCTCTGCTCCGTTCTGCAGGAACCAGGAAGAGAATCCTGCCTCCCAGCCGACGTATCCGTAGGAGATATTGGCCCACACATTGTAGTAGATCTGACGCTTCTTAGTAACTCGCGTATAATAGTTGAGCTCTCCGCTCTCGCCCTGAATACCATATTTGCCGCCATTGGACATGTAAGGTCCCAACTGGACCTTGAAGTCCCACGCGCAGCCTTCGCACACCTTGGCTACCAGCTCCCCAGCAGCAGTCCAGAAGTCGGCGTATGCCAGAGCCTTCTTGAATGGGTTATGTGAATGCCTATAAGCATAATACACCTGCAAATAGCTCCACATGTCCCAAAATGTATTGCTTGTCAGCATATTATTTTCGATCTCATCGTAGATGAAGTCACGCGCAACGAGGTAACGCTGCGACGGGACTCCCGAGCCGCCACCGCAAGGGCCATTAGTGCACAGCCCGGTCGGGTCGCTACTACTAACGGGGTTGCCGCCAGTGTAGGCGTAAGGCTGGAGGGTCTGGTCGACGGCCGGGTCCAGAGAGGTGAACTGGCCGGTGGCTGGGTCGTAGTAGCGGTTGATCAGGTAGAGCAGCCCGGTGGGGTCGGTGTAGCCGCCCGCGTAGCCGAACGGCGTGGTGGCGGTGAGTCCGCCGGTGGTCTGGGGGTTGCCCCACGCGTCGTAGCTGGTGGTGCCGGTGAGAGCGCCGGAGCCGTTCACGGTGCCGCGGACCGAGCCAAGGGAGTCGGTGTTCAGGTAGGTGATGGCGCCGGTGGCCAGGTTGACTTGCTCGGCGGGGGCGTGTCCGCTGAGATAGATGTAAGCGTTGCCGGAGTCCATCAGGAGGTTGTCACCGTTCCACACGTAGTTCTCGGTGACAGGGCCCTCGCCGGACGGGGTGAACGTTGCAGAAGCGCGCATGCCGGTGTCGCTGTAGACGGCACCGCTCATGGCGGCGGCGGCGTTGCTGTAGCCGGTGAGGTCACTGGTCCCGTCCCAAGTCCCGGACGCGATAGTTGTGGAACCCTGTTTGGCCGTGAGCCGGTTTCCAGCAGCGTCGTAGGCGTAACTGGTGGCGGTACCGGACAAGGTGGCGGTCGAAAGCTCGCCGGCGTTGTCGTAGCTGCCGGTCGCGCCGGTCGGCAGGGTAGTCAGATTGGACGAGGCGTCGAACCCGTAGTTCAAGGCGGTTCCGGTGCCGGGGGTCATGGATGTCACCCGGCCCCTGTTGTCGTAGGTGTAGGTGGGCGACTGGGCCGAGCCCGGATTGTCGGCTTCGTTCAGGATGGTCCCGGCCGGGCCGTAGGAGTAGCCGAATGACTGCAGGGTGGCGGAGCTGTTCTTCAGAGTGATCGCCGACGGGGTGTCGGTCGGGTCGTAGCTGGTGGTGATCGTGTCACCGGTGGAGCCGAGGGCGAGGGAGTTCGGCAGTCCGTCAGCGGTGGAGCCGACCGTGATCTGATTGCCGTTGAAGTCAGTGACCCCGGTCAGCAGGCCGGCGTGATCGTAGTTGTAGTTCACGGTGTCCGTGCTGGCCCAGGTGGCCGCGGACGGCAGCGGGTAGGTGACTGAGGTGGTGTCGCCGTCAGCGTCGTAGCCGTGGCCGACGGTCTGGCCGGCGCCGTTGGTCGACGAGGTCAGCTCGCCGAACGCGTCGTAGACGTAACTTGATGACCCGGTCGCGTCGGTCATCGCGGTCATGTTGCCGTCGGCGTCATAGGAGTAGCTCGCTGACAGGCCCGGCGAGCCAGAGTAGGAGACGCTTGCCTCCTGCCCGCCCGGGGTATAGGTCATCGTCGCGGTCACGCCGTCCGGGTTGGTGGAGGTTAGCTCGTCGCCGTTGGGAGCGTAGGTGAAGGTCGTCGTCATGCCGTTCGGTGCGGCGGCGGTGCCCGGGCGGGTGACCGACACCAGCTCGTCGGCCGCGTCGTAGCTGTAGGTAGTCTGCGCGGCGCCCTGGGCCGGGTAGGCATGCGGATCCACGATCCACGGGTAGCTCGTGGGATTGGTGTTGCACGGCGCGACGCCGGAAGCGTTCCCGTCGGCGTACACCACCGAGGTTGTCCTGCCGCTTGGGTCGTAGCAGTACGAGACCGTCGATGCCGCTGAGCCGGATCCGGTCGTCTGCGTGGCCAGCTTCCCGGCGTCGTTATAGGTGCTTGTGATGACCTGGTTCGGTCCGCCAGTGGTGGCGGGCGGGACGGTGACCTGGAGCAGGTTGCCGTCGCTGTCGTAGGCGTAGGTTGTCGTCTCGTACGGATGCGGCCCGGTCTGCCCCGCTGGTAGTGGCGTGAACTCCTGCGTCTTCTGGCCCAGCGCGTTGAATGTAGCCATGGTCGCGTCGGTCGCGAGCTGGCTGGTGTCTGGGTTGTACCCGGCCGGATAGGCCGCTGGGCACGACGCCGGGGTAAGGCTATTCGCGGCAACCCCGGCGGGCGGGACGGATTGAGCGAGGTTGCCGTCGCCGTCGTAGCAGGTCAAGGTGGTGTTGCCGTCAGCGTCGGTGACCAGGACGGCCCGGTCGTCAGCGTTATAGCCGATGGTTGAGGTGTAGCCGCGGGCGTCCTGGACGGTGGTCTGGTTGCCGTTGGCGTCATAACCGTAGGTTGTGGTCCGCGGCGTGACCGTGTGCCCGCTGCCGCCGCCGTCGCTGACCGACGTCTGCCGCCCGTCGGCGTTGTACGCCGTGGTAGTTGTGTAGTTGCCGGTGTTCGCGCCGGCCAGGTTCCCGTCCGGGCCGATGGTGCTGACCTGCTCTCCGTCGCCGTCATAGCTGTATGTGGTGGTAGCTAGCTCCGAGCCGTTCCCGTCCGGCGTCGAGGTCGAGGTCAAGTCACCCGCGCTGTCGTAGGTCAGCTGAGTAACCACACCGCCCGCGCTGATGGTTGCGCACGGCAGCACTGGTGCTGGCGCGGTCGCAGTGCAGCTGATCGCGGTGTTCGTGCCCGGCAGGGTAACGCTGTTGCCGTTGAACAGCTGGTAGGTGGTCTGGGCGTATGCCGGGGTATTGCTGCCTGGCTCATAGACGCCTACGGTCGCGTACAGTTCGTTGCCGTAGTTGTCGTACAGTGTCCAGCCCGCGCCGTACGCCGGCACCTGCGACGGAGGCGTGATCACCTGGCCGTGCGTCACCGGCACAGGGGGGGGGATCCTGCTGGCATGTCTCAGCCGCGGTCGCATCGGAGGAGCAGCTCGGCAAGTCCAAAGAAGTCGATGCCTGAGTCACCGCGGCCAGTTGCTCGCCGCCGCCGGGGTTCGTCTGCCCGTCTGGCATCGTCGCGGACACCATGGTGCCGCTGGTGTCGTAGCTGACGGTGGCGATGTTGCCGTTGGCGTCAGAGCTGGCGGTGTCGAGCTGGGTGCCCGCGCTAGTGCCGGTCCCTGACTGGTCCGGCACGAAATCCTGCTCGGAAGTGAGGGTGGTACCTGTCCATACGGACCGAGCGCCGAGGGTGCCCTGAGTGTAGTAGTAGACGGTCTTGTTCTGGTCCGGGTCGGTGACCGTGATCACGCCGTTGCCGGTGGCGGGGTTGAACCCGGTCCAGGTGTAAGTAGTGGCGTACCCCATCGGGTCGGTCTCGGAGGTGACCTGCCCGGCCGCGTTGTAAGCCAAAGTGGTGATCTTTCCGGCGTCGGGGCCGCCTGGCTGCCCGTTTGGGCTGGTGATGGTGAGCAGGTCGTTGGCGTTCAGCGGATTGCCGGTGGATCCGGCGCCGTAGGCGTAGCTGGTGACGTTGCCCATCGGGTCGGTCGCCGAGGTCAGGTCAGAGCTCGTGTAGCCGTAGGTCCACCGTCGGCCCATCGGGTCGGTGACGGAGGTGACCAGGTTCGCTGCGTTGTACCCGACCGTCAGAGTCCGGCCGGAGGCGGAGGTGATGACCTGGCACCAGTTCGCCGTCGACGGACACTGCCCGTAGCCGGGCAGGGTGACCCCGTAGCTCAGGGTCAGGGTGTCGCCGTCGGCGTCGGTCTCGCTGGTCAGCTGGCCGGCCGTGTTGTAGGTGTAGGATGTCCCCGGCTGCGGGGTGAACGTGTATATGCCCGCGGAGGAGTTGTAGGTCAGCGTCGCGCCGACGTCCTGCGGCAGCGCGCAGTACTGGCCCGCGGTCACGTACGGCGCCGTGCAGGTTCCGCCGGACTGGGCATAGAAGGTGACCTGCGCGCCGCCCGGCTGGGTGACCGTGATCCCGCCCGGGTAGGTCGTGCCGTTAACCGTGGTTCCCGGCACCGGGTACAGGGCGCTGGTCTGGCCGGGCGCCGGGGTGATTGTCGCCACCGTCGCGGAGGTCACCTCCCGGAGCCGACCGTTGGAGGCATCGGTGATGTACAGGTCGCTCGCCGGATCGACCGACACGCCGTTGGCGAACCAGATCAGGGCCGAGGTCGCCGGGCCACCGTCACCGGAATCTCCGGCCGTCCCTGCCGCGCTGCCCGCGACGGTGTACACGTCGTCCGCGGACATCGCCTGACCCCACTGGGTGCCGTTGGCCGCCGCGACCTCCTGAACCCGGCTGTTGTAGTAGTCCGCGATGTACACGTCCCCGGCGGCGTCCGCGGCGACCGCAGCCGGGGCGTCAAGCTTGGAGCTGGTCGCCGGAACGCCGTCGCCGCCCACGCCCGAGCTGCCGGACGCGCTCCCGGCGATGGTGTACATGTCATCCCTGGTCATCGCCTGGCCGTTTTGCTGACCGGTGGCGACCGGCACCTCCTGCACTCGGTTGTTCCCGAAGTCGGCGATGTACAGGTTCCCCGCCCTGTCGGCCGCGACGCCTTCCGGCTCCGCCAGCAGCGCTGACGTCGCCGCGCCGCCGTCACCGGAGTCGCCGCTGCTGCCGGTGGCGCTGCCCGCGACCGTGTAGATGTCGCCCGCGACCCAGCCGGTGTGCCCCCACTGCTGGCCGCCCGACGCGTAGATCTCCTGGATCCGGTTGTTGAAGGAATCGGTGATGTACAGGTCACCGGCGCTGTCCACGGCGAGCGCGAGCGGAGTGTCCAGCAGCGCCGCCGTCGCCGGGCCGCCATCACCGCTCGTTCCGTAGGTGCCGGTCGGGCTGCCGGCGGCGGTAGAGATGGTACCCGTCGCGGCGGACAGCTCCTGGATCCGGTTGTTGCTGGCATCGGCGATGTACAAGTTCCCGGACGCGTCGACCGCGACCGCGAGCGGGGCGTCCAGGTAGGACAGGTAGCCCTTCCCGCCGTCGCCGGAGATGCCCGCGTGCCCGCTGGCGTTGCCCGCCACCGTGTACACGTCCGCGGCCGTCATCGAGATCCCGAACTGGGTGTGCGTCGTCGCCGCGATCTCCTGCACCCGGTTGTTGCCGTAGTCGGCGATGAACACGTCCCCCGCTGGGTCGAACGCCTCAGTCGCCGGCTTGTTCAGCGCGGCGGACGTGGCCGGACCGCCGTTGCCTTCCTGCTGGAACGTCGCGCCGCTGCCCGCGATCGTGGCAATGTCGTAGGTGGTGGCGGACACCTCGCGGACCCGCTCGTCGACGGAGTCGGCGATATACAAGTTGTTGGAGGAATCCAGGCTGACCTGCAGCGGCGAGTTCAGGTGCGCCGCGGTCGCGGCCCCGCCGTCGCCGGAGAACCCCGCCGTCCCGGTTGCCGACCCGGCGATCGTGTACAGGTCGTTCACGCTCATGGAGATGTTCCACTCGGTGTGGCCGGTCCGGGCGACTTCGACGATCCGGTTGTTCGCCGAGTCCGTGATGTACAGCTGCTGACCATTCCCGGACAGCACCGAGGTCGGGTTGTCGAGCAGCGCCGAGGTCGCCAGGGTTCCGTTCGTCGAGGTGTCACCGGATGCCCCGGTCGCCGACCCCGCGACGGCATACATGTCGCTGGCCGACATGGAGATGTTCCACTGGGTCCCGGCCGCCTTGGCGACCTCGGCGATCCGGTTGTTCCCGGTGTCGGCGATGTAGATGTCACCAGCGGACGAGATGCTCACCCCCTCGGGGAGGTTCACTTCGGCCTGGTTCGCCACCGTGCCGTTCGGCGAGTGACCCTGGGTCTCGTTCCCGGCGATCGTGTAGACGTCGTCGCTTGTCATCGACTGGCCCTCCCAGGTCGGGCCGCCCGACAGGTACACGTACTGGATCCGGCTGTTCCCGGTGTCCGCGATGTACATGTCGCCGTGCGAGTCGAACGCCACTCCCTGCGGCCCGTTCAGGAACGCCGATGACGCCAGTGTCCCGTTTCCCCGCTGCCCCGAAGCGCCGCCCCAGTTCCCCGCCACCGTGTACAGGTCATTGGCCGCCATCGACGAGATCCCCCACTGGGAGCCGGCGGACACCGGGATCTCCACGATCCGGCTGTTTCCCGCGTCCGCGATATACATGTCGCCCGCCGAGTCGAACGCCACCTGGGTCGGGATGTACAGCAGCGACTGGCCAGCCGTCGTTCCGTTCGCCGAGTGACCGGACGCCCCGCTCGGACTGCCGGCGACGGTGTACACCTCGCCGGCCGTCATGCTCTGGCCCCAATGCGTCCCGCTCGTGCCTGGAATCTCCTGGATCCGGTTCCCGTCCGAGTCAGCGATGTACTCGTTGCCGTTGTTCCACGTCACCCCGCCCGGGGCGTTCAGCGGGGCCGCCGTCGGCGATCCGCCGTCCCCGTTGTCCGTCCCCTCTCCCGCCAGCGTGTAAATGTCGCCGCGCACCGGGCTGGCCGCGGACAGCGACGACGACCAGTTATCGGTCCACCCGTAGCCCATCGACCCCGGCATCCCGGTCCGGGTCTGCTGCTGCGCCACCTGCGCGTCATAGGTCCTGGTGAAATCCAGCGACGGCCCGAACGTCGGGATGCTCAGGTCGGCGCCTGACGTGCTGTAGTCGCCATTCTCGGTGTTCACCCCGCCGGACTCCGCCTGGGACACGGCCCGCGCGGCCGGGTTCCTCCCGCCGACGGTCGACCCGGCCGGCACCTGCCCTCCAGTCGAGGACGCCAGCGCCGCCGTCGCGGTGCTCACCGGAGCGCCAAGCAAGATGTACGGCTGCCCCGTCGCCCCGTCCGAGGCGGTGAAATTCGCGGTCGCATCCGAGGCCGCGTCATACGCCACGGGCGTGAACAGCGTCGGCCAGGAATCAAACGCCTCCTGCACGGGGCACGACGGCGACGGCCACGACGACCCCGACAGCGTGCTGCTGGCGAACCCGCCGAAGGTGCCGGAGGCAACCGCCTCCCACTTGTTCGCCGTCCCCGCGTCAGCGCAGGCCAGGCCGCCCTGCACGGTCAGCCCTCCCGCCGTGCCGATGCCCTCGACCCCGGCCAGCAACGGCACGCTGGTGCCCGCCGACGCCGTCGAGTACTCACAATTCAGCGACACATACAATCCCGTGACACTGCCCGTCGCCGGCTGAGTAGCCGCATAGCCGACAGCGGCGTAGATCAGGCTGTTCGCGCCCGAGGTCCCCGGCAGTGCCGGCGCCGTTCCCAGCACGGCCACATTGCCGTTGACAGCCGTCTGCCAGGTCGTTCCCAGCGCGTCACCGCCCGACGTCCCCGTCGTCGGCGTCAGGGTGGAGCACGACCCGCCGCTGGACGGGTCGCCGATCACGAGCGCTGAGTACTTCGACTACGTCAACGCCCACGGCGGCGTGTACGGCCGCCGGATCATCTACCGGTACCTCGATGACCACGGCGACATAGCCTACGTCCCGTCCCTGGTCCATCAGCTAGTCCAGCAGGACGCCGCCTTCGCGATCGTCGGCGGCTACGGCACCGAAGCGAACCTGGCCGCCGCCCGGTACCTGGCCGCCGCCGGCGTCCCTGACCTCCTCGCCGAGTCCGGCTGCTCCTGCCTGAGCGCCATCGGCACCGTCAGCTGGCAGCCCGGCGACACCCGGGAGGCCAAGATCCTCGGTGCCTACCTCGCCCGCCGCTACCCCCGCGCCCGGATCGGCATCCTCTATCAGCACGACCAGGACGGCCAGGAAGGGGTCCGCGGCTTGTCAGCGGAGATCCCTGCCCGCCGCATCGTCAGCCGCCAGCCCTACCCGCCGGCCAGCCGCAGCGTCGCCGCCCAGATCGCCGCGCTGAAGGCCGCCGGAGCCCAGATCGTCGTCGCGTTCACCACCCCCGCCGTCACCGCCATGCTGCAGCCAGCCATGACCGTCCTGCGATACCACCCGCTGCTCGCCGCCCCCAGCACGGCCGGCCCGCAGACTCCCGGCGTCATCACCGACAGCTACCTCCCCGCCGCCAGCGCGCCGACCGGCACCCCAGCCGCCACCTGGATCACCCTATTCCGCGGAATCTGGCGCGGGCGCCTTCCCGGCGTCCCCTTCACCCCCGCAGTCATCGCGGGCATGGCCGCCGCCTACACCTTCACCCAGGCGATGTTCCAGGCCGGCCCGAACCCCACCCGCCAGGCTGTTCTCACCGCGTTCAGCACCGGCCTGCCCCAGGGTCCCGCCGCCGCCCCCTACACCAGCACCGCAGGCCAGCCTGGCATCAGCGGCGCCTACGTCGCGCTCACCGGTACCGGCGGCACCCTCACTCCGCTCACCGGCACCTACACCACCAGCGGCAGCCTCGTCGGCCCGGTCACCGCGGACCCCGCACCCGAGCCGCCAGCCCTCGCAACCGGAATGCCACCCCGCTGAGCATTCCCGGTCAGCGGCCCGTGTTACTTGACCTGGCATGCCAGGGAGTTCTCCTGGAAGGGAAGACGAGCATGAGGCGAGCGCTCACCAGCGTCATCACCACGACCGCCGCGCTCCTGGCGGTCGGCTGCACCAGTTCAAGCACCCGGCATGCCGTCCCGCCGATCCCGCTGCGGCTCGGCTTCGTAGCCACCATCACCCAGGCTCCCGCGCTCATCGGCGCGCGCGCGGGCATCCTCACCGCCGACCTGGCCGCCGCCCACACCCGGGTGCTGCTGGTCCCGTTCTCCACCCCCGCGGCCGAGACCGCCGCCCTGGACAGCCGAAAGCTGGACGCGGCCTACACCGACCCCGGCACCTTGCTGCAGAACCTCACCACGCACGGCGCACCAGCCATCGCCGTCATCAGCGGTGCGGCCACCGGCGGTGCCCAGCTCATCGTCACCCGCGCCATCAGCACACCCGCCCAGCTAGCCGGGAAGACCCTCACCGCGGGGACCCCGGGCACCGCCCCTGACCTTGAGTTCCGCGCCTGGCTCACCGCCCGTCACCTCACCATCGGCCAAGGGCACGGTCAGGTCACCATCAGCCCCATGACTCCCGCCGCCGCCCTCACCGCCTTCAGGAACCACGCCATCGCTGGCGCGTGGGAACCCGCGCCTTACGACACCCAGCTGATTCAGGCCGGCGGCCGGTCCCTCACTCCCGCCCCGCGGCCCGGCTCACCCGCCGCCCAGAACGCCGCCGCGACCACCATCCTGGTGACCACCCGCAGCTACCTCCAGGCCCACTCCGCAGCCGTCACCGCCCTGATCAAGGCGCAGATCCAGATCAACGACTACATCCACCATGACCCGCTCGCCGCCGAGATCGCCGCCAACGCCGAGCTCGCCGCACTCACCGGCCACCCACTCCCCGGCTCGCTGCTGACCTCCGCCTTCCAGCAGATCACCTTCACCGACAACCCCGCTACGGCCAGCCTCGCCGCGGACGCCGCCGCGGACGCCGCCGCGGGCCTGATCACCGGCACGCCGAACCTAGCCGCCAGCTACGACCTCGCCCCGCTCAACCTACTCCTCCGCCTCACCGGCGAGCCGCTCGTCAGCAGCTAGACCCCCGGTTGCGTCGCAGGTCAGCGGCATGGGCGGCGGGCGAGGGCTGAGCGGTCCAAGGCCTCACAGCAAAGAAGCCGGGGACCTACGCCAGCATCACGCTCGCTGCTGGCGTGTCCGTTGAGGAGCTGGCCGAGATAGACATCTCAATGAAGATCAGCTCGAGAACTGGTTTGCAACCTGCTGACCTGCTACTGCAGGACCTGCCTGGCCATCACGATCCGCTGGATTTGGTTGGTGCCCTCGTAGATCTGGGTGATCTTCGCGTCCCGCATCATCCGCTCGACCGGGTAGTCGCTGACGTAGCCGTACCCGCCGAGCAGCTGGACCGCGTCGGTGGTCACCTCCATCGCCACGTCGGAGGCGAAGCACTTGCAGGCCGAGGAGATGAACGTCAGGTCGGGCACTATCTGGCCCGCCATGGCCCGCTCGGACCTGGCCGCCGCCGCGTACGTCAGCTGCCTGGCCGCCTCCACCTTCATCGCCATGTCGGCCAGCATGAACTGGACGCCCTGGAACTCCGCGATCGCCTTGCCGAACTGCCGCCGCTCCTTGACGTAGCCAGCCGCGTAGTCCAGCGCGCCCTGCGCGATACCGAGCGCCTGCGCCGCGATCGTGATCCTGGTGTGGTCCAGCGCGGCCAGCGCGGTGCGGAAGCCGCTGCCCTCCTCGCCGATCATCCGGTCGGCCGGGATCACGCAGTTGTCGAAATACAGCTCGCGGGTTGGCGACCCCTTGATCCCGAGCTTGTGCTCAAGCGCGCCGAACGAAAACCCGGGATCGCCCTTCTCCACCACGAACGCGGAGATCCCGTGCGAGCCGACACCGGGCTCGGTGACGGCCATCACCGTGTAGAACGTCGATGCGCCCGCGTTCGTGATCCACCGCTTGGTCCCGTTAAGCACGTATGTATCGCCGTCGCGGACGGCGCGGGTCCGCATCGCTGCCGCATCCGAGCCGGCCTCAGGCTCGGACAGCGCGTAGGAGAACATCGCCTCGCCGCGTGCCACCGGCGGCAGGTAGCGCTGGTTCAGGTCCGCCGAGCCCGCCAGCAGCAGCGGGACCGTGCCCAGCTTGTTGACCGCGGGGATCAGCGAGCTGGACGCGCAGGCGCGGGCGACCTCCTCGATCACGATCACCGTCGCCAGCGCGTCGGCGCCGGCTCCGCCGTAGGCTTCGGGGATGTGGACGGCGTGCAGGCCAGCCTTGACCAGCGCGTCGTGCGCCTCCTGCGGGAACTCCGCGCGCTGATCGACCTGTGCCGCGTACGGCGCGATCTTGTCATCGGCGAGCTGGCGTACCGACTCGCGGAGAGCTTCATGCTCCGGCGACAGGGAGTAGGCGGTGAAGTCAAGGCTCATGCACCCGATCGTAGGAGCTAGCGGACAGGTGACGACAAGCCAGCCCGCCAGATCAGGGCGTGCAGCCGCCGGGGCGCCGTCGCGGTCGGCCGACCCGACCGCCATGCTGCTGCTCTCCGACGCGGGGCGTGACCTGCCCGGTCTGCTGGCCGGCCAGGACGTCGGCCCGGATCGCGCGCTGGCGCTCTCGGCCTCGCTGCGCGGCAGTAGTCCTGGTCACGAACCGTCAATAGGATGGATGGCTCGGTGTATCTGCTGTTTCGCACGCTATTCAAGCTGCCCTGACACTGTGTCCTCGTAAGCACACATCAGCTCTTGTCCTGCAAACCGGCTTGGTCTGTCAGCAGGGAGCGCGAGGTAGTAACCCTCCGCATAGCCGCCCCGAGGCAGGATCTCTTCGGGCTGGCGCGGATGCCATTCTCCGGCCTCGTCGCGGAATGCGAATATCGGGCCGGGGACGACGCCATGGCGTAGGTCGTATTCCGCGTGCACAAGCTAACGGTCAGCGCTATGCAACATTCAGCAGCGCCCTGAAGATGCGGCGGCTGTCTTCGTCTGCCTCGTCCAAGGCGCGCTCAGCATCCGCTGTCGCTTGCCGGGCGTTCAGGATCACATCTGCCCATCGGATCTCATCGGGCGTCATGTCCACCGGAATGTGTAGCTTGTCCCCGATCCACGCAGCAACCGCCGGCCATGACCAGAACCGCTCACCCCCAGGGCTCTGCCATTGCGGCGCGGGGAATCCGCCGGGGCCGCGCTTCCCGGCTGCCCACAGCCGCACTGCCTCCCGCGAGCGGCCCGTGCGCTGCGCGATTTCGAGCATGGTGACCTGGTCGACCTGTCCGGCGCCAACAACCCACAGGCCCGGTACTGTCTCGATATCCCGCACAGCCGTGCCAATGGCATGCGCCCAATTGGCGGCCTGGCGAGTGACGGTGATCAGCGTTCCCGAGGTTCCTGTCTCGATGCTGGCGTCACCGAGGCCGGCATCGTAGAGCGCGTCGACCTCATCGGCCGTAAGCTTACGGCCGAGCCGCAGGGTGAACTCATACGTCTGCATCGTCATCGTGATCTTCCCGTTCCTAGTTCCTGTTCATGCTGTGCTGGTGCGACCGCTACGTCCTCTCGTCCGGATGGCGGTGCCGCTGGATGAACCGGCGGATGTCCTTGGCGTGGTTGTCCGGGGTCTCCGGCGTAGACCAAACCCAGAACCTGCCCGTGCAATTCGTGCAGTCGATGTAACCCCAGTGCCTGCGCGTGTTGGTCTGCTCGACCTTCAGACCCGCGTCGGCTGCCTCGTCGAGAGCTCGATGGACCTGCGGCTTCTGGTGCGACCAACCCGTCGTGGTTGCAACCTTACAACGCGGTTGGTGGTTTGCAACATTCCCCCGCCACGCCAGCGCCTCCCCGCTGTCGCTGTTTCCGAGTCGATGCCCCATCGCATCTATTGCGGATGGGGCTCGGCGGTGTCCTGGGCGAGGCTGGCTCGGAGTGCGGCACCCCTTGCCTGGGCGACCTGGCGTAGTTCGTCCTGGAATGCTGTCATCCGGTTGCTCAGCTCCGGGTTGCCGACGGCGAGGATGCGGACCGCGAGGAGGCCGGCGTTGCGCGCCCCGCCGACGGCGACCGTGGCAACCGGGATCCCGGCTGGCATCTGGACGATCGAGAGCAGCGAATCCAGGCCGTCCAGGTGCGCAAGCGGGACCGGAACGCCGATCACCGG
>JGI12269J14319_10003570_pt1 | contig 14540 bp, 13 predicted proteins | sample PeaSoiSIISIP2007_FD_14319 | JGI IMG/M metagenome (IMG submission 14319) | reverse complement strand
ATCGTCTTCGCCGTCGCGGCCACGCTCATCGGCTATTTCCTCAGCCTCTACCTCATGCCCCGGGCGATGCGCGAGTACCACGACATGCAGGCGGCCATCGCCGGCGACATCGCCGGCGTCATCGTGGAGGCGGGCGTCTTCACCGAGGTGGCGCCGGGCATGACCTTCTATGCCCAGAGCCGCGACCGCAACGGCGTGCTTTCGGGCATCATCGTCGACGATTCCCGCGACCGGCAACGCCGCCTGCTCTACACCGCGACCCGCGGCGCCGTCACCAGCAGCCCCGAGGGGCCGCGCGCGATCCTGGAGAACGGCACCTATCAGGAAACGGACAAGAAATCCGGCCGTGTTTCGGTGCTGTACTTCGACCATACCTCGATCGGGCTGGCCGCGATGATGGGCCGCAGCAACCTGCAGCGCCGGCGGGAGGCCGAGGAACTCTACCTGCCCGAGCTGGCGGCCGGCATGGCGAGCGATCCGGATCCCGTCCGGCGCGACCAACTCAAGATCGAGCTGCACCGCCGCTTGGCGGAGCCGCTCTATACCATCGCACTCGCGCTGATCGCGGCCGGAGCGCTCATCAACGGCGGGGCGCCGCGCCAGGGGCAGAACGTCCAGATGTTGGGCGCCACGACCGGCGCTTCGACCTTGCTCGCGGTCTCCTTCATCCTGCGCGGCTTCATTCAGCGCGAGGCTGTGCTGGCGCCGGTCGTCTACNTGCTGCCGATCTTGGCCGCGGCCATCGGCATGTGGCTGCTGCTGCACCGGCCGGCATTCCAGCGCCGGGCGACGGCATGAAGGCCTCGCTGTCCCCGACCCTGACGCTTTACATCGGCGGCCGGTTCCTGGCCTGGGTGGCGGGCGTCTCGCTGCTGCTGAGCGCCATCGTCCTGTTCGGCGACGCCCTCGATCTGATGCGCAGGGCCTCCGATCACCCCGAGATCGGCTTCGGCCTGATCATGCAGATGGCCATATTCCAGATGCCATCGACCGCGCAGGAGGTCATGCCCTTCGGCCTTCTCGCCGCCACGCTCGGCTGTCTGGCGCAGCTGACGCGCAGCAGCGAACTCGTCATCGTGCGCGTCAGCGGCGCCTCGATCTGGCAGATCCTGACGCCCGCCCTCCTGCTGGGCCTCGCCGTCGGGCTGCTGCGCATCGGGGCATTCGACCCCATAGCCGCCGCGGCGACCCAGCACTTCGAAAGCATGGTCCAGCGCTATCTCGATCAGGCGGACCCGCTGGTGACCGTCAGCCCGACGGGACTGTGGCTGCGCCAGGTCACGGGCAAGGACAGCTATGTGCTGAACGCCCGCAGCATGGTGAGCGACAAGCCCCTGTTCAAGGCGGTGACCCTGCTCGACTTCGATTCCAGCAATCGCTTCATCCAGCGGATCGATGCCGCCAGCGCCGAGCTTCTCGATGCGGCCTGGGTGCTGAAGCAGGCCCAGATCATCCAGCCGAACAAGCCTCCCCGGCAGATGGCGGTGATCACGGTCCCGGCCAGGCTCACCTACAATCAGCTGCTCGAAAGCTTCGCCTCGGCCGGGACCTTGTCTTTCTGGCAGCTTCCGAGCTTCATCGACGTGCTCGAGGCCTCGGGCCTGCCCTCCAGGGCCCACCGCCTGAAATTCCAGAGACTGCTTGCGATCCCCCTCCTCTATGTCGGCATCATTCTGCTGGCCACCTGCTTCGGCCTCAGGATGCCCCGATTCGGCGGGCTTCCGATCACGATCGGGGCTGGTGCGGTAACAGGATTCCTGCTCTATTTCCTGTCGAGCCTGGCGGCGACGCTTGGGGTGAATTCGAGCATGCCGCTGGCGCTCGCCGCATGGGGACCAGCGACGGCTACGGCGATTCTGGGCGTCACGCTCCTGCTCTATGTCGAGGACGGTTGAGGCGTGCGAGAACATCGGCTCAGGGCCTGGATCATCGCCCTTCTCCTGCTTTGGGCGCCGGCCCTGTCAGCGCAGCAGAAGCCGACTGACACAAGTCCCGTTCTGATCACCGCCGACCAGGTCACATACGACCGCGACCTCGGCGTCGTCGTCGCCAGCGGGCATGTCGAGGTTTCCCAGAACGACCGCGTCCTCACGGCCGATACCCTCACCTACAACGAGCGTCGCAAGACCGTGGCGGCGTCGGGCAATGTCGCCCTGCTCGATCCCGACGGCAACGTCGCCTTCGCGGACTACATGGAAGTCAGCGACGACCTGAAGAACGCGGTGATCCAGAACATCCGCCTACTCCTCGCCGACAAGTCGCGCATGGCGGCCGCCCAGGGCACGCGCANGGGCGACATCGACGTGCTCGACAAGGGGGTCTATTCCCCATGCCTGCCTTGCACGCAGGATCCCTTGCGCCCGCCCATCTGGCAGCTCACCGCGAGAAAGATCGTCCACGACAACAAGGCGCACGAGATCGAGTTCCACGACGTCTGGATGGAGATTTACGGCGTGCCGGTGCTCTATTCGCCCTACTTCTCGCACCCCGACCCGACGGTGAAGCGCAAGAGCGGCTTCCTCACGCCGAGCTTCGGCGGATCGGGCAATCTGGGCGGAAGGGTCATCCAGCCCTATTTCTGGGCGATCGCACCGGATCGCGACCTCACCGTGGCGCCGATCATCACGACCAAGGCCAATCCCGTGATCACGGGAACCTATCGCCAGAGGTTGGAGGACGGCTCGCTCAACATCTCCGGCGGCGCCACGTACGACAACCTGAGCAAGATCGGCGGGACGGACACGCCCGGATCGCACGACCAGTTCCAGGGCTACATCTTCTCCACCAACCGGTTCGACCTGAACGACAACTGGCGCGCCGGCCTCGACGTCAACCGCACGACCGACCGGGCCCTGCTGCAGATCTTCAACCTGCCGCATACTTACGACCCCGCGCTCAACAGCGAGGCCTATGCCGAGGGCTTCGACGGGCGCAGCTATGCCACGATCCAGGCCTGGACCTTTCAGGGATTGGGCGCGGGCATCGTCACCTCCCAGCAGCCGATCGTCGCCCCCCTGGTCGACTACGAATTGGTCGGCGAACCGGGCAAATATGGCGGCTACTGGAGCGGTACCTTCAATGCCATGGCGCTGACGACGCCCCAGGGCGCCGACAGCCGGCGCCTGGTCGGCCGCCTCGCCTGGACTCTCCCCTACACGGCGCCGGCCGGGGACATTTACAAGTTGCAGCTGTCGCTGCGCGCCGACGGTTACTGGGTCCAGGGGGTGAACCCGAACTCCACCATCCCGACGCCGGTCAGCAACACCGAGAACGGCCTCACCGGACGGATATTCCCCCAGCTTTCCTTCGAGTGGCGCTACCCCTTCGTGCGCCGGTCGGGCAGCGTCAGCCAGGTCTTCGAGCCGATCTTCTCCTTCGATGCCGCGCCCAACTGTTGCAACCCCACTCTCATTCCCAACGAGGACAGCCTCGACTTCCAGTTCGACGAGACGAACCTGTTCGATCCCAACCGGTTCACCGGCTTCGATCAGGTCGACAACGGCCAGCGCGTCAATTACGGCTTTAAATGGAGCGTCTACGGCGACCACGGCGGCCACACCAGCGTCCTGCTGGGCCAGAGCTACCAGATCAACAATAACAACGCATTCCTGCAGGGCGCCAATATCGACCACCAGCTCACCGACGTCGTGGGCGCAGTCGACGTTGCGCCCAACGACCTGTTCGATGCGGTCTACCGCTTTCAGGTCGATGCCCACAACGGCGCGATGCGCCGCCAGGAAGTGGGGCTGTTCGGCGGGCCGCCCGCCTTCCGGATCGGCATCAACTACGCCTTCTTGAACGGCAACATCAACGACGGTTCCACCCTTGGGACGCAGCAGGAGTTCTATGGCGTGCTCAATTCCCGGATCAACGACAACTGGTCGATCTTCGCCAGCGGCCGCAAGGATTTGCAGACCGGCCTGACGCTGGAATACGGCGGCGGCATCACCTACCAGAACGATTGCATCTCGCTGAAGCTGATCGGCCTCAGGACCAACTACACCGCGACCGATGTCACGCCCGACACCTCGGTCGCCATCATCATCGGCTTCAAGAACCTGGGCAATTACGGCTTTTCCTTCTGAGCCTATTGCGGGCCGGCCTGTGATCCTATAGTAGCCGGACACGGGAAACCCCAGGGAAGGCTCCGAAGATCGTGCGTCGAAGGCTCTTCTGCGTCTTGCTTTTGCTCTCCGCGGTGCTCGGCGCTGCCGCGTCCCGCGCCCCTGCGTCCCATGCCCAGGACAGCCTGGACATCGTCGCCGTCGTCAACGACGCGGCGATCACCAAGATCGATCTGCTCGTACGCCTGCAGCTCGTGATCCGCACAAGCGGCCTCCCGGACACGCCCGAGGCCCGCGCCCGGCTGGCACCCCAGGTTCTGCGCGCGCTCATCGACGAGAAGCTGAAGCGCCAGGCCGTGGATAGCGCCGGCATCTCCGCCTCGCGCGAGGAAGTGGTCCGGGCCCTCACCCGCTTCGCCGCGGCCAACGGCATGACCATCGACCAGTTCAACGCGGCGGTGGAGCAGGATCCGCTGGTCGCCGAAGCCTTCACCGACGAGGCCATCGCCAATATCGGCTGGGAAAAGCTCATCGGCGAGAAGCTGGGGCCGACGGTCAACATCACCCAACAGGATGTCGACGAGGAGATGCGCCGGATCCAGGATGCCCGGGGCAAGCCCGAGTACCTCGCGGCAGAGATATTCATCGGCGTGGACCAGCCGCAGCAGGACGCCCAGGCGAGGCAGTCCGCCGACCGGCTGATGGAACAGCTGCGTGCCGGCGCCGACTTCTCGAAGCTTGCCCGCGACTTCTCGCAGTCGACGACGGCTTCGAACGGCGGCCTGGTCGGCTGGGTCCGCCCGGACCAGGTAGACGACGAACTGGCGAGCGCGCTCGCCGACATGAAGCCGGGCCAGATAACNGGCCCGATTCGCGCCACCGGCGGCTACTACCTCGTCCAGCTCCAGCAGATCCGGGCGGGCGGCACCGTCAGCCCCGATGAAGCGGTCGTATCCCTGAAGCAGGTCTTCATCACCGCGCCCGCTAACGAGTCGAAGGCCCAGCGCGACGCCGCCATGCAGAAAATCCTGGCGCTGCGCACGCGCCTCAAGAGCTGCGCCGACATGGACCAGGTGGGTGGCGAATTCATGCCGCCCAACACGATCGATCTCGGATCCGCGACGGTTGCCAATCTGCCGACCCCGTTGAGAGACATTGGCCGCACCCTGCCCGTCGGCCAAGTCAGCCAGCCCATCGAGGTCGATACCGGAGTCGGCGTATTCATGATTTGCGATCGCAAGCTGCCGAGCGATCCGATGCCGACTCGCGATCAGGTGGCAAGGAACCTTCTCNCCGCCCGGCTGGAGCTGCTTGCCCGCGGGTACCTGCGCGACCTCCGGCGCTCCGCGGTGATCGACATCCGCAACGCCGCCCTTTGAGCGGGAGCCCCGCTGGCGACGTCCTGCCGCCGCTGCGCGAGGTGATCGCCAGGCACGGGCTGGCCGCCCGGCGCAGCCTCGGGCAGCATTTCCTCCTCGACCTGAACCTGACGGGCCGAATCGCGCGCGCGGCCGGCGAGCTTGCTCGCGGGACGACGATCGAGGTGGGTCCCGGCCCGGGGGGACTGACCCGCGCGCTGCTCTCGGCTGGGGCCCGGCGGGTCATCGCGATCGAGCGGGACCGGCGTTGCCTGCCGGCGCTGGCCGAGATCGCGGCCGCCTATCCCGGCCGGTTGGAAGTCGTGGAAGCGGACGCGCTCGGGGNCGATGCGAGCCGGCTGGGCGATGCGCCGCGCCGCATCGTCGCCAACCTGCCCTACAACGTCGCAACCCCGCTGCTGCTCGCCTGGCTGGCCTCGGCCGACCGCTTCGAGCGTCTGGTGCTGATGTTCCAGCGCGAGGTGGCCATGCGCCTTACGGCCGCGCCAGGCGGCAAGGACTATGGCCGGCTCTCGATCGCCGCCCAATGGCGCTGTCGCACCAGGCGATTGTTCGACATTCCGCCTCGCGCCTTCACGCCGCCGCCCCGGGTCACTTCGACCCTGGTCGAGCTCTTGCCCTTGGCCGCCCCCGAACCGCCGGCGGATCCCATCCTCTTCGAGCGGGTGAGCGCCGTCGCCTTCGGGCAAAGGCGCAAGATGCTGCGCCACGCCTTGCGCGGGCTCGGCGGCAACCCCGAGGAGCTCCTCGCCGCGGCCGGGATCGAGGGCACGCGCCGGGCCGAGGAGCTTTCCGTGGCCGAGTTCGCCGCCCTCGCCAACGCCCTGGCAGGCCGGCGGCGCGGCTCTATTGGCCCTCGCGGAGACCCTTGACGAATTCGTGCAGGCCAAGCTGGCGCTCGCGGCGCAGGCGCTCGGCCTGAAGGATCGCCTGAACCTGTTTCAGGCTCTGCTCGATGTCGCGGTTGATGACGATGTAGTGATACTCGGGCCAATGGCTCATCTCGTCCGCAGCTTTGGCCATCCGGCGCGCCACTTCCTCGGCGCTGTCCTGGGCCCGGCGGCGCAAGCGCCGCTCCAGCTCCTGGGTCGACGGCGGCAGGATGAACACGCTCACCAGGTCCTCCGCCGCCCGCTCGGCCAGCTGCTGGGTGCCCTGCCAATCGATGTCGAACAGCACGTCGCGGCCCGCCGCAAGCGCCGCCTCGACCGGCCCGCGCGGCGTGCCGTAGTAATGGCCGAAGACCTTGGCCCACTCGAGGAGCTCCTGGCGGTTGACGCGCAGGTTGAACTCCGTCGGCTCGAGGAAATGATAGTCGACCCCGGCGACCTCCCCCGGCCGCTTCGGCCGCGTGGTGACCGAGACCGACATCTGGAGCTCCGGTTCGCAAGCCAGCAGCCGGCGCGAGATCGTGGTCTTGCCGGCGCCCGAAGGCGAAGACAGCACCAGCATCAGCCCGCGCCGGCCGAGTCCGGCAAAGCCGCCTTTGGCGTCCGCCGTCATGTGCCGGCGTCCTTCATTCGATGTTCTGGATTTGCTCGCGCAGCTGCTCGACCGCAGCCTTGAGGTCGAGACCGACCCGCGTCAGGGTGATCTCGGACGACTTCGAGCATAGCGTGTTCGCCTCGCGGTTCAGCTCCTGGCAGAGGAAGTCGAGCTTCCGGCCGACCGCCCCGCCCGCGCGGATGAGGGTCCGGCTTGCCCCGACATGGGCCGCGAGCCGGTCCAGCTCCTCGCGCACATCGGCCTTGGCGGCCAGCAGCGCCGCTTCCTGGGCCAGGCGCTCGGGCCCCGGCAGGGGCTGCTGGGCGAGCAAGGCCTCGAGCTGCTGGCGCAGGCGCTCGACGATCGCCGCCGGCTGGGCCGCCGCCGCCGCCCGGGCAAGCTCGACCAGCGCTTCGATCTCGTCCAATTGGGCGAGGACCATATCCGCAAGCTTCCGGCCTTCCAGAAGGCGCATGGCCTGGAGGCCGTCGAGGGCTTCGCCGAGCTTGCCCTCGAGGAGCGCCAGATGCTGGGCGGGGTCCTCGACGTCGTTCGCCCGCTCCACGACCCCGGGCAGGCCGAGGAGGCCGTCGAGCCGCGGGGGCGCTGCGGCCACGTCACCGATCTCGGCGGCAAGCGCCAGGATCTGCTGCAGCGCGTCCCGGTTGATCACGAATCGTGGCCGCGGGCCGTGCGTCTGCGTGAGCGTGAGGTTGACGTTTCCCCTCCGGCAGCGCTCAGCCGTCGCGGCGCGGGCCGGCGCGTCCAGGGCCTCGTAGCCGGTGGGCAGCCGGCAGCGGACATCGAGGCCGCGGCCGTTCACGCTGCGCAATTCCCAGACCCAGTGCCGTTCGCCGTCGGCGACATCGATGCGCGCGAAGCCCGTCATGCTGGCGATCGGCATGGTCCCCCTGCAGCTTGTGATTCGCCGGCAGCGCCCGCAAAGTATACGGGGGCCTTACGGCAGGCAAGAATGCGCGATCCGCACTCGATCCTCATCACCGGCGCTTCGAGCGGCATCGGCGCGGCGCTCGCCCGCCTTTATGCAGCCAAGGGCGTCGGGCTTGCCCTCGGCGGCCGCGATGCCGGGCGGCTCTCCGCCGTGGCCGCCGACTGCCGGGCAGCCGGCGCGGAGGTGAGCGAGGCGATCGTCGACGTGACCGACCCTAGCGCCATGGCAAGCTGGATCAGCGAAGCTGACAGGCGCCGGCCCATCGACCTCGTCATCGCCAATGCCGGCGTCTCGGCGGGAACCGCCGATGGTCTGGAGACGCCGGAACAACAGCGCGCCATCTTCGGCGCCAACGTCGGCGGCGTCTTCAACACCGTTCTTCCCCTGCTGCCGGCCATGCGCCAGCGCCGGCGCGGCCAGATCGCCCTCATGAGTTCGCTTGCTTCCTTCCGCGGCTTCCCCGGCGCGCCGGCCTACTGCGCGAGCAAGGCGGCCGTGCGCGTCTGGGGCGAGGGCCTGCGCGGCGATCTCCTGCGAACCGGAATCACCGTTTCGGTCATCTGTCCCGGCTTCGTCGTCAGCGCCATGACGGCGGGCAATCCTTTTCCCATGCCCATGCTGATGCCGGCGGAGCAGGCGGCCAGCATCATTCGCCGCGGCTTGGCGAGGGGGAAGGCGCGGATCGCCTTCCCGTTTCCCATCTATGCCGGCGTTTGGTTGTTGGGCGTCTTGCCGCCGGCGCTTACGGATTCGTGGCTGCGCCGCTTGCCGAAGAAGCGCTAGGCTTGACGGTGGCCGTCACGGCCGCGCCCACAGCCGGATCGGCCACGCCGGCCTGGCTTGGGGATGGGGCGGCGAGGACAGGATCCGGCGTCTGGCCGGGAACGGCACTGACTTGCTGCGCCGCCTGCTGCGCCTCGAACCGGTGCCAGGCGGCGACGTTCTTGTAATGCTCGGCCAGGGTCTGGGCGAAGGCGTGGCCGCCGGAGCCGTCGGCGACAAAATACATGTCCTTGGTCGCCTCAGGATGCAGCACGGCCTCGATGGAGGCGAGGCCAGGATCGCAGATCGGGCTCGGCGGCAGCCCCTTGAACATGTAGGTGTTGAATGGGCTCTTGACCTGCAGGTCGACCGAGGTGAGCGGCCGGCCGAGCGGCCCGTCGCCGTTGGTGAGCGCATAGATCACGGTCGGGTCCGACTGCAGCATCATGCCCTTGCGTATGCGGTTGACGAACACGCCGGCGATACGGGCGCGCTCGGTCGGCTGGGCTGTTTCCTTTTCGACGATCGAGGCCAGCACCAGCGCCTTGTCTGGCGTGTCATAGGGCAGGCCGGGCGCGCGCTCGGCCCAGAGCTTATCCAGCCCCTGCTGCATGGCATCGGCCATGCGGTTGACCATGGTGAAGCGGGTCTCGCCCCAGGTGTAGAAATACGTCTCCGGCAAGAGCCGGCCCTCCCCCGGCAGGTCGGGGGGCAGATCGCCTATCAGCCCCTCGGCGGCCGATACCAGGCGCAGCGCCTGGGCGGTGGTGAAGCCTTCCGGCACCGTGATGCGCCGCGCCACGGTGGCGCCGGAGAGGATCATGCGCATCACCTGCTCCTGGCTCATGCCGGCGCCGAACCGGTACTCGCCGGCGCGCATCGGCCGGCCGTCGGAGAACAGGCGAACGCCGAGGGTGAACAGGCGGTAGTCCTCGACCACGCCGGCATCCTCGAGCTGGCGGGCGATGGTCGTCACTCTGCTTCCCGGCACGATGATGACCGTGGCGTCGACGGCCAGCGGACCGCGGCCGTGCCATTGCTTCCAGAACACGTAGCCGGCGCCCGCGGTCAGGCAGGGCCCCAGCACGAGAAGAATCAGGAACAGGCGGACCAGGCCCCGCATCGCGACCCTACGGCGGGCCGGTGAAGATCAGGCTCGCATTGGTGCCGCCGAAGCCGAAGGAGTTCGATAGCACGGCCCGCACCTTGCGTTGCTTCGCCTGCTTCGCCACCAGATCGATGTCGCAGCCTTCGGAGGGATTGTCCAGGTTCAATGTCGGCGGCACGGCCTGGTCGCGGATCGCGAGGATCGAGAAGATCGCCTCGACCGCGCCGGCCGCGCCCAGGAGATGGCCGATCGCCGACTTGGTGGATGACATGGAGAGCTTGTACGCCCAGTCGCCGAAGACGCGCTTCACCGCTTTCAGCTCGATCTCGTCGCCGAGCGGCGTGGAGGTGCCGTGGGCGTTGATATAGTCGATATCCTCGGGATTGAGCCGCGCGCGCTTGAGCGCCGCGCGCATCGCCCGCTCCGCCCCGCCACCGTCTTCCGCCGGCGCGGTGATGTGGTAGGCGTCGCCCGAAAGCCCGCAGCCGAGATACTCGGCATAGATCTTGGCACCGCGCCGCCGGGCATGCTCCAGCTCCTCCAGCACCACGACGCCCGCCCCCTCGCCCATCACGAAGCCATCCCGCTCCCGGTCCCAGGGGCGCGAGGCCCGCTCGGGCGTGTCGTTGAACCCGGTCGAAAGGGCGCGCGAGGCGGCGAAGCCGGCGATGCCGATCCGGCAAATCGTGGCTTCGGCGCCACCGGCCACCATGACGTCGGCGTCGTCGAGCGCGATCAGCCTGGCGGCATCGCCGATGGCGTGCGCGCCCGTCGAGCAGGCGGTGACGACCGCGTGGTTCGGCCCCTTGAACTTGAAGCGGATGGACACATTGCCCGAGGCGAGGTTGATCAGCGCCGCCGGGATGAAGAAGGGCGAGATCCGCCGCGGCCCCCTCTCGTGGAGCAGGATCGAGGCATCGTAGATTCCCTGCAAGCCGCCGATGCCCGATCCGATCAGCACGCCCGTCCGCTCGCGCGATTCTTCGTCCTCGGGCTGCCAGCCAGCGTCCTGCACCGCCTGGGTCGCCGCACCCATGGCATAGACGATGAACTGATCCATCTTGCGCTGGTCTTTGGGCGCCACGTAGTCGTTGGCGTTGAAATGGTCGTTGGCCGCGTCGCCAAAGGGAACCTCGCCCGCGACTTGCTGGGCAGGTCCGAAACGTCGCAGCGCTGGATCGACCGCACGCCGGATTTGCCCGCCAGCAACCGCTTCCAGGTCGGCTCGACGCCGCTGGCGAGTGGGGTGATGAGTCCGAGGCCGGTTACGACGACGCGGCGCATGGTAGCTTCAGGTCCGAAGCGAGGCGGGGCGGATCGGATCCGCCGCCGGGCTCAACTGGCCTTGTTCTGCTCGATGAAGGCGATGGCGTCCTTCACCGTCAGGATCTTCTCGGCCGCATCGTCGGGAATTTCGCAGCCGAATTCCTCTTCGAATGCCATCACCAGCTCGACCGTGTCGAGGCTATCGGCGCCGAGGTCATCGATGAAACTCGCTCCGTCATTCACCTTCGACGCATCGACGCCGAGATGCTCGACGACAATCTTTTTCACCCGTTCGGCGATATCGCTCATGGTCTCTCAACCCTCGACTAGACTCGTTGGAAGATGGCCCTTGCGGGGACGCAGGCCCTGGGGCCGGAAATGCGCCGTCCCATTAACACAGTCGCCCGGCCTTGACCAGCCCTCCCCACGGCCGGCCACGAACACTTCATATCATCGCCATTCCGCCGTTCACATGCAAGGTCTGGCCGGTGACGTAACCGGCCTCTTCGCTTGCCAAATATACCACCGCGGCGGCAACGTCCTCGGGCCGCCCGAGGCGCTTGGCCGGTATCGCTTCGAACAGGCGCTGCTTGATCTGCTCGGAGAGCCCGGCGGTCATGGCCGTGTCGATGAAGCCTGGCGCCACGACATTGACGGTGATGTTTCGCGACGCGACTTCGTGGGCCAGCGCCTTCGACATGCCCACCATGCCGGCCTTGGCGGCGGCATAGTTGGCCTGGCCCGCATTGCCGGTGTGGCCGACGACCGAACCGATGCCCACGATCCGCCCCCAGCGCCGGCGAAGCATCGTCCTGAGGCAGGCCCGGGCCAGACGGAACCCGGCGGTCAGGTTTACATCCAGGACCTTCTGCCAATCCTCGTCGCCAAGCCGGATGGAGATGGTGTCGCGGGTAAGGCCGGCGTTGTTGACAAGGATGTCCACCTGACCCAACGCCGCATCGGCGTCGCCGATCAGCTTCTCGCAGGCCGCCGCGTCACCGAGATCGGCCGGCAGCACATGGACCCGCTCGCCCAGCGAGCTGGCCAGCGCCTGAAGGGCCGGAACCTTGGTGCCGGAAATTCCCACCGTCGCGCCCTGGCCGTGGAGGGCGCGCGCGATAGCGCCGCCGATCCCGCCCGACGCGCCGGTCACCAAAGCCTTCTTGCCGGTGAGATCGAACATCGCCACCTCCTTTGGGGGGCTGGAGACTTCAGAGACTCTTGAGCACGGTCTCGACCTCCGCCGGCAGGCCTACCGCGGCAGATTCCAGATCCTTGTCGATCCGCCTGGCGAGGCCCGTGAGCACCTTCCCGGCGCCGAGTTCGATCAAGCGCGTGACGCCTTCGGCCTTGAGCCGCAGCACGCATTCGCGCCAGCGCACCATGCCGGTCACCTGCTCCACCAGCAGCCGCCGGATGGTTTCCGGGTCGCTGACCGGCGCGGCCGTCACGTTGGCGACCAGGGGCACGACCGGCGGGCCAGCTCGACCCCCGCCAGGGCCTCTTCCATCTCGCGCGCGGCCGGAGCCATCAGGGCGCAATGGAAGGGGGCGCTCACCGGCAGCATCAGGCTGCGCCGGGCGCCTTTTTCCGCGGCGAGCGTCACCGCCCGCTCGACGGCGGCGAGATTGCCGCTGACCACGACTTGGCCCGGCGCGTTGTCGTTGGCGCAGGCGCAGACCTCGCCCTCGGCCGCCGCGGCGGCGACTTCGCTTGCCGCCGGCAGATCGAGGCCGAGGAGAGCGGCCATGGCGCCCTCGCCCACCGGCACGGCGCGCTGCATGGCCCGTCCGCGGCGCTTCAGAAGCCTCGCCGCATCGGCGAGCCGGAGCGCCCCGGCCGCGGCCAGGGCCGAATATTCACCCAGCGAATGGCCGGCCACGAACAGCGCCTTTGTCCCAAGCTTCCAGCCGCCCTCGCTTTCGAGCACGCGCAGCACGGCCATGCTGACGGCCATGAGCGCCGGCTGGGCGTTCTCGGTCAGGGTCAGCTCCGCCTCGGGCCCTTCGAACATCAGGCGCGAAAGACGCTGCTGCAACGCCTCGTCGACCTCTTCCAGGACCAGCCGCGCCGCGCCGAAAGCCTCGGCCAGCGCCCGGCCCATGCCGACGGCCTGCGAGCCTTGCCCGGGGAAGACGAATGCCGTTGTCATCGGAGTTTCCGTCACCGGGTTCGGGTCAGGCTTCGGCGCCGCCGTCGACGACGAGCGTCTGGCCGGTCATGTAGCCTGCCCCGGCGCAAAGGAACAGGATCACCTGGGCGTAGTCGGCCGGCCGGCCGGCCCGGCGCAAGGGCAGCTCGCTTGCGTGTTGCGCATAGTATTCGGGCGTCCACTTGCAATCCCAGTTGGATCCCTCGACCAGGCCAGGCGCCACCGCGTTGACCCTGACCTCGGGACCGAGCGCACGCGCCCATTCCCGGGTCAATGCCACGAGCCCGGCCTTGGTCGCGCAATAGACGCTCGAGGAGCCGCCGCCGCCAAAGGCGGAGATCGAGGCGGTATTGACGATGGCGCCGCGCGCGGCCTTGAGATGGGGCGCTGCCGCCTTGGTGCAGCGGAAGGGCCCGATCAGGTTGATGGACAGCAGCTTCTGCCAGAATGCCTCGGTGGTGGTTTCGAAATCGGCGGGCGGAATCGGCGTCGAAGTGCCGGGCGTGGCGGCGTTGTTGATGAGGTAATCGAGCCCGCCAAGCGCCGCCGCGGCCGTTTCGACCATGCGGCCTGCGTCCGCGGCATCCCCCACATTGCCGGGTGCGGCGATGACGTTGAGCCCGTCACCTGCAAGCCTTCCGACCTGCCGGGCAAGGTTCGGGTTGCCGGCGAGATCGTTGATCGCGACGGCGGCCCCGTTGCGCGCCAACAGCTCGACCGTGGCGAGGCCGATGCCGGAAGCGCCGCCCGTGACCAACGCGCGCTTGGCGCGGAGATCGGCGGCAATCATGAGGCGGGCCGGCGCAAGGGCCGCGCCTCTATCGCCGGCCGGCGTGGCAGGGCGAGCGGGCCGAGACTGTCGAGATACCCGCGATCGAAGCCGGAGCCATAAACGGCGAAATCGAGCTGGCTGTCGCGGAAGCTCTTCAGCGGCTGGCCGAGGCCAAGCAGGCCGCGGTCGCGCTCGCGGCGCACCCGGTCGAGGTCGATTTCCAGGGGAATCACCTCCTCGCCGGTGCCGGCTTGATGCAGGACGTCGCCCGAAGGACCGACGACGAGCGAGCGCCCGACCCCGCCGGCCCCGAGCCCGTTGACGTCGATCCAGTAGCATTGGTTCTGCGCCGCGCTCGCCCGGCAGATGGCAAGTTCGATATCGCGATCGAGGGTGTCGGTCAGCGTCGGATGCATGATGACTTCGGCGCCCATGGCCGCCAGCGTTCGGGTCGTCTCCGGAAACCACATGTCGTAGCAGATCGAGACGCCGAAGCGCCCTGCCTGCGGAACGTCGAAGACGACGAATTCGGCGCCCGGCGTGGTCGCCTCCTCGTAGGGACGGAAGGGGAATATCTTGCGGTAGCGGGCGATGACCGCG
>JGI12269J14319_10003568_pt1 | contig 14541 bp, 13 predicted proteins | sample PeaSoiSIISIP2007_FD_14319 | JGI IMG/M metagenome (IMG submission 14319) | reverse complement strand
CGGCCAGCCGCCGCCGCGAACGCCGCCCGGACATGATCGCGCGGCTGGCGGAACGGTACGGGTGGCGAATCACGCGCACGACGGACCTGACGGCCCTCGAGACGCGCGGCCTGATCGTCGAAGGCACCGGGAGTCTCGTGCTGGATCGCACGGCGCGACTCGCCTATGCCGCCCTGTCGCCGCGGACGCACCGCGAGGCCGTCGACATCGCGTGCCGCGAACTCGGCTACGAGCCGGTCGCGTTCCACGCGCACGACACGCAGGGCCGCGAGGTCTATCACACGAATGTGCTGATGTCGGTCGGACCGTCGCTGGCGGTGCTGGCGAGCAGCCTGGTATCGCCCGGGACCGACCTGCGGCGCGTGTTCGATGCGCTCGAGCGGACCAGCAAGACGCTGCTCGAGATCTCCGCGGAGCAGGTCGCAGAGTTCGCCGGCAACCTGCTGTTTCTCGACGCGGGCGTTGCCGGTCCGGTCGTGGTCGTATCGCAGCGCGCCTGGCGCAGTCTCACACGGGCGCAGCGCCAGCTGCTCGAGAAGTCTGCACGGCCGGTGCCATGCGCGGTCGACACGATCGAACACGTCGGCGGCGGCAGCATCCGCTGCATGCTCGCCGAGATCTTCCTGCCGGGTGCGGCACCGGCGCGATCAATGACCGGCGGAGCGATGCCATCATGAGCGCGACGATCCTGATGTGCCGCCCGACGCATTTCGAGGTCAGCTACACCATCAATCCGTGGATGCAGCAGGGCGCCGCCCACGGCGCACTGGCGCTGGCGCAGTGGCGGGCGCTGCGCGCCGCGCTCGCGGCGCATGCCGACATCGTCACGATCGATCCGCAGCCCGGGCTGCCAGACATGGTTTTCACGGCGAACGCCGGTGTCGTCGTCGGCGATCGCGCGATGGCGAGCCACTTCATGCCCCACGAGCGACGTGGCGAGGAGCCGTTCTTCAAGCGCTGGTTCCGCGAACGGGGATTTGTGATGGTCGAGCTGCCGGAGGACATAGGATTCGAGGGCGCCGGGGATTGTCTTCAGGACACCCGCGGACCGGTGCTGTGGACCGGCCTCGGGCCGCGTACCGAGCCGGAGGCGCTCGCGTATCTCGCTGCGGCATTCGACCGTGAGATCGTCGGGCTCCGGCTCATCGATCCGCGCTTTTATCACCTCGATACCTGCTTTTGCCCGCTGTCGGGCGGGCATGTGCTCTATTACCCGGCGGCATTCCACCCGACCAGTCGCTCGGAGATCGAGCGACGCGTGCCCGCGGCGCTGCGCGTCCCGGTGGGCGCGGTGGACGCGGCGAACTTCGCCTGCAATTCGGTCAATCTAGCGACCGAGGTATTCCTGCACCGGGCCTCGCCGCAGCTCACCGCAGAGCTCGCGCGCGCCGGATACCGCGTGCACCAGCACGACCTCAGCGAGTTCCTGAAGGCCGGTGGCTCGGCGAAGTGCCTGACACTGCGCCTCGACTCGCCGCCCGTTGCCGATGGCCGGTCAGGCGTGCGCAGCGCGGCGTGACATGGAATCGCGCGCCGGGCGCGTGAGGCGGCTCCTCAGCGCTCGAACCGGCGCGACAGCACGATCGAGGTCGTCGTCGACTTGACGCCGAGGCACGCACGCAGCTCATCGAGCGCCGCGTCGAGTGCCTCGGTGTTCTCGGCGGCGAGCATCGCGATCAGGTCATAGGGCCCGCTCACCGTCAGCAGCGAGGTGACGGCGGGCATCGCCTTCAGCTTCCGTTCGACGAGCGACTGCTGCTGCGGCTCGACCGCGATCATCGCGTGCGCCTGCACCTGACGCGCGGTGGCCGCCGGGCCCAACCGCACCGTGTAGCCGCGGATGACCCCGTTGCGCTCCAGGCGCTCGAGCCGGCCCTGCACGGTCGAGCGTGCGACGCCGAGGCGGCGGGCGAGTGCCGCGGTCGACAGTCGGGCGTCGGCCATCAGCAGCTCGAGTAGCGCAGCATCCGGGGCCGTTCCCGGCATTTCGCCCATAAGCTCATCCAAAATGACGGATTAGTGCGTCATTATCGGCGTATTGCACCTTCAAATCAACGGCAGAGTCCCGGACACTGGCGGCACCTCGAGGAGCACCAACCATGAAAAAAATTCTCGTTGCCGGAGCCGGCCATATCGGCAGCATGATTGCCGAGCTGCTCGCCGCGAGCGGCGACTACCGGGTCACCGTGATCGATCAGTCCGAGACGGCGCTCGCCAGGGTCGCGAAGCGCCCGCACCTCGACACGCTCGCGCTGTCCGTGACCGACCGGCCCGGCCTCGTCGCCGCCATGAGCGGCCGCTACGCGGTCGTGTGCGCCGCTCCCTATACGGTGACCGGTGCCATCGCCGAGGCGGCGCACGTTGCCGGCATCCACTACCTGGACCTCACCGAGGACGTCGCGACGACGCGCATCGTCAAGGAACTCGCCAAGACCGCGACCCACGCGCTGATCCCGCAGTGCGGGCTCGCACCGGGCTTCATCTCGATCGTCGGCATGGACCTCGCGCGGCGCTTCGACTCGCTCGATACGCTGAGGCTGCGGGTCGGTGCGCTGCCGCAGTTCCCGTCGAACGCTCTCGGCTACAACCTCACGTGGAGCACTGCGGGCGTGATCAACGAGTACTGCCAGCCGTGCGAGGCGATCGTGCAGGGCCGGCGCACGAATGTACCGGCGCTCGAGGAGCTCGAGCACTTCGCGCTCGACGGCGTGCAGTACGAGGCCTTCAATACATCCGGCGGCCTCGGTACGCTGTGCGCGACGCTCGACGGCAAGGTGCGCAACCTCAACTACCGCACCATTCGCTACCCGGGGCATCGCGACGTGATGAAGCTGCTGCTGCAGGATCTGCGTCTGGCGGAGCGGCCGGCGATCCTCACCGATCTGCTGGAGAGCGCCATTCCCGGCACGCGCCAGGACGTCGTCGTGATCTTCGCGACCGCGACCGGCCTGCAGAAGGGTCGCGCGTGGCAGGAGTCGTTCGCGCACAGCGTCTACCCGCAGGTGCTGGCCGGCAAGGAGTGGACCGCGATCCAGACGACGACCGCATCGGCCGTGTGCGCGGTCCTCGACCTGCTGGTCGAAGGCCGCCTGCCGCAGCGCGGATTCGTGAGCCAGGAGGACATCCGTCTCGACGAATTCCTCGCCAACCGCTTTGGTCGGGCCTATGCGAACGGCGTCGGCACGAACGCGGCCGCCGCCATCGCGCTCAAGGCGGTGTCGTGAGCGCCGTCGCCGGCGCGTACGGCCGCCCGGCCTCGAGCCTCGCCACAGTCGGCTTCGACCGCGCGCGGCTCACGGACGGCGACCTCGTCAGCCGCTCGCCGATCGACGGACGCGTGCTCGGGCGCGTCGCGACGGCCTCGCGCGCCGACTACGAGGCGATGGTCGCCCGCGCGATCGCGGCGTTCGCCGCGTGGCGAACGGTGCCCGCACCGCGTCGCGGCGAGCTGGTCCGGCTGTTCGGCGCGGCGGTGCGTGAGCACAAGCCGGGGCTCGCCGAGCTGATCACGCTTGAGGCCGGCAAGATTCCGAGCGAGGCCGCCGGCGAGGTGCAGGAAGTCATCGACATCTGCGACTTCGCCGTCGGGCTGTCGCGGCAGCTGTACGGCCTGACGATCGTCTCCGAGCGTTCCCGCCATCACATGCTCGAGCGCTGGCATCCGCTGGGCCCGGTCGGTGTGATCACGGCGTTCAACTTCCCGATGGCGGTGTGGTCATGGAACGCCGCGCTCGCGCTCATCTGCGGCGACCCGGTGATCTGGAAGCCCTCGGAGAAGACGCCGCTGACGGCGCTCGCGCTGCTCAGCGTGTTCGAGTCCGTGGCCCGCGGTTTTGCCGAGGCGCCGGCCGGGCTCGTCGCCCTCGCACAGGGCGGCCGGCCGGTCGGGGAGTGGCTCGCGGACGATCCGCGCGTTCCGCTCATCAGCGCCACCGGCAGCACGCGCATGGGCCGCGAAGTCGGTGTACGCGTTGCCGCGCGCCTCGGCCGCTCGCTGCTCGAACTCGGCGGCAACAACGCGCTGACCGTCACGCCTTCGGCCAAGGAGGATCTCGCGGTGCGCGCAATCACCTTTGCCGCAGCCGGCACGGCCGGTCAGCGCTGCACGTCGCTCAGGCGGCTTTACGTCCATGGCTCCTGCTACGAGTCGATCGTTGCACGCCTGAAGCGTGCCTATGCGAGCCTGAAGGTTGGCAGCCCGCTCAGCCACGACACGCTCGTCGGTCCCTTGATCGACGCGGCGGCGTTCGAGGCGATGCAATCGGCGCTCGCGGCCGCGAAGGCGGCGGGTGGCGTGGTACACGGCGGCGAACGCGTTGCGGTCGCGGGCCACGAGTCCGGCTATTACGTGCGGCCGGCCATCGTCGAGCTCGCCGGGCCGATCGAGGCATCCCAGCGCGAGACTTTCGCGCCGATCCTGTACGTGTTCCGCTACACCACGATCGAGCAGGCGATCGCCGCGAACAACGACGTGTCGCAGGGACTGTCCTCGAGCCTGATTACCCAGGACCTGTCGGAGGCGGAGCTGTTCCTGTCGACCGAAGGCAGCGACTGCGGCATCGCCAACATCAACATCGGACCCAGCGGTGCGGAGATTGGCGGGGCGTTCGGCGGCGAGAAGGAGACCGGCGGTGGCCGCGAATCCGGATCCGATGCCTGGAAGGCCTACATGCGCCGTCAGACTCAGACCGTCAACTACTCGGCGGCGCTGCCGCTCGCGCAGGGCGTAAAGTTCGACGTCGAGTAGCAGGGTCGCTTAGCATCCCCGCGGACGGGCCGTACCGGCCCGCCGCCGAAGGATGCGGCCTGCATGACGAGCTCTGGCAGTGACGGCGGTCGCGCGCCGCGCGCGCCGCGCGTGCTGCGCGTACGCTGGCTGGTGTTCGTCTGGATCTTCGCGGCGGCGTTCATCGCCTACCTCCAGCGCACGACCCTTGCCGTGGTCGCAGTGCCGCTGACGCGCGAGGCCGGCTTCACGACCTGGCAGATCAGCTGGCTGTTCAACGCATTCCTGATCGCCTACACGGCGTTCCAGGTGCCCGGCGGGCTGTTCGGGCAGCGCGTCGGCGCGCGCCGCGGGACCCTCGCTTGCATCCTCCTGTCCGTTGCCGGCACCGCCGGCTTTGCGTTCGCACCGGCGCTTGCGACCGGGACCTCGCTGCTCGCGCTGCTCGCGGCGGCGCGCTTCATCACCGGTGTTGCCCAGGGGCCGCTCTTTCCGATCAACGCGGGGCTCGTCCAGGCGTGGTTCCCGCCGCGGCGCTGGGCCCTGATGAACGGCCTGCAGGTCACCGGCCTCAGCCTCGGGGCGGCCGCGACCCAGCCGATCGTGTCGCGCCTGATGTCGGATCACGGCTGGCAGGCGGCGGTGTATGCGACGTGCGTGCCGGGACTGGCGCTCGCGGCCGTGTGGTGGTGGTACGTCCGCGATACGCCCCGCGAGCACCCGGCGGTTCTGCATGCCGAGCTCACCGAGATCGAGGGCGGCGAGCAGCCGGCGCGAGCGCGGCAGTTTGACTGGGCCGCGGCGGGCCGCGTGCTTGCCGACCGCAACGTACTGCTGCTGACGCTCGGTTACCTGCTGATGAATTACGTCTTCTACTTCTTCATGAACTGGAGCTTCACCTACCTCGTCGAGGCACGAAAGCTCACGATCCTGCAGAGCGGCTGGCTGGCGGCGATTCCGCTGGTGACCGGCGCGCTGTGCGCCTCGCTCGGCGGCTACCTATGCGACCTTGCCTGCCTGCGGATCGGCGCGCGCTGGGGCTTTCGCATCGTTCCGCTGGTGACGCTGCCACTCGCGGCCGTGCTGCTGTCGGTCGCGATGCGCACGGAGAGCGCGTACTGGGCGGTCGCTGCGCTGGCCGGCTGCTTCGGCTGCGCGCAGATGACCGAGGCGCCGTTCTGGGCGGCCGCGTTCTGGGTGGCGCGCGACCAGGCGAGCGCCGCGACCGGCGTACTCAACACCGGCGGCAACGTGGGCGGCATCATCGGCACGTTCCTGGTCGGCTACCTCGCCAGCCGCTACGGCTGGGGTGCGGCCTTTGCGACCGGTATCGGCTTTGCGCTCGCCAGTGGCGCGCTGTGGCTGCTGATCGACGCCGAACGCCGCGTGCCGGCGCGGCGATGAGGTCCCCAATGAGCATCACCTCGAGCGATCATCCCGCGACTGCTCCGGCCGTGCGGCCGCGCGGAGCCGATGTGGCGCCGTTCTACACGAGCCTGGTCGCGCGCCAGGCCGCGGACCTCAGCCGTGCCGGACGCCCGGTCATTCCGATGCATTTCGGGCAACCGAGCGCGGGCACGCCGCCCGGTGCGCGCGCGGCCGCTGCGCACGCGCTTGCGCTCGACCCGACCGGCTACGTCGAGTCGCGCGAACTGATCGAACGCATTGCGCGGCATTACCGCGAGGTCTACGGCGTCGACGTTGCGCCGGTACGGATCCTGTTGACTAACGGCGCGAGCGCCGCACTCGTCGCCGCGTTTGCGGCGCTGTTCGGACCTGGCGACCGGATCGGGATTTGCCGCCCCGGGTATCCGGCCTATCGCAACGCGCTCGCCGCGCTCAGCCGCGAGGCGGTCGAGATCGACTGTGGCCTGGATACGGGGTTTCGATTGACCGCTGGCGCGCTGACTGCGATTGATCCGCCGCTCAACGGGCTCATCGTCGCCAGCCCCGCCAATCCGACCGGCGCGATGCTCGATCGGGCGCAGCTCACTGCGCTCGCCCGCGAGTGCAGCGCGCGGGGAATCCGCCTGCTGTCGGATGAGATCTACCACGGCATCAGCTTCGGTGCGCGTGCGGTGTCGGCGCTGGAGGTGGAGCCCGAGGCAATCATCATCAACAGCTTCTCGAAGCTTTACCGGATGCCCGGCTGGCGGCTCGGCTGGCTCGTCGTGCCAGAGGCGCTCGCGGCCCGCCTGTCGGCCTACGTCATCAATCTGTTCCTCACACCTCCGACGCTCTCCCAGCATGCTGCGCTGGCCGCCTTCGATGACGGCGAGGAGCTGGCGCGTACGGTCGACAGCTACCGGGTCAATCGCGACCTGCTGCTCGGCGGACTCGCCGCGATGGGCATCACCAGGATCGCCCCGCCAGACGGGGCGTTCTACCTGTATGCGAACGTCGGCCACCTGACGCGCGACAGTCTGGCTTTTTGCCGGCGCCTGCTGGCCGATACGGGCGTCGCGACCGCCCCCGGGATAGACTTCGATCCGGTGAACGGGCAGCGCTTCATCCGCCTGTCGTTCGCAATCACGACGCCCGAAATCGAGCGGGCGCTTGAGCTGCTCGGCCCGTGGCTGGCCCGTCAGCCACGGCTCGACGGGCCGTCAGCGGAATCCCCCGATGCCGGCGGTGCCGCGCAGCGCTAGCGTGTATAAGTATTGGAACAGCGGGGGATTTCAGCCATGAGCGAAGCAAACACCCGTCGGCTGATGGACGATCTGCGGGCGGTGGTTGCGGACGCCGAAGCCCTGATGACGGCCACGGCCAGCGATGCCAGCGACCGCGCCAAGGATGCGCGCCACAAGGCCACCGAATCGGTCGAGAAGGCGCGGGCCCGGCTCGAGCAGCTGGAGTCGGAGCTGAAGGTGCGGGCCAAGGCCGCCGCGGATGATGCGACGAGTTACGTTCGCGACAACCCGTGGCAGTCGCTCGGCGTCGCGGCCGCAATCGGCGTCGTGCTCGGCGTGCTGCTCAGCCGCCGCTAGCTCATGGCCGAGGACTCCCTTGAGTTAGGCCTGTTCGCGTCGCTGAGGCGGATGCTCGCGACGCTGATTGAACTCGCCCATACGCGGCTCGAGCTCGTCTCCGTCGAGGTCGAGGAACAGATCGGGTACGCGGCCGGTGTGCTGCTGTGGAGCATCACGGCGATCTTCTTCGGCTCGCTCGCGGTGCTGGTGCTCGCGTTAACGATCGTGATCCTGTTCTGGGACAGTCACCGGCTGCTCGCCGCCGGGCTCGTGACTGCCGCCTTCACGCTCGTGGCCATCATCGCGGTGCTGATCGTCAGGGCGCGTCTGCGGCGGCGACCGCGCTTCCTGTCCGCCACGGTCGGCGAGATGCAGCGCGACGTGGCCTCGCTCGACAGGCAATCGCCGTGAACCCGCGGGTCGAGCTGCTGTCCGCGCGGCGCGAGTTGCTGCTCGCCCGCAGCGAGCGGTTGCGCCTCGAGCTCGGGGATGATTCCGCCGCCCTCGCACTGCGGTTCCGGCTGGCCGACCGCATCGTGGCGCGGGCCCGCTCCGGGCTCGGGCAGGTGCTGCTCGTCGGCGGTGCGGCACTGCTCTTGTTCGGACGCCCACGGCGCATCCTGCGGACGGCCGTCCGGCTGCTGATGTTCTGGCCCGTCATCCGGCCGCTGCTGCCGCACCTCGCGGATCTCTGGCGCGGACGGTAACGCATCGGGCCTTGCCCGACGCCACGCGTCTAGACGGCGCGAATCAGCCAGTAGTGGTCGATCAGCAGCGCTGCGAACAGCAGTCCCAGGTAATTGATCGACCATCGAAACGTCCGCATCGGCAAGTCAGGCCTGGGGCGAGTCCACAGGGTCCAGGCGTAGAAGAGGAAGACGGCGTTCAGCACGACCGCCGCGAGCGCGTAGATGAGCCCGGACATGCCGGTGAGGTAAGGCAGCACGGTCACGATGACGAGCAGCACCGTGTACAGCAGAATGTGCAGCCGCGTGAGCTCGACGCCGTAGATGACCGGCAGCATGGGTACGCCGGCCTTGGCATATTCCTCGCGCCGGGCGATCGCGAGCGCCCAGAAGTGCGGCGGCGTCCATGTGAAGATGATCAGGAACAGCAGCAGCGCGTTCGCATCGACGCTGTTCGTCACCGCAACCCAGCCGAGCAGCGGGGGCGCCGCGCCTGCCGCGCCGCCGATCACGATGTTCTGCGGCGTCGCCCGCTTCAGCCACACCGTGTACACGATCGCATAGCCGATCAGGGAACTGAACGTCAGCAGCGCGGTCAGCGGGTTCACCAGCAGCGTCAGGATCGCCATCGAGGCAACGCCGAGCGCAAACGCGAAGCCGAGCGCCGGTGCCTCGCTGATCGTGCCACTCGGCAGCGGCCGGTGACGGGTGCGCGCCATCTCGCTGTCGATGCGCTGATCGATCACGTGGTTGATCGCGGCGGCCGAGGCCGCGGCGAGCCAGATCCCGAGCGTGCCCCAGATCAGCGCCCGCAGCGGCGGCAGGATCGGGGTCGCGAGGAACATCCCGACGACTGCCGTGAAGGAGATCAGCAGGACCACCTTCGGCTTGGTGAGCTCGAAGTAATCGCGCCAGCCGGCACGTGCGGCCGTGGCCCGGCGGGTGCCGGGGTGGCTGTCGGGCGAGGCGGCGGAATTGCTGGCCATGCGTTGGAGATCTCGCGGGCCGTCGCGGCCCCGGCCGGGGCGCGCAGCCTACCACGATGAGCCGCGCCCGGTGGTTCCGGTCCGGCCGGGTCTAGAGGCGGCGGCCGGAACCTAGGGCGAGGGCGAGGTTGGGCCCCGCCGGCCACAGACACCGGACCAGCGTTAGGGTGGCGAGCAGCACGAGGGCAGCGCCGGCGTTGTGGGCGGTCCCGAGCCACAGCGGGTACCCCTGCCAGATCAGGTTCATGCCGATCAGCCACTGCAGCACGAGTGCCGCTACGAGTGCCGCCGATGCCGCGCGCACCGCACGGGTCTGCGCACGGCGATAGCCCGCGACCGCGAGCGCAAGCAGCACGACCGCCACCACGACCGCGCCAAGGCGGTGCGTGTAATGGATTGCAGTGCGCGCCGGATGGTCGAGGACCCCGCCCTCGTAATCAATGCCGAGGCCGCGCCAGAGTACGAAGGCATTGCGGAAATCCATCGGTGGCAACCAGCTGCCCTGGCAGCGCGGGAAATCCGGGCAGGCCACCGCGGCGTAGTTGCTGCTGGTCCAGCCGCCCATCAGGATCTGCACCGCGACCAGCGCGAGCGCGGCGAGCGCCAGGCGGCGCACCGGGCGCTCGGCGGCCTTGACGTCGCGTCGCTGCGGCACGAGCGACAGCCACCACAGGATCGACAGCGTCGCGAGCCCGCCGACGAGGTGCAGCGTGACGATCAGCGGCTTCAGCAGCCAGGTGACGGTAAACGCCCCGAGCGCGCCCTGCAGGCACACGACGCCAAGCAGCACCCACGGCAGCACGCGCGGCTGGGCCGGGTCGCGCCGGTTCGTGAACGCGAGCACCGCGAGCCCGATGATCACGAGGCCGAGCGTCGTCGCAATGTACCGGTGCACCATCTCGTGCAGCGCCTTCTGGTATTGGAAAGGGCGTTCCGGAAAGGCTGCATTGATCTCACCGACGCGACCGACCAGCTCGGCCGGATGGATGTGGCCATAGCAGCCCGGCCAATCGGGGCAGCCGAGCCCGGCGTCGGTGAGTCGGACCCAGGCGCCGACGACGACCACAACGGCCGCCAGGACAGCGCCGACGCGCGCCGCGCGGCGGAACCACAGGAGCGAACGCGACGGGATCACGGGGACGGCGCGCCTTTTGTGTGTGGCACAGGTTCCGGCGGGCGCCAGTGTCGCTGTGTCGGGTCGGCGAGGCTAGGCGGCGGGTTTGTGCTCGGCGGCCAGCGTCGCCACCGCCGCCCGGGCCACGTCCGAGAACCCGCCATGGCCCGTCCTCCAGCAGTCGATGATCTGGCGCCGCATGCGCGGATCCCACAGCCGGCGGATGTGCGTCGCGACCTCAGCCGCCGCCGCCGCCGGGTCCCGCCCGGCGGCGAAGAAGCTGCCGATGTCGTTGGCCATCTCGATGAGGTAGTCCTCGTTCATCGTCCGGTCACCGGACTCAGGTGTTCAGGCGGAGGTCGCGGCGGCCGGATGGGCCGACGGCGGTTTCGCATCGCGGCTCACGCGATAGCGCTGCTGCCAGTCGAGCGGGCGCTCCACCCTGACGACCTGCACGGCCGTGACCTTGTACTCCGGGCAGTTGGTCGCCCAGTCCGAGTTCTCGGTGGTCACGACGTTGGCGCCGGATTCGGGGAAGTGAAAGGTCGTGTAGACGACGCCCGGCTGCACGCGGTCGGTCACCGTGGCGCGCAGCACCGTCTCACCGGCGCGGCTCGTGATTCCGACCCAGTCGCCGTCGCTGACGCCGCGCGTCTCGGCGTCGTGCGGGTGGATCTCGAGCCGATCCTCCGGATGCCAGGCGACGTTGGCGGTGCGACGCGTCTGCGCGCCGACGTTGTACTGGCTCAGGATCCGGCCGGTCGTCAACAACAGCGGGAACCGCGCGGTGGAACGTTCGCGGGTCGGAACATATTCGGTCACGAAGAACTTGCCCTTGCCGCGTACGAACTCCCCGACGTGCATCGTCGGTGTTCCGGACGGAGCCGCGTCGGTGCACGGCCACTGCAGGCTGCCGAGGCGGTCGAGCTTCTCGTAGGTGACGCCCGCGAACGTCGGCGTGGTCCGGGCGATCTCGGCCATGATCTCGGACGGGTGCGAGTACCGCATCGGGTAGCCGAGCGCGTTCGACAGCTGCATGGTCGCTTCCCAGTCGCCGAGCCCGGCCAGCGGCTCGATGACCTTGCGGACGCGCGAAATGCGCCGCTCGGCGTTCACGTAGGTGCCGTCCTTCTCGAGGAATGAGGCACCGGGCAGGAACACGTGCGCGAATTTCGCAGTCTCGTTGAGGAACAGGTCCTGCACCACGAGACACTCGAGCGCCGACAGCGCGGCGACCACGTGCTGGGTGTTCGGGTCCGATTGCGCAATGTCCTCGCCCTGCACGTACAGCGCACGAAAGCTGCCGTCGAGCGCCGCCTCAAACATGTTGGGGATCCGCAGCCCCGGCTCGGCCTCGAGCTTCACGCCCCAGGCACTCTCGAAGCTCGCGCGCACCCCCGGATCGGACACGTGCCGGTAGGCGCTGAACTCGTGCGGAAATGAGCCCATGTCGCACGAACCCTGCACGTTGTTCTGCCCGCGCAGCGGATTGACGCCGACGCCTTCGCGGCCGAGGTTGCCGGTCGCCATCGCGAGATTCGCGATGGCCATGACCATCGTGCTGCCCTGGCTGTGCTCGGTGACGCCGAGTCCGTAGTAGATGGCGCCGTTGCCGGCGCGGCCGTAGAGCCGTGCCGCCTGACGCAGCAGCGTTGCCGGCACGCCGGTGTCGGCCTCGGTCGCCTCCGGCGAGTTGCGGGGCTCGGTGACGAACTTCTTCCACGTCGCGTACGAGTCGCGCTCGCAGCGGGCGCTGACGTAGTCCTCGCGCGTCAGCCCCTCGGTGACGATCACATGCGCCAGTGCGTTGATGACCGCGACGTTGGTTCCGGGCCTCAGCTGCAGGTGGTAGTTGGCCTCGATGTGCGGCGTGCGCACCAGCGCAATTGTGCGCGGGTCGAGGACGACGAGCCCGGCGCCCTCGCGCAGCCGGCGTTTCAGCTGCGAGGCGAACACCGGATGGGCCTCGGTCGGGTTCGCGCCGATCAGCATGATCACATCGGCCTTTTGCACCGACGCGAACGCCTGGGTGCCGGCCGATTCGCCGAGCGTCGCCTTCAGACCGTAGCCGGTCGGCGAGTGGCAGACGCGCGCGCAGGTGTCGACGTTGTTGTTGCCAAACGCCGCCCGCACGAGCTTCTGGACGAGGAATACCTCCTCATTCGTGCAGCGCGAGGAGGTGATGGCGCCGACAGCGTACTTGCCGTGCTGCTGCTGGATGCGCCTGAACTCGCGGGCCGCATGGCCGATCGCCTCGTCCCACGACACCTCGCGCCACGGATCGTTGATCCTGGCGCGGATCATCGGCTTCGTCATTCGGTCGGGGTGCGTCGCATAGCCGTAAGCGAAGCGGCCCTTGACGCAGGCATGGCCCTGGTTGGCCGCGCCGTCGCGGTTGGGGACCATCCGCACCACCTGCTGATCGCTGACCTCGGCCTCCAGCGAGCAGCCAACGCCACAGTAGCCGCACGTGGTCGTCACCGCGGTCGACGGTCGCGGCGCCTTGACCAGCGACTTCTCCGACAGCGCCGCGGTCGGGCAGGCCTCGACGCACGCGCCGCACGATACGCATTCGGAGTCGATGAAGCGCTCACTCTGGCTCGCCGACACCCGCGAGGCGAGGCCGCGGCCCTCGATCGTCAGTGCCAGCGTGCCCTGCGTCTCGTCGCAGGCGCGCACGCACCGCGAGCAGACGATGCACAACTCCGGATTGAAGTTGAAGTACGGGTTGCTGCTGTCGGTCGCGGCGGGCGCCGCGCCGACCACGTCGAACGGATGACCGGCGTGGCGGCCGTCGTCGGCGAAGGGACTGCGGGTGACGCCGTGCGCGGCCGCCATGTCCTGCAGCTCGCAGTGCTGGTCCGCCGGGCAGCCGTCGCAGTCGAGCGGATGCTCCGAGACGTACAGCTCGATGACACCGCGCCGCAGCTGCGTGAGCTTCTCGCTGCTGGTCCGGACCTTCATGCCCGCGGTGACGGTGGTGGTGCAGGACGCGGGATAGCCCTTGCGCCCCTCGATCTCGACGAGGCACAGGCGGCACGAGCCGAACGCCTTCAGGTTGTCGGTGGCGCACAGCTTTGGCACGCGCGTGCCCGCGAGCGCGGCGGCGCGCATGACGGAGGTGCCCTCCGGCACCGTGATCCGCACTGCGTCGATCTCGACCTCGACGGTGCCGGGCGAGGTCGCCGGCGGCGTTCCGAGGTCGCGGTAGTTGATTGCGTACATCCGAGTCTTCCCCCGCCCGCAGGCGGCGTGTTCAGTTCACAATTCAGTGATGGCCGCGCGGCGTGAAATCCTCGCCGAAGTGCGTCAACGCGCTGCGCACCGGGAACGGCGCCATCCCGCCGAGGCCGCACAGCGAACCCTGGATCATCGTCTCGCACAGCTCGTCGATCATCCGGCGCTGGCGTGCCGGATCCCTGCCCGCGAGCAGGTTGTCAATCAGTCCGACGCCGCGGGTCGAGCCGATCCGGCATGGAGTGCACTTGCCGCAGGACTCGAGCGCGCAGAACTCGAATGCATAGCGCGCCATCTTCGCCATGTCGACGCTGTCGTCGAACACCACGATGCCGCCATGACCGAGCATCGCGCCGATCCCGGTGAAGGCTTCGTAGTCGATCGGCGTGTCGAACTGGGAGGCCGGCACGTAGGCTCCGAGCGGCCCGCCGACCTGCACGGCGCGTATCGGCCGGCCCGAGAGCGAGCCGCCGCCGTAATCATAGAGCAGCTCCTTCAGCGTCACGCCGAACGCGCGCTCGATGAGGCCCCCGCGCTTGACGTTGCCGGCCAGCTGGATCGGCAGGGTGCCGCGCGAGCGCCCCGTGCCGAAGTCCCGGTAGAACTCGGCGCCGCGCGCCAGGATCACCGGCACGGTCGCCAGCGAGATCACGTTGTTGACGATCGTCGGCTGACCGAACAGGCCCTTGACCGCCGGCAGCGGCGGGCGCACGCGCACCTCACCGCGCTTGCCTTCGAGGCTCTCGAGCATCGAGGTCTCTTCGCCGCAGATGTAGGCGCCGGCTCCCACCCGTACCGAGAGGTCGAAGCGCTTGCCGCTGCC
>JGI12269J14319_10003567_pt1 | contig 14544 bp, 15 predicted proteins | sample PeaSoiSIISIP2007_FD_14319 | JGI IMG/M metagenome (IMG submission 14319) | reverse complement strand
ACCGTAGGCGATATGGGGGATGCGCGGGACGGGGCCGTCTCGGTACTGAGCGGTTCCTGGGGGGACCCGTCCCGCCCTTCCCAGGGCTCTCGCCTTACCCACCCCAGCCTCCCGGGTGGTCGCGCCCGCCTGGTCCCGTGTCGCCGGCCTGCGCTGGTGTGCTCGACTACACCCCGAGCCGTCCACGGAGGGAGGTCCGATGAAGCTGCGCCTGGGAATCGTGACGCCCGTCGTCCACATCAACCCCCGTTTCGATCCCCCCAGCTGGGAGCACACCGGCACCATCGACGACGTCGTGGCCGTGGCCAATGCCGCCGAGCGCTTCGGGTACGACTGGGTGGCGTGCTCGGAGCACCTCGCCATCCCGCTCTCCGCGACCGACGTGCGCGGCGCGCGCTACTGGGACCCCATCACCACCCTGAGCTTCGTGGCCGCGTCGACGGAGCGGATCTCGCTGTTGAGCCACGTCGTCGTGCTCGCCTACCACCACCCCTTGGAGCTGGTGAAGCGGTGGGGCACCCTGGACCTGGCCAGCCACGGCCGGGTCATCCTGGGGGTGGGCGTCGGGTCGCTGCGACCGGAGTTCGAGTTGCTCGGGCACCAATTCGAGGGCCGGGGCGAGCGCTCCGACGACGCCCTCCGGGCCATCCGGGCAAGTTGGGGCGTGCGCGAGCCCTCCTATCGCGGCTCGCATTTCGAGTTCTCGGGCTTCGTGGTGGACCCCTCGGGCCTGCCCCGGCCCTTGCAGATCTGGGTGGGGGGCCGCACCCGCCGGTCGCTGCGCCGGGCCATCGAGCTCGGTGATGCCTGGATCCCGTTCCGCCTCTGGCCCGACGACCTCCGGCCCATCCTGGAGGACGCCCAGGTCAAAGAGGCCATCGCCGCCCGGGACCGGCCCCTGGCCCTGATCTTCCCGCCCGATCCCCCCGTGGACCCGGCCGGCGCTCCCGACCAGACCGCCGAGGTCGTGCAGGGCTTCGCCGAGCTGGGAGCGACGGGGCTGAGCCTGCGCTTCCGCCACCACTCCCGGACCCACTACATCGAGCAGCTCGAGGCCATGCAGGACGTCGTGGCCGGCCTGTGAGGAGCGGTCCGGCGGGCCTCGTCGGCGCTCAGGGTGCGTGGGATCAGGGCGCGATCCCGACCACCGGGGCCTGCAGCGCCACGCCACCCATGGAGCCGAAGAAGGGAGCGTGGAAGGCGAACACCCCGCCGTCCGCGGCGACCTCCCAGTAGCCCCCCGTGAGGGGATCCAGGGCCATGCCCACCACCGGAGCGCTCAAGGGTTGCCCGCCCACCGAGCCATAGAAGGGGGCGCGGAAGGCGAACACCCCACCGTCCGCGGCCACCTCCCAGTAGCCCCCGGCGGGATCGGCGACGAGGCCGACGACAGGCGCGCTCAGCCGTTGCCCACCCATGGAGCCGAAGAAGGGGGCGTGGAAGGCGAACACCCCACCGTCCGCGGCCACCTCCCAGTAGCCACCGGTCCAGGGGTCCAGGGCCATGCCCACCACGCGCGCGTCGAGCCGCTGGCCCCCCATCGATCCGAAGTACGGGGCGTGGAAGGCGAACACCCCGCCGTCACTGGCCACCTCCCAATACCCGCCGCTGGCGGGGTCGGCGACGATGCCCACGATGGGGGCGTCCAGCCGTTGCCCGCCCATCGATCCGTAGAAGGGGGCGTGGAAGGCGAACACCCCGCCGTCGCTGGCTACCTCCCAGTAGCCCCCCGTCCACGGGTCGACCGCCATGCCGACGACNGGCGCGTGCAGTGACGTCCCCCCCATGGAGCCGTCGTACGGGGCGCCCATGGCGAAGATCCCGCCGTCGCTGGCCACTTCCCGGTATCCCCCCGTCGCCGGTCGGGAGCTGCCGCTCACCGAGGGGACCGCCGGGGGGGCGGGTCGACCGAGATAGGGCGCCACGTTGCCAGCCCAGGTGAAGGCCAAGGGCGGGGCGGCACTGGGCTCCACGAAGACGGCCGCCACCGAGGAGAAGCCGTCGACGGTCGCGTATCCGGCGCCGACGAGGCACGTGGCGCACGAGCCCACCGCCAGGATGTTGTTGCGGTGGATCCAGCAGCCCGGGGCCCCGGCCGACGCACAGTCAATGTTCGGGCTTCCGTAGCCGTCGTTGTACATCCAGATGAAGTCGGCCTGTAACGGATTGGCGACGCCGCCGGCCCACTCGGTCCCCTCCCACGGGTATCCCTGCGGCGCCGGTGGGTCCTGGTAGTCGCCGGCTCCCGTCTGGGCGACAGCGTCCCAGATGAAGCTCAGGCCCAGAAAGGGTTGCAGGCCCCGGGCGACGCGTTCGAGGTCGACGATCACGAAGACCTGCTCCGGAACGCTGAGCCCGGCCCAGTTGCTCGGGAGGGTGACCGGGGCCAGGCCCTCGGTGGCCCGGCCGTAATCGATCTCGGCCAGCAAGGCCTGGGTGCAGGGGGCCGAGTTGTCGATGGGCTGGGCCCGGCAGTCCGTGTATTGGGTGTTGAGCAGCGACTGCGGCAGGGAGACGTTGGCGGCGGGATCGCTCTGAGCCGCGGCGGCAGGCGCGACCGAAGTGGTGGAGTAGCCGACGGCTCCCGACACGACGGCGACCAACGCGGCTGCCAGTACCCCTACCGAGCGCCGTGCCATAGTCCCCCCGCGCAGTCGCCCGTGGATTTCTCCGACACGAACGGCAATCCTTCTTAGCCGAATGGCCCGGATTCGGTCCATCGTTAACTTTGACTACGAACTAGTTGTAACCAGGAGAGAAGCTTCAGGGCGGCGACCGTCCGATGGCACATCGTGCAACGCTCATGGAGCGTAAACGGTCATCGTCGAGATCTGAGGAGCGAACGTGCCCGATAGCCAGCCCGGACGCAACGACCTGGCCCGCTGGTGGGCGTCGCAACCAACCAATTACTACGACGCCACCCCCAACCTGGCGCGCGTGCTCGCCTTTCGCGCCGGAGCAGAAGACCTCCGGAAGATGGAGCCGCGCCTGCGCGACTTCGGGCAAGTCGTGGTCTCTGCCGTCGAACCGGCGGCGGCTACCCTCGAGCGTCACCGTGAACAACCGACCCATGTCCCCTACGACGGCATCGGTCGACCCATTGAGGCCATCGAGTTCCACCCGGCCTACCGCCGAGCCGGTCAGGCAGTTTGGGCATCGGGGATGCTGGCGATGCCGACCGACGGCCGCGGTGCCTTCGAGCTGGTAGCGCTGTTCTACCTGCTGTCCCATGTCGGTGAGGGCGGGCACGCCTGTCCCGTGGTCTGCACGGTAGGCCTGAGCCGCGCCGTCGAGAGGCGGGGTTCCGCTGAGTTGCAGGCGCAGTTCATGCCGCGTCTGCGCGAGCGAGACTACGACAACTGCTGGCGGGGGTCGCAATTCCTCACCGAAGTCCAGGGAGGATCCGACGTCGGTGCCAACACTTCGAGAGCGGTCCCCGATGCCGAACAACCCGGCGCGTGGCGCATCAGCGGCGAGAAGTGGTTCTGCTCCGTGGCTGACGCTGACCTGTTCGCCGTGACCGCGCGGCCGGACGGGGCGCCCGACGGCACCCGCGGTCTCGGGTGCTTCCTCGTGCCCCGGAGCACCGACGGCGTCACCCCCAACGGCTACCGGATCCGCCGACTAAAGGACAAACTCGGGACCCGCATCCTGGCGTCGGCGGAGATCGACTTCGACGACGCGCTGGCGTGGCCCATCGGCCCGGTCGACGAGGGCTTCCATGTCGCCGTGGACGAGTTGCTCAACACCTCACGGTGGTTGAATGCGGTCGGCTCGACGGGGATCATGCGGCGGGCCTATCTCGAGGCGTCGTCATTCTCCCGGCACCGCCGCGCCTTCGGGCGTGGTGTCGGGTCGTTTCCTATCGTTCGCGAGCACCTGGCCGTGATGAAGGCGGAGGAGCAAGCGGCGTTGGCATCGACCGTGGCGGTGACCGGTCTACTCGCCGACCTCGATGACGGTCGGGCAGACGACGCCGATGCCGACGTCTACCGCTTCCTCGTCAACTCCAACAAGTACCTCACCTCGATCAGCGCCACCGACGTGGTACGTCGAGGGATCGAGGTGCTGGGCGGCAACGGCACGATCGAGGACTTCTCTCCGCTCCCCCGCCTGTATCGCGACGCCATGGTGTTCGAGAGTTGGGAGGGCACACATAACGTATTGTGCGCGCAGGTGCACCGGGACTGTGTCCGGTTCGGCCTCCTCGACAACGTGCTGCGGTGGATCCGAGCCGAGCTGTCCTCGGCCGGTGAGGGTGCCGGCGCCGACGGCCGTGCCGTGGCCGCCGCTGTGGAGTCGCTCGAACCGCGCCTGCAGCGCTCGCTCGCTGACGGCGGGCACGCGGCGTCGCATTTCCGTCGTCAACTCGACGGGGTGATGCGCGCCGTGCAGGCGGCGTGCCTGTTGGCCGAGGCGGCGGTGGAAGATGCCGACACCGGGAAGCAGGCAGCGGCCTCGCTCTTCGTGCGCCGGCATTTGGTCCCCGGTCACGACCCTGAGGACGACGTCGATTGGGCGCGTCTGGTGGACGAGACTCTGGCGGGCGATGCCGGCTGACACCGGATCCGCCTCGACACTCGACCCTCGGGCTGCCGGTCGGTCGGACCTCCCCCGACGGGCGAAGGGAGCCCGAGGTATCGTCGGCGATTTGGCGATTTGGCGATTTGGCGATTTGGCGATTTGGCGATTTGCTTCGGGCGGTCGCATCTGACCCGCGCCTGTCGGCGCCTCGATAGGGGAGAAGGGCTCTGCCCGGTCACCGAGGAGCGGCGTACGGTGTCCTCAGATACTGGCGATGGTCACCTCACCAGGAGGCATCTGTTATGCGAGCTGCCATCGGAGACGAGATCGCGGTGCGAAGTCACCGGGTCGGAGCGCACGACCGCGAGGCGGTCGTTCTCGCCGTCGAGGGGTCCGACGGGGGCCCGCCGTACCGTGTGCGCTGGGAAGACGACAACCATGAAGGCGTGTTCTTCCCAGGGGCGGATGCGGTCGTTGAGCGCTACCCGGTTGCGTGACCAAGACGACAAGGGACGACACAAACGCCGGTCGCGGATTGATGACGACCACATAGACATTCCTCCCACTGCTGGGTGCTCGTCTTCGACCTCGCACCCACCGGCGCCTCGGGCTGCGGTTCTGACGACTAAGAACCCTGCCCTGGTTCGAGGTCCGGTCCTAGGCGGGACGGGACCGGAACGTGCAAGAGGTCGTGTGCGGCGATGACATCGTCAAATTCGCTTCGGGCCTCATCGAGCAGGATCGTCTCGTCGGGATAACGCTGCGAGAAGTGCGAGATCACCAGTCGTCGGGCTCCCGCTTCGGCCGCGATGCGCCCGGCCTGCGCGGCGGTGAGGTGATGGTACTGGCGCGCAAGGTCAACCTCGGCGGATGCGAAGGTCGCTTCGCACACCACGAGGTCCGCCCCCTCTGCGAGTTCGAAAGCGGCATCGCACAGCCCGGTGTCCATGATGAAGGCGACCACTTGGCCGGGGCGCACCACGCTCATCTCTTCGACTCGGACGCGCCGACCGCCGACATCGACAACACCGGCGCGCTGGAGATCGCCCACGGCGGACCCGAAGACGCCGGCGGCCTCAAGCCTGTCGTGCACCATGGTGCGGCCCTCCGGCTCCTCGAGACGCCATCCGAGGGTGTCCGGGACGTGATCGAGGCGCTTCGCCACCAGCGCGAACGGTGGGCCAGGGTCCACCACGCCGGACGCGGCTACCGGCCGTTGGCGCACGTCGACATGCTCGTCGAATACGGCCGCGTGCAAGAGCCGGTCGATGTAGACCTGGCCACTCGACGGGTACAGGACCTCGACTCGATGGGTCACCCGGTCAAGGGACAGGCGCTGTACAACGCCGGGGAGACCCAGGCAGTGGTCTCCGTGGAGATGGGTGATGCAGATGCGGCCGAAGGTCCAGGGCGACACGCCGGCCAGCAGGAGCTGGCGCTGGGTGCCCTCGCCCGGATCGAACAAGATCCCTTCGTCATCCCAGCGTAGGAGGTAGCCGTTGTGGTTGCGATACCGAGTGGGGGTCTGACTCGCAGTCCCGAGGACGACCAATTCTCGCATGGGCGCATTCTCGCGGTCAGACGCAAGTCGCCGCGCCGCCGAGGTCCGCGCCCATCACTCGACGGCTCGCTCCTCGCGATCCGGAGCCATAGCGCTTGGTCTGACCCGGCCGCTCCCGTCCCGCACCACGGTAACCGGGCATGGAGCGTGGGTGACGCAGTGCTCGCTTACCGACCCGAGGAGCATGCCGGTCAACTCGCCGTGACCCCGGCTGCCCACGACGAGGAGCGATGCTCCGTGCGCCGCCTCCAGGAGCACCGGGGCAGCGTGACCTTCCACAACGGTGAGTTCGATGTCGAAGTCAGGCCGGTCGCCGAGCACCTCGGCGACCGTCGCTTCGAGATCGCGCTTGGCGTCTCCCGCTGGGTCGAATTCTGCCGGGTACGGAGGTGCCCAGCCGTAGCTGGTCGGGTACTCCCAGCACATGATGACCTGCAGGGACGCGCCAGTGAGCTTGGCCTGACGGGCAGCCCAGCGCAGGGTCTGGTGCGATGACGGGGATCCGTCCACGCCCACCACGATCCTCGGCTTTGTGTTGTCATCTTCATTCATGTGCGCTCCCTGTGCTCGCCCCTCGTGCTCGATGCGCCCCCCTGAATCGTGCCCGCCGGCGTCAGAGCCATCGTGCATGAGCCTCCCACCGTTGATCCCGGGCTTTTCGTTGTTCGCTTTGGCGACCACCCCGTCCCGTTCCATGCCGGAACACGAAGGGCACGGTAAGGGCACACCGAGCGCGCAGGACTCGGAGATCCGCGATCGTTGCCCAATCGGATGCCGCCCACTTCGTATCGGGCACGGGTGTTCATCGTCGAACAGGAGGTGGCCCCGGCGCAGTGATTTCGATCGGGGTACCGACACGGAGGCGCACGCCGAACAACCCGACGTTCCCGTGCTCGCGCTCCCACCCGCCGACGATCACGGCCCTGCAGCTCGCCTCGCCCGAGCGCTCGATAGCGGCGGCGATCACGTCCCGATAGCGCGCCGCGTCGGGCCGCGACAGGTACCCCACTGTTCGTCCGCCGATGGTCACGACGATGGCCTCGGGGTCGGCGGAGTTCTTCGGCTCGGGGAGGAGGCGGGCGACTTGTTCCATCCGCACGCCGCCGTAGTGCCGCCGGCCCCCGGTGAGCTCGAGGAGCGCGTCCTGGTGGTGGGATTCCCCCACGACTCGTACCTCGGTGGTGCCCGCCAGGGTGAGGGCGGTCGGTGGCACGGACGACGTGGGAAGGTCCGCGCCGGCTCGTTCACGCGTGGGTGCGAGTCGACGTGGCACGTCCACGAGCCGGCGTAGCCGGCCGCTTCCGCCGCCCCGCCCACACCCGAAGCAGTAGAAGCGGCACCCCTCGGCGTCGATGTGGAGAGAGGGGTGGTGGTCGGGATGGAAAGGGCACAGGTAGTTGTGGTCCCCCGGACGAAGCTCGATGCCGTCCCGGGCCCACAACGCCGCGAACTCGGCCCGCTCGCCCTCGGTGCGCACCGGTACCGGGCGTGGCGTGCGAACCGCTCCGGAGAGGAATGGGGCCGACTCCTGAGCCATCGCCTGGACCCACCACGGCAGGTCGGCCAAGGGAACGTCGCCCGGAGCGCACCCCACCTCCCAGGCATAGGCGCGGCCCGAGACGTGGGCACTGGGCGGGCAGACCACGAGCCCGCCGTCACCCTTGACGTCGAGTCCCGGAGCGATCGACCGGCAGGGGACAACCGTCCCGAGATGGCGGAAGTAGAGGTGCTGGCCGCCGCCCCCGGTGAGCGACTCGACGGTGTGCGGCACTGGGCCGTAAATGGTCTCCAGGGCGGCGAGCGACTCTCCCCCGCCGTGGCGAGGGTCGACGTCGAGCACCACCAGTGCGGAGACCGCGCCGGTGACGACGCCCACGTTGGCCTCGGGCCACCGGCGCCACCACCGCCGGACCTGCTCGGGACCGGCGGGGTCGTGCATGCGTCGCTTCCAGGCGATATGCGTGTGCTTGCCCGGCGCTGGGCACGAGAGGTCGCCGCACGAACAGCGGCCCGCTGTCGCGCTGTGCATGGGGAGCACCGACCACCCCCGGCCCACCGCATCGAGTGCGGCACACGCTCGGGGTGTCTGGGTCCTCGTCATCGTGGAGTCCACGACCACAGCGTCCCCCATCGCCCGCACGGGGCCCAGAGGAGGAAGTCCCGGACCCGACACCTCCTTGCTGTCACCGACGAAGTTCGAGGGCGTCACCGGCGCCGATGGCCGACGTTATTTCAGAGAGACCCGGCGTCGTGCTGGGCGGCGGATGTCCTCCACCAGGGCAGCGAGGCGGTCGTCGTGTGAGCCCTGCCAGTAGATCGGGCTGAAGTCCGGGCACATCCGGAAGTGGTTGTAGTCCTGGCGCGTCCGGGGCTGCAGGCGTTGTTCCTACCGACGTGGTGCCGACCGTTCGCCGTCATCGAGGGACTGTGAGCTCGCGGCTCGTCTCCAAGGCGTGTCAACCGTGCGTGATCGCCACCTTCGTGGCTTCTGGCGTAGTCACCTCGATGCCGTCGCCGTCGGGCAAGCGCACGTCGAGTACCTCAAGGTCTGGGCGGGTCGATGGCACGGCACGCGAGAGGTGGCTTCCTGTGCCGTACCGGCTTCTCCAACCACGCTCAGACCTTCTTCCGCGTCGAGAAGTTCTCTGGAGTCCCCATCGCACCACTTCGTGTTCATCGAGAAGGAAGACCTGCCCGATTCGGAAGGGTACATAGGCCGGAGCAGTGCGCCTCGATCTGAGGGGTGGCCCGCTGCCAGGACGACACTTTCGTCGGTCCATCAACTGAGGAAGGTGTAATTGACCGCCCTGTGGCAGTGCGGGCAAGGAGGAAGCTCTTCTCCGACTCGCATACGAACCGTCCACTCTGGACCACAGTCCGATGCGTATTTGCCGGTCTGAGGGGCGAATTCTCCCGTTCTGGGCATGGCCGTCTCCTGACGTGTAAGGCCCCCACCAAGAAGAACACTACGAGGGGGGCTGAGTTGGCCCTTGCCACGCTTGCTGCCACGGCTCTTGCGCTTACACACCCACACTGAATGACGTGATGTCCCACTGCCGTTTTCCGGCCGAGCATCCCGTTGCTCTCCGATCGCATACCCCGCCGTCCGACCCCACGGCGACCCCACGGGCGACCACTGCGGCACCCTCTTTCTGCATCAGATTCGGGGCTCTCACCCGTAGCGCTTGCACCGCCGTACTTGACCAGGAGGTCTAGTTTCGCCGGAAGAGATCCGAGCCCAGCACCATCCCTGGAAGCCCTCCTGCGTAGAATCCGTTCTATTTTTCCGAAAGACACCCTGGTCAGAGCCTCGCGTGTGATGTTCTTCCGTAGCCTGAACTCAAACGCTCGCGAAAGTATGCGTATCGTAGAGATCCCCCTGAGCGTCGCTCTTTGTCACCCTTCAAGCACGAGCGGGGGGGCAGGTGGGGGTTGAGGGGTCTCGGACCCGCCTCCGGGACCCCTCCCCCCGCCACAGGGCGTGAGCAGTCGGGGAGCGGAGTCCAAGGGGACAGTCCGGGCCTCACCAGTTCTGCACCTGGCGCGACTGCCGGTCCTGGTCGTTCGTTAGGAGTCGGGTTTCGTCGACTGGGGCGTCGGCGGGGGCCCACGCCGGGGGCGAGGGTTTCTGTCAGTGGTGGGATCGTCGGAGAACGCGTACAGGCCCACGGGATGGTCTCCCTTCGCCGGCATTGCCCGGATCAGGTGGTTTGGGGTCGCTGAGTTTCCTCAGCCTCTCAGCCTTGCGGCTCCCTCTCTCATCTCGCAGACCCACAACCATCCCACACCGTCGAGCATCGGTTAGGTAGGGCCGAAGGTCCCAGGGTGACCCCCACGCCTCGCGCGAGCAGGACGCAGCGTCATGGTGTCGGTGTCGGATACCTCGGCAAACACGCTCACCAGCGCGCCGACGGCCTCCGCTAGGCACGTCACCCGATCCGGTCCCCAGGCCTCGAGGATGCTGTCGGCGGTATGGGGCGCGAGCCGGAATCCCCGATCGTCGGGCAGATGGGCCGGGAAGTGCCCGGTTGCCATCACCGGGCGCCCTCCCGCACCCGAGCCAGTGGTCCAGGCGTCAGATGCGCCAAGGCGACGCAGTCCCTCCCACCCGGACAGGTGTTGAGAGCGGCGCGGTGGGCCAGCGCGGTGCGCACGAGCGCGCCTTCGAGGTCGCGGGGATCGACGCCGGCCGCCGACGACAGGGATCGCACCCGGCCGAGCGGGTCACGGGCACGTTCGTCGATGAGGCCAAGGTGGCGGGCACAGGCCGCCGCCCGGGGGTCGAGTGCGGGCGCCGCGAGGGTCCATACACCACGCAGCTCGCGCAGGAACACACCGACGGTGACCGGGCCCCAGCCGGGCAGGTCGTCGAGTGCCTTCTCGAGCTCCGACGCTGTCCGCGCGTTGTCCGGGATGGCGCACACGCGCCCGCCGTAGTGCTCGCCGAGCACGTTGCACAGCGCGTGCAGCCGCGTAGCCGTCTTGTAGTCGTATCGTACGTATCCGCCACGATCGAGCAGGGCGACGAGGTCGTCCCACGTAAACGCTCGGGCGGTGGCCACCGTCACCCCCGCCTCGTCCAGCACGAGGAAGGTGCGCTCGGCGATCGTGGTCGGAATCCGGGCCCCGAATAAGGTGGCCGCCAAGAACCACCGGTCGATCTCGGCCTCGCCGCCCTCGACGTCGATGCCCAGGGCCGTTGAGAACCGGCCACCACTCGCCACGAGGCGCCGCACCAGGTCGGTACGGGCGCGTCGAGCAGTGCGTGCCGAGGCCGTTGTGACCGTGTCCATCTCCCCACCGTCGCTCGGGCGGACCTATGCCGCAAGTGCCGAAGGTCACCCGTTCAACAGAAGCGCGGACCAGGAATGGGACTCGACTCCGACCGCCACGGCACGCCGCTGGAGTGGCGTCACCGATGCTGATGGCGGACGTGCTCAGTGCGACGCGGCGTCGTGCTGGGCGCGACGGATGTCCTCAATCAGGGCAGTGAGGCGGTCGTAGTGCGACCCCTGCCAGTAGATCCGGCCGCAGTCGGGACATGTCCAGAAGTCGTTGTAGTCCTGACGCGTCCGGGGCGGCAGGCGTTGTTCCACCTCCGCCTTTGCCACGGGCTCGAGCACCCCATTGCACGCAAGGCATCGGCCGAACGGGGCGATGGCCCCGAACAGGTCGAAGCGGCGCAGGATCTCGACGATCTGGCGACGGCGGTCGGTGTCCCGTACCAGATAGCCGTGGGTGACCTTTGCGCGCTTCAGAAGGCCGCGATCCCTGGTGAGGAGGATCCGCTCCTCATCCACTGAAATCGCCGCCAGCTCGTCGTCGGTGGCGTCGTTGCGCCATACGGTATCGAAGCCGAGGAGCCGGAGGGTGCGGGCGAGCCGACCGAGATGGACATCCAGGACGAACCGCGGCTCGCGCAACGGTGTCGGGCGCAGTCGCACGAGCGGTGACACATCCAGTGCCTCGAACACCGGGTACACGCTCACGCGGTCGCCCTCACCCACCTGGCGTCCGAAGTCGACGGACTCGCCGTTCACGAGGATCACGTCGATCTCGGTGTGTGGCACCCCCAACGACTCCGCCAGGTCCTTGACCGTGGTGCCGGCGGCCACCTCCAGTGTGATCGGCTGGCCTCTCCGGTCCGACGGCAGGAAGTCGTTCAACTCGGCGTAGAAGCGGACGTCGACCAGGTGGGGCATCCCGAACCGAGCGTAGAGGCCGTGGATGCTCGATACCTGTCGATGTCCGGTCAGCCCCCCAGCTCGATGCAGGAGACCCTCGTCAAGCAGGCCAGCACACGCTCGGCGCAGGCGCAGGCGCTGGCGCTGGCGGGGATCATTGTGGGCAGGTCGTGGGAGGCGAACTCCGTGCGCCCAGCCCTGCTTGCGACGTCGTCGAGCATCGCCGCGGTCGCAGAGCAGAACTAGCGTTGGAGGGCAGCGCCGGATTTCGCTGTCGTCGTCACCGAAGGGCGCTTATCCATTCGAGGAGGTCGTTGTGGAGCTGTACGTCGTCCCGATCGACAAGCCCGACGACATGAACGTCATCGTGGGGCAGGCTCACTTCATCAAGACGGTCGAGGACATCCACGAGGCTCTGGCCGGCGCCAGTCCACATCTGCGTTTCGGCGTGGCGTTCTGCGAGGCTTCAGGGCCGTGCCTGGTTCGTAGATCGGGCAACGACGAGGAGCTCATCAACTTGGCCACGACGAGCGCCCTGGCCGTCGGGGCAGGGCACTCGTTCTTCGTGTTCCTGAAGAACGGTTATCCGGTAAACGTCCTCAACCAGCTCAAGCAGGTCCCGGAGGTGTGCGGCATTTTCTGCGCCAGCGCCAACCGGGTCGAGATCCTCGTGGCCGAGACCGAGCTGGGTCGTGGCATCGTGGGCGTGATCGATGGGCAGCCGCCAGCCGGGGTCGAGAGCGAAGTCGACGTGGCCGACCGCAAGACGCTGCTCCGGGCGATCGGCTACAAGCTGTAGACACGCTCTCTCTGCGCGACCGGACATCGTTCCCTGAGCTCGGCGACCAGGGCGACGATGCCATCCGAGACCCGCTTCTCCAATGGGTCCGGCCCACGCAATCTGGCTGGCGGTCAGGCTCAAGTCTCCCTACATGTCGATCGAGACGGCCCGTAGCTTTCATCCCGATCTTCCCTGTGCCCGTGGGCCGCCCGCAACGTCCAGTCGAGGCTGCGGTTTGGGGGGCCATTCGACCCTGGCGCGCTAGCGGCCACCGAATGACAATGGCCACTATGAACCTGACCACGACTTCGCAGCCTGTCGTGCTCACGCCGGAAGCGGTCGCTGCGCTCCCGCTCGTCCCGTTGGGATCGCTGGTGGGCGTCACCCACAGGGTGATGTGGCGAAGCGACACCTCGATGGCGGGAATCTTGACCGTCGAGCCGGGCCACCGCCTGGGCTGGCATACGCACCACGCCAACGATCACCACATGTGGGTCCTTGAAGGGCGGGCCACCATCCTCGCCACCGAGCTTGGCCCAGGCTCCTATGTCCACATCCCGAGCGGAGTGGAGCATGACATCGACGCTTCGGCCACCGGCGGGTGCACCGTCTTGTACCTGTACCTGAGCCCTACGGGCTGACGCCAACCCCGGACGGTTTGGTGGCGCGCCACCTCGCGGGAATCCACGCCTTTGTCCTGGTGGGCGGGTGACGTGGACCTGGGCACGGCGGAGCGCGCTCGAGCAGGCACGGGGCGAGCCGAGGGCGTCATCGTCTGGGCGGCAACACGACCGATGGCTCGATGGTCAGGACCAGTCGATTACGAGGCGCCCGCCCTCCTCGGTCACCTCTGTGCCCAGCTCTTCGCAGGCGCGGTGGAAGCGGCGCTTCACCCACCTGGCATCGTCGCCGGAGGCGAGCCCGGTCTGGCAATAGCCGAGCGCGAGGGGCACCGCTTCGAGCCGTGTGGGCCCGTCGGCGTCGAGGGTGACCAGGAACAACAGGCCGAGGTCGTTGCGAAGAACCGGGTCGGTGGCGTAGTCGTCGAGAAAGTCTCCGAGATCGAAGAGAACAGGACGCCTCACTCCGTGGAACACGTGCGCCGAATGGCCCGCCACCAGGGTGGCACCGGCCTCCACCAGGGCATCCGCCGCGCGCCGGACATGGGCAACGGGTCGGGACGTCATGTTCGGTCCCCAATGGGGCATGACGATGACGGCATCAGGTGCCTCCGGGGCAGTGGCGGGCCCAGGTGCGGCGGACCGCGTCAACCACGAGGGGATGCCAGCACGGAGGTCGGCGTACGCCACGCCGGGCCGATCGGGACCGGCGGCGAAGGCCGGTGGATGGTCGGTGACCCCCACCACCGCGATGCGGTGGCCGTGGACCTCGAGGACTGCCGGTGCCCGGGCACGCTCCAGGTCGACCCCGGCGCCCACCCATGTGATTCCAGCCGCCTCCAGGTGGCCCAACGTATCGAGCAGCGCCTCTGCTCCGTAGTCGAGCGCGTGATTGTTGCTCAGTGTGACGCAGGTGGTTCCCAGTTCGACAAGGGTTTCTATCGCGGCCGGTGGAGCGCGGAAGAAGAAGGACTTGTCGGGATCGGGCCAGGGGTGGCCGCGGGTAGATACGCAGCACTCCAGGTTGAGCAAGACGACATCAGCTTCGCGGACCACCTCGACGACCTCGGGAGTTACCAAACGCGCCAACGGATCCTCGGCAAGCCTGTCGGCGACACCTCGCCCGAGCATGGTGTCACCGGCGAGTGCTACTCGCAGCATCCTGTCTTGTCGGCCGGTCTGCGCCACGTCAGTCCGTTCCTGCTCTCCGCGCCCCTGGTCGTGTACCGGGGGCGAGTGTTTCGGTCGGTGTTCATCACTCGGGGGGGTCAACCCATAGTGCCCGTCGTAGCAGCAAAACAGCACGTTGCCCCGCCCCGCCCCGCCCCGTCATGGCTCGACGAAGACACCTGTGGTCTTCGCCGGAGCACCGGC
>JGI12269J14319_10003564_pt1 | contig 14549 bp, 10 predicted proteins | sample PeaSoiSIISIP2007_FD_14319 | JGI IMG/M metagenome (IMG submission 14319) | reverse complement strand
CGCAGTCGAAATCACTCCCGTCCGCAGCGTCGACCGCATCAAGATCGGCAGCGGCTCGCGCGGACCAGTGACTCATCGCCTCCAGGAAGAGTTCTTCGCCCTCACGAGCGGCAAGAAGAACGACCGCCACGGCTGGCTCTCGCCCGTTCGTGTTCCCGAAGGCGCCACGGTCCGTTGACTCGCCGCTCCTTAGGGCGTTGCAGCCAACACTCACTTCGAAATTTTGACTCTCGACCATTGATTCAGTAGAATCGCCGCCGCTCCACACCTTGAACTCGCCTGCGCTAGGAAGCGCAACCCTCGCTTGGGAGGCATGACGTGTACAATCTATCGCAAAAATTGCTCGCCGAATTCATCGGCACCTTCACTCTCATTTTCATCGGCGCGGGATCAATCTGCGTCGATCAATATGTCCACGTCTCAGGCGGATCAGGCATCGGCCTGCTGGCGATCGCCGCCGCGCACGGCCTGGCCATCGGCATCATGGTCACCGCAATTGGCCATATTTCCGGCGGCCACCTCAATCCAGCGGTAACAATCGGTTTCTGGGTCACGAAAAAAATCAGCACACTCGATGCTCTCGCGTACTGGGTTTCGCAACTCGCCGGAGCGACGCTCGCGGCCTATCTGTTGACCGTCGTCATGCCGGAATCGATCTGGCGCGCCGTCGGTCTGGGAACACCGGACCTCGCAACGGACTTCACGCGTTTTCACGGCATCGTGCTCGAATCGATCACCACGTTCCTGCTCGTGTTTGTGGTGTTCGCCACCGCCGCCGATCCCAAAGGCGCGTTCAACAAAATCGCCGGCTTCGCCATCGGCCTCACCATCACCATGGATATTCTGGCCTCTGGTCCGTTCACCGGCGCGGCCATGAATCCGGCACGGGCTTTCGGCCCGGCGCTGATCGCGCATCACTGGACCAATCACGGCGTCTATTGGGTCGGTCCGCTGATCGGCGGCGTGGTGGCCGGCTGGCTCTACAACAGCTTTCTGCTCAAAGAATCCTGAGCCGGCGGGGTTGCCGACTTGGAAATCCCGTAGCCGCGGGTGATTGTACGCCCCTATTTCGCATGCTACGTTTCTGGGTGAATCTGCCGAAGGGGTCACCCAGTCATGGCTACAGGTATCGACGAACTCCTGCGCCGCGCGGTTGAAAGCAAGGCGTCGGACCTTCACCTAAAAGTCGGGAACCACCCCTATCTGCGCGTTGACGGCATCCTCAATCCTGTCAGCGACGTTCCGCGCGTCACTCCTGAAGAAATGCTGTCGATGGCCTTCAGCATGATGACCAACCGGCAGAAGCAGAAATTCAAAGAGACCGCCGAACTCGACATGGCTTACGGCGTCGCGGGCCTCGGCCGCTTCCGCGTCAACGTATTCCAGCAGCGCGGCAACGTCGGCATGGTTCTGCGCGTCATTCCCACGAAAATTAAGACCATCGAGGAACTCGAGCTTCCGCGCGTCCTTACCAAGATCTGCGAAGAGCAGCGCGGCATGATTCTCGTCACCGGCACCACCGGATCCGGCAAGTCAACCACGCTCGCGGCCGTCATCGATCGCATCAATTCGATCCGTCAAGAGCACATCATCACCATCGAAGACCCCATCGAATACCTGCATCGCGATAAGAAGGGCTTCATCAACCAGCGCGAAGTCGAAGTTGATACTTCGAGTTTCTCGACTGCCCTGCGCGCCGCCCTTCGTCAAGATCCCGACGTGATTCTAGTCGGCGAAATGCGCGACGTTGAAACAATTCAGACCGCGCTACTCGCCGCTGAAACGGGCCACCTGGTTCTCTCGACCTTGCACACCCTCGACGCCACGGAAACTATCCAGCGCATCATCGCCGTCTTTCCGCCGCCCGAGCAGAAGCAAATTCGCTTGCAGCTCGCCAGCACATTGCGCGCGGTCATCAGCCAGCGCCTGGTTCGCCGCGGAGATGGCGCCGGCCGCGTTCCGGCTGTCGAGGTGATGATCACCACCGGCTTCATTCGCGATTGCATCATGAATCCCGACAAGACCCGCAACATCCGCGACGCCATCGCCGCGGGCACCAGCCAGTACGGCATGCAGACCTTCGATCAATCCATCTACGATCTCTATTCCCGCGGCTTGATCACCCTCGAAGAAGCGCTCATGCGCGCATCGAATCCCGACGAGTTCCGCCTCCGCATTCAAGGCGTCCGCAGCACCGCCGACGCCGCCCGCGAAGAGATGGAACGCGCCATCAGCGAATTCGATCGCAGCCCGCGCTAGCCAACTCTCAATCAAATCATCCGCGGCCGTTTACATCGTGCGCATGGAATAGTTTTGCGGCAGCAGGGCACCGCCTTGCGCTGGCCCACGAGCGACTCGGGAGGCTTCCGGGGGGGTGCGATTTTGTCACGGCCTGAAACGAGCTCAGTCGTTTATTTTCAGTGAGTTACAGCGATTTATGGTCGTTGGGGTGTATCGACCATAAATGCCCTTGTCGGGCTGCGTGCTGGGGGCATTTTTTTGTGTAGAGAGCGCACACATTTGCAATTTCCTGCGAAAGGCTAGCAGCAAGTTTCGGCGAGCACCAGACTACGGACTGCGCAACTACGTACAACAAGGCGGAGACTATTTCCCTCGAGCCGATTCGAAGCATCACGAAGTGTCCCGGCCATGACGTAGCCTGAACGCTGAAAGCTCCGCTTGCTTCCCTTCCCGCGTGCCTCTATCGTTCGATGGTGTTCTCCCGAACGAAAAAGAAGCTGGCGACGGAAAGCCAGATCTACGCCTCGGCGGTGCGTGCGCTCATGCGTCGCGCGCATTCCGTCTTCGAGATGCGCAAGTACCTCGAAGAGCGCGCCGAAGATAAGGCAGACGTAAAGACTGTCCTTGCCCGCCTGCGCGAGAACCGCTATCTCGACGACGCGCGTTACGCGCAGGAATTCGCCAGCCACCGGGCAAAGCATCGCCGTCAGGGACGTTTCCGAATCGCGCGCGAGCTCCGCACTCGGGGAGTCGCCGACCCGCACATTGAGGCCGCTCTCGAGTCGGTCTTCGCGGAGACCGATGAAGCCGCCCTGGTCCGCGTGCGCATCAAACGCAAACTCGCGCAAATTCGAGGACCGATCGATCAGCGCAAAGCCGCCTCGCTCTACAGCGGGCTATTACGCGCCGGATTTTCAGGAGATGTGATTCGCGCCGAGCTTCGCGCCGCGCGCATCGAAGCGGCGGCCGAACTCGCGGAGGCCGAGGCAAACGCCGAGGAAGATCTCTCTTAGTTTCGGGGTGATATTGTTAGGGCACGACTTCAGTCGTGCCGCGAGCGCCGCAAAATCATCGCGGCTTCAGCCGCTGAGGTCTTGTTCTCGGCCTCACGCGTGCGACGGCCCGCGAAGAATCCGCGCCGGAAGCAAAATGATGGACTTCACCAACTCCAGGACGCCTTCGACCGTGATGCCAATCAGCCGGAACGGAATCAGCAGAATCCAGACGATGGGATAGAGAATCAGCGCCAGCAGTGCCAGCGGCCAGCACAGAAACAGCAGAATGCACCAAAGCAGGAATTTCGCCATTTTAGCCCCCACAGACTGCCACATATAGATACGCAAGTGCCAGCCAATTTGCTCCATTTTTCTGAGGTAGCGCCGGCGTCCCCGCCGGCATCTTACGAGCGCAAATTCCGGCGAGAGCGGCAACGATGCGCGGGACGAGAGGTAAGCGCAAGGCATTAGTGCTTCTGCGCGGCCCGCGCGTGACGGCTGCCTATGGTGAAATCTCGCTCGTCGGATGCCGGCGGGGACGCCGGCGCTACTTAGCTTCGTTGCGGCCTCTGGAGGCATCTGCAATAATGATTTCCGTTCGCCAATTCTGAGGCTCCCTTGACCGGCAACGAGATTCGCGAAACATTCTTGAGATACTTCGAGGAGAACGGCCACCGCCGCGTGCGCAGCTCCTCGCTCGTTCCGGCCAACGATCCCACGCTGCTTTTCACCAATGCCGGAATGAATCAGTTCAAGGATGTCTTCCTGGGCCTCGAGCAGCGCGAATACCGCCGCNCGACGACCTGCCAGAAATGCGTCCGGGCGGGCGGCAAGCACAATGATCTCGAGAATGTCGGCTTTACCAATCGCCATCACACATTTTTCGAGATGCTCGGCAATTTTTCCTTCGGCGACTATTTCAAGAAGGAGGCGGTCGCCTTCGCCTGGGAACTGGTCACCTCGTCAAAGTGGTTCGCAATTTCAAAAGACAAGCTGTACGTCACGATTTTCAAAGGCGAACAAGGCATCGCGCGCGACGCTGAAGCCTACGATCAATGGCTCAGCCAGGGCGTCAGCAAAGACCGCATCCACGAATTCGGCACGAAGGACAATTTTTGGATGATGGGCGATACCGGCCCGTGCGGCCCGTGCAGCGAAATCTTTTACGACATGGGCCCAGCCGCATCGGACGAGGGCCACGCCGATTGCCAGTTCGGCTGCGAGTGCGGCCGCTACGTAGAAATCTGGAATCTGGTTTTCATGCAATTCAATCGCGATGCCAGCGGTGCGCTCAATCCTCTTCCAAAGCCGTCGGTCGATACGGGCGCCGGACTCGAGCGCGTCACCGCCGTTCTCCAGGACAAAATCAGCAATTTCGATACGGATCTCTTCGTACCGCTGATGAAAGCTGCGGCGAAGCTCGGCCACGTGGACGTTCACGATCCCAAATCGCTGCCGTCCTTGCGAATCATCGCCGACCATGCGCGCGCCGCGACTTTTCTGATTTCCGATGGAGTCGTTCCTTCGAATGAAGGACGCGGTTACGTGCTCCGCAAGATCATTCGCCGAGCGCTGCGACATGGGAAGCTCCTCGATCTGCCCGTGCCTTTCTTCGCGGATCTTGCGTATTCCGTCCGCGACCTGATGGCCGGCGCTTATCCGGAACTGAATGATTCTGTCGATCGAGTCGCCCGCGTCCTGCGCGCCGAGGAGGATCGCTTCGCGCACACCTTGAACATCGGCCTGAAGAAGCTCGACGAAGACATCGCGCCGCTTCTTGCGGAAAAATCGAAGGGCGGTACAGTCTCTTTCCCCGGCGCGAAGGCCTTCCGCCTCTACGATACCTATGGCTTGCCGCTCGATTTCATCACCGACATTCTCCACGATCAGGGCATCGCCTTCCGCGAAGAAGAATTCAACGCGGCGATGGCGGAGCAGCGAACCCGCGCAAGAGCTTCCTGGAAAGGTGGCAGCAAGGAATCTGCCTCGCCCGCCTATGCCAAGCTCGCGGAGACGTTCAAGACCGAGCCCGATTTTTACTTCGGCACTACGACGCGCGATTGCCGCATCGAGGCCATCGTCACGAAGGACGGCTTGGTAAAGGAACTTCCCGCGGGGGCCGAAGGCGAAGTCGTTCTCGATCGCACGACGATTTACGCGGAGTCCGGCGGCCAGGTCGCCGATACCGGCTCATTCTTCGACAAGGATCAATCGCTCGAGCTCGCGTCGGTGAAGGGCGCGTTCTATCCCGTCGCGGGCCTGATCGCGCATCGCGTGGTTGCGAAAGAGACGCTGCGGGTGGGAGACCGCGTCTCTACCGTTGCCGATCCGCTGCGGCGCATCCGCGACATGCGGAATCACACCGGCACGCATCTGATGCACGCTGCGCTCAGAAATATTCTAGGCACGCACGTGAAGCAGGCCGGCTCACTCGTCGCGCCGGATCATTTGCGCTTCGATTTTTCGCACTACGCGGCGGTTGATCCTTCGGAGATCGCCGAGATCGAGCAGCAAGTGAACGAGGAGATCGTCCGCAACGCCGAAATTCAAACCGACCTGATGAATATCGACGCCGCGCTGGCCTCCGGCGCGCTGGCATTTTTCGGCGACAAGTACCCCGAGCACAATGTGCGCGTGGTCACAATTCCCGACGCCGAATATGCGCGCGGCTTCTACAGCAAAGAACTCTGCGGCGGCACCCACGTCACTCGCAGCGGCGAAATCGGCGTTTTCAAAATCGTCGCCGAGCAATCCTCCGCCGCGGGCGTCCGCCGCATCGACGCGATCACCGGCGACGCCGCTCTTGCCGAGTATCAGAAGTCTCTAGCGACGCTGCGGAAGATCGCCTCGCTCCTGAATGCCGGGGAAGACGAGGTTCTCGCCGCCGTCGAGCGCCAGGCGCAGGCCGTCCGCCAGTTGGAAAAGCAGTTAGCCGACGCCAAGAGGAAGTCGGCGGTCTCAGGCGTTGATTCCCTGCTCGAGTCCGCCCGCCAGATCAAAGGCGTCACCGTCCTGGCGTCCACCGTCCCCGGAGTGGACCGCGAAGCCCTCCGCCAGCTCGTTGATACACTCCGCCAGAAGATGGGTTCGGGAGTAGTCATCCTAGGCACCGCAGAAGACGGCAAAGTTGCTCTAATCACAGGAGTTACGAAAGATCTCACCTCCCGGGTCCACGCCGGCAGGCTGGTCCAGGAATTAGCCCGCCAGGTAGGCGGTTCCGGCGGCGGACGCCCCGATTTGGCAGAGGCTGGCGGAAAAGACACATCTGCCCTAGAAACTACTATCTCCAGCGCCTACACCCTCGTAGAACGAATGCTATAATTAGGAGTTAGCGCCAGTTCGTCGCCGGGAGGTCCTCCCTCCTCGCGATGGGTGTGTCAATCGTTCGGATGAAGTGCTCTGCCTTTCCCTTGCGTAGATGACGAAGCGAACCATCTCGGTGACTCTGCTCGCGCTCGGCATCGGGCTAAGTGTGTCCGCGCCAGCTCGCGCGCAAATTGCATCTCAGGTGGATGAATCCGGGAAGCTTGTGTTCGTGAATTCCGAGCCGGCGGGCCATTCGCCGCACCGCTCGACGCCTCCGGGCTTTCACTTGTCGAAGTCGAGCGAAGCCGCAAGCAATTCGGAGGCGGGAACGACCGCGGAAGTAATTCCGCCGGACCGGCTCGAGCGGATCGTGCGAGATGCTTCCGCCCGGCACAATTTGGATCCAGCCCTGGTGAAAGCAGTCATCGGGGTCGAGTCCAATTGGAATCCGGCGGCGGTTTCGCGCAAAGGGGCTTTGGGATTGATGCAACTGATCCCGACAACGGCAGGACGCTTTGGAGTAGGCAACGCGTTCGATCCCGCGCAGAATGTCGAGGGCGGGACGAGCTACTTGCGGTCGCTCCTCGATCGCTATCACGGTGACCTGGAATTGACCTTAGCCGCGTATAATGCTGGACCGGGGGCCGTGGAGCGCAGCGGGGGCATCCCCAATATCCCCGAAACGCGTTCTTACGTCCAAAAAGTCACGGAGACCTATTTCCGGCCCGATTCCGGCCGCGATCCTTCTTTTGCGGGTCCGCGACGCACGCGCATCCGCCAGGACGTGGACGACAACGGCCGGGTAGTTTTCACGAACGAATGATGCTGGGGGGAAGTCGCTAGGCGCAGCCATGCGCACTCTTTCAGTAGCACTAGGAGTACTCGCACTCGCCGTGTGCGTCTGTACCCCTGCCCAATCCCAGCAAAAGCCTTCCAAAGCGCGCGAGCAGTTTGAACGAGCCGTGCAGATGCGCACCGCGCTCGAGACCTGCGCTCCTTCCGACCGCACTGTAGACGCCTACAAACAGGCGATTCTTTCCTTCCGAAAAGTTTATTCGCTTGCGCCGCAGGCCGAGGAAGTTACGCCTTCGCTGGTTGCGGTTGCGGAGCTTTATGCCGAGATGGGACGGCAGTATGACGGCGATTATTTCAAGTCCGCGATCGACGGCTACAATTTCTTGCTCAAGCAGTATCCGCATAGCCGCTACGCGCCCTCTGCGCTTTTCGCCATCGGCAAAATTCAGCAGGACGATCTGAAGAATCCGGACGCCGCTGAGACGACATTCAAACAAGTGGTCCAGCGCTACTCGAAATCACCGAAAGCGAATGAAGCGGGCGCCGCGCTGAAGCAAATCGCGCAACTCCGCGAAGAAGAAGCCCGCCGCGCAGCTTCCGCCACTTCGGCTGACGATGACCCCTTCGCGCCCCTTATTGCTCCTGCCGGGCCCATCAATCCGAAATCCGGCGGAAAAGAAGCGGGCGTAGCGCAAGTCAGTTCCGTACGCACCTGGAACGCTGAGAATTACACGCGCATCGTCGTGGACTTGGGCGATTCCGTGAAATACGAGGCGGCGCGCATCGCCAATCCCGACCGGATATTCTTCGATCTGTATCAAGCCAAGATTGGCCCGGCGCTGCAGAATAAGTCCTTCGACGTAAAAAGCGGATTCCTGAAATCCGTGCGCCTGGCGCAGAATAAATCGGGAGTCGTGCGCATCGTGCTGGATGTGGACGGCGCGAGAGAGTATTCCGCCTATCTGCTCAAGAATCCTCCGCGGCTCGTGATTGACGTGCACGGGGATGCCTACGACCGCCAGGCCTCTGCAACTCGCACGGTTGCCGCCGCCGATCCGACATCCAAACCCGCGCCGCCGGATCCAGCACCGCCCGCTGCAAAGGTTCCCGCGGGCAAAGCTGCCAAGTACGGCCCCACGCCGCCCGCCGCTTCATCCGCGGGTAAATCCACCGCCACTGCGAATTCTTTGCCCGATCCCGTGGATGTCCTCCCGGTGCACCAGCCCAGCGCCCGCGGCCGCGCCGTAGCTGCCCTCACTCCTCCGCCGGCGTCGAAGCCGACGCACGACGGCCAGCGTTCGTTGACGCGCGCCCTGGGATTGAAAATCAGCCGCGTAGTCATCGACGCGGGCCACGGCGGGCACGATACGGGGACAATTGGACCGCACGGCCTGATGGAGAAGGATCTCTGCCTCGATGTCGCGCTCCGCCTCGGCAAGCTCATCCAGGAAAAGCTTCCTGGCGCCGAAGTCGTTTACACGCGCAGCGACGATACTTTCATCCCGCTCGAGGAACGTACCGCGATCGCCAATCAAGTGAAGGCCGACCTTTTCATCTCCATTCACGCGAATTCCAGCCACGACTCGGACGCCCGCGGCGTGGAGACCTACTACCTCAATTTCGCCTCTTCGCAGGAGGCGCTCGACGTGGCCGCGCGCGAAAACGCTCTCTCCCAGAGCGGCCTGCACGACTTGCAGGACATGATCAAGAAAATCGCACGGAATGAAAAAGCCGAAGAATCGAAGGAACTCGCCGACGACATTCAAGGCTCGCTTTCCAAGCGCATGCAGCAAATCAGCCGCAACGAGCGCGACCGCGGCGTGAAGCGCGCGCCGTTCGTCGTGCTCATCGGCGCGAATATGCCCTCGGTCCTTTCCGAAATCTCGTTTCTCAGCAATCCCTCGGACGAAAAAATGCTCAAGAAGCCCGAGCAGCGCCAGCGCATCGCCGAGGGCCTTTTCCATGGCATGAGCGATTATCTCGAGAGCCTCAACAGCCTCTCCTATAACGAGCAGCGCCCCGCACCCCATGCCGCCTCCGCACTGGAATCTAACGGGAACTCCCAGTAGAATTCGGCATCTAATAGATGAGGCTCATGCGCTGCTTTCAACCGATTCCTCTGCTTGTGTTGCTTGCCTGCGCTCTCGCGCTCACGGGGAGCGCAACGGCCCTGGCCGCCAATCCTCCAGCCGCTCCAGCATCGTTCGCAGGCTGGAGCCAGAGCGGCACGCCGCAGACGATTGCTCCCGCATCCGACACCCGCTGGCCAGGGCTGTGGCCTATATTTCAGGAGTACGGGTTCTCTTCCGGCGAAGTGCAGCAGTACTCAAAGGACGGCAAAACCCTTTCCGTCGCGCTCTACCGCATGAAGGATTCCTCGGGCGCTTATGGTCTCTATTCGTTTTTGCGCGCACCCGGCATGGGACGCGCCGATATCACGGATCACTCCTGCATTTCCGATTCCCGCGTCCTCATTCTCGATGGAATTACGGTCGTGGAAATAACGGGGCCGGGCTTGGACTTCTTGAAAATCAGGCCGGATTTCAAAGTGCTGGTCGACGCTCTCGGGCCGGCAGCGGTCGATAGCCCTTATCCAGACCTCTTCAAGCGTCTCCCCTTGCGCGGCTTTCAAGAAGGAACCGACCGCTACATTCTCGGCCCCGCAGCCCTGCAGTCTGCGGTTCCGATCGCCGAAGGCGACTGGGCCGGCTTCGCCAACGGAGCAGAAGCGGAAATCGGCCAATATCGCTTCAACGGCGAAAATCACACTGCCACGTTGATCGTGATTGACTATCCCACGCCGCAAGTCGCCTCGAAAATGCTGAAGGAATGGGCGGGCAAATTCAATCTCGATGCGCAGGACGCGGACAGCAAGAAGCCCACGATCTACGCGTCACGCAAGCTGACGATTGTCGGCGTCGTATCGGGAGAAATCAGCGCAACCGAAGCGAAGGCCTTGCTCAGCCACCTCGATTCCGGCGAAGAGCTGACCTGGAACGAGCCGGGCTTCTCCCTCTCCGACGCCAACATCAACGCCGTGATTGCCAGCATTATTGTCGGAACGGGAATTCTTTGCATGTTTACGCTAGTCGCGGGACTCGCTTTCGGGGGAGTACGCCTAGTAGTAAAGCGGATTCTACCGGGCCGGATATTCGACCGGGGATCGGCGATGAATGTCCTGCAATTGGGTCTCGCCAGCAAACCCATCAATTCCGATGATTTTTACGGCATGGCAAAGGCGCCTTCTCCCCTGCCGGCTTCCCGCGAGAGTTAGGTATCCGGCAGTCTCTCCAGCCAGAAAATGTCTGCCGGATCGCTTCTCTATGGGTACCGCGCTGCAGAGGCTTCCGATGCCTGCCTTAAGCCTATTCCCCCCAATGACTTACAAAAAACTGCATTTGTAGCATTCTTTCTTGACTTTCATATTCCCCCTCTTCTAGACTGCGGCTGAGGAAAGAGTTCGGCGGCCATCCGCGCATTGGCCGAGGAGCTTTTCTCCCCTCGAAGGCCCGCCTCGCCGCGGGCCTTCTGTCTTTCGGCTATCCCGACGACCCCGAGTCATTTCGCGCGCGCCACCCGCCCCGCGCGATAATTTATTTCTGAAAGGGGTTAAACTAGTAGGACTGGGCGGCTTGGAATTCGGATTGCACCAAGATAGCCTGGAAAAGTGATGGAAACCGACCGTAGACACGCTCCCAGACGGCGCCTGGATCAGCTCGCCTATATCCGTATTGGTCCGGATAACGGCGGCCTTATGGCCGACCTTGGCGAAGGCGGCCTCGGATTTCAGACCATCGCCGCAATCGAGCGCGAAGGTCCTCTGCGCTTCTGGTTTACGCTCGACGCGGCCGATCGCATTCAAGCCACCGGTGAGCTGGCCTGGACCGACGAATCCAGAAAAGTCGGCGGCCTGCGCTTCACGCAAATCTCCAAGGAAGCCCTGGAACAAATTCGAGAATGGATGGAACGCGCGAGCGTGCCGCTCGAAGCGGAGCTCCCTCCTCGGCCTGCGCCGCGCGACCCGCTGCGTTTCTCGCCGCCTCCTCGCAAGTCGAATGCAAGCAGCGTTCCGGTAACGAGTTCCCCGCTTCTGAATGAGTCCGTCGCTGTGGCCGCGCCTCCGCAGCCTCTGCCGCCTCCGGCGCCGCGTCCCGAACCTCTTCGCGTGATGGCCACTCCGAAGCACTGGTCGGCTCCGGTTCTGTCCGAGCCGCCGCGTGCCGTAGTCTCGCCCGAAATGGTGAAAGGCGCAACGACGGGCCTGACCGTTCTCGCCGTATTACTGACTTTAGTAGCGCTCGGCTTTGGATATCACCGCGAGATTGGTCAATCCCTCGCTCGCCTCGGTGCCAAGCTCGCTGGCGAATCTCCGCTGGCAGATGTCACTCCCGAGCCGGTTCCAGATAGCTCAGCCGCCGCTGCGCAGCAGCCCCTGCCGGCGCCGGCAGATCCGGTCGCGACTGCTCAGCCTGCGCCCGTGGTTCCTCAGGACGCGCAGCAACCCACCGTTAATGCGCAACAGCCGCAGTCGGGCTTGCCTCCTGCGCCGAAGCCATCGCCGCGAGCAACGACCGCCACGCGCCGTCCGACCGCATCCGCATCAACGGCTGGCTTCCAAAATCTCTCGGCCAGCAAACCGCAGGGCGACGACTTCGGTCAACCCGAGCTCGATACCGCCCGCCAATTCCTAGAGTCCGGCACTCCAAATACCAAGGAAGCCGCCAAGTGGCTGTGGATGTCCGTCGAAAAAGGAAACCCTGCGGCTGAAATCCTACTCGCCGACCTATTCGCCCGCGGCGACGGCGTAATTAAGAGTTGCTCGCAAGCCCGCGTACTCCTCGCCGCCGCGATCAAGCACGGCGATTCGGAAGCCATCAGGAAACTCAGCGCCCTCGACGCCAGCGGCTGCCAGTAGCTACTTCCCTTTCCGCGGCAATGCCCAGAAATACCGCAGCGCCTCCGGAATTCGCGCGGGCCAGTTTCCCCAGCTGTGGCCTTCGTGCACCTCGCGATATTCCAGCGCGTATCCGCGCGATTGCAGAAAATCGCGGAGACGCCGGTTCCCCGCCAGCAGATCATGTTGTGAAACGTTCGACTCGTACGTTCCCACGTCGAGGTGAAAGCGCACATCTGATTTCGGCGCGGTAATCAGCTTCTCGAGGTCGGTATCGGCGAACACAGCGCTCGATTGCCCCGCGCAATTGGCAAATACCTGCGGATACTGCGCGCTCAGAAAAATCGATACCAAACCTCCCAGCGATGAGCCGAGCACCGCTCGCGATGCCGCATCGGGCTTCGTCCGGTATTTCGCGTCAATGGCCGGCACCAGCTCCGTAGCGAATGCCCGTGCGAAGTCCGCATTCGCCCAATACTCCTTGTTGCGATCCAGCGGCGGCACCATCACTATCAGAATCGGCGGAATCTCGTTGCGCTGAATCATCGCGTCCACAATCTCGTTGATCTTCCCGAGATTCAGGTAATCGAAGCCGTCCTGCACGTACAGCGTCTTGTAACGCTCTCTCGACCCGGCATATCCCGGCGGGAGATAAACCTTCGCGGCGCGCTCGTTATCCAAAATCCGGCTGGCGAACGAGAATTCCTCAATCGTGCCGTGCCGCAGGCTTGGCCCCGGCTCGAGCTCCGGCGGCGGAGCGTAATCGGGCATGGCAAAGTAAGAATTTGGCCCGAAGCCGCCGGTGATTCTCCGCGGATTCCAGGGATCGAAGATCCACTGTTTGTCGTTCAGGACAAACTTGTAATCAAGGCGTGTATCCATCTCGTATTCATCCGCGCGATAAAAGAGATTTGTTCCACTCACCTGCGTGAACGCTTCATTCGGCGTCCAGCCATTCATGTCCCCTGCGAGCGCGACGAGCGTTGCAGAGCCGCGATACAAAAAAATTGCGCGACCGATGCGGTCCTTCGCTGCCTTCTCCACCAGCGGCGTGCCTTGCGTCTGCACGCAAGCCATGAACTCATCCACGATTTTTGTTTTCGCCGCGGGATCTTGCACCGCCGCGACGCTCCCGAGAAATTGAGCGAAAGGCAAACATCCAGAAAATTGTCCCGCAAGCGGCACAGACGGCGTCACCGCGGACGCCAGCGACGCGCGGGATGCCCGCAGCAGCCCGGCCGCGCCAATCGCGCAAAGTGCCAAAAGCACCCGCAAGGCAGATCTGAATCGGAATGTCCCACTCACACCGCCGAGGATACCACCTCGCTCAGCGTCATCGGAACCGGCGAGAAACGCGCGTCCCTCAAAACGCGCGCACTCTAATATTTATTCCCTCAAGCCCGAGTCAAAGCAGCTAAACTAAGCGGCGCAATTTTCTCACGCCACTGCGAGGCGCAGCCCGCCATGCCCCGAACGTTGCTGATCGACACGGACACTGCTTCGGACGACGCCGTAGCTCTGATCATGGCGCTGCGCTCACAAGAAGTCCGCGTCGCAGCGATTACCGTCGTCGCAGGAAACATTCCCGTACAGCAGGCCACCAGCAACGCGCTCTACACCGCCGAACTCTGCGCTTCCGATGTGCCCATCTACTCCGGCGCGGAAAAGCCGCTGCTACGCAAGCTGGTCTGTGCGGATTGGTTTCACGGAGCGGACGGCTTAGGCGATCACGGATATCTGCCCAAGCAGCGCCGCGCGGAGCCAAGGCATGCCGTTGACGCTCTGCTTGATGCAGCGCGCGAAAATCCCGGCATCGAGATCGTCACGCTAGGACCGCTCACCAATCTCGCTCTAGCCTTATCACGCGAGCCTCGGCTCGCCGCTTCCGTCAAGCGCTGCATCATCATGGGCGGCGCACCCTGCTGCGAAGGCAACGTAACGCCCGCCGCGGAGTTCAACATCTGGGTCGATCCGGAAGCAGCTCGCATCGTGTTTCATTCGGGCATGCGCATCGAGATGGTTGGTTGGCATCTATGCCGCGGACAGGCGGCACTGAACCCGCAAGAAATCGACGAACTTCTCGCACTGAAAAGTCCGCTCGCCGATTTCGCCATCCGATGCAACAGCACCGCCGCAGACGCCTACTTCAAGCAAACGGGAGAACGCGGAATTTCCCTTCCTGATCCGGTGGCGATGGGCATCGCTGTGAATCCGTCCCTGTGCACCTCGTCCAGCGAACACTTTGTTGAAATCGCAACGTCCAGCGATCTAACCCGCGGCGCAACGGTCGTCGATCGCCTCAACGTCGCCGGCGATTC
>JGI12269J14319_10003563_pt1 | contig 14552 bp, 9 predicted proteins | sample PeaSoiSIISIP2007_FD_14319 | JGI IMG/M metagenome (IMG submission 14319) | reverse complement strand
CTCCCATTGGCCCGACTCTGCCGAACGAAAAACAGCTTCGATAACAGCCATGTTCTTGATGGCGTCCTCGACGGAGACGGGAACGTCAGTGTTCTCAAGAATGGCCTTCGAGAACGCATCACCCTGCAGGGTGTACTGATCGCAGACAGGGAAGGACTCGGGCGTGATGCCGCCACCACCGAGATCGCTGCCGTCATCGATGAACAGGCGTGTCGGGCGGTCATTCGGCGCGTTGAAGGGGATTTCGAGCTCGATGTGTCCGCGCGTGCCGAGGATGTGGATGCGCTGGTAGGGGACCAGCTGCGTGCTGCAGGTAAATATGGACTGGCCGGAAGGGAAGTCGAGTATCGCAGAGGTGAGGCGATCAGTGTGCAGCTGGGGATCGCGCTCGATGCGTCCTACCACGCGCAGGGGCTCCTGTCCAAATGCGAAGCGCGAGGCGTGAATGAGGTAGCAGCCAATGTCCATGAGGGCGCCACCACCGCATTCGACCTGGTTGCGAATGTTGGCTGGGTCGATGTTGAAATAGCTGAAGAAACCAAAGATGGAGCGCAGGTCGCCGATCCGGCCCTGGTTCAGAAGCTCGCGAAGGCGCAGCCATTGCGGAGCGCAGCGAATCATAAACGCTTCGCCGATTTTGACGCCGGTGCGGGATCGGACGGCGAGGAGAGATTCGGCTTCGGCGACGGTAAGGCTTAGTGGCTTTTCGCAGAGAACGTGCTTGCCTGCTTCGGCGGCCCTGATGGTCCACGGTATGTGCAACTGATTGGGAAGAGGATTGTAGACAGCATCAACATCGGGATCGGCGAGAAGTTCTTCATACGAGCCGTAAACCTTGGGAATGCCCAGGTTGGCGGCTGCGGCCTGAGCCTTCGCGTGATCACGGGAAGCGATGGCGACCACTGTGGTGAATTGCCCGCGCTGCATGGCAGGGATGACTTTGTTGATACCGATTGCTGCGGTGCTGAGAACTCCCCAGCGGACCTTGTTGGGCATGGCGGTAATGATATTGGAGATGGTGGCAATGATAAAAGCAGGAAGCCGCAGAACAGCGCAAATGTCACGGGAAAATCTTGTGTTGCTCGCTTCCGGTGTATTCCAGAACCGCATCAGTTTTGCTGGTTGGGAACTCTCCTATGCCATGACCGGCACGCACCAAGACGACGTGAAACGTGTGCTTCTGCCGCATACCTGGGAAGCTTCCTTCTAAAGCTTTGAGCGTTAACTTGCGCTCGCGGTCATCCCAGTGAATCGCGATCATCGCGTGAGCTCCCGTTTCGTAGTTGTAGTTATCCCCTTCGTCCTCATAGAGCTCGAAATCGCCATCAGCTCCCGGGTAAATTCGCAGTTCGATCGGGTCGGCACTTTCGTCTGCATATTCGATTTCCGGGCCCAAGGGCAAAATTGAACCTGCACGGACATACAGCGGTATGCGATCGAGCGAAGCCTCGGCTTGCACATCGCGACCTCCTTCCACACGTGCGCCTGACCAGAAATCGTACCAGGCGCGAGCAGCCGGCAGGTAGACCGAGCGCTGTATCGCATCCTCTTTCACTACCGGACTGACCAGGATCGAAGGGCCAAACATGAATTCATCTCCAACGTTCCAGGTCTTCTGATCGGACCGCCAATCCATCACCAGAGGCCGTTGGATGGTGTAGTCCTGGCTAGTGACCCGCCAGGCGAGCGAATAAATGTAGGGCATCAAGCGATAGCGCAACTTGTCATACTTGATCAGGATCGGCTCGACCTTGTCGTAGGTCCATATTTCGTTGTGGGCACGGTGGCCGTGTGTGCGGAAGATGGGGCAGAATACTCCGAACTCAAACCAGCGGGTGTAAAGCTCCTGATAAGCCGGATCATCGGGGGGGCGGTTAAATGGCTGCCAGTACCCGCCCACATCCGTTGTCCAATAAGGATTGCCCGATAGAGCAAAATTGAGACCGGCAGCGATCTGGTGCTGTAAGCCCCAATAGGTGCTGTAGACATCGCCAGACCAGACGGTGCTGCCGTTTCGCTGCTGACCGAGAAACGCAGAGCGCGTCAGCAGAAAGACTCGCTTCTTATCAGTTGCCTTCTTCCAATGTTCCTGAATTCCGCCGGTGTGCATGAGCGGGAAGATATTGGTGTAGCGCGCGCCGCTTCCGATGGAGAGCTGTTTGTTGCGCAGAATGGCGTCGCCCATGTGTGGCCAATATTCCTCGGGTTCCGCGCTGTCGAGCCAGAAAGCGTCCCAACCCAGAGCAAACAGCGGGCCTGCGAGATTGTTCCAATAGAAATCGCGCGCCGCCGGGTTGGTGGCGTCGTAGACGTGCGCTTGCGGCACGTCTAAATGATTGGCGGCCATCTCCTGGAAATTTTGGGAGGCGGAGTCGAACAATCCCCAGATCGAGAGCATGGCATGTACGTGTTCGTCATGCAAAGTCTTCAATTCTCCAGGGATGTCGGGGAACTTGGAGTTGAACGCAGGGTCCCCTTCCGTCTTCCACCAGAACCAATCCTGGACAATAGCATCCAGGGGAATGTGCTCGGCGCGGTAACGGTGCGCGATCCCCAGTATTTCGTCCTGAGAAATGTAACGGTCTTTCGATTGGAAGAAGCCGTAGGCCCACTTCGGAAACATTGGCGTGTGCCCGGTTATGGTGCGGTACTGGTGAATGATCTGGTCCATCTCGGGGCCGTAGAGCAGGTAATAGTCGACTGCGTCGCCAGCGAGCGATGTGAAGTGAAACTCAAGCGGAAATCGATTGTCCGCATACGTAAAAGATGCGGTGTTCCAGAGCATGGCGTAGCCCTTGCTCGAGACCAAGAGTGGGATTGCCACGTCAGTATTGTTCTGGCCAAGTTCCACCGTGCTGCCGCGGTAGTTGAACATGCCACTCTGATGCTGGCCCAGGCCATAGAATGCCTCGGTCGCATCTGGCGAAAAACGATCAGTCACCTGGTAAGTTTTTTCGCCGTTTATTTCCGCCGGGTCATATGTTCGTGGCACGGCGTCCCTTTCGCTGAGCAAAACTTTTCCCTGAAGGGTGCGATATGTCAAGTTGCCGCGCTTGAGAGAGAATTCCACTTTGAGAGTAGCGGTCACTAGTGTCACGTTGTCGGCGGTCTGCGCGAACTCGAAAGGCGTGTCCGGACACGATTGGCTGGCCGGGGTGATCCATGGCTGAGCCGGCGAACTGGCGGTGGGCGAGCCTGGACCGGCCACTACGTGGATGACGGAGTCTGCGCAAACTGAAACGTGCAGCCCCTCGTCGCCAATCCTGGCTTGGAAACCATCTTGGGTCTTAGTCGCAGAAATCTGCGGTTGGGGGGGCAACTGCCCAGTCAGCAGTTGTGCCGAGGCTGCCTGAGGACCGCTTAGGGCCACAACTCCACAGAAAATGGCTCTCCGCAGAAGACGGCCCCACAAATAAACGAGACCAGACATTGTTTTATCCATTGTGCAGGACTGCAAATGTGCGAAAGTATAGAGCAGTTTAAGCCACAAAAATGGCCTTCGTAGCCCGGTACACCCGCCGGTACGCAGCATAACTGGCATTCATGACTTTCACCGCATCCAGCTGCGGCTGGACTGTCGTGGCAACGCGCACCACAGCGGAGCAAGCCTCGTCGACTGACTTCCAGATTCCGGCGCCAACTCCCGCCAGGATGGCTGCTCCATACGCTGCGCCCTCTTCTGCCTCCACAATCTCAACCTCATGGCCGTAAACATCTGCCTGGATCTGCCGCCAGAGAGAAGAGCGCGCTCCACCGCCACCCAGGCGAATGCGGTTCACCGCGATCTTCATCTCATCGAACAAGGTGAAAGTGTCGCGCAGGCTGAAGGCCACACCTTCAAGAATGGCGCGAATCACGTGCGCGCGGGTGTGCGCGGCGGTGAGCCCGACCAGCGCACCGCGTGCATCCGGATCGAGATGCGGCGTGCGTTCACCCATCAGGTAAGGAGTCCACAACAAGCCCTGACATCCGGGCGGCACGGTGGCAGCCTCGGCGGTCAACCGCTCGTACGGATCCTTCTTTTCGTCGTCCTTTCCACCGCCGCTGCCGTCCGCGCCAACGCCAAACTGATCGCGGAACCAGCGCAACGATAGCCCTGCGGCCTGCGTCACGCCCATGGCGTGCCAGCGTCCTGGGATGGCATGGCAGAAGGTGTGCAAGCGTCCTCCCGGTTCGAGCGCTGGACGGTCGGTCGCGGCAAACACCACGCCTGAGGTTCCGATCGTAGCGCTCACTGTGCCGGGAGCAACGATGCCCATGCCAACCGCGCCCGCAGCCTGATCGCCCGCGCCCGCGACCACTGAAGTTCCCTGACGCAGCCCAGTAGCCTTCGCTCCCTCGGCACTGACCGCTGCACAGACATCCGGCGACTCGAACAGCCGGAGCAGTGAACGCTCGTCTACGGCCGCAGCCTCGATCATCAACCTGGACCAGCGCCGATGCGCCACGTCGAGTAGCAGTGTCCCTGAGGCATCGGCCACATCGGTGGCGCGCTCGCCCGTCATCCGGAATCGAACGTAATCCTTCGGCAGCATGATGGCGCGCACGCGCTTCCAATTCTCCGGTTCGTGTTCGCGCACCCACATCAGCTTGGGCAGAGTGAAGTTGACCAGGGCGGGATTGCACGTCGCCTGAATCAGTTGCGCGCCGCCAATCTTCTCGGTCAACTCTCGGCACTGGCGATTCGTCCGCACGTCGCACCAAATCAGCGCGGGGCGCACCACTTTCCCCTGCTCATCCAGCAGGACTGCGCCATGCATCTGGCCGGAGAAGCCGATGCACGCGATTTCGTCCGGCCTAAGCCCACCGCGCTCCATGGCCTTCGGAATCGCCACACAACACGCACGCCACCAGTCCTCCGGATGCTGCTCCGCCCACCCGATTTCCGGCGAGGCAAACGGAGCGTGCTCCTCCGTGGCGGAGGCGACGACGTGCCCCTGCTCGTCAAGGATCAGGGCGCGAGTTCCGCCCGTGCCGACGTCAATCCCCAGTATGAGAATGTTCGACCCCTTTCACCAACCCATCGTGGCGCACACGATGAAGTACCCCATATTAAATGGCCGTGGGAAGGTGAGGGAACCGCGCGGCTCGCTAGCGTGCCGCAGTTTTTCAAAGTTGTGTTTCAGGAATTCGAGGCGCGTGGCTGTAAATCTCATTCCACCTCTTCAAAAAGGTGGCGAAGTCACTTCTGCGGCTGTGAGCTATTGGCATCGCGGGCAGGCCCATCTTGCATTTGGAAGACAATCCTTCGGTGCTCGGCTTCGTCGTGTTCCAGCCTCGTTGCGATCTGCAGTTGATCTTCTGCTTCCTGTTTGCGTCCCACGCGGGCGAACGTCAGGCCAAGATAGTAGTGAGCTTCGCGCAAGGAATCGTCGCCGGCGATCGCCTGCTGCAGCAGATCGATCGCTTCGGAGTAGCGTTTCTGCTCAAAAGCCACGTTCCCAAGCGCTGACAAAGCTCGCGCATCTTTCGGTTCCCGAGCCAGCGCCAGGCGAAGGTTCTTGTCCGCCTCGTCCAGATCCTTCGCATCGAGATCGATGAGCCCGAGCCGGAAATAGGATTCGGTTTGCTCCGGAGCGAGCGCGATGGATCGCTCAAATTGATCTCGCGCTTCTGGCGCACGCTGCAGAGCGGCGAGAGTCATCCCCAGGGCACAATAACCGGAGGCATCGTCGGGGCGTACTGCGACGTAACGGGCAAACTGTTGGCGCGCGTCTTCATAATCCAATAGTCCCATGAAGGCGCGTCCCAGGTCATACAGCGCGAGAGGATCGTTCTTGCGCAGGCGCAAGGTTCGTTGGAACGCCTCAGCCGCGTCCTGCCACAGCGACAGTTTCAGTTCGATGGTTCCGAGTTCGAGTTGGACGTCTGGATTGTCAGGCGCATATTTCCGGGCTTCCATCAGCAATGCCAGAGCTGTTTTGGAGTCCCCTGTGGTGGCTGCGGCCTGAGCCTGATCCTGCAAGATGCGCACAAGAGCGGACGAGGCATCGCCCCGTGCGGGGTCAATTCGTAGGGCCTCGCGCAATTGGGGAACCGCTTCGTCCGGATGACCCTGCTGCACGTACAGGAGGCCGAGGTGAGCCCGCGCAGGCGCGAAATCGGCCTTTTTCTCGATGGCGCGGCGGAAAAGTTCGCCAGCCTCAGTTTCACGCCGTTGCAGGACGCGAACGACTCCTAACAGATCGAGGGCACGATAATCCTCCGGCGCGGCGTGTAAAACGGATTGCAGATCGCTGTCGGCCCGACTCAGGTTCCCGGCGGTGATGGCCTGCGCCGCGTCCTGCAACTGCGACAGATTCGAATTCTGCTTCGAAACCTGGGCCGCGGACATTGCCGCGGACATCAGGCCTGCGAGGAATACCACGCCGCAGCATAAGGATTTGCTTCTCACCGTGGGGCACTGCCTTCGATCTATTTTATCGGTTCTGTAATCGTGACAATCCGATCTGTTTTCTGATCATGCAAAAGCTGGCGAATGCCGCTCGGCCAGCGGATATCGATCTCGCCTATAGAATCCGCCGTGCCCAGGCCGAAGTGCAATCGCTTGTCGCTTGAGGACTGGTAGCTGCCGCTCGTAGTCACGGTTGCGAATTGATCGCCCGCTGCAGTCGAGACTCTTACCTGCGCTCCGATGGCATCGCGGTTGCTCTTCACGCCCACCAGATTGAGCGTGATCCAGTGGTTCGGACTGTCCGTCCTGTTCAGCAGAACCCACGCCGGGCCGTCGTTGGAAGTGACGACAGCGTCCACCTTGCCGTCATTGTCAATGTCTCCGGTCGCCAACCCGCGTGCGGCCCACTTCTGATGGAATACCTCGCCGGAACGCGCCGAGACATCCACAAATTTCTTGCCCCGTTCGTTGTGCAAAAGCAAAGGCGCTTCCCGATAGTGCAAACCCGGTTCGCTGATCTCAATCGTATCGATCACATGCGACTGCACGATCAGCAGGTCCTTCCATCCGTCGTTGTCATAATCGACAAAACGCACACCCCAGCCGGAATGCAGGAGCGAAATCGGGCTCAGGCCGGTGACAGCTGTCGAATAGTCGAACGTGCCATCCTTCTGATTGGTGAAAAGCGCGTATCGCTGATTCGCCAGATCGGTGATGATGATGTCAGGCCACCCATCGTTGTTGTAGTCCTCAAAGTCAACGCCCATGCCGGCGAAGGTGTTCCCGCTGCTATCGAGTCCGGCTCCGGACGTCAATCCAACTTCCTCGAACGTTCCGTTGCCGCGGTTGTGAAACAGAAATTCAGGCATCGAATCGTTGGCCAGCAGGATGTCCATAAAGCCATCGTGGTCGTAGTCTGTGATCGCGAGGCCCAAACCCTTTCCGGGCTTGTCGATTCCAGCTTTGTGCGAAACCTCAGTGAACTTGCCGCCGCCGTCATTGTGAAACAACAGGATTGATTCCGGCTTGAATGCATCGGGATGGCAATAGGAGCGGAAGCCGCTCTCCCGGCGCCCGCAATAGATGTCGTCAAAGTCCCACTGCATGTAGCGCGCCACGACCAGGTCCAGCCGTCCGTCGTTGTCGTAGTCCACCCANGCGGCGCTCGTCATCCATCCCGAGCCGGCGACGCCGGCNGCGGCAGTGACGTCGGTGAAGGTGCCGTCGCCGTTGTTGTGGTAGAGCGTACCGCGGCCGTATCCNGCTACATACAGGTCTTCGAATCCGTCGTTGTCGTAGTCGCCCACCGCGACGCCTGTGGAATAGCCGAATCCGGTGAGGCCTGCGCGTTCCGTGACATCTTCGAAGGTTCCATCCGATTTCTGGTGGTAGAGCCGATTCCAGTACTTGGGGTTGTCTTTCCTGGGAATCGATCCTTTCGGGGTCGGATCATCGAGCCGCGCACCGTTGGCGAAAAAGATGTCGAGACGGCCATCGTTGTCGTAGTCGAACACGGCTACGCCAGAGCCCATCGTCTCCAGAAGGTATTTCTTGCTGGTGGGAGAAGCCTGCTGGCGGAAGTGGATTCCAAGCTTCTCCGTGACATCGACGAAGTGCCCCGGCGTTGGCGAGCCTTGAGGATCTAACGCCGCGAGTGCCTGTAGAGCGAATGCCAGGCCAATCCCGGCAACCACAACCGCCCCTAGGAGGATCGTGCCGGAAGTCTTGTTTGGGCTTCTCATTGGAGAGCGGAATTTCGCTGTCCCTAGTGGTCCAGTGTAGCAACTGGGCAGGGGCGAACGATGCTCCATCCCGACAGCCTCCCGGAGATGACACGGCAGCCCCGAAGTCCCAGCGATGGCTCAAAGACGAGGCGGAGCACCCGTTTCCGTCCGAAACAAACAGCGATTCGTATCATAAAAGAACAAAGCAAGGATCGTTTTATGCTCGAAAAGAAAGAAAAATATTGACTATTGCGCAAGAGCAGCATTAGGATTCCGATGATCCGTTTTGCACACCCAATTACCTCTAAGTGAAATCTGACGGGCGTGGGAGGACCATTGCCATGACGCGACATGCACAGTTTTCGAAAGTAAGGTCTACAAGAGCCTTGCATCTGATCGTTTTCCTGGCAGTTCTTGCTTTCAGCGCGCTGCCGCTGCTCGCCCAATTCGACACCGGCACAATTACCGGCACGGTCACCGACGCCTCTGGGGCAGTGGTTTCAAGCGCTGCGATCACCGTGGCCAACGTCGGCACAGGGATTCAGACCAGCCTGGTCGCCGATCAGGGCGGCAATTTCGTGGCATCCGCAGTGCCCTTTGGAACCTATGTCGTAACCGTCCATGCCAGCGGCTTCGCGGAAACCAAGAGCCAGCAAATCAAGCTAAACGTGGGCGCCACGGTGCACGTCAATCTGGTGCTTGCGGTGGCGTCCGCTCAGGAGAATGTCCTCGTCACGGGGACGCTGACGACNGTGGATACCTCNTCGAGNACATCGGGNACNACTNTGGANACCAACCAGGTTGCCAACCTGCCGGTNAATGGAAGAGATGTGAGCGATTTCCTCGGAATCGCCCCCGGGTCGGTGAACTCGACCGGATTCTTTCAGGGCAGCGTCAACGGAATGGAGAATATTTTCAGCGGCCTGAATATCACCCTCGACGGCCAGAGCGCGACGCGCGGCGATATCAATGGGTTCCTGAATACGGAAGGCCAGGAGGGAGCCCGCATCACACGGGCCAGCGTGGATAGCGTCCAGGAGATTGATTATTCCAATAGCGGCTACACGGCTGAAAATGGCCACTCGCTTGGTCCGCAGATGAACATCATTACCAAATCGGGCACGAATACCTACCATGGCGAGCTGTTTGAATACTTCCGCAACGACGCTTTGGATGCGCTGGATTACTTTTTTACCTCGAAGGAGCCTTTGAAGCTGAACCAGTTCGGTGGCAATCTGGGTGGTCCCCTCATTAAGAACAAGCTCTTCTTCTTTGTGAACTATGAAGGCGACCGCACCCACGTCACCCTCGTCAACGCTCTGAACCACACGCTCAGCGCGTTCGCCCGGTCTCAGTTTGTGGCGTCCATGCAGCCTGTATTGGCGCAGTTCGCGCCGATCCCTGCCGGTTGTAACGCCATACCTGCTCCGGCTTCGTGCGTGTACCCCGGTTTTCTGGACGGAAATAATCCAGCTACTCAGGGGTCAGACATGATTTTCGATCCCGCCGTTCTTCCCAACGTTGTTCGCGAGGACACCGGCTCTGTCAGGATCGATTACAACGTTTCGGAGAAGGACCGGATCTTCTTCCGCTACGGTATCAACGATTCACTCACAAACTATACGTTTGGCCTTAATCAGGGGCAGTTGTCTCCTCAGAAGCTGAGGACACAATATGCGAAGCTGGATGAGACCCACACCTTCAATGGGACCCTCCTGAACGAATTCAGCGTGGGTATCAATCGCTTCTATTCGGACACAAACTCGAACACCCCTACTCCGTTGGCTGGGTTTAACGGTTTCTTCATCGATCTGGGCTCACTGCCCGGACCGATTCTCTTCAATCAGATCACCCCGTTTGCCGACGTCGAGATTTTTGACAGTGTAAGCAAGACAATCGGGCGGCACACGCTTAAGTTTGGCCCCCAAATTCGGATTAAGCGGAACAACGAGTGGCTGCGACCGCAACAAGTCTACGACTTTGCCAGCATCTCCAACCTGGAAGACAACGTGCCCTTTGTATTGCAAAAAATTGGATACCCGGGATTCGTTGGCAACCGGAATTCCAATTGGGATTTCTATGTGCAGGACGACTGGAAGGTGAACAAGAATCTAACTCTGAACCTGGGCCTGCGCTACGACTACAACACGGTTTGGACCGGCGGGTCCGAACCAGGGACAGAATTTCGATGTCGCCACCCAGTCTCTTTTACCGCTCAACCAGGCCGTTTACACTGCGCCGAAAGGGGACGTAGCTCCTCGTGTGGGTTTCTCCTGGGACCCGGCGGCCAAAGGAAAAACCGTCATTCACGGATACGCCGGATTGTTCTACAACCCGATGCACTTCAACTTCGCCACGACCTCCAACGTACCGGCGCTTTCCAGCTACAACGTCAACCTCTTTCAAGCTAACATCACCTATCCCGCGCCCAATCCTCCGCTACCTACGGGATCAGCCAACGTAGTCGCTTTTCCCAAAACCCCAAAGACCCGGTTTCCACGAGCTGGTTGTTCGGCGTCGAGCAGGAAGTGGCTCAGGGCACAATCCTGACGGTAGACTACGTTGGCAATAATGCCCACCACATGCAGGCCGGAGTCGACTTCGCCGCTTTGAACGCCAATCCCGCCAACGTCTTTACCCTCGCACGCCCGTTTCCCAACTTCGCGAATGAAAACATAGACACCGACGAACTCTCTTCCAACTACAACGCCCTGCAGGTCAAGCTGCGCCGGAACGTAGGAAGACTTACCTTCGAGGCGAACTATGCGTGGTCCCACGAACTCGACGATATGCTCAACTTCTTAAGCCCGGGCTTCGAAAGCCCGTTCACTACCAAGTTCGATCACAGCAGTGGAGACTGGGACGTGCGGCACAACCTCACGAGCAGCGTGCTGTACAGCTTCCCGGAACTGAAGGGCTCCAGCCCGCTGATGCGCGGAGTGCTGGGCGGGTGGCAGACATCCGGCATTCTGCAAACGCGTTCAGGGCTTCCGGAGAACATCACGCTGGTCAGCGGATTATTTGGCAATCCCGTGCGGCCAGACTTTGTGCCCGGGCAACCTCTGTACGTTCCCGGCCACCGCTGGCCAAATTCGAGCTATAACATCAACGCCTTCCAAATCGAGCCGGGCTACGACGGGACTCCGGGCGCTACGATCGGGACGGTCGGGCGCAATGCCCTGCGGGCTCCGGCCTACTTCCAGTTCGACATTTCCGGAATGAAGAACTTCGCAATTACCGAAAGGGTAACGATGCAATTCCGGGCGGATATCTTCAATCTCTTTAACCATCCGAACTTCACAAACCCCGACGGCGGAATTTGCACAGCAGTCCCAGCCCCCGGAACTTGCAATCCGAATCCCAATTTTGGCCGTGTTGGTCAAACCATCGCCGATGCGAATACAACTCAGATCGGGGGCGGCACCGCACGCCAGACTCAATTCTCGCTCAAGTTCATTTTCTGATCACTATCCCCCGCGCTGGATCACGGCAGCAACAGTCCACCGTTGCTGCCGTGTTTTCGAAAGACTTGCGACTCCGAGGCTAAATGTCGAAGGCATACATCTCGAACTACGATAAGTATCCCGTAGTTCGCGTCTCCGAGTCGCGCGAGGGCTGCGAGACGGGGTGGCAGGCGGTTGGCCGGCGTCTGAAGGCCAGTGTGCGATCGGGCCGTTTTGTGATTTGTGTCGAGTGTTATCCCGGTTGCTTCGAAAAAGAGATTGAAGAGCAGTTGGTCCGCGCGCTGGAACCGCAGATCGTGCTGCGCGCCGGCGAATGTTACCTGCCCGAGGGCGCCATTCAATCCCTGTGCGCGCGGGACCTGGGCGACGATCCAGTCTTTGCCTTCATGGGGAAGTATGAACTCTCCGAATTCCTGGATGAGCGCGAACTCGCGAAACAGAGAAATCGCTTGCGCCAGGCATCGGGCCTTGCGCTCGTAATTGGCACGGGAGCAACGCTGGTTGCCGAAAACTGGGATCTGCTCGTCTACTGCGACATGGCGCGATGGGAGATCCAGCAGCGCCAGCGTGCCGGCGAAGTTACGAACCTCGGTTTGCAGAATTGCACGGACCGCCCGCAGCTGAAATATAAACGCGCATACTTTGTCGACTGGCGCGTCGCCGACCGCTTGAAGAAAACGCTGATTTCACGAATCGATTTCCTGCTGGACACAAATCAGCGCGACCTGCCCAAGATGATCACCGGCAGCCAGCATGTGCAGGGCTTGCAGAATGCCGCGCAGCGTCCGTTTCGCGTGGTGCCGTTCTTCGATCCCGGCCCATGGGGCGGGCAATGGATGAAGGAAGTTTGCGATCTTCCGCGCGAGGCAGAAAACTACGCGTGGTGCTTCGATTGCGTGCCGGAAGAAAACAGCCTGTCGCTCGGCTTCGGTGATGTAAACCTGGAGGTCCCGTCGATCAATCTGGTATTCCAGCATCCTCATGAACTGCTCGGCGAAGCGGTGCATGCGCGTTTTGGGACCGAGTTTCCCATCCGCTTCGACTTTCTCGACACGATGGATGGCGGCAATCTTTCTTTTCAGGTGCATCCGCTGACCGAGTACATTCAACAGCAGTTTGGAATGAACTATACGCAGGATGAAAGCTACTACCTTCTGGATGCGGGCGAGGGAGCCTGTGTATTTCTCGGATTAAGAGAAAACGTCGACGACAAGCAGATGACGGCCGACCTGCTGCAGGCGCAGGAAGGCACGATGCAATTCGATGCCGACAGGTACGTCAATCAATTTCCCGCTAAAAAGCACGATCACTTCCTGATTCCGGCCGGAACTCCGCACTGCTCGGGCAAGAACAGCATGGTGCTGGAAATCAGCGCGACCCCTTACATCTTCACCTTCAAAATGTGGGACTGGGGACGGCTTGGCATGGACGGGACTCCGCGTCCGATCCATCTGCAACACGGGTTTCGAAATATCCAGTGGGATCGGACAACGCGCTGGGTCGAAACAAATCTAGTCAACATAATTGAACCAGTAGCCCATGGCCCCGGCTGGCAGGAAGAGCGCACCGGACTTCACCAACGTGAATTTATCGAGACACGGCGTCACTGGTTCATGGCGCCAGTCCAGCACTCCACGAATGGAGGCGTGAATGTCCTGAACCTGTGTGAAGGGCGAGAAGCGGTGGTGGAGAGCCCGACTGGAAAGTTCCCGCCGCTTGTAGTCCACTACGCGGAAACGTTCATAGTTCCGGCTGCGGTTGGCGATTATGTGATCCGGCCCCATGGCCCGTCCGAAGGTCAGAGGTGTGCGACGATCAAGGCTTACGTGCGGACGAATGCGTAACGCCACGTTCGAGTGTGATCTCCTCGTTGCCACTACCGCGCACAACGAGAGTGCGATCGAATCGCCGGACATCTTTGATTTGTGTCCACTGCGGCGGCACACGATGGAGGAATAAGTCGTATTGCACCTCCATTTGCGAACCTGCGGGGATAGAGGCGAGAACAGGTGTATCGAACAAACTGCGCATTTTGCGGGCATGGGCGAGCCCGAGCGGCATAGGGCTGGTGCCGAACTCCACCCCGCGCACTCTGGTTCTCCCATTCCACGGAGCATAGTCGCGGGCGCAGTTTTCTTCCCACAACGCAATCCAGGGAAAAACTGCGCGATCAAAGGAGTATCCCGCAACAAGTTCGTGACGGCGATTGTGGACGGCGACATAGGCATTCTCGCGATCGGGGTCGGTGAGCAATGCAGCCACGAAGCCGGTCCCATCTCGCGCGAAGGGTTGTGAGAGGTCGATTGGTTCGCCATTGGTCGAGAGTCCGTACGGCCAGCGGTACTCAGCGCTGTTTGAAAGCGATTCATGGCCCTCATAGCCAGCAGGCCACGTCACCCCGCGACTGCCGGATAAGAACAGAGTGGCTACGCCCTTGGTGAGCAGGGGCTCACCGAAGGCCGCATGCTCCACCCATTGAAATTCGACTGCTTGGCGGCTCAGGTTCGTGACGACTTCAGTGATGCATGCCGTGAAGGCATCGGCTGGCAGGGAAATCTCACGTTGAAAGCGCAGACGGTAAACAGGAAGCGTAACTTCCATTGCCAGTGTCGCAGAGCCATCGTGCCGCGATGTGGGAAGGACCTTCCACTCGGCGCTGGCAGCTTCTCCGTGCAAGGCCATCCCTTGCTCAGCTTCGGCCGATGACGGCATGCCGAAGTAGGGGAGCGCGAGAGCATGTCCGGTGTAACTGCAGAGGAACTTGCCTACGGGGCCGTCCCCGTACAGTGCAGCGTGGTCTCGCGAAGAGAATGTTTGCGGTTCGATCGTCGGCCAGGGAGACTCCCAGAGAGCGTTGATCGGAGAACCGCACAGACGAAAATCCGCAATGTGCCCGCCGCCGAGCAGCACTGTAAGTTCGACCACGCCATTCGATAGACGGTATGCCCGGCGATTCTTCCACTGCACGGC
>JGI12269J14319_10003562_pt1 | contig 14555 bp, 13 predicted proteins | sample PeaSoiSIISIP2007_FD_14319 | JGI IMG/M metagenome (IMG submission 14319) | reverse complement strand
GGGCCGGCGGCACCGGGCGGCGCCGCCGCGCCCGCCGGCGGACCCGGACCGTCCCTGGCGGCCACGGGCAGGCGCTGAGGCCGCTACACCCGGGCGCGGCGCTTCAGCCTGGTGTAGCCGGCCACGCACGCCGCCCCCAGCTGCTCGGGCCGGGCGTCGACCACGACGGCGCCGAGACCGCGCAGCATGGCCAGAGCCCGGGCCCGGCTGCCGAGCAGGTCGAGGGCGACGGCCGAGCGGTAGACGTCGAAGACCCGTCCCGGATCGGCCTCGGCGGTGGCGGCCAGCTCCGGGTCGCCGCACGTGGCGATCAACACGGCATGGCGGCGCACGAGCACCGGGAGCGCGTCGAGCAGCGGGCGGGCGGCGGCGGCGTCCATGACGTCGGTGAACAGGGCCAGCAGCGCACGTTTGCGGCCGCTCGCCACCTGGAAGGCCTCGTCGTAGGCGGACTCGGTCTCGGTCGGCTCGAGGTCGAACAGGGCGCGCACCACCACCTCCGCACCGCGGCGTCGGGGTGCCAGGAAGCGACGCACGGTGCTGTCGAACGCCATGGCACCCACCCGGTCACCGGCGTCGTCGGCCGCCACGGCCAGCATGGCGAGCGCGTCGAGGGCCGCGTCCAGGCGTGTGCCGTCGCCGAGCGGGGCCGTCATGAGGCGGCCGCAGTCCACCATGCACAACAGGTCCCGGTTCTCGTCCACGCGGTACTGGTTGCTCATGGGGCGCCCCACGCGTGACGTCGCCATCCAGTTGATCTGGCGCACGTCGTCATCGGGCGAGTAGTCGCGCACCGTCTCGAACTCGGTGCCGAGACCGAGGCGCGCCCGGGTGCGTCCCTCCTCGGCGGTGCGCGACGAGCGCCGCACCGCGGCCAGCCGGCGGGCCAGGGGCAGATCGGGGAACACCGTCACGGGTGTGTCGCCGGCCACCACCGTGTCGCGCTGGGCCAGTCCGATCGGCCCCGACGAACGCACCACCGCCGGCGCCAGGACGTGGATCCCCCGGTGGCGCGCCACCAGCGTGGCGTGCAGGGTGGCACCGTGGGCCCGGTCCGGTTCCACACCCAGTTCGGGCGGGGCGGGCTGGCGGACGCGCACCGAGCGCGCCCCCGCCGACGTCACCGCCACCTCCAAGGGGACCCGGGCGCCCCTCGGGAGCACCGGGGGCCGGGTGCGTTCAGCCGTCGGGGACTGTCGCCGCAGCAGGGTCGCGTCGGCGACGCCCAGGCCCACCACAGCGCAGGCAGCCAGCGCGATCACGAGCGGTGCCACCGGCAGCAGGGCCCCGGCCACCGCCACCGCGCCGAGCAGCGCCGCGCACCACCGGGTGGGCCGCGTCACCGCGGCACGGGCACGCTCGACAGCACCGTGCGCAGAGCGTCCTCGGGGCGGAAGCGGTCGAGCTCGGCCTCGGGCGTGAGGACCAGCCGGTGGCGAAGCACCGAGCCGGCCACGTTCACCACGTCGTCGGGCACGACGTAGGAGCGCCCCCACAGGCAGGCGGCGGCCTTGGCCGCGGCCAGCAGGTGCACGGCGGCGCGGGGGCTCGCACCGAGAGCCACGCTCGGCACCTCCCGGGTCCGTCGCACCACGGCGGCGACGTAGGCGATGACGGCGTCGCTCACGGAGACGGCGTCGACCTCCGCCCGCGCCGCCCGCAGGTGCTCCACCGCACCCACCCGCATGACCTCGTCGAGGGTGGACGGCACCACGCCGGAGTGCCGGAGCCGCAACATCGCCTCCTCGGCGGCCGCGGTCGGATAGCCGACGTCGATCTTCATGAGGAACCGGTCGAGCTGGGCTTCGGGCAGCGGGTAGGTGCCCTCGTACTCGATGGGGTTCTCGGTGGCCACGACCAGGAAGGGCTGGGGAAGCGCGTGCGCCACCCCGTCCACGCTGACCTGCGCCTCCTGCATCGCCTCGAGCAGCGCCGCTTGCGTCTTGGGGGGGGTGCGGTTGATCTCGTCGGCGAGCAGCAGGTTGGTGAACACCGGCCCCGGGCGGAAGGCCAAGTCGGACCCTCGCAGCACGAGCGTGCCGGTGAGATCGGTCGGGAGGAGGTCCGGCGTGAATTGCACACGTCGCATGTCGATGCCGAGCGCCCGGCCGACCGCCGTGGCGAGCAGCGTCTTGGCCACCCCGGGCGCGCCCTCGAGCAGGAGGTGCCCGCCCACGGACATCGACACCAGCATGGCGTCGACCACGTGGCCCTGGCCGACGACCACCTTGGACACCTCGGCGTTCACCCGGGTGCGCAGATCGGCAAGGTGCGACCCCGTCTCCGTCATCGGTACGACCTCCGTTCGCGTTCGAGCCACGCGTGGGCCCGTCCCGTGGCCAGCGCGCTCTGCCTGTCGGTGGGGGGTGCCAGTGCGGCCCCGACGATCCCGTCGGGCACACCCGCGGCGCGGGCCGTGGACGCGAGCACCTGGTCGGTGGCTTCGTCGGGGACACCGAGGTAGCGGCACAGCGACGAGCGGGTGGCCCGCGCCACGGGCTCGACGGCTGCGCCCACGCCCCGGTCGGCCGTGGCGGACAGCACCGTGGCCAGTCCGTCGACGTAGCCGACCCGTGCCGGCGCCAGGACGCGTTCGGTGGCCCCGGGCGGCCCGAAGCGGCGGGCCGCCGACCAGATCCACACCAGGGCGGCCACGCCGGCGAGCCCGAGCGCCCATTTCCACCGCGTCGGCAGAGCCCCCAGCCCGCCGCTGCCGAAGCCGTGGGCGTACTCGTCGAAGGCCACCGCACGGCCCGCTCCACCCGCCAGGTCGAGGGCGAAGGCGGCGTTGTCGGCGTCACCCAGGAACTGGTTGCGCAGGGGCGAGGCCGATGCCAGCAGCACGACGCGCCCGGCCCCGACGTTGGCCACCACGGCCAGCACGGCGTCGCCGTTGCGCAGGATGGGGGTGGTTCCTCCGGTGATGTCCCACGCGCCGCCGGAGGGATCGGCGTCCACCATCGACACCCCGGCCACTTCGGGGGCGGCGCCGACGGCGTGTGCGCTGTGGACCCCCACGGGTGAGTAGACGGGGACGGCCCGGATGCCGAGGATCGTCCGCAGGTCCGACGCGCCCAGGGGGCCGCCGGCGAGCACGGCGCGTCCGCCCGACCGGACGAAGGCCGCCACGGCACCCGACTGCGCCGCGTCCCAGCCCTGGGGATCGGCCACCACCAGCGTGGTCGACGGAGGCACGGCGCCGGCCGAGAAGGGCTCCTCCAACCGGCGCACCGGGTGTCCGAAGCGCACCAGGAGCTCGGCCAGGGCCTGCGTACCCTGCGGCGACTGGTCGAAGCTCGACGACGGTCCGGCCGCCGACCCCGAACCCGTGGCGCCGAAGCTCCCGGTCACGGCGGCCAGGACATCGAAGCCCGCCAAGACGACGACGAGGACGACGACGACCCGCCAGCGGCGCGGCACCGACCGCCAGCGATCCCCGATGCCCGACTGCCCGATCGTGCCGATCGTGCCGATCGTGCCGGTCGTGCCGGTCGTGCCGGTCGCGCCGGTCGCGCCGGTCGCATCCGGCGCGCCAGCGGGTCCCCCGGCCGGTGCACCATCGCCGGGAGGCGCCGGCTCCGTCATCCGCACCGTCACGGACGCCCCGGCCAGGCGTCGCCCCCGGGATGCGTTGCGGCACCGGCACCGGCACCGGCACCGGGACCGGGACCGCCGCCGACGCTTGCCGGCACCGACCGCGACGCACCCGCACCCGCCCCGGCGGGCAGCGCCCGCCGGGCCTCGGCCGGTACCCGCGGCCAGCCCTGGCGCGCCGTTCCGGCGTCCTCGGCTGCGGCGGGCACGCCGGCGTAGACGATGGCGTCGAGCTGCCGGGCGAGGGAGTCGAACGTCGGCGAGTGCAGGACGCCGGCCAACTGGGAGCTCGTGTGGGTGCGACCACCCGAGATCAGGCCGCCGTCCTCGAGCCGCAGCAGGCCGGCCCGGAACCGGAGCCGCACGGCCAGCGCGAAGTCGCCGGCGCGCTCGGCCGCGGCGGCGCCGTCGTCGAGCTCGTCGGGGTCCTCCCCGCGTCCGGCGGCGATCCGTCGAGCGCCACCCGTCCCCACCCGGGCCCGACGGCGGCCGAGCGCGATCCCCACCGCCCCGGCGACCACGAGGATGATGGCTCCCAGCGCCACCGGCCACCACCGCCCGAAGGCCACCGACAGCCCGACGTGCACCGGGTGGAACAGGTGACGCATGAGGAATCGCCACACCGGGCCGACGACGTCGTAGAGCCACTGGCCGAGGTCGTGGAACAAGCGCGTCAGTGGCGAGCGGTTCTGCGACGAGCTGAACGGCGGGTTCGACAGGATCTGGCGCGCTTGGTCACGGGCCTGGCGCGCCAGGTCGGAGGTGGCGACGGGCACCCGGCGTCAGTCCGGCGAGCCCGGCCCGGACGGCGGGCCCGGGTCGGACGGCGAACCCGGGTCGGGCAGTGTTCCGGGCTGCGGGGACGCCGATCCCGTCCCGGCGGGGCCACCGGGAGGCCCGGGTCGGGCAGTGTTCCGGGCTGCGGGGGCGCCGATCCCGCCCCGGCGGGGCCACCGGGCCCACCCCGCGCCGAGGGGTGGAGCTCGGGCGCGTACCACTTGCCGTCCGAGGCCATCCACCAGCCTGGACCGGGCGGGGCCTGCGTGGCGGGGTTCAGCTCGGGCGGGTACCAGTTGCCGTCGGACGCCATCCACCACCCCGGGCCGGGTGGCCCACCGGGCGCCGCGTACCCCCCGGCCCGTGCCGGCACCGCCGGCGTCTGTGCAACCGGCGTCCACCCCGGCGAAGGGGGGGAGCCGGGCTGGCCCCAGCCGGGTGCAACCGGTTGGCCGGGCTGGCCCCAGCCGGGTGCAACCGGTTGGCCGGGCTGGCCCCAGCCGGGTGCAACCGGTTGGCCGGGCTGGCCCCACCCGGGTGCGCCCGTGTACCCCGGCTGGCCCCAGCCGGGTGCGCCCCTGTACCCCGGCTGGCCCCACCCGGGTGCGCCCGGGCTCGGCGCCGGCCACCCCGGTGCCGTCGGGTAACCGGGCTGGCCCCAGCCGGGTGCGCCCGGATATCCGGGCTGCATGCCGGCCGGGTAGCGGGTGTACGGGAGGCTCACGCTGGCGGGGTCCACGCCGAGCTGCGACGCCAGCAACTGGACGTCGTAGCCCTCCTTCCTGACGCGCAGGTCGATCGACAAGATGACGAGAACGGCCCCTTCGAAGGGATGGATGCACACGTACGTCACCCCGAACAGGAGGAAGTCGACGAACACCCGGCCCGCCGTCGTCCCCCCCAGCGCGGCCCGCAGACCCAGCCCGAAGACGGCGTCGGCGATACCGGACACCACGGCGGAGAGAAGACCGGTGAGCAGGAGCAGGCCCAAGGTCCGCCACCAATTGCCCCGCACCAGCCTGAACGCCCGCCGGTAGGCCCTGCCCCCTTTGACGCCCTCCATCATGAAGGTGGGCACCGCCAGCCCCGACGGGACGACCAGCCAGACGAACACGACGAACAACGCGACCCCGGCGAGCACGGCGAGGGCCGGCGCCACGTGCGCCAGCAGGACGATGACGACGATGCCGGCCACGGCGAGCAAGCCGAAGTAGGCGAACACCACCACCGACACCCACAGGATCGACGGCAGCCGCCGGGCGGTGAAGCGCAGCGCCACCCGCCAGTCGGGTTTGTTCCCGACGTAGGCGTCGCCGACCAGCTTGTAGCAGATGGCCGACGAGAACAGCACCGCCACCAGCGTCACCGCGTAGATGGTCACGAACGCCCCGCCCAGGGTGCGCAGGTCGGAGGTCTGGAGCTGACCCGTGTTCGGGTTGACGATGTTCGAGGGCGTGACCACGCTGCCCTCGACGATGGCCACGATCAACGCCGCGGGCAGGACGACGACGCCCGTGGCTTTCGCCAATGCCAAGAAGTTCCGTACCAGGATCTTCATTGCCGCGTCGAGCATCTCCCCCACGGACAGCGGGCGGAGCGCCGGAGCGGGCATGAAGCCCAAATTAACGAGCCCACCGACGCTGTGACGTGATCGTCCGCCCCGTCCCGACCGTCGCCGACTCGGCGGCCGTCGGCGAGGTCGTCGGGCCGGCGACCGTCCGCCCAGGTCCCCGGGGCGGTCCTGCTACCGTCGGGCCTGCTCGGGTCGAGCTCGAGCCGACAGACGGCGACCATCCAGGGCTCGAGGTCCCTGGCGGAGGAACGGGGGATGCGACGATGAGCCCGGCAGTCGGCTTCCAGGACGCCACCGCCATCGCGGGAATCGCCCAGACCCCGTTCGCCAAGCATCTCGAGCCCTCGGAGGCCGAGCTGGCGTGCCGGGTCATCGTGGACGCCTGCGCCGACGCCGGCATCGAACCGTCGGAGATCGACGCCTTGTGCTCCTACACCATGGAGGCCACGGAGGAGGTCGACATCGCCCGCAACGTCGGGTGCGGGGAGATCACCTTCTTCAGCCAGATCGGCTACGGCGGCGGCGCCGGGTGCGGTGTCGTGGGGCATGCGGCACTGGCGGTGGCGAGCGGCCAGGCCGAGGTGGCGGTGGCGTGGCGGTCGCGCAAGCGCGGCTCGGGACCGCGGCCGTGGACGAGCACGTCGGTGCAGCTGCGGGTCCCGGGTGCGTGGACGCGGCCGTTCGGCTTGCTCCGACCCGTCGACGAGATCGCCATGCTGACGCGCCGCTACATGCACGAGTACGGGGCCACGCGCGAGCACCTGGCCAACGTGGCCATGGCCGTGCGCAAGCACGCCAACATGAACCCGGCGGCCTTCATGCACGACCGTCCCATGAGCCACGACGACTACATGAACGCGCGTTGGGTGTCGGAGCCGCTGTGTCTGTTCGACAATTGCCTCGAGACGGACGGCGCCCTGGCCTGCGTGGTGGTCTCGGCCGAGCGCGCCCGCGACCTGCGCCACCCGCCGGTGTACGTGCACGCCTTCGCCCAGGGCCTACCCCCCCAGCACCAGACGATGGTGAACTTCTTCAACGACGACCCGCTCACCGGGCCGGCGTGGGCGTGCGCCCGCCGGCTGTGGGCGAACGCCGCCTTCGGACCGAAGGACGTCCACGTGGCGCAGATCTACGACGCCTTCACCCCGCTCATCTTGCTGTCGCTCGAGGGGTACGGCTTCTGCGAGCGGGGTGAGGCGGCCGGGTTCACGGAGAACGGCAACCTCGAGTGGGGACGGGGATCACTGCCCGTCAACACGGCCGGCGGAGGCCTGTCGGAGGCCTACGTGCACGGCTTCAACCTCATCAACGAGGGCGTTCGCCAGCTGCGCGGCACGTCGACCGCCCAGGTCGAAGAGGCCGAAACCTGCCTCGTGACCTCGGGAGAGGGTGTGCCGACCAGCGCGCTGCTCCTCCGGCGCTGACCGGACACCATCGACGGCAGGAGGGTCCAGATGACCAACGCGGCGGCATTCTCGGGTGGGTACGTGGCCAATCTCGGCCCGTCGGAGGAGGGCTATCTCCTCCCGGCCGTGGACGAGGAGAGCGTGTTCTTCTGGGAGGGCACCCGCCTGGGCGAGCTGCGCATCCAGAAGTGCAGCTCCTGTGGCAAGTTGCGCCATCCCCCCCGGCCCATGTGCCCGTCGTGCCACTCGACCGAGCGGGGCTGGACCCGGGTCGGCACCACGGGGACCATCTGGTCCTTCGTCGTTCCGCACCCGCCGCTGCTGCAGCCGTACTCGGACCGTGCGCCGTACAACGTCGTGCTCGTCACGCTGGACGAGCACCCCACCATCCGCTTCATCGGGAACCTCGTCGACGGCCCCGAGGGCGAGTTGGACGAGGTCGACCCCACCACGATCCGCATCGGCGAGCCGGTGGAGGCGGTGTTCAAGCGCTTTCGCCGCGTCGACGGCAGCGAGGAGTTCCTGCCCTTCTGGGTCCGCCGGAGCTGACGGCGCCGACCTCCGGGCCGCCCGGTCAGGACGCGGTACAGGCCTCGATGGCCGCATCGGCGGCGGCGTCGACGGCCAGCATGACGTCCTCGGCCAGTCGGGCCATGTCCTCGACGCGCTCGGGGTGGGCGGCGAAATACCGCTCGATGGCCTCGTCGTCGGGGGTCCCGTCCTGCTTGCTCAGGTGGAACACCTCTTCGTCGACGACGCCGTCGACGACCCGGTCACTGATGACGCGGAACACCGACCACGGGACGCGGCGCGCCTCGCACACCTCGGCGACCGCGGCGGTCTCCATGTCGAGCGCCACGATGCCCTGCGCCCGCATTTCTTCCACGTGGTCCTGATCGGTGATCAAGGCGTCGCTCGTCCACATCCGCCCGGACGGGGTGCCGGCCCCCAACGGCGCCGGACGGAACTCGGACCCCGTGGCGCCGTTGACGACCACCTCGGGGAGCACGAGCGTCCCGACGGGTATCTCGACGTGGATGCCACCGGTGATGCCCACCACGACCACCCGGTCCACGTCGAGGGCGTCGAGGAGCCGTGTCGTGGCCCGGCGCGCCAACTCCGTGCCCATGCCGGTGACGATCCCGGCCACGGCACGGTCGCCGAGCACGCCGCGCTGCACGGCCAGGTCGCCGGCCGGCTCGTCGTGGAGGCCCAGCTTCCGGATCAGGGGGTCGAGTTCCACCGGCATGGCGCAGACGAAGGCGAGGTAGGTGGTCGTGCGGTCGCTCATCGACACACTGTGGCCCACGGAGAGGACCCGTGCCCGGGCGTCACGCCCCGTCACCGCCCGCCCATCCGATCGGTCCGAGCTCGGCCGCCATGGTCACCATGGCCGCCTTCTCCCGGATCCAGACCTCGGTCACCTGCTCGGCCCAGCCGTGGCGAAGCAGGCGCTTGTTCGCCATCAGGGCGCGCACGTCGTGGGTCGCCATCTCCTCGGCGTGGGCCACGGCGACGTCGAGTGCCGTGCCCGGCTCCGCCCCGGTCAGTGCCAGGCCGCACGCCACCGCCTGCGGCGCGTCGAGGGCCGCTCCCGAGAGCACCAGCCAGGCGGCCTGCTGGTGCCCCACCCGTTGCGGAAGGAGCCAGCTGCTGGCGGCCTCGGCGCACGTGCCGAGGGNNACGAAGGGCATGCGGATCTGCGCCGCCTCGTCCACCACCACGATGTCGCAGTGCAGGAGGAGGGTGGCGCCGAACCCGACGGCGAGCCCGTTGACGGCCGCCACGAGGGGCTTCGGGAATCGGGCCAGGCAGTCGAGGAGCGGGTCGAAGTGCGCGCCCAGCTCGGCGCTGCCGCCGGGACGGCGCATGGCGGTGAGGTCGACGCCGGCGGAGAAGGCCCGTCCCCGGCCCGTGATCACGCACACCGCCACCACGGGGTCGGTGGCCGCCTCCTCCAGCGCCTCGCGCAGCGCCCGGTACCCCTCGGCCGTGAAGGCATTGAGCTTGCTCGCCCGGTCCAGCACCAGGATGCGGACCCGACCGCGGTCTTCGGTGGACACGGCGTATCCGGCGGTGGCGTCGCTCACGTGTCTCTCCTGGCTGGGGGTGGCACTGCATAAGCTAGGCCGCCCGCCTCCGATGCGGCCCGCCACCAGGTGGCACCGCATCGCGCTCGCCGACCTGACGGGGGCCGGGCCAGGAGCACGTCGACGGAAGGGGGCACAGGGTGAGCACCACGGGTCCCGGCCACGACCACACCCCCGACGCCGGGCCTGACCGCGACGGCGGGTCCGCCCCCGACGCCGGGGGGCCGGCCGGCGACACCGTGCTCGGCGACACCGTGCCCGGCGACACCGTGCCCGGCGACACCGTGCTCGTCGACCGCCCTCGCCCCGAGGTGGCGCTGGTCACGCTCAACCGCCCCGACCGCCTGAACGCCCTGACGTCGGAGATGCTGGCCGACATCTACGCCACCCTGCAGACGCTCGGCCGGGACGCGTCGTGTCGCGTGATCGTCATCACGGGGGCGGGGCGCGGTTTCTGCTCCGGCGACGACCTGCGGGACTACCACCCGCCGCAGTGGGTGCCGGCCGACGTGGGGCCCTTGCACTCCAACATGTACCAGCAGAAGTACGTGGCCGAGCTGGTGCCTCGTCTGCGGGCCCTCCCCCAGCCCGTCATCGCCGCCGTGAACGGCCCCGCCGCCGGCGCCGGCTACGCGCTGGCGCTCGGCGCCGATCTGCGGGTGGCGTCGGAGTCGGCCGTGTTCGTCGACGCCTTCGTCAAGATCGGCGCCTCGGGGGCCGAGATGGGACTGAGCTGGCTGCTGCAGCGCATCGTGGGCGCCACCCGTGCCGCCGAGCTGGTACTGACAGGCCGTCGCGTCGACGCGGCCGAGGCAGCCCGGATCGGGCTCGTGCTGCAGACCGTCCCCGACGGTGCGGTGGTCGACGCCGCCCTCGCCCTGGCGGAGCAGATCATCGTCAACACGCCCATGGGCACGTGGATGGGCAAGGCCACCTTGTGGTCGAACCTCGAGATCCCGAGCCTCGAGGCGGCCATCGACCTCGAGGCGCGCACGCAGATCCTCACCCTCGCCACGGCGGACGCCCGGGAGCAGCTCGAAGCGTTCCGCCAAGGCAGGACGGCTCGGTACACGAACCACTGACCCGGCGGCGGCGAGCCACAGGTCCCGCACAGGTTGGCCCGCTTCACTGGGGTCGTCACCGACCAGGAGTTTCTGGATGCCTCAGTACCACTTCATCCGCCACGGCCCCGGCGTGCTCGGCTGGCTGTTCTTCGTCGTGTTCGTGGTGATGGCGGTGCTGGTGGCCGTGGCCGTGGTGCGGTGGTGGCGGAGCCCCGGCCACGACCGGGCGACGACGCACACCCGCCCGCTGCCCGGCTCGGGCATCGAGCCGGCGCTGGCCGAGCTGCGGATGCGCTACGCCCGGGGCGAGATCACGTGGGAGGAGTACGCCCAGCGCGCCACCAACCTGGGCTACCCCGTCCACGGGCCGGGTGGTCCGTCCGGGGGTTACGGGTCGTGGCCCCAGTGGCCGCCGGGCACCCCGCCGGCGCCCCAACCGCCCGGGCCCGCGCCGACCCCGTCGTAGCGCGCTCCGTCGGCCGCGTCACGGGCACGTCCGGGACCGCCGCCGGCGCGCTCAGGCCGGCGCCGACGCGGTGCGCAGACCGGCGCACACGATGTCGATCATGCGGGTCCGCGAGCAGTCCCCGGGCTCGCCCTCCACCGCCACGCACGTGCCCATCACCAGGCCGATGAGGTCCGCCAGCGAGACGTCGGTACGCACCGATCCGGCCTGCTGGGCGCGACGGAGCAATGCACCGGCCGCCTCCTCGAGCTCGGCCTTGCGCTCCGAGGCCACGTCCTTGATGTTGATCCCCGCCCCGGAGAGGGCGTCGACGAGGTCGCGCTTCGACGTCGCCTCCTTCGCCATGAGGCGGAGGAAGTCGAAGAGCGCGCCGCCGGGATCATCGGCGTTCGCCAGGCTCCGGGCCTCGTCGACCAGACGCTCGAGGTGCGTGACGATGACCGCCTCGAACAGCTTCTCCTTGGTCGGGAAGTGCCGGTAGAGGGTTCCGACACCCACACCGGCCCGCCGGGCCACTTCGTCCACGGGGACGCCCACGCCTTCCTCGGCGAAGACGGCGTCGGCCGCGGCCAGGATGTGGGCCCGGTTGCGACGGGCATCGGCCCGCAGCCGCGAGCCTTCGATGTCGTCCTGCACGTTGCTCGTCCTCCCCCTCGGCGCAGCCTTCCACTGCTGGCCCCGCCGGTCAGCCCTGCTCCCCCGACCGTCGGTGCCGGGCACCAGTGTGCCTCCTTGACAAGCGGAACGTTCGTTCCGTATAGTGCCATGGTAGCGGAACGGACACTCCGATTCTAGCGACAGATCCCCGGGGGAGGACGGCACTCCCACTCCGGGCCACGACACCGACGCGACGCCCCGGCGCCTCCGCGTCACCGCAGCCCCAGGAGCAGCCATGACCACCACACTCGAGCACGACAGGTCCGACCGGTCCGACGACGTCGACGAGGGACCGGACCCCCGACGGTTCCGGGCCCTGGCCGTCATCGCCGTGGCCCAGCTCATGATCGTCCTCGACGCCACCGTGGTCACGATCGCCCTGCCGTCGGCCCAACGGGCCCTGCACATCTCGGTCGCCAATCGGCAGTGGGTCCTCACCGCGTACACCCTGGCCTTCGGCGGCCTGCTCCTCCTGGGCGGGCGCATCGCCGACTACATGGGCCGCAAGCGCATGTTCGTGCTCAGCCTCCTCGGCTTCGCCGGCGCCTCCGCGCTCGGGGGGCTGGCGCAGAACGCCGCCATGCTGTTCGGGGCCCGGGCCCTGCAGGGGGCGATGGCGGCGGTGATGGCCCCGGCGGCGCTGTCGCTCATCACCGTCACCTTCACCGAGCCGCGCGAGCGGGCCCGGGCCTTCGGCGTCTACGGCGCCATCGCCGGTGGCGGCGCCGCCATCGGGCTCATCCTCGGCGGCCTGCTGACCCAGTACGCCTCGTGGCGCTGGACACTGCTCATCAACACCCCCATCGCCGTGGCGGCGGCCGTGCTGGCGTTGCGCCTGGTACGCGAGAGCCGCACCACCGTGCGGACCAACTACGACGTCCCGGGTGCCGTGACCGCCACCGCCGGCCTGCTGTCGCTCGTGTACGGGTTCACCCGTGCCGGCACCAGCGGGTGGGGCTCGACCCCCACGCTGGCGTTCGTCTCCGTGGGCGTGGTCCTGCTGGCGGGTTTCGTCCTCATCGAGACCCGCACCAGCCATCCCCTGCTTCCCATGCGTGTCCTCGTCGACCGCAACCGGGGGGGCTCGTTCCTGGCGTCACTGCTGGTGGGGATCGCCATGTTCGCCACCTTCCTGTTCCTGACGTTCTACTTCCAGGGGACACTCGGCTTCTCGGCCATCCGCAGCGGGTTCGCCTTCCTGCCCTTCTCGGTGGGGATCATCACCGGGGCGACGGTGTCGAGCCGCCTGCTCACCCGGATCGGGCCCCGGGCCCTGATGGTCGGCGGGTTCGTGCTGGCCGCCACCGGGCTCGGGCTCTTCACCCTGGTGGGCCCGCACAGCTCGTACTTCGCCCACATCTTCCCCGCCGAGCTCGTCGTGAGCCTAGGTATGGGCACCGCCTTCGTCCCGCTGAGCAGCACCGCCCTCATCGGGGTGGACCCGAGCGACGCCGGCGTGGCGAGCGCCATGGTCAACACCACCCAGCAGACGGGTGGCGCGCTGGGCGTGTCACTGCTCAACACCATCGCCGCATCGGCCACCACGGCCTACCTGGTCTCCCACGGTGCGGGCCCCGCCGCCCGCGCCGCCGCCGTGGTCCACGGCTACACCACCGCCTTCACCGTGAGCGCCGTGCTCCTCGGCGTGGCCGCCGTGACCACGTTCTTCATCCTGCGGGCCACCCGCCACGATCTCGACGGCGGCGCACACGCCGAGTCGGGGGCGCTCGACGCGCCCGGCACCGTCCCTGGCCGGGAGCACGCAGGCCGGGCTGCCCGTCACGCCGAGCCGACAGGTTTCGGTCCCGCCGAGCTCGACCCCGCCTTCCTCGAGGTGTGACCCTCGGCCCTTCGTCGCCCCGACGGATGCGACGTGATCAGGCCGGGCAGAGGCTGAGCAGCGTCTCCACGTCGTCCACGGCGATGCCCGCGTAGCCGGTGGCGCCGTCGAAGGCCGACCCGATCTGACCGGCCGCCGACTGCAACGCCGCGCAACCGAGCCCATAGAAGGTGATCGACCGGGGCTTGACGGCGCCGGTCTCCTGACCGAACAGCAGGGCCGTGTGCGACCCTGCTGCCACCACCAGCTGCAGGTTGGTGTCGAACAACGCCTCCGAACCGTTGGAGCCGGTCACCGTGTTGCGGTATGCCATGACGTTGAGCACCGTGTCGGGCAACGGCGCCAGCAAGCCGAGCGACAATTGGAACGGGTAGTTCGTCGCACCGGCGAAGGTGACCTCGGGAACTCCCCCGGTGGCACCGTTGAACCAGTACGGCACCGTGAAGCCCAGGCTCCCCGTGAGGCCGTCGCGTTGGAAGTCCGACACCGTCGTCTGCACGAAGCGCAACCAGTCCACGGTGTCCGCCACGGCATGGCGCCGCCAGCTCGACGTCCCCCACGGCTCGACGTCGAACTGCACGCCGTCGAGCGCTCCGGCGGGAAGTTGCGCCGTCACCCGGGCCACCGCCGCCAACAGCTGCGCCGGACCCTGGGGCCTGGTCGTCGCCCACTTGGGGTCCCCGCCGACGGCGTCGACCCGGAAGCCGTCGGCATCCGCCTCGGCGACGAGGCCGGCGAACCCGGCGAGGAACGGCGCCAGCTGGCTGGAGCGGTGCTGGGTCAACGTGACGGCCTCGGTGATGTCGACGTACAGGGTGTCGACGCCCAGCGCCTGCAGCCGGGCGAGTGTCGGTCCGTACGCCGGGGCGCTGGGCCACCAGGTCGAGGTGTTCCACTCGTACGCCCCGAATTCGGCGCCGGTGGCGCCGGTGGCGCCGGTGGCGCCGGTGGCGCCGGTGGCGCCGGTGGCGGACGTCAGCACGGGCTCCGCCCGGGCCGCGCTCGGACCGGGGGCGAGGGACACCCCTGCCGTGCAGCAGACAGCGGCGACGACCACCGCCACCCGCCGACCCGGCCAGATCACGGCT
>JGI12269J14319_10003555_pt1 | contig 14569 bp, 8 predicted proteins | sample PeaSoiSIISIP2007_FD_14319 | JGI IMG/M metagenome (IMG submission 14319) | reverse complement strand
GGGGCTTGCCCCGCCGGGACGGGGCGAAGCCCCGTCACCACACATTCACAGCTTCAAACTTTTCAGATACTCCCCGAATTCCCCGCCCAGATCTTTGCGCTTCAGCGCAAACTCCACCGTAGCTTTGAGGAAGCCGAGTTTGTCACCGGCATCGAAGCGGCGGCCTTCATAGACATAGGCGTACATCTTCTCGCGCTGCAACAACCCGCGCAGCCCGTCCGTGAGCTGCAATTCGCCGCCCGCCCCCGGTTTGATGTCCGAGAGCGTTTCGAAGACCGCCGGCGTCAGAATATAGCGTCCGATCACGGCCAGATTCGAAGGAGCATCTTCAACCTTCGGCTTTTCCACCAAATCGAGGACTTCGAAGAGTTTTCCCCCGGAGCCCGCGACTTCCTTCGCCTTCAGCACGCCGTAAGAAGAAATCGCAGGTCCCTCGACCACCTGCGTCGCAATCACGGAACACTGCTTCTCCTCAAATACGTCCATCAACTGCTTAAGTACCGGCACTCTTGCATCGATGACGTCATCAGCGAGCAGCGTGGCAAAAGGTTCGTCGCCAATTAATTCGCGCGCGGTAAGCACGGCGTGTCCCAACCCCAAAGCCTCCTTCTGACGTACGTAAGCCACGTAGATCATGTCCGAGATCTGGCGCACGATCTTGAGCAGGTCGTGCTTGCCCTTTTCCTCGAGCATTTTCTCCAGCTCGTAGCTGACGTCGAAATGATCCTCGATTGCGCTCTTGCCGCGCCCTGTAATAATGATGATCTCGTCGCATCCCGCCGCCACCGCCTCTTCCACGCCATACTGAATGATGGGCTTGTCGACCAGCGGCAGCATCTCTTTTGGTTGAGCTTTGGTGGCCGGGAGAAAGCGCGTGCCCAAGCCGGCGGCGGGGAAGACCGCTTTGCGGACTTTCCGAATCTTGCGGCGGTCCCTATTCCTTCGTCGTTCTTCCATTAGGTTCCTTGCGGAATCATTGTAACCGCTGGCGTTTATACCTGGCGCGCTGCTTCTTCACGCGCTTCCAACTCCTCCAGCAGATCGCGTAGCGTTTGCAATATTCCTTCGGCGCTGTCGATCTTGATGGAGAACTTCAACGTCCCGTCTGGAGCAAATTGCGCGCCCCGCTGCGCCGCCACAAAGCGCGCTAGTTTGCCCGGATCAATTGCAGCCGTCTGGCTGAACCTGATACTCACAAATTCGCGCTTGCGCTCAATCGCGTTAGCGCCGACCCGCATCGCCTGCAGTTTGAGCGCGGCGTACTCCAGCAGGTTACGGACAGCTCGGGGCGTCTCCCCGTAACGGTCGATCAGTTCCGCGCGCACATCGTGCAGTTGCGACTCGGTCTCCACTCCTGCAATCCGCTTGTACATTCGCAGCCGCTGGTTTTCTTCCTTTATATAGTCGGACGGAATGCGGATGTTGAGACCAAGATTGAGCTGAATTTCCGTGACTTCAACGCCCGCCTCGCCCTTCATTTCGCGCACGGCCCGCTCCAGCATCTGAGTATAAAGTTCAAATCCCACCGCTTCGATGTGGCCGCTCTGTTCGCCGCCCAGAAGATTTCCGGCACCTCGTAGTTCGAGATCAAGGGCAGCAATCTTAAAACCTGCGCCAAGGTCGGAAAATTCCTTGAGCGCGGCCAGCCGCCGCCGCGCGATGGGCGTCAGTTCAATTTCCGCAGGCAAAAGCAGGTATGCGTAGGCGCGCCGATTCGAGCGGCCCACCCGTCCGCGAAGCTGGTAGAGCTCCGACAAGCCCAGCCGGTCGGCGCGATTGATGACGATCGTGTTGCACAGCGGGATGTCGAGGCCATTCTCGATAATCGTGGTCGAGACCAGGATGTCGGCTTCGTGATGCATAAATTTCAGCATCACTTTCTCCAACTCCCCTTCACCCATCTGCCCGTGGCCCACGGCAACACGCGCATTGGGAGCCATGGCTTGGATCTTGGCGGCAATCTCCCAGATCGTCTCGATCCGGTTGTGGACAAAATAAACCTGGCCGCCGCGGTCGAGTTCCTGTTCGATCGCCGACTGGATAAGCTTTTCGTCCCAGTTCGCAACTACCGTCTGAATCGCCATGCGATCTTTAGGAGGCGTTTCGATCACGCTCATGTCGCGCAGCCCCACCAGCGACATGTGCAGCGTGCGTGGAATCGGCGTCGCTGACATGGTGAGCACATCCACTTCGGTACGCATCTGCTTGATGCGCTCTTTGTGGCGGACCCCGAAACGCTGTTCCTCGTCCACCACCAGCAGGCCGAGATCGGCGAACTTCACGTCCCTCGAGAGCAGACGGTGGGTACCGATCAGAATGTCCACTTTGCCGGCTTCCACCCTTTGCAGAATTTCTTTCACCTGCTTCGGCGTCCGGAAGCGGCTGATCATCTCGACCGTCAGCGGGAACGGTGCAAATCGCTGCTTGAAGGTTTCGTAATGCTGAAACGCAAGGACAGTAGTAGGCGCGAGCACGGCGACTTGCTTGTTGTCGCTCAATGCCTTGAAAGCGGCGCGCATCGCAACTTCGGTCTTCCCATAGCCAACGTCGCCGCACAACAGGCGATCCATCGGGAGTTGCGATTCCATGTCGCGCTTCACGTCGGCGATGGCCTGCGCCTGATCCTCGGTCTCGTTGTATTCGAACGAATCTTCGAACTCCTTCATCCACTCCGTGTCGGCCGGAAAGATGTGCCCCTGCGCGGACTGGCGCTGCGCATAGAGCTTGAGCAACTCGTCGGTCATGTCCTTCATCGCCTTGCGCACGCGCGCTTTGGTCTTGCCCCACGCGGCGCTCCCGAGATGATTCAGGACGGGCTTCGCGCCTTCCGACGATCGATATTTCTGCACCAGATCGAGCCGAGTAAGGGGAACATAGAGCCGGGCCGCTTCGGCGTACTCGAGCAGCATGAATTCCGCGGCCCCGTCGCCCTGGTTGATTTCCTTCAGGCCTTGATACTGTCCGATGCCGTGTTCCACATGCACGACGTAATCGCCAACCTGTAAATCGCGGAAGTCAGACAGAAACGCCGAGACCTTGGATTTCTGCCGTTGCGGACGCGTCGCCACCAGATCCGATTCGTCGAACAGATCGCGCGCCCCAAAAATCGCAAGATGCGCATCCGGCAACACGAAGCCGTCGGGAAGGTAAGCCTTCAGCAGCGTGGTAGTGAAAACGTCGCCGGCAAAGTACGAAGTTTCATCGGCATAGCTTTCTCCGCTGCGGGTGCGGCTTCCCAGGCGATACGAAGCGTTGTACTCGGTGAACATGTCGGCAAGCCGCTCGACTTCTCCCGTGTTGGGGACGGCAAGAATTACCTGTGTACCGCCGACGACCAGCTTCTGAACCTGTTCGATCATCGCCGGTACCGCCCCATGGAAGCGCGTCGCCGGTTGCGAAAGAAAAGCGGCTTCCGGTCTTTCTCCGTTGGCTTCGCGCGCCACCGCCAGATATTCCAAATCGACTCCAGCCAGAGCTGCGGTTTGCTCCCGCCAGATTTCCGGCGTCAGATAAAGATCGGCGGGACGAACTAAATTTCCCACGCCGCTGCGCTCGTGCGCTTCTTCAACGCGACCCCAGACTTTGTCGAGTTCCTGAATCAACGCTTCGGGTTCGTCGAGAATCACCAGGGCATCCGGAAGCAGCCCGAAAATACTGCGGTCGGCGCCCGCCACCGGAGCATAGAACTCCCATCCCGGAAAAATTCCCGCGCCCGAGTCGCGCACGGCTTGCTCCACAACCTCCGGCGAACCCGTAATGCGTTTCCCCGAAAGCCGCGCGTTGATCGAACCCAGCAGCTCTTCCGTGACCGGAGTTTCCGTCAGGGGCAGAAGCAACGCTTCATCCACGGGATTCGACGACCGCTGACTCGCCGGGTCAAACTTGCGCATGGACTCGACTTCATCCCCGAAGAACTCGACACGCACTGGACGATCCGCTTCCGGCGAATACACATCCAGAATGCCGCCGCGCGCGGCGTACTGCCCGGGCATTTCCACCACATCGGTTGCGCTGTAGCCGACGGTGTTCAGGTGCTCGAGCAGCTTTTCCGGATCGAAGGTCTCACCGCGACGCAGAACCCGCGCCAGGTCCGCATAGTACTCGGGGGAGCGTAGAAGAATTGTGGTCGCGGTCACTGGAGAGACGACAATTGCCGCGCGGCCAGTCGCGATCTTCCACAACGCGGTCGCCCGTTCTTCCTGAATCTCTGGATGGGGTGACAAATTCTGGAAAGGAAGCACATCGCGTGCCGGGAGGCTCACGACTGAGTCTGGATCCGCCGCTCCGGTCAGTTCGCAGAACGAACGCAGCACCGGCAGCAACTCTTCGGCGGCCCGGTTATCGGTCACCACCAGCACAAACGGACGCTCGACCGTCCGCCGCAACAAAACAACGATCAACGCCTTAGCGGCTGGAGAGAGTCCAGTGACACTCATCCGTCCCGCGCTCTCCCGGAGATGGGAGGCGGCACGCGTGAAGGCAGGTAATTGTTCCACCTCCGCGAAAATTTCGCGGACGAACGGCAAAAGCATTTCTTCTTGATTCTATCAAGTCAGGCGGAGTGTGGCTTCGTTGACCAAACCCGAACGACCAACGACTAGCGACCAACGACTGCTCGCTATCTCCGCAACAGCGGCCGCGTCAAACAAGTCGGCCCTCCTGCCCCGTTGATGCAGATCTCCGACCCCTGAAACGTGCGTACATCAAAGCCCGCATCACGCAGGCGCTGATTTGTTTTGACGTTTTCTTCAATCGCAACCAGCCGCTTCTGACCTAGCGAGAGCACGTTGCAAGCGAGCGTGTCGCGTTCGCCGTATTCAATTTCAAGCAGCCCGAAGCCACGCGCCTTCAGCAGTTCGACCGTCTCCACCGCCAGCCAGGGCAGATCGACCAGGATGGTTTCTTCGTCCAGCATGCTCATCAGTGACATAAGGTGGAGACAAGCGGAAGGGCCCGGTCCGTAAGGCAGCGGTGCGGATAGAACCTCGATGTTCTTAGGTGAAAGCAGAGCCCGTATCTGCTCGATTCCCGCTTTGTTCGTCCGATAGCCGTCACCGATCAGCAGGGTCCGCGAATCGAGCCACACGATGTCGCCGGATTCGGAGGTCCCGGGCAGCCGTATCTCGCCAAGCACCGGAATGCCGAGCTGCTCGCAAAACGTGGCATGCGCCTGCGCCTCCGCCCCGCGATTCTTCTTCGCCGGATTCATGAGCACCAGACCATGGTCCGTAGCCAGCGACGCATCGTGCGCATAGACGGCATCGAGTGTCAGCGATTCCGTCGCCGGCAGGCTCACGACCTTTGCCCCGCTCTCGCTGAGCAATCCGCAAAGAATCTCATGTTGCCGCTGCGCCGCCGCAAAATTGGGAACATGACGAAATCCCAGCTCCCGCCAAGCCGCCGCTTTCCCGGAAATGTCCCATCCCGCGTTACCCGGTGGACACACCATCACCAGCAGCAGTTCGCCAGTCATAGAATGTCCGTTGAAGTTTTCGGAACGCACAATAGAAGGCACTAGAAATATCTCAGACACGCCGGTAATCTCGCTCTTTGAATCTAAAGAAAGGCGCCAGCAAACGCAATGCGGGGGCAAAGCCAGAACAAATACAGTCTCGGCCTGTTGGCCTCTGCCAGCCGGTAATCCACCTTATCGCTTGCCTAAACACCCTCCACTGATGTACATATCAGCGGTTACCCGTCCTAACAACGTGCTCGAAGTTCAGCTAGTTTGTGACAAACCGCGCACTTTGATTTCGCCTTCCGCCACCATGCGGAAGATCCCAGGAGCCCTATGAAAGCGCCCTTGCGTCTGTTCTTTTTCGCGGTCATCTGTTTGGTGCTGGCACGTCAATCTGCATTTGCCCAAGGCGCCGCCACCGGCGACCTCCATGTCAGCGTGAAAGATCCAAAAGGCAATGCAGTGGTCAATGCCGAGGTCACCGTGCGCGATCTCGCCAAGGGCCTGGAACGCGCCGGCAGCAGCGACGGCCAGGGCGGATACAGTGTGCGTCAATTGGCTCCCGGCACTTATTCCGTTATCGTCAGCGCACCGGGCTTCGCCAAGACCGAAGCCACCGGCGTCGCCATCACCGTCGGAGGGATGGCCGAGTTGCCCGTCACGCTTACGGTCGCGGGCGGCAAGGAAATTGTCGAAGTCAGCTCCGAGGCAGAGAACGTTGAAACTTCGCGCAGCTCCAGCACCGACACCATCGGCGAACGCCGCATCGACAATCTGCCCATCAATGGCCGCAACTACATCCAGTTCACTCTCACCGATTCACAGGTGCAGCGCGATAACGCCCCCAACACCGGCGTCGCGCCCACTTCCGGCCTCAACATGAGCGGCCAGCGCGCCCGTTCGAATCTGGTCAATGTCGACGGCGCCGATGCCACCGACAATTCCGTCAACGGCGTCCGCTCCACCGTCTCGCAGGAAGCGGTGCAGGAATTCCAGATCATCACCAACAACTACGCCGCCGAATACGGCCGCGCTGCCGGAGGTGTGGTCAACATCATCACCCGCTCGGGGTCGAACGACTTCCACGGCGACGTCTATGGATACCTGCGTAATCGCAATTTTCAGGCCGTCAACCCTTTCAGCACCACGTCCAATCCCGCCTACACCCGCGTGCAGGCGGGCACAGCCTTCGGTGGACCGATTAAGAAAGACAAGACGTACTATTACTTTTCCTACGAAGTCACCCGCCGCCACGAGACCGGTTTCTCCTCCCTTCCCCCGGCGACTGATCCCTCGTTTGCGTCGTACTACGGGCTGACCAACGTCGACGTCTCACCCGACTTCGGAGCACCGCCGAATTACTTCCCAGATATCCTGGCGACGCCTCCTCAGGCAGCGTTCCTGAGCCAAAACCCCACAAACCCCATTGCGCCGCTTTACGCCTTCATGGTCGGTGCTTCCTCGGGCATTGCTCTGAATGGAAGTTATCCGTCCTGGTTCGCGGGCCTTGGCCCGGCCCTTGTTCCCGCGGGATTGCAGCAGTTTCCTAGCTCTTGCAACCCGACATTCGCCTCGCCGGCAGTTGCTAACTTCCCGTTCTATTGCACCGGGCTACCCGCGTCGTTCCAGACGCTCGCGTCACAGGCGGGCAATTTCCCGGTCTTTGAAGGCACCAGCCTCTACTCGCTTCGCCTCGATCACAACGTAAACAGCAGGAACCGCCTCATGCTACGCGTTAATGCCAGTCCGAGCACAGTCACTGGCATCGAAGTCAACGGCGAGGACCAGCCTTTTGGGCAGAACGCATACTCGCGCACCTCGGAACAGACCTACCGCGACGTGGCCGGAGTTGTGCAAGACACCTGGACGATCGGAACCAGCAAAGTGAACCAATTGCTTTTCCAGTTCGCGCGCCGCGGCTTGGCCTACTTCTACAACACCCAGATCCCCAGCGGCAACGACCCGGCCGTGGACATCGTCGGTTACGCTTATTTCGGACGCGAGCCGTACTCCTACGCCCAACGTGTGGAAAAGCGTTACCAGGTCAAGGATGATTTTTCGTGGAGCATCGGGCGGCACAACACCAAATTCGGCGGGGAGTTCAACTATATCCCGATTCAAGCGAACTTCACGGTAAATTACGGCGGTTTGTTTGACGTCGGCAGCCAAGCCCTCTTTCCGGGTGTCCCCGCCTTTAGCGCGATCCAAGCCTATGGCCTGGGCATGCCGGATGGCTTCGTTCAAGGCCTGGGCAATCCCGCCGGTTCCTTCTCCAACAAGCCGATGGGCTTCTACTGGCAGGATTCCTGGCGCGTGCGCAACAATTTTACGTTGAACTACGGGGTTCGCTACGACATCGAAATCCCTCCCACGTTCGCTCCGCCAACCGGACTCGCCGATACCGCTCAAACCGGGTACAACTTCCTCGGAATACAGAAAGGCATCCAGACCGACAAGAAAAACATTCAGCCGCGGGTGGGCATCGCCTGGGATCCCAAGGGAGACGGCAAGACCGTAGTCCGCGCTTCGTTCGGGATGTTCTATGACCACCCCTTGCTCGGCCTCTATTTCCTCGGCCAGGCCTCTGATGGTTCGACCAGCGGCCAATTAGCTTTTCCGGGCACCGGATTTTGTTCGCCTGGCAGCCCAGGCAACCTGAATGCGATCCCGGTTTTCCAGGGCAACCTCACCTCCGCCCCGCAGTGCTCACTCGGAGCCCTTTCCCCTCTTCTCGGCTATCAACAAACATCTGCCAACGGCAACCCGAACCCACAGCGTTTCGATCCCTTCTTTGCGAGTTCTCTGTTTCTCAACCAGAACTACATTAAGGACGGTTTCCCGCTGTTATTTCAGCCGTATGGTTATCCCAACGGGAAGAACTTCGTGTACGCCTACTCGCAGCAGGCCAATCTCACCGTCGAACGCGACCTTGGGCGCGGCTTCGCTTTTAGCCTCGGTTACAATTTCAACGGTGGACGCCATCTGAACCGGCCCATCAATGCCAACACCGTGCGTGGCGACCTGTTGGTGGCAAACTGGCAGGCGGCTTACAGTGACCCGGCGTCTTATGCGAAAACGGGGGGAGCCTTGGGAGTCGGGCTCGGTCCCACCTCGCAGGGCGATACGCCTTGCGGCCAAAATCCTAACAATGGGCTGTACTGGGTTTCCGCCGCGTTAACCAACTTTTTCCGCCCCAGCGGCATGAATCCGTCCATCGCCAATGCGCTGCTCTCCGTCCCCGCCGCCGCTTGCGTAAACCTAGTATTGCCGGCAGTCATGCAGCAGCTTCAGGCACTGGGATACAGCACCGCCGGTTTCAATACCGCTTGCAACCCCGCGACTCTGGCCGGTTGCGTTCCCTTCACCGACATGGACGCCAACTACTCCAACGGCAGCTCCGTCTATCACGGCCTGACCGCCAATCTCCGCAAGCGCTTCAGCAACCACTATGAGTTCCTTGCCTCCTACACCTGGGCGCACGCCATCGACGACTCCACCGACTTGCAATCCACGCAAACGCCGCAGGATAGCTACTACCCCGGCCTTGATCGTGCCAACTCCACCTTCGACCAGCGCCATCGCTTTGTCCTCAGCGGCGTCTACCAGTCTGGCAAGCTGAGTGGCAGCGGCTTCGCGAGCAAGCTCTTTAGTAATTGGACGTTCTCTCCCCTGATCGAGTTCTCCTCTGGACGGCCCTTCAACATCGTCACCGGCAGTGGCGACAACGAGCAGAATTCCACTCTCACCGTGCGTCCCAACACCGTCGCAAACCCTGTTTGCACGGCCATCGGAAATCTGCCCGTCAATTCGAAGTTTTCTCCGAGCGGCGTTTTTCAGGAGCCTTGCTATGAGGCTTTCGCTCCCACTTCCAACAACCCAGCCACCTTTCCCCACGTCACCCTGCTCGGCCTCGATGGCAACCTGGGCCGGAACGCGGGTATTACTCCCTGGACGGTCTTCAACGACCTGCGAATCGCCAAGCGCGTCTACTTTGGCGAGCGCTTCAACATGGACCTCATCGCCGACATGTTCAACATCGCCAATGTCTACAATGTCGCGGCCGTGAGCCCGCTGTTCAGCAATGCCGGCCAGGCCACCGCCGCCTACGACCCGCGCCAGTTCCAGTTTGCGCTGAAACTGAATTGGTAAGATGATTCTGGCGTGGTAGTTCAAAAAGAAGCGGCTGGGAATCTTCCCCCAGCCGTTTGCCTTACTCCAGCTCGCGGCAAAAAGAAAAGCCGCAGCAACGCTGCGGCTGTCCTGAAGTTTCGATCTTGCGCTCTCGGGCCGGATTACGCCTTAGTGCTTGTCTTTATAAATGGTCTTGCTGATCCGGTTCTGCTGGCGATTGATGCCCTTCTGCTCGCCCTTGGTGAGATGTCCGTTGTGCGCCGCCATGTCTTTCTTTTCACGGTTCTGCACGCTGGTTTCACGCTTCTCCAGGTGGGACGCTTGCTGCGAGTTCAACTTCCCGCTCTTGATGCCGTTGCCAATGCGCTGCTGCTGGTTGCCTTCGCGGCGGTTCACTTGATTCACCCGCGGATGGCCGGGATCGACCACGCCAGGACCTGCGCCCGAAGTGTTAGTTGAAGTTTGAGCAGCGGCGGAACCGGCGATCATTAGGCCCCCGACTGCCAGGACTAACAGCGAGTTGATGAATTTGTTGTTCATGTCGATAGAAACCCTCAGAAAAAAGATTAGTTGCCCCGCCTCCAAATAACGAGGTTACGTAAGTGTTAGCGCCCAAGTTACCTTCAGATTCATGACATTCACACCCTGGAAGTGGCGCCATCAGCATCGCTGCTGCCTTCCGATCGCGATCGCTTGCCGCACGTGACCGAGGGATTTCTTCAGGGCGGCGGCGGCCTTGGCGCGGGAGACGCCGGCAGCCAGCATCACGAGGGCGACAGGAGTGCGATTGCCCGAAGCCTCCAGCGCACGGCGCGCAGTTTCATGGTCGGCTCCGGTGGCCTGCTCCAGGATTCCAACCACCCGCTGCACCAGTTTCTCATTCCTCGGTGATACCTTGACCATCAGATTGCCATAGACATAGCCCAGCCGCGTCATCGCGCCGGTGGAGATTATGTTCAGCACCATCTTGTGCGCCGTGCCTGCTTTCATGCGCGACGATCCGGCAAGAACCTCGGGGCCAACGTCGGTGACGATGGCAAAGCCAGCCGCGCGCTGCAGCGGCGAGTTCGGGTTGCAGGTGAGGGCGATGGTCTTCGCGCCGCGGCGGCGCGCGTATTCGATGGCGGCCACAGTGAAAGGAGTGCGTCCGCTGGAGGCGATGCCGATCACGACATCTTTCTTGCCGGGCTTGCGTCGAGCCATCTCGGCGCGTCCCAGTTTAGTGTCATCTTCGCGGGATTCAGCGGACGTCGCCAGGGCTTTTGGACCTCCCGCGATGATGGCCTGAACGGTGCGTGGTGAAAGATCAAAGGTGGGCGCGCATTCGGAAGCATCCAGGGCGCCGATGCGGCCGCTGGTGCCGGCGCCGGCGTAGATCAGGCGCCCGCCTTGGCGCAGGGCGGCGGCGACCAAGTCGATGGCGCGGGCAATCTGCGGCAACGCGCGTCGTACCGCGCGAGCTACCGTCGCGTCCTCAGCGTTAATAAGGCGGGCGATCTCGATCGCTGATTTCTGGTCAAGATTCGTAGCCCCGTCATGCGCTTGCTCCGTGCGCAGACGGCCGACATCCTGCGCCGCCGCCTTGTGTTTTCCGGTTTTCACTCACTCACTCCTTTCAACCTGCGGGGGAATGAGCTTTTAAGTGTGCAACGCTCACCACCAGATAGAACAACACTCTACCCTACCCCGCCTCGCCTCGCTGTAAACTAAAAAATCATCCCTGAGCCGGCTCGCAGAATCAATAACAGCAACCAACTTCTCCTTCGAGGTGCTCGCATGCAACTCAAGCCCTTCCTGCTCGATGCCTGGCTCGACCAGTACGAACACGACATAGAATTCAACCTCGCTGCGAGCACCGGACCGGCCTGGACCCTAAGCGACATCCTCGCCCTCGCCGACGACGAAACCCGCCACCGCTTCCTGAACCACAACCTGGTCTACAGCCACCCCGCCGGCGCCGATAGTCTGCGTGAGGCGATCGCTGAAATGCAGCATGTCCCGGTTGAGGCCGTCCAAATCGTGACCGGCGCCTCCGAGGCGCTCGTGGCCCTGATGTGGCTGGCCGCCGAGCCCGGCGCAAACGTAATCATCCCGCAGCCTGGATTCACTACTTTCTCGGCGCTCCCGGAATCTCTTGGCCTGGAAACCCGCTTCTATCGCGTGCGCCGCGAAAACGGCTTCTGCATCGACCCCGACGAGATCAAGCGGCTCGCCGACTCGAAGACCAAGCTCATCCTGGTCAACAGCCCACACAACCCCACGGGCGCGACCATCGGCGACGCCGAAATGGAAGCGCTGCACAACTTCACCGCCGAGCGCGGAATCCAGCTGGTGAGTGACGAGGTCTACCACCCCATCTACCACGGAAGGCAAACGAAATCGGCGGCCCGCCTGCCGCACGCCACCGTGATCGCTGACCTGTCGAAGGCATTTTCGATTCCAGGCGTGCGCACGGGATGGATGATCGAACACGACGCCCAACGCCGCCAGCAATACTGGACCGCGCGCGCCTACTTCTCGATCTCGAACACCACCACCGGAGAAATTCTTTCCGAAATCGCAATCCGCAAACGCGACGTCGTGCTCGGCAAGACCCAGGAAGCGGCCACTCGAAACCTCAAGCTCCTCGAACGCTTCATGGCGGACCATCGCGACACGCTCGGCTGGATTCCGCCGCAGGGCGGCATGACCGCGTTTCCCTGGCTGGTGAGCGGAGAGCGAATTAACGGAGAAAATGCGCGCCCCTTCTGTCAGGCCGCCACCGAGCATGGAATCCTACTGGCTCCCGGCGATTGTTTCGACGCGCCCTCGCATTTCCGCCTGGGCTTCGCCGCCGCCGGAGACAATTTCTCCCAGGCTCTCGACCGCTTCGGAGCATTCGTCAAGAGCTGGTCGCCAAAGATGAAGATGAGGATGGTCACAGTCTGACGGTCACAGGTGAGAACCAACTAAGATCGGGAAGGAAGAAGCCGAACAAGCTGATTACAGGTTGTGATTGCCGCCCGGGGCGGCCGTAAGAATCTTGGAAGCTATTTGTGAAAGCGGGAGGACCCAATCAACGGCGCCGCTGGCGATCGCCTCTTTGGGCATTCCGAAAACTACACAGGTAGCTTCGTCCTGGGCAACCGTTTCAGCCCCTGCGTTCTTCATTTCCAGCAAACCCTGGACACCGTCGCTTCCCATGCCTGTCAAGATGATGCCCAGAGCGTTTGCGCCTTGTATTTTCGCCACAGAACAGAACAGGACGTCGACACTGGGGCGGTGCCGGGAGACCAGGGGGTCGCTGTTGATCTCAACGATGCTGTGTACACCTCGGCGTCTCACCGTCATATGGTGATTACCGGGCGCGATCAATGCTCTTCCGGCTGAAATCCGATCGCCCGGCTCGGCTTCCTTGACCTCAATCTGGCTTAACCGATCCAGTCTCTTGGCAAAAGCGGCGGTAAAGACCTCCGGCATATGTTGCACCACGACGATGCCGGGAGCGTCGGGTGGCATGGCGGTTAATATCTCGGTAAGGGCTTCAGTGCCTCCCGTGGAAGCTCCGATCGCGACCATGCGCTTCGGCAAAGAACCTGGGAAGTGAGGACCAGGCGGCGGGGTTGGGAGCCATCGCTTCTGAACGGTGGGAGAGGCGGCGCGGCGAATCCGTGCCCTGGCCGCGGAACGGACCATGTCCGTCAGCACCAGACCTGACTCGTAAAGGAAATTGCCAACCCCAAATTTGGGTTTGGTAACAATTCCCACCGCGCCTGCGTCCAAGGCACGCAAAGCGGTTTCAGTCCCGCGCGCTGCCACCCCGGAGCAGATTACAGTCGGGATAGGATCTTCGGACATGATTTTACGCAAGAAGGTCAGTCCGTCCATCCGGGGCAGTTCAAGGTCCAGCACGATCACATCCGGCCGGACGCGCGCCATCTTCTGCTGGGCGATCAAGGGATCGGACGCGACCATAACCGACATGTCGCGTTCTTGCGAGAGCACGGCCTCCAGCACCTGGCGAACCACCGCTGAATCGTCCACCACCAACACTTTGATGGTTCCGCTATCTTCTCGTTGCATGTCGAGGGGCGCTTCGATTCTCCGCTGGCGTATAGACCGTGGCCATAACACGGCGTAACCCAGGGCAGGTTGAATTCAAACTCTCCGCGTGTCCAACAAAGAAATATCCTTCTGGCTCGAGGTGCTGGAGCAAGTGCATAGTGGTGCGCGCCCTGCTCTCGGGGTCAAAGTAAATCAACACATTCCTGCAGAAGATAAGGTCGAATTTGCCGATATCCGGATACGCGGCATCGTTCAGGTTCAGACGCGCGAAGCGAATCACGCGAATCGCCGGAGCCGCCTTGAGTTTCCCCTGGTTTTCGCCCAGCCCTTTCAGCGTATAGGCGCGTAAGTAGTGCAGTGGGATTTCATGGACCTGATCCTTGTTCCACACCCCTTCCTCGGCGATGGCCAGGACGCGACGCGAAAGATCGGTGGCTAAGATCTCGACGGACCATCCTTGGGCGGCTGGGAACCAGTCCACCAGCAACATGGCTAGCGAATACGCCTCCTGCCCTGTCGAACAACCGGCGCTCCAAGCCCGAATGGTCCGAGCGCGTTTTCCGGACTCCGCGCTTGCTCGCCACACCGGCAGAACCTTCTGCTCAAGAAACTGGAAGTGGCCGGGTTCTCGAAAAAAGCGGGTTTCATTGGTGGTGATGGCGTCGAGCATGGCACGGCGCTCTTCTTCGTCCAGAGTCACGCGGTCGTGATACTCGGAAAAGGTGTTGAGGCCCAAGGCGCGAAGACGCTTGGAAAGCCTTCCCGTCAACAGGCCTGCTTTGGCATCCGACAGCGATATTCCAGACTCCCGGTAAATAAGTGCCTGAAAGCGCTCAAAATCCTTCGAGGAAATCCCGCGGGGCGCCATATCGGATGACGCGGCTCCTGCTGCCGCCCTGCGGCTGTACCCCGAGGAATCTGACAACGATCCTTTGC
>JGI12269J14319_10003554_pt1 | contig 14576 bp, 6 predicted proteins | sample PeaSoiSIISIP2007_FD_14319 | JGI IMG/M metagenome (IMG submission 14319) | reverse complement strand
CAGGCCGCCTTCGCGGGCGACTCGATCGTCTACAGCGCGGCCATATCCGACAACACGCCGCAAGTTTTCGTGGTGCGCTCCGATTATCCCGAGCCGCAGCCCATTGGCCCGCGCGGCATGACCTTGCTCGCCGTCTCGTCCCAAGGCGAACTCGCCGTTCTTCTGGATGCTCACTATGTCTGGTATCGGCTGTTTACTGGAACGTTAGCGCGCATGACCCTGAGTGGCGGCGCGCCGCGGGAGATTCAAGAGGGCGTTCGGCAGGCCGACTGGTCGCCGGACGGGTCGCAACTCGCCATCATCCGCGAGGTCGGCGGCAAGGATCGCCTCGAATATCCTATCGGTCACGTGCTGCGTGAGGTCAGCGGCTCGCTTAGCGACGTGCGCTTCTCTCCAAACGGCAACCGCATCGCCTTCTTCGAACATCCCCGCAAGCTCGACGATCGCGGCTCAGTCAATACCGTAGATCTCTCTGGAAACAACACTGTGCTTTCCAGCGGCTATTGGAGCCTGCGCGGACTTTCCTGGGCACCCGACGGAAAAGAGATTCTTTTTTCGGCGAGCCAGAGTGGCGGCAGTTATACGATTTATGGCGTGACTATGGCTGGTAAGAGACGAACTGCCTACCAGCCGCCCGGCGGATTCATCATCCAGGACGTGGCTCGCGACGGGCGTTGGCTGGCAACGCGGTTGGATTTCCGCTACGCGGCCATGGTCCATACTCCGGGCATGGACGGAGATCGCGACCTTTCGTGGCTCAACACGTCGCATGCCCGGGCGCTGTCGCAGGACGCTCAGACGCTCTTATTTTCTGAGACGGCGCTGGGAACCAACTACGCCGTCTGCCTGCGCAAGACCGACGGTTCACCGGTGCTGCGCCTCGGCGAAGGATGGCCCGCAGACCTGTCGGCCGATGGCAAGTGGGTTGTCGCCCTGATGCAATCGGTGCCGCCCAAACTCCTCGTCTACCCGACCGGCGCCGGTGAGACGCGGCAACTCGAACGGGGCAATCTCGAACACTACGCGACCGCTCAATGGTCTCACGATGGCAAGAGAGTGTTGTTCTCAGGCAATGAACCTGGGAAGGGCACGCGCTTCTACGTGCAGGAACTCGGCGGTATGCCGAAGCCCGTGACTCCGGAAGGCACCAGCGATGGTTTGCTCTCTGCCGACGGGACGCTCGTTCTGGCGCGCGGGCTGGACGGAAATTACTTCGTATACCCGATGGCCGGAGGAGACCCGCGGCCCGTGCCCGGGCTCATGTCGACCGACATCCTCGCCCTGTGGAGCGCAGATGGACAATCGGTGCTGGTATATCGCCGCGCCGAACTGCCCTGCCGCCTCGAGCGCGTTGACCTTATAACCGGCCATCGCACGCTCTTCAAAGAGTTCGCCCCCGCGGACCGTACCGGACTCCTTTCCCTAAGAGAAATTTTCGTCACCGACGACCTGCGCTCGTACGCGTACACCGCTTATTATCAGGGATCCAGCTTGTTTGTCTCCGACGGCCGGGAATGAAATTTAAGAGACGTAGCAATCTTGGGCCACGTATCGGCGGCCAGGTGATGCTCTGGGCCGCAACTCCCGACGACACATCCAAAATCGTCGCAAACGTGGTGCCTAGACTATAATTGCGCGCGCATGGCCCTCACTTCTGGCACAAAACTTGGTCCCTATGAAATTCGATCGCCGGTCGGTGCCGGCGGAATGGGCGAGGTATATCGCGCTACGGATTCGAAACTGGGACGAGATGTTGCCCTGAAAGTGATTCTGCAGGAATTTGCCCAGGACACGCAGCTGATGGCCCGGTTCCAGCGCGAGGCGCAAGTTCTCGCATCGCTCAACCACACCAACATTGCTTCCATCTACGGCCTCGAGGACAGCGGGGGCGTGCGTGCGCTGGTGATGGAACTGGTGGAAGGGCCGACGCTCGCCGACCGCATTAGGCAAGGCGCGATCCCGCTGGAAGAAGCGTTGCCCATCGCAAAGCAAATTGCGGAAGCGCTCGAGTACGCGCACGACCGCGGCATTGTTCACCGCGACCTGAAGCCGGCCAACATCAAGCTGACACACGACGGCAAAGTCAAGGTGCTCGACTTCGGCCTGGCCAAGGCATTGCAAGGTGACACCGGGCCGAGGAATATCTCCAACTCTCCCACCTTGACGTTGGAGGCCACCAAGGCCGGAATCATTCTCGGGACTGCTGCCTACATGGCGCCCGAGCAGGCGAGAGGCAAGGCAGTAGATCGGCGGGCGGACATCTGGTCGTTTGGCGTGGTGCTGTTCGAAATGCTCTCGGGCCGTCAGATGTTTGTGGGCGAAACTGCGACCGACATCATGGCAGCCGTGGTCCGCGCTGATCCTGACTGGAGCGTGCTTCCCAAGAACTTGCCTCGACGCGTCCGCGAGTTGCTTGAGCGCTGCCTGGTAAAAGATGACAAACGGCGTCTGCGCGACATTGGCGACGCCAGGATCGCGCTAGACGACGCCATGTTGGAGGATGCGGAGCCTGCGGCGGCGGAAGCCGCGCCGACACCCCCGCCGAATCTACCGTGGCGTATACTCCCGTGGGCCGTCGTCGCCGTTGCCCTCGCTGTAGCGGCATGGACTCTCTTGCATCGTACTGGCTCGGGTGCAGCCTCGGGCAGCGTCATGCATCTCGACATCGGGTATCCGTTAAATGTGGAACCGATTTCGGGGCTGCAGGGCGGATTCGCGATTTCGCCCGACGGCCAGAGTGTGGCGATGATCGGCGTGAGAGAGGGCGTGCGGCGGCTGTACGTCCGGCGGCTCGACCGTCCCGAGGCTGCGGAAATCGCCGACAGCGCGGGTGCGAATGCCGCCTATTTCTCTCCCGACAGTAAGAGCATCGCATTCGTGCCGGGCGGAGGAACGGTCACTCGGCTGTCACTGACCGATCAGCAGCGATCCGTCCTGGCGCAGGGTGCTGATCTGGCCAGCAACATGGCCTGGGTCGGGGACGAAATTGTCTATTCCCGCGCGGGCGCGTTATGGACTATTCCGGCGCGGGGCGGCGCGTCGCGTCAATTGACAGTCCTTGATGCGGCCCGACGCGAAGTATTGCACAGCGACCCAACCGTGTTGCCGGGACAGCCCATCGTGTTGTTCACCAGCTTGACCACCGACACCGGCACNGAACGAATTGAAGCCGTGTCGATAGACGGTCAGAAAAACGGCAGTCAGAAAAATGGCGTCCCGAAACGGTGGGTCGTGATCGAGCACGCAGTCACCCCAGTATGGTCGCCCACTGGCCATTTGCTGTTTGGACGCGACGGCGCAGTTTGGGCGGTGCCTTTCGACGAGAGCAGCGCAGCCACAACCGGTACAGCAGTGCCGGTAATACCGGCGGGCGTAGTCTGCACCGTGCGCTCTGGCAGTCTTGGATTCCAGTTGTCATCTGCCGGGGATTTGATCTATGTCCCTGCCGTTTTCGGTTCCAAGCGCGTAATGTCTGTGGCTCGTGACGGCTCGGAACTCGCACTCAACCTGCCGCCGGATCGTTATAGCGCTCCTCGCCTTTCGCCGGATGGACGCACCCTTCTGGTCGAGAGCCAGGGAAGCTACATTGAAACGCTCGATCTGGCGCGCGGGACTCATGCCAGGCTCACTGCTCCGGCGCTCGGAACAAGTTTTCCCGTCTGGACNTCCGATGGTATGCAGGTCGTTTTCCGACAATTCAATGTCCCTTTCTGGACCGCCGCTGACGGAAGTGGCAAAGCCAGCCCCGTGCCAGCCGGACTGATCAACGACTTTCCGTCGTCGCCGGGGCCCGATCCCGATTCCTTTCTGGATGTCCGGATTCAACCGGAAACCTCCGCAGACATTTTCCTGATGTCGATCAGCGGCAAGTTCCCGCCCAAACCTCTTCTGATAACGTCGGCGTTTGAAGGCGATCCGCAGCTTTCGCCCGACTGGCGCTGGATGCTTTATCAATCAAACCAGTCAGGCCAGGCGGAGATCTACCTTCGGCGGTATCCGTCGCTGGATCGTCAGTGGCAGGTTTCGGAAGGTAGCGGAGTGCAGGCGCGGTGGAGTACCAGCGGGCGCGAGATTTACTATCGAGGAGGTCAACGCATAATGGCGGTGGCCGTCGACTTGTCTGGCGCTGAACCCAAGTTTGGAAGACCCGCGGCCTTATTCGCGGATGAATACGACGTCGGGCAGTCGATCTCCATTCCCAACTACGACGTCACCCGCGACGGGCGGTTCATTATGCTGCGGCGCGATTCGCAGGGAAGCAGCCTGTGCGTCGTGATTCACTGGGCCGAAGAACTGAAACAGATTCTCGCGGCAGGCGGCGTTCGTTAGCCTGTTGATCTAGGCTGGCCAATCGATAGCAGCGCTGTCGGCGAGCGCGGATTCCTCCCGTATCACGGACAACTCGGAAGTTGGGATCGGTGCCTTTATAACTCCCGGTTGGCCGACATTCGGGACATAATTCAAATTCTCGCAGCAAGACTCGGGGACCATATCGCCCGGCGGAATGAATACCGCCGCTACATTACTTCTTGGCCATAGTGTAGTCCCCGGAACAGTCCCAGGTCGCCGTCCCATCTGGATTGGCCGCTCCCTTGCAGCTGCCGCTGGCCTTTGCCGCCTTCAGCTTTCCCCCGCCTTCACGCATAGACCACGTGTCGCTTCCTGCTTGCAAAGCCCCATCTTTCAAGGTGCCCTTCATCTGGTAAGTGTAGAAATTCTTGTCGCCATTTTCCATGGTTTCGACAAATTCGCCGTGTCCGGTGATCTTGTCGCCGCGGAACTCAAGAAACTCGGTGCCAGTGCCGGACTTTCTCTTGGCGCCGTTGATGTCGCCAGTGACCGGCGTGCAGTTGATCTGGTCCACGGCGTAGGCGTGGCCGGGCTGATCTCCGACGTTAATACTGTGCTGATCGGAAGGTTTGTCACACTTCCACTGAACTGTCGATTTCACTTGTGCCCATCCGACACACGACAAAAGACACGCTGCGAACAAAACTGCCCAGAGCTTTCTCATTCCTGCCTCCTGTTTCAGTTTTGCTACAGTGCCCTCGACCGGAATGACCGTCTTCCCGCCGGAGAGAGCGCGGGGTGAATACTACACCCAGGACTTTGGCCAGCGCAATCTTGCTTGACACTGGCTTACGCTCGTTGACCATGTGGAGCGGTTGTGCCCCCGCGGCTTTCTGCGGATCACGTTTTTACGTTCTCAGGCGGACTCCGACGATGTTGTCCCGAAGTCGGCTTCGGGGAAATCATCACAGCAGATGGCAAACGGCTAAAGGTGCCGATTGTTTATCGGTCGGCACGGGCCCAACCCAAGCAGAACACCCCGATCACAGCTGAAGTCAGGATTCTCTGGAAAGGCGAGGAAACAATGGGGAAATGGATACTAGGGCTGGTGGGTTGGTTGCGGGGGGTGGATTTGAACCACCGACCTTTGGGTTATGAGCCCAACGAGCTACCAGACTGCTCCACCCCGCGGGTTTATCATAGCAACCTCACTCGGAGGCGTCAATTTTGACGGCGGCGCGCATGGGCTTGCGAACTCTTAACGAGATCTTTTTTTCGATGGTGGATCGGAACGACCGCGTGGTGGTGATGCATCGGCGGGCGATTCAGTGGGTTTCTATTTCTTCGGCGGAGCTTTACCAGAGTGTGGTGGGCGTGGCCCGGGCGCTTCGCGAGTGGGGCATTGGCAAGGGGGATCGGGTTGCCATTCTTGGCGAGAACCGTCCGGAGTGGACGATTGCGGATTTTGCCTGTCTGCTCATCGGAGCGGTGGTTGTGCCTGTCTACACTACTTTGACGGGTGAGCAGACGGCTTACATTCTGAGCGATTCGGGGGCGCGCGCGATTTTTGTCTCCACCGAAAAGCAGCTTGAAAAAATTAGGGTCATTCAGGGGAACACCGGCGTCGAAAAAATCGTAGTGATGGATGCCGTCGAGGCTCCGCATGCGTTGCAGATGCAGTGGTTCATGCAGGGAGGCCCGACAGAGCGCGATGCGCAATTCGATTCTGCGGCGCGGGCGGTCGGAGCGGATGACCTTGCCACCATTATTTACACGTCGGGAACGACGGGCACGCCAAAAGGGGCCATGCTTACGCACGGGAACATGGCCGCGAATATTTCCTGTTCGCTTTCGGGGTTTGCCATTCGTGGCGGAGAAATCAGTATTTCTTTTCTTCCTTTGTCGCACGTCACCGCGCGGCACGTGGATTTCGCCATGCTTTCCCGCGGAGTCACGCTGGCCTATGTCTCCTTTGTCGATCAGCTTCCCCAGGCTTTGTTGGAGGTTCGTCCAACGATTTTCGTGGGTGTGCCACGGGTTTATGAAAAAGTGCACGCGCAGGTGGATCTTAAGGCGAAAGGTTTTCCGAAGAAATGGATCTATCGCTGGGCGCTGTCGGTCGGTCGCGCCCATCGGGCCGAGATTCTGGCCGATCAGACGCCGTCGTCGCTGGCGTGGAAGCTATGCAACCGTCTGGTGTATGCGAAAGTGCGGGCCGGCATGGGCGGACGTGCCGAGGTTTTTATTTCCGGAGGGGCGCCGCTGGGACGCGAGCTGGCGGAGTGGTACGCCGACATTGGAATTCGCATTGATGAAGGCTACGGGCTCACGGAGACTTCGCCGGTGATCGCGGTGAACAGTCCGAAGGCGCATAAGCTCGGAACGGTGGGCCAGCCGCTCGAAAATGTTGAGATTCGTGTGGCTGAAGACGGCGAGATTCTGGTTCGCGGCCCTTCGGTTTTCACGGGCTACTGGAAACGGCCGGAGGAAACGCGGGCGGCGCTGGACGATGGATGGTTCAGGACTGGCGACATCGGCAATCTTGATGGCGATGGGTTTCTGTCAATCACCGACCGCAAGAAAGATCTGATCAAGACTTCGGGGGGGAAGTTTATCGCTCCGCAGCCGCTGGAGAACTCCCTCAAGCACAATGCTCTGATCGGAGAGGCTGTGGTGTTGGGCGATAAGCACAAGTTTCCGGCGGTGCTGATTTCGCCTTGTTTCCCGGTGCTGGAGGACTGGGCGCAGGCGAACCAGGTTGGATTCTCTTCGCGAGAGGTACTGGTTGCGCATCCCAAGGTGCGGGCGCTTTATGAGGGAATCGTCGCGGACTTGAACCGGAATCTGGCGCGGTATGAACAGTTGAAGAAGGTGATCCTGATTGCCGAGGAATTCTCGGCGGAGAATGGGGCGCTGACGGCGAGCATGAAGTTGCGGCGGCGGGTGGTGGAGGAGCGATATCGGCTTCAGATTGCGGCGATGTACGCGGCGGCGGATGTTTCAAAGGGCGATTGAGAGTTTTGGGGTTGGAGTTGGACCTCTTTTGCAGAGACCGTTGAGAGGCAGGAGTTGCGTGCGCTTCAGGATCAAAATCTAGAGTCAAGGGCGGCGGACAGGAGTGTCCGCCGTACACGGGATAGTGGCGGCCCGTCTGAAGCTGGGCCCTTCCCAAGACCAGCTTTTGAATAGCGTCAAAGCCCCCATCCTAACGTCGAAAAGCACGACGTTAGGATGGGCCACCCGCATTTGAATCAGGATCAAAAGCTTTTGTCAACGGTGGACAGGAGTGTCCGNCCCACACTTACCTTTGATGGCTTACGGCTGCGCGGCAGGACTGGACGTCGCTTCCGTTGACCGGAACGCTGATGGGCTTGCCATCGCGAGTGGCGCTGCCTCCGCCTTTGACGACCGGGTCAAAGCAATCCTTCCAGAGGCCGTTGTCCTTTTTCCACTGACCCGGAATGAATCCCAGATTCTTGCACTCTGCGATTATCCGCTGGCAAGCGGGGTTCTGTTCAGCAGCGGCGACCATGTTTTGCCCGCCCTTGTGAGGCGCGGTTTGCGGGGCGCCGCCGGTTGCGGGGGATGGGGTCATTTGTGCCGCAACATCCGCGGCGAGCATGACCGATACCAGAAATACGCTTGATAGTAAAATCCGACTGAGCGTCTGACTGCTCATAATGCTTCCTCCGGTTAGAAGTGTGGTTCAAAAGTTGGCTGCCATTTTACAACAAATCCTGGCTGGTCGGGGCATGGAACGTGCCGGACGAGAGTGTTTTCAGATTCGATTGCGGGCTGGCGGCGGGCTTGAGTTGTTCGGGCGTACCTACCTAACGTCGAAGAGCACGACGTTAGGATGGGGCACCCTTTAGCGCTTCCTGGGCCCTTTAGTGCTTCCCGGAGCCCCTTTGAGCCGAGCTCTTTTGGATCAACGGCGGCGGACAGGAGTGTCGGCTCTCCGAATCAGGATCAACGGCGGCGGACAGGAGTGTCCGCCCTACACGGCGGCCGGGTTTTGCACAGAGGTGAGAGTGGGTGTGGTGGAGGTGCGATTAGGATTTATGGTTGAAGTGTTCCTAAATAGCTTGGTACAAAGGACTTGCTTGACTTGCGAGAGGTGACTGGAGGGCGGTTACTATAGATTTGGCATATAGCCTGAAAGTGCCATTCCCGCCCTGCTGGCAGGCTGTTACATTTGTCCTCGAGCAGACTTCGGGGGAGGGCTGCTTCGACGAACGTCTCAAACTCTAACCAGTTTGAGGCGTTTTGTTTTGCACGCGATAAAGACGTGATCCCCGAGTGCCGTCCCTGACGGGACTGGGGAACGTGCGACGGAGCGAGCGGGACATGGACCGCGTCACCGATTTGCTCCCCGGCTTCGCTGTGTTGGGAATTGAGCTTCTTTGTTGCCGTATTCTGATTTCATCCCTAACTTGCTCTCCAGCATGAATCCGATATCGCTGCTTATGAGGCGCGGCATTCCCAGCCTGAAACATGACACGTGCCCCTCCCAAGAGTCCGGGTAGAGCGAATTTCGAATTGGCGTTGAGGTCTTCTGCGTCAGCAACTCTGTGCTCGGGTACAATACTCTGACCCTTATAGACAGCAAGGTGGTGGAGGAGAATGGCCGAGGCTTGGAAAAAGTGGGAAGGCCAAGTCGTCAACCGGGAGTTCGAGTTGCTCCGGTATCTGGGCGGCTCGGAGCACAGCGCGGTGTTTCTGATCAAGCGCGAGCGCGAACCTCGCGAAGTGGCGATCAAACTGATTTCGGCCAATGCGGAGCCTGAACTTCAGCTCTCCTGGTGGGAGCTGGCTGCGAAACTGTCGCATCCCCACCTGCTTCGGCTTTTTCAAATGGGCCGCTGTGAGCTGGACGGCACGGAACTGCTTTACGTCGTGACCGAGTACGCCGAGGAGAGCCTGGCGCAGATTATTCCGTACCGGGCGCTCACGCCGGAAGAATCACGGGACATGCTTCAGAGTGTTCTGGATGTCCTTGCCTACATTCATGGCAAGGGTTTCGTGCATGGTCACATCACGCCCTCGAACATCATGGCGGTTGGCGACCAGATAAAAGTTTCGGGGGACGGGTTGTGTGGAGCGGGCGAGTCGAGTCGAGTGCTGGGCGCGACCAGTGGATATGTGGCGCCGGAGATTGCGGATGGCGGAGGCATGTCGGCGGCTGCGGATGTGTACTCGCTGGGTATGACGCTGGTTGAAGCGCTGACTCAGCATCGGCCGGTTTGGGAGGGAACAGAGCAGGCAGAGTTGGTTGTGCCGGAAACGTTGCCGGATCCATTTTTCGATATCGCGAGTCATTGTTTGCGGCGCAACCCTCAGGGCCGCTGGACGGTTCCCGAGATCGCAAGGAGGTTGCAGCAGCCCACGCTCGCGCCTCGCGCAAAAGAGACTGTCGAGCCCAAGAGCAAGCCGGCGAAGTGGGGTTACATCATTCCAGCTGTTGCAGCCGGAGTTCTGCTGGTCATTCTTGGGTTGAGAGTAATGCATCGTCACGCGGGCGCTGAGCCGGGAGCTTCCACGATCGAATCCACGGCGGCACAGGCAGAACCCAAGCAGGGAAGTGACGCGGGGCAGTCATCGCCAGTCAGCGGAGACAACGATAAAAAGCAGGCTCCGGCCACTCCCGCCGCACCGAAGGCTGCGAGTTCCAGGAGTGCGACAAAGCATGCCGGAGGCGAGAACTCCGGTGGTAGTCGGGCGCAGGGCGAAGTGGTGCAGCAAGTTCTGCCTGACGTGTCGCGGAGTGCCTTGCGAACCATTACCGGCAGGCTGAAGGTGAGGGTGAAAATCGCGGTGGATTCATCCGGCAACGTGACGGCGGCGCAGTTCGATTCTCGGGGACCGAGCAAGTATTTTGCGGACCGGGCCTTGCAGGCCGCGCAACGGTGGACATTCAAGCCGCCGCAAGTGGGCGGGCAGGCGGTTCCGAGCGAGTGGGTCCTGAGGTTCGAGTTTGTGAAAAGCGGAACCATCGTCCATCCCGAACAAACCTCTCCTTAAGACATGTTTGTGATCAGGGCGCTTCGCTTGGCTGCCCGGACGGGCGTCCGGGGCCACGTGGGCGTTGTTGGATAGGATTGAATCACTTCGATCAATGCTTAACGCAATGTTTGCTTGACACTGGCCGTATATGGTGGTAGAGCTGTCAGACCACAGTTTATGCGGATTGTCTGTCGATGAGCGCGCCTGAGTGTGCGAAACCAGGGAAATACTTACAATTCGCAAACTGGACATTCTCTGTTGACGCACTAACGCGCAGTTTTTGAACATGCAAACTCTTGCGGAGGCGTTTATGTCTTCCCGGACCACAGCCATTCGATTGCTGGGATTCAGTCTTGGCGTACTTCTGGCTTGTCTGCCGCTATTCGCGCAGACTTATAACGGCCGTATTCTGGGCGCGGTTACGGACCAAACCGGGGCGGCGTTGGCTGGAGCCGAGGTAGTCATCACCGACACGCAGCGAGGCGTTACTCGTACTTTGACCACGGATCAGGCCGGAGAATACGTGGCTCCCGATCTTTCTCCCGGGATATATAAGGTGCACGCCGCGGCGAAGGGATTTAAGTCGGTCGAGCGGCTTGACATCCAGTTGGAAGTCGCGAAGGACGTCAGGATCGACCTGGCGTTGCCGCCCGGCGAAATTACTGAGACAGTCGTCGTTACCGGCGAAGTCCCCTTGCTGGATACGACTTCGTCTGTGCTGGGTGGAACTCTCAGTAATGAGGCCATCAACGATCTGCCGTTGAACGGGCGGAATTATGAGAACCTGCTGCAGTTGCGGCCGGGCGTCGTGCGTTATCCCGGCGGCGGTTTCTCGACCACCAGTACCGACGGACTTCGGGCCGAGGACAACGCCTACGTCATCGACGGCCTTTACAATAGCGAACCATTCTCAGGGCAGGGAATCATCAATGGAGCCGGCATTGCGGGAGATTCCGCGACCATCCTTCCGATTGACGCGATCCAGGAATTTAACTTACAGGAGAATCCTCCGGCGGAATATGGCTGGAAGCCGGGTGCGATCGTCAATGTTGGACTGAAGTCGGGCACCAATGGCTTGCATGGTACGGGATTCGCTTTCGGCCGCGACGGCGATGTGTTCGATGCGCGCAACTATTTCAACTGCGCCAGCAATCCATGCGCCTTCAGTCAGTCGCCGAGCCCGAAGAATCCCCGGACGCTGGAGCAGTTTGGGGGATCGTTCGGCGGGCCGATCATCAAGGACAAGGCCTTTTTCTTCGGAGCGTATGAAGGGCAACGATATGATGTGGGCAATCAGTACGGCGGCGTAACCAGCCCGTCAATGGTCGCGCTGCCCACGCCTGCGACACCCACTTGCACGTCTCCGCTGGTTTCTGGTGACTGCGCTAACAGTATTCCGAGTGCGATTGCTGATCTGGTAGCGAACCATGTGCCGATCAGCGCGGCCAGCCAGATAATCTCGGGTTGCACCGTGACCGGTTCGACGGTCACTTGCAACGGCACGGGATTTCCCCTGAATAACAATCCAACCATCAACATCGTGAATGGATTTCCGAATCAGGTGGGAGTCGATAACGTCGTTGCCAAGGTTGATTACAACCTTACTCAGCGCCAGGTCGTGAGCGGCATGTACTTTTTCGGAAACAACTCAGGGACGGTCGAGGACTTTCCCGAGCTGCAAAACAAATGGCGATCCGACATCCACACGCGTGCGCAGGTGGTCGGAGGAAGCTGGATTTTCACGCCCAGCGCGCGCTGGGTCAATGAAGCCAGATTCGGTTACAACCGCCTTTATCAACCTACGCTGCCGGGCGATCTCAATACACCGGCATCAGCTTATGGCCTCGATACGGGTGTGAGCGGTCCTTTCACGGGAGGGCTGCCGCGCATCGGCTTTGCCGGGGCGTTCATCCCTGGCTTAGGCGGCTTCAAATGGCCAAAACTCCAGGGGCCCGATAGCATTATTCAGTTCATCGACCACGTTTCCTATACTGCCGGGAAACATGCTTTTAAGTTCGGTGGCGAACTCCATCGTAGTGAGGTCAGCGGCGGAGCCTTTGGCAACGCCAGAGGGAGCATCACTTTCTTAGGTGGCGTCGCATTCCCGACATCCACGGCGTTGGAAGATTTTTTCGCAGGCGATCCCTTTAAGGCGTCTGTGCAAACCGGCAATCCCACGCGGCAGATCGACAACTGGGCCTACGCAGGTTTTTTCCAGGACGACTGGCGAGCCACCAAGAACGTGACGATCAACTATGGGCTGCGTTACGAGTTTAGTACGGTCATGAAGGACGCCAACAACCAACTGGGCAATTTCGATCCGAATTCGCCGACCGGATTGATTCAAGTCGGGATAAACGGCGTCAACAGTCCGTACAATGCCGATCACACGAACTTTGGCCCACGCGTGGGCTTTGCCTGGGACGTGACGGGGAAAGGAACAACGGTATTGCGAGGGGGCAGCGGCCTGATCTACGAGACAGTAAATTGGGAGTCGATGCTCGCCTTTAACAACAGCTTTGGCCTCTCCAATGTTCCCACGGGAGCTATCATCTCTGGCACTGGCACGGCTAATCCCGTCACCGCTGGAGGCACGATCACGGCCGGAAATTTGTCCATCGCTCCCGGCAACATCCCGCAGTGGGACAGCGCTACGCCGCTCTATGGCAACGTCAGCGGGAGCACGATCAACTGCGATCCCAACGCCTCAGGTCCGTGTCCGATCATGAGTGTGGTTCGCGACCTGACTACTCCCTACGTGTGGAACTGGACTTTGAACGTTCAGCACGCCTTTGCGCCCAACGTTACGCTCGAAGTCGGATATGTGGGCAACCACGGAGACAATCTCGTCGGAATTCGCGATGCCAATCAGGAAACACCGGGTACCGATTCACAAGCCACTCGACCCTTTAACGCGAAGTTTCCCTACCTGAGCAATATCTTTCAGATGGGGAACTTCTATAGATCAAACTATAACGCTCTCCAGGCGACGCTGACCTCGCGAAACTATCATGGCCTGAACCTGGTCGCTGGGTACACGTACTCCCACGCGTTGGATGATGTTTCGGCGAACTGGGATTTCGGCGCGGGATACGGCCTTCCGCAGAATTCCAACAATCTTGCGGCGGAATATGGGAACAGCGACTTCGACGCTCGCCAGCGGTTTACGCTGTCGCTTACCTACGCCATTCCGGGGAAGCAAGGTTACGCACAAATGCTGGAGGGCTGGGAGATCAATTCGATCGCAACTCTGCAGAGCCCACAATTTTGGGGGCCGATTGATTTGACGACTGACATTTCGGGGCTGGGTGGGCTACCCGTCAGCCCGCCGCAGGCTACGCCTCAGCGCTGGGATTTTTTTGGCGACCCCAACGATTTCAAGTCAGGACCAACACCCATCCCGCATTACACGGTGGGCAGTTTCCCGACGGCGTGCAGCAGCGACGCCGCCGCGATTGGCGCGACGTCAACGCTCGATGCCTGGGGCTGCTACGCCAAAGGCAACTCGGTTATGATTCCGCCGCCGCAGGGGCAGTTCGGGACTATGCCGCGCAACCTGTTCCCCGATTCAGGTTTCCGCAATTTGGATTTTTCGGTCGCCAAGAATTGGCATTTTGGGGAACGCTTGCGAGCCCAGTTCCGGGCGGAGTTCTTCAACATTTTGAATCATCCGAACTTCGCCAATCCTTACGGCGGGCAGAATGGATTTGGGTTGAATGATCCCGGGGCGGCAAACTTTGGTTGTGGATGCGCCACGCCGGACATCGCAGCGGCGAACCCGGCTGTGGGCTCGGGCGGTCCGCGCTCGGTCCAGTTGGGACTGAAGCTCGCGTTCTAGCCGTAGCACTGAAAAATGGGCGAGGGCCGGGCAGGTTGCTCCGGCCCGCTGCCGGAAGAAACCTCGTTTGACGATCAATCCCCGAATGGACTACTGATCATGCCGAATCGTTATTTTGCCTTCACTCTTCTACTGATATCTGTGCTGCTTGCCTTGACTGCTTTTGCGGAGGAGCGGGCTGAGCGCACTATCGAAGAAATCAAAACTGAGGCTGTCCATCGCGCTGAGGTCGGGCAGTATCCGCTGATCGGGCTTGATCCCGGCGATGTGAAAGAAGCTTGCGACCATATCCACACTAAGGATAAAGATGAATGGGCAGCGGCTTTCATGGGCGTTGGCGACCGCTATTTCAACGAAGCGAAGTTGCTGGAGAAAAGCGATCCCACCAAGGCTAACGCGGACTACATCCGGGCGTGGCGCCTATACTCTTTCGGGCGCTGGCCGA
>JGI12269J14319_10003551_pt1 | contig 14581 bp, 10 predicted proteins | sample PeaSoiSIISIP2007_FD_14319 | JGI IMG/M metagenome (IMG submission 14319) | reverse complement strand
AGCCGAGCCGACCTGCGGCGGGTGCTGGCCGCCACCTACCACCAAGTCTGGTGGCCACCCGCCGATCACGTGCGGTACGAGGACGACGAGCTGCCGGTCTGGCACGAGGCATCCGGTCGCTATCTCGACCCGACAACCGGCGCGTTCTTGCCCACCTGGGACCAGGCACTCGACGCCATCGGCACCGCCGCCGAACCACTGCACGTGGCACGGTTCGGGCCTCGGTTCGACGCCAAAGGCGTGCTCGCTGGCTCGAAGGACACCGCCCGGTGCATCGGCTACCTGACCAAGTACCTGACCAAGCAGCTCGGCCACTGCCACCAGGCACAGACCGACGCCGAGCACGCGCACGCCGAGCGCTTGGCCGACGCGCTCAGGTACGAACTCTGCTCCCCGGCCTGCGCGAACTGGCTGCGCTACGGCATCGAACCCAAGAACCCGCGACCAGGACTACGGCCCGGCCAGTGCAAGGGCAAGGCCCATCGGCGTGAGTACCTGGGCTACGGCGGGCGCCGCGTGCTGGTCTCCCGCAAGTGGTCCGGCAAGACCCTGGCCGACCACCGAGCCGACCGCAAAGCCTGGCTGACGGAAGCGCTCGGCATTTCGGCAACTGACCCGGCACGGTACTCCTGGGAGCCCGTCACGCCCGGTGACCCCGACTACATGCCGAACGGGCGGCGGCTGCTCCACGTGGTCGCCGATCGCCTCAAGTGGCAGACAGCGCTTGACGAAGCGCGCCGACGAGCTGGCGTGCAAGCCGCGAGTCTTTCGGCAACTCGGAGGGCGGCATGACGACCGACGCCGCAACGGCCCGCCGAGACGACCCGTTCGCAGGGCTACCACTGCTGATTGCCGTTCCCGAGGCGGCCAAGTTGCTTGGCATCAGCAGGGCCGCTGCCTATCGCTTCGCGAGCGCGGGCGAACTTCCGACCAAACGGCTTGGCCGCCGCGTGTACGTCGTCTCAGCCAAGCTGCGCGAGTTCATCGAGATAGATGGCGAGGCCGCATGAAAGGGCGCGTCTACAAACGGGGCCAGGTCTGGTACTACCGGTTCGACCTCGATCCCGAGCCGCTGACCGGCAAGCGCCGCCAGGCGAACGGCAGCGGATTCATGACCGAGCGTGACGCATGGAGGGCCTGCCGCGCCGCGATAGCCGACCACGAGAAGGGACGCGCCGTCAGCTCCGCTCGCCGCAAGGTCGGGGACGCGCTGACCGAATGGCTGGCTCGGATCGAGCACTCCATCAAACCCTCCATGCAGCAGAACTGGCGGAATTACGCCACCTACTACGTAATCCCGTACATCGGTCAGCGAGAGGTGCGCGAAATTGACGGCGCGGTATGCGACGCGCTATACGCCAAGCTATTGGCCGAGGGACGGATCAAGGCCAAGCCGAAAGCAGCGCTAGCAAGGACGGCCGTCCACACACGGCGATTGGCCGCAGACGGGCGCGTGCTCCCATGTCGGCCGTACCGCTACGACAGCGCCAGATGCCACCGCCAACACGCCGAAAACGATCCGCTGATTGGGCAGTCGATCGAGCCGAAGAAACCGAGCCGACGAGCGGCCGAGAAAGCCGACCAAGCCGCGAGCCGGAACCTTCGGCCTGGCCTGGAGCCCAAGACCGTCGTCAACACGCACCGCATGCTCCATCGGGCCTGGGAAGACTTCGCTACCTGGGGCTGGGCGAAGCGCAACTTCGTCAGCGACGCGCATCCGCCGCGCGTGCCGCGCAAGGGCCGCAAGGTCTGGACGGTCGCGCAGCTCCGCACGTTCTTGCAGCGCGCACGGTCTGACCGGTTCTTCGCGCTGTGGAGGCTCGAATCAACCTCGGGCATGCGCCGCTGCGAGCTGGCGGGCGCACGCCGCGACCTGCTCGACCTGGACGCGGGGACGCTGACGATCGAGGTCACGCGCGTAGTCGTGGACGGCAAGGTGATCGAGTCGGACGGCAAGACCGAGAACGCACAGCACGTTCTGGCGCTCGACCCGTTCACCCTCGCCGTGCTCAAGGCCCACGTCGAGACGCTCGACCAGGAGCGAGCCGAGTTCGGGCCTGACTACAAGGACCACGGCGTGCTGTTCTGCTGGGAGAACGGCAAGCCGCCGCACCCGGACACGATCACGCGGCGGTTCAAGAAGCTCGCGGCGGCGGCCGGTCTGCCCGAGATCAACCTGCACGACGTGCGACACAGCTACGCGACCGCGGGCCGCGATGCGAAGATCGACTGGAAGGCGCTCAGCCAGCGCATCGGGCACTCCGACGTAGCGTTCACCATGAAGCAGTACGTGCAGACCGACCTGGAAGCCGACCGCCAAGTCGCCAACACGCTCGCGGAGCTGATCATCGGCGGTTCGCTGGCGTCAACGGCGCTCGCGGACGACGCCAGCGGCCACCAGCCAGACGAGGCTGCCTGACCGCCGTCCGTGACATCCGTGCACAAATCCGTGCACAACCAACATGCAAGAGGCCCTTTCTCTGTTCGAAAAAGAGCCTCTGACCTAGTAGCGGGGGCAGGATTTGAACCTGCGACCTCTGGGTTATGAGCCCAGCGAGCTACCGAGCTGCTCCACCCCGCGTCGGTACGACTATTCTACGGGCCCTGGTGCCTTCAGGCAAATTCCGGCGTACCCCCTTCCGCGCCTACCGCCCCTGCCGCCGCGCTACCGTCCCGGCCGAGCCGACAGCCCGGCGCAGACCCGCAGGCTCCGGTAGTAGGTCAGCGCCTGCCGGGCCGCCGGCCCGGTATCCACGATCGGCTGTCCGGTAGCGGACACTGTCGCAGGCACGAAACGCGACGTCAGCGGTCCATGCCGGTGCAAGGTGAGCAGCAGTACTCCGGTGGCAGTGCTGTACGACGTCTCCCACCACAGGAAGTTTGCCATCCCGTAGGCGACGAAGGTGTGCCCGAGCCATCCTGATCCCTGCAGCATGTGGGCGTGCGAGCCGATGATGATGTTGGCGCCAGCCGCCGCGAGCTTCGGCGCCAGGGCGAGCTGACTGGCGTTAGGGCAGGCCACTCCCTCAGTTCCCCAGTGCATGATCACGATGACGACGTTCGCGATCTTCTTTGCCGCCCGGACCGCGGCGAGAGTGCGCCCCAGATTGATCGAGTTGGCCTCGCCCGAACGAGAGTTCGTCGCCACCCACGACGAAGCGAGTTCGGTGACCTGCGACACCCCGATCAGCGCGATTCGGACACCCTTGATCGTGACGACGTAAGGAGCCCAGGCGGCGTCAGCGTTGGCGCCAATGCCGATCACCGGGAAGTGCGCGCTCCTGGCGGCCGCCAGGGTGTCGGACAAACCAATCCGGCCGTAATCCAGCACGTGGTTGTTGGCCATGTTGGCGACGTCGACGCCGGCGTCCCTTAGCGCCGTGAAGGCGACCGCTGTGGTACGGAAGTGGTACTGCTTCGGCTGTGGCGCGCCCCGGCTGGTCACCGCCGTCTCCAGATTTACCAGGGTCAGGTCGGCGGAACGCAGCAGCGAGGAGATCGGCCCGAAGGCAGTCGCCGGATGTAGGAGCAGTTTCGTGGTGCGACCGGTGAAGTGCACGTCCCCGGCGAACGCGAGCGTGATGTCCGACGAGCCGGCACTAGCCGGGCCTAGGCTCGGCGATGGGCCGGCGAACCGGCTGCCATGACTGCCTGGCATCCGGCTCGGGTGGCTGGCCGCCAGCGCGGACGAATGCCCGGTGCTTCGCGGTGGTGCCGCCGAGCCAGTGCCGCAGGCGGCGAGCAGCGCACAGCACACGACCAGAATGCTGACCAGGATCCGCCGACTCAGCATCTGCCCAGCTTAGGGGCCAACAGGGCGCGGGGCACGCACCATCGCACACCTCGCGCGACCGACCCGGCCGCCGTCTGCCCAATACCGGCCACCAGCCGCGGCCATATCCGCAGCCGCTCAGACGCCGACATTCGGTGAGCTGTCGACCGCCATCCAGATCACGTACCTGGCCGACCACGGCGCTCCCGGTGGCTGCGTCAGTTCGTGCGAGTCCTGTGTGGTCACCAGGTTCAGCACCAGCATCGGCCGGCCGCCGAATATGGCGACCTGCTCCGGCGTGGCGCCTAGTACCACCGGTCGCCGTCCAGCCCTTGCAATCCCGTTGAGTACCGCATCGATCTGCGCTGCCTGGGTTCCCTGCGGAATCCAGGCCACCGGCACACCGCACATTCCGCGGATCACCTGAGCGAAGTTCTCCGCCACGCGCCGGTTCACGATCAGCACTGACGAGTCCCGGCCGATCGACGAGCACAGCGTCCGAACCGCACTGGCCTCGCCGACCCGCACCCGGTGCTGCGCCATCCCGCCGGCGCTCGGCGACAGACCGCCGCCGCTTCCTGAGTGGGTCAGCCCGACCCCGAACGAGGTGCTCGCCGAGGGAAGCAGCATCGCGCCCACGCAGAACACGCCCACCGCGGCCGCTGTGACCGTCCCGGCGCCGTGTTCCCTGGCCCGTCGAGTCAGCCACCCAGCCGCGAAGGTGGCGAACAGCACCAGTCCGGGAATGACCACGGGCACCAGCCTGCGACTCGCCCATGGGTGATCGGGGACGGTATGCGGCTGCCAGAGCATCGCGGCGGATCCGCCGACTAGCACCGCAAGCGGCAGCGCCCAGTTCAGCCCGGCGCCGGACGGATCGTGCCAGCTCAGCATCGCGCGAACGCACCTGCGGACCAGCACGGCGGCGCCGAACCCGCCGAGCAGGACCGCGGCGATCCCGACATACCAGATCACCCAGTACAGGGTGTCCTCCGCATACAGCCGGGTTGGGTCCAACTTGAGATGCTCGATCCGCTGCAGTGCCGCGACGTAGTGAGCCGTCGCCGCGCTCGTCGTGCCACGCACGGTCTGCAGATATGGCCGGATCGCCAATCCAGCGAGTGCGGCGATGACCGCAGCGCCGACCAGGTTGGGCAGCCAGCGCAGCGGGACCCTGGCCAGGCTCTTTCGAACGACTCCGGCTATCCGCGCCGACCGCAGCAGCCTGATCACCACGGCCACGAGCACCAGCAGCCCGGCCCCGACGATGCCGACTAGCTCCAGGTCAGGAGCTAGGGAATCCATTAGCTGTGGCGTGAGCAGGTATCCGCCGGCGATGCCGTACCCGGTACCGATCACAACTCCGATGCAGAACGCAACCCCTACCGCCCGCCTGGCGACCACCAGGACTCCAGCCACACCGATGGCCGGAAGGAGATACACCAGCGAGCCCGGGCCGACGAGGGTGGCGAGCCCGAGGCACAGGCCGCCGAGCGACGCGAGCATGCGCTCAGGTGTCAGCGAGCGCACTGCCCGCACCGCAACCCCGCGCCAGCTGATGGTTTTGAGCCAGAGCACCATCCGCCGGCTCAAACCGCCGGGACCAGCCGGCTCGGGCTGCTCCGGCTCGGGCTGCTCCGGCTCGGGTTGCCCCGGCTCGGGCTGCCCCGGCTCGGGCTGGCTCGGCGGCCCCGTCTCGGGCTGCCCAGGCTCGGGCTGGCTCGGCTCGGACTGCATGGGCACGCTCGGATCGGCCTGCGCCGGCCGCCGGTCGCCCTCCCCTGCTCGGTGCGCCGTAAGTGCGTCGATGACGAGACTAAGACCGCCGAAAAGCAGCACCTGGACCGCCGGCTCGCTGAACGAGTCCCGGCTGGTGTAGATCTCCGGCAGGGTCAGCGCAAGGACGAGCGCACCTGCGGGCGCCCATTGCCGGCCGGCGAGCCGACCGGCCAGGCCACCGAAAGACAGCACCGCCAGTCCGCCGAGAAGCGGGCCAATCACCGCACCGCCGCCGATTCCGCTGGTCCAGAATCCGGTAGTCAGCAGCATCGGCAGCCCGGCAGCCACCACCGGGACAATGGAATGTCCGGACTGCAGAAACCCGGTGCTGGCGAAATGCAGTGCGGGCAGCGGGCCGCCGAACGCGGCCAGCGATTGGTTGATTGGCAGCGACCCGTGCTGAGCGATCCAGTAGCCGGTCTGGAAATAGGCACCAGGAATGCGCGTGACGATCACCGACGGGGAGTTGAGCGCGAGCTGCCAGGCGGTGAATCCAGCCGCCACGACCACCGTGCCGATCATTGCCCACCATGACATCCAGCCACGGTCTCGCTGCGGACCTGGCAGGACTGTCGGCCAGCGACAGGGCACCCGATGCAAGGTGTTCACTGCCAGCGCCGTCGCCAGCGGCGCGGCGATCAGCAGCATCGGGACCGGCAGGAACTGCCCGGCGATCAGCAGCGGCAAGCCGGGCAGCAGCCAGGCCACGACCCCGATCGCCGGTGCCAGGGTCAGCCGGGCGAACCCGTGGCCGACCGCGTCGGCCAGCCCGGCGGACCTGGCCGAGCGAGCCGACTGGGCCGACGGGTCCGACCTGACTGCCCCGGCGGAGTTCCTTCGACCGGGCAGTCGCAGCCTGTTCCGCCACGCGGGCCCGCTCGACTTGGCACCCATCGGGGGCCGGCCAGCCGACGCGGTCGTTCCGGCTCGGTCGGCCAGCCCGGCGGGCCCAGCACGCCCGCCCGCCGCACCCGGCCCAGCACCCCCGCCTGCCGTCCCCGGCCCACCCCCGCCGACCGCCGCATCCAGTTCTGCATCCTTGTTCGACGCAGCCGCCCCAGAGCCCCCGCCCGGCGCACGGGCCGGATCCGTCCCAACAGCCCCGTCCGGCGTACCCGGCGCGGCGTCCTCGCTCTTAGCCGGCTTGGTTTGGTCAGCAACCGAACGCAGCCGGAGCCGCGCGCCAAGTCTGACCCCAGCGCCGTGCCATCCGGCCCTCCTGCCCGCCGGACGCTCGAACGCGGCGGTGGTGTCGCCAGCTGGCGGCTCAGGCAGGCTCACGGGCACCACTGTAAGGGCGAGCGTCGCCTGCCGTGCAGAAGGTGGCCTAGCCGAAGGCCTAGCCGGGCTAGCCACACGCGATGCCCCCGAGCAGGACTTTGAACGCTTAGCGGGAATTTCCGTACGTGCGGCCGCGTACGATGAGACACGCTAGCGGCCAATTTGCGGCGATGGCCGTCGGATCGCGATGCTCGGAGGATGGATGAGGCGCTCTGGCTCCCGCCGCAATCGGGGCTCGCGCAACTACTCACTGGGCGTGCTGCTCACCGGATGGGCAGCCATCGGCATCGCGCTCTTGCTGGTGGGCGGTACCCTCTTCGCCTACTACCAGTACCGAAGCGTCTTTGCGGATCAATCATGTCACTTTGGCCGGTCTCGGCCATCGCCCGCCCAAGTACAACAATGCGCTGAACATCCTGCTGATCGGCTCCGACAGCCGGTCAGGCAGGAACGCCAAGATCGGCGGCAACGCCCAGGGCCAGCGTTCGGATACGGTCATGGTCCTGCACATCTCACCGGGCCGCAGCCGCATTTCGGTGCTCAGCTTTCCGCGCGACTCCGTGGTCCCGATCCTGGCGTGCCCTGCGGAGCCGGGGTTCGCGGGCCAGCCGGCTCAGCCGGGCGCGATCGAGCAGCTCAACTCGACCTTCGCCTTTGGCGGGCCCAACTGCCTGCTGCACACCCTTGAGCAGACGACGCAAATAAGGCTGGATGACTTCATCCAGCTCAACTTCACCGGATTCATCAGCGTGATCAACGCGCTCGGCGGAGTGGAGGTCTGCCTGCCGGTCGCCATCCATCCGACGTACTACGACCATCTCAACCTGTCGGCAGGCCCGCACCTGATCAAGGGCTACCAGGCACTCGAGTTCTGGCGGCTACGCGAGGACTTCGGCCTCGGCTCGGACCTTCAGCGGATCCAGCGCGATCAGCTTCTGATGGTTGGCCTCGTCCAGCGCATCCTGAGCAGAGGCGTCCTGCACAGCCCGACCCAGACCTACTCGATCGTGAAAGCTATCGTCGCGGCCCGCGCCCTGACCACGGACACCGGCCTGACGCCCACCAAAATCCTGAGCATTGCCACCAGCATGAGCGGGATATCCGGGAGATCCATTCAGTTCGTCGAGGTACCGACCATCACCTACTCGGGGAACGCTAACTGGGTTCAGTTCGATCCAGCTCAGGCGCCCAAGCTCTTCTACGCGATCGCCCATGACAGCCGGTTGCCCAAGATCAAGAAGGTTAAGAAGGCGGCCAAGAAGAGCGCGGCGGCACCGAAGCTGCTCAGCGCCTCGCAGGTCAGCGTCGAGGTGCTCAATGGTTCGGGCGTGTCAGGGATCGCCGACACCACGGCGACTGCACTGGCAGCACGCGGCTTCCACGTAATCGGGTCGGCCAGCGCTACCACCGCCAGCGGCGCACCTGACTTCAGCTACACCACGTCCGTGGTCGAATACAGCTCGGCCGCCGACCTCCCGGCCGCCCAGACGGTCGCTGCCCAGCTAGGGAACGTCACACTGCGCGAAGTCAGCGCGGTGACAGCAGGCACGGTCACCCTGATTCTTGGCTCCACGTTCAAAACGCTCGGGCCTCAGCCATCGCAGGCGGTCAGCAACCTGTCCGGCCAGTACGGCGGTTACACCGGCAGCACGAACGTCTGCAAGGACACCGGGACAGCATTCGTCGGCGCCACCGGCTGATCCGGCTCACCGACCCGCTTGCCCGCTCGCCCTCTTGTCCGGCCCCGGCCTTTTCTGCCCTCGCCGGCCGCTCTGCGGCCACTAGCCTGACCGGGTGGAGCTCTTCACGAACTGGCATACTCTGGCCGTCGCCGAGTCGGGCCTGCGCGAGCGACTACCTGAGCAGACGGTCGGCCAGCTAACCGAAGCCATCAGGTTCGCCTCCGGCCAGCATGGCGGCCAGCGCCGGCCCACCGGCACGCCCTATCTTGAGCACCTGCTCGAAGCACTTGAGGTTCTCGTCCGCGGTGCCGGGATCACTAGCCCTGACGTGCTGACCGCCGCCGTGCTGCACGATGTCGTCGAGGACACCAGCTGCACGAGCGCCCAGATCGCCGAGCGGTTCGGCCGCAGCGTCGCCGAGCTGGTTAGCTGGGTCACCATTCCTGAGCCCGCAGCGGGCCAGGACCGGTCGGCGGTCAAGCAGGCTAGCTTGCGGCGACTAGCCGGGGCGCCACGTGACGCGATCCTGGTCAAGCTGGCCGACCGGATCAGCAATGTCCAGACCCTGCGGAACCTGCCCCTGGATCGGCAGCGGGCGTATTACGCGCAGACAGTGACATACATCGTCCCGCTCGCTGCCGGTGAGCCATGGTTCAGGAGGTGGTACCAGGAGTGGCAGGCCGAGCATGCCGACCTCGCCGACAACGAACGAGCGACTCAGGTCTCAAATTAGCGGCGGACGGCCGGCCCTGGTCATCCGCCAGGCAGTTCGCAGCGATATCGGCTGCCGTCGGCCCGGATCCATCCGCCAGCCCTCGGCAAAGCCCGAGAGCCAGGCACGGATGGCGCCCACCGAGCGCTCCCGCGCAACCGTCAGCACCAGCCAGTCGGCCAGGTAACCGAACGCCAGCGGCCAGGGCAGGTTACGCCGGGCGAGCAGCACCCGGTTCCTGCCGTCCAGCCGATACCACGCCGCATGCCGGGCGTTCGGCACTGCCGGATGGCACATGGTCGCTGCGGCGTCGTACTCCAGCCGGTAGCCGAGGTCGATCAGGCGCCAGGAAAGGTCGGTCTCCTCGTGCGCGTAGAAGAACGCGTCAGGCAGGCCACCGGCCTCCAGGTACGCCGAGCGCCTGATTGCGCAGGCCCCGCCGGCGAACGTGGTTACCGGCGAGGACCGCTCCGGATCCCCGGCCCGCAGGCGCGGAACATGCCATCGCGCGCCAGGGCCGCCGGCCGGATCGACTACCCGGAAGGAAAGCACGGCTAGCGCTGGATCCGCGCCGAACCGGCCCGCCACGTGCTCACCGAGCGCCGCCGGGTCCGGATACCAGCCGTCGTCATCGAGAAACAGCACCACGTCTCCGCCGCAGGCCCGCACTCCGGCGTTGCGCCCGCCCGCCACGCCCGCGTTCTCGGCCAGCCGGATGGTCTGCACGCCGTCAGGGACACCGAGCACGTCGGCACCGTTGCCGACCACCACGAGTTCCGCGCCGGCCAGGCGCAGCTCAGCTGTGCTCTGGATCGCCCGCTCCAACTCGGCCGGACGATTACCCATGGTCAGGATCACGATGGAGAGCTTCACCGGAGCCGCCGGGATGCCACGATGGCCACCAGATGCGCCACCACCATCAGCGCCGCCACCGCCAGGCAGGCGAGTACGAGCACCGCGTCGCCGTCAGGTCACCGCGGATGGCATCGATGATCGCCGCGACCAGGATCAGAATCGAGAGCTCAACGGCCTGGATGATCCGGTGCACTCGAAGCACGCTGGCCAACCGGCGAGCTAGCGCCAGACCTGATCTGGCCGGCGCCAGCGCCTCGTCGGCATGCCCGGTCGGCAGGCCGGCCTTTGCCCTGGCCACCACGACGTTGTCGGTCTCCGCCTTCACCAGCATCGCGAGCAGTGCCGCCGCGATGCCAGCCGATACGTAGTCGCCGGCGGCGGTGAGCTGGCCCTGCGCGCGCATGCCCAGACCGACGAGCAGGGCGCTCTCACCCAGGTAATGACCGACGCCGTCTAGGTAGATCCCGGTCGCCGACGTCCGCCTGCTCCATCTGGCCAACTCGCCATCCGAGCAGTCGAACACCAGATACAGCTGGATCAGCAGCGCCCCGACCACAGCGGTTGCCAGGCCGCCGAAGGCGATCACCACGCCGGCCGCGACCCCGCACACGATGAACGCCACGGTGACGGCGTTCGGCGACCAGCCAAGCCGAACGAATACCCACGTGGCGTAAGGCGAGATCTTGCGTCCGTAGAGGCGGCCAGCCCAGTGCTCATCGTTCAGCCGGTCGAGCACCGCCTGCGGCTGGCCCTGCGCCCTCAGCTCAGCCAGGGATGGCCCGGACATACTCCTCCACTCGCTTGGCGACCTCGGCCTCGGACAGCGCGAGGCGCTCGAGAATGGTGTACCGGCCTGGCCTCGTTGCCGGGGCATGCGCGACGGCCCTGCTGAACTCGGGCAGGGAGAGTCCGATATCCCGCGGATCGCGCGGCAGGCCATGCCGACTCAGGCACTCCGATATCGCCGCGAACTGCTGGCTATCCTCTCGCAGATAAGCGCAGAACAAGGCGCCCAGGCCGGCTAGCTCGCCATGGCTGGCAGTATCTGGATACAGCTGATCGATCGCGTGCATGATTTCGTGATCGCCGCCACTGGCCGGGCGGCTCGAGCCGGCTACCGCCATGGCCATTCCGGACAGGATCAGCGCCTCGGCCAAGACCGTGAGGAACTGGTCAGAACGATCTCCGCCGGGCTGCCAGAGCACGGCCTGCGCGGCCGTACGAGCCATCGCCACGGCGAGCCCGTCGACCCGCTCACCGGTGTCCGCAGCGGAGAGCTCCCAGTCCGAGATAGCGGACAGGTCGCTGACCACGTCACCGACTCCCGCGCAGGCCAGCTTGCCCGGAGCGCTGCGTACCCGGTCCAGATCGACCACCACCGCGACCGGGGAGGCGACCCCGTACGAGCCCTTGCCGGCCTCATGCGCGAGGGTGCTGACCGGGGAGGCGATCCCGTCGTGCGACAGGCTGGTCGCCACCGCGACCATCGGGATACCGGCCATGTGGGCGGCGAACTTCGTCACATCGATGGTCTTGCCGCCGCCGATTCCAGCGACGGCCTCGAAATGGTCCGCACGCAGCCGCAACCCAAGCTCGACGGCGCTGGCGTGGCTGCCGTCCGGCACCCGGAAGAACTCGGCTCTGCTAACCCCCAGTTCCGCTACCACGGAATCGCCCTGGCCCGGCCCGACCGCCACGGCAACCCGGCCTGCTGTGGCGATCCGCCGGTCAGCAAGCAGCGCGCCCAGACCGGCGATCGCACCCGGCCGGACATCGATGACAAGCGGCGTGGCGACCATGCGGGCCAGCAGCGGCATCGGTCTCCTCCGGCGGGGCAAGTCCGTGAGCGTGCCTGGCGATCTCGCGGTGGCCGGATCGCACCAGGGTTTCCCGCGAGATTAGCAGCGAGGAGCGATCTCGCGGGCTCGCCGCAGGTCCCGGTGGTCGTCCACCTCGACCCACTCGACCGCGCCGATCGGCACCGCGCGGACCTCGCCGCCCCGCTCAGCGAATTCGGCGAACCCGTCTTCGTAATATAGGCCGGGATCGCGGCGCCACGTGGCCTCAAGCGCATCGGCGAGCCCGAGCGCGGCGGACGCCTCGACCAGCGTTGCACCTATGTACTCACCGTGCGCCTGGGACGGATCCATCCGCTTGGTGATCCGCAGCAGCTGCCCGCGCGCGTCAAGGATCACCTTCATCTCCTCATCTCCGAGCAGCTTGATGTCGTCGATCGCGATGATCAACCGGCCGAGAAACGGCTCGCCGCCCCCATCCCGCCCGCCATGACCTGCCTTGCTCGCCGCACTCGCGGCACCGGCCGCGCTCGCCGCCAGCAGCGTCTTCTCCACGCTAGCCGGATGCACTGTGTCGCCGTTCACCAGCATCGCACCGCGGCCGAAGTACTCGCGTGCCAGCCAGAGCGAGTAAGCGTTGTTCCAATCCTTCGCCCGCTCGTTGTGCACGAGTTCGATCGCGACCCCGTAATCGCGTTCCATCCCGCCGACCCGGTCAGCGACCAGGTCGGCCGCGAATCCCACTACGATCACGACCTCGGTGAGGCCGACCGCTGCCAGGTTCCGCACCACGATGTCCAAGATGGTGGTCTCGCCCGCGACGGGCAGCAGCGCCTTCGGCAGCGCGTCGGTGTCGGGGCGCAGTCGCCTCCCCGCACCCGCGGCCAGAACCATGCCGATCACCGGCGGTCGTCCTCCAGAGGCATCAGGCGGCCGGCCGTGACTCCCCGGCCAATAAGCACTCCAAGATACGCGGCCAGCGCTAGGTAGGCGAACGTGGCCGCGCCGAGCATCGTGCCCAGGCAGATGGCGAGCATCCGGCCCTCCCAGCCAATCAGGGTGCCAGCGGATGCCGAGGAGCTTGCGGCTTCCCGGTCCTGCCGCTTCGCAGCCGATCCGCCAGCACCGGCTGCCAGGCTGGCGTACCAGACCGCAGTCAGCGCACACAGGGCGTAGCTGACCGGTCCGGGTACGCCCGAGGCGAAACCGAGGGCGGCCAGGTAAATGTACTGCCCGACTTGCAGCAGCACCGGCGTGAGCCAATCAAATCTTCTGTCGTGCGGATGACTGGAACCAGGCGCGGCCAGCATCATGACCGCCACCGGCGTCAGCGCGATGACTCCAGGCAGGTTCTTCAGGCCGAGCACCGTGAGCATCACCAGGGCCGCCACTGCGGCCAGGGCCGGGGGCAGCGGGAGGAGATTGCCCTGGACGAGCCGCCCGGCCCACCGTGCCACCGCGCCATCATCGCGACTGGCCAGCACCACGTCCTGCCGAGCCGGAGCCGCCTCCGGCGGCGCAGCCAGGTCGCGGCTGACGACGAGCGAGTCGTCCGTTCGTGCGGCGGTTCGACGGCTGCCGGTGCGCCGTGCGGCTCCCGCCACTGCGCAGCAGATCGATACCAGCTGGACGGTCAGGATCACGAAGAGCGCTAGCCGTGGCCCGTGCACGGCCAGTACCACGGCAGCGATCAGCACCCGAGTGCCAGCCGCCGGCGCGAGGACGGCCCCGATCGCGCGCCTGACCGCCGCGCTCCGCGGGTGGTGCCAGTCGCCGACTTCGGTTCCGAGCCGCGCATGCTCGGCGGAAGCGCCCGGCGACCGGCAGGCGCCGATCGTCCCCCGGACAGCGACCGCGATGACTGCCATGACGGCAAGCGGCCACATGTCCGTCCACCCGGCCGACTGTCCGCCCGCCGCGATTCCGCCGTAGATCGCGCACTCAGCCGCGGCCGTGCACACCTCCGCCAGGCGGGAGCTGCTGGCAGCGTCGGTCCCGCGGACCCGTGCCCCATGGTCCTGCCGGTCAGCGGACGGTTGCCGCGGTGAGTCAGCCAGCCGGTCGGCGTCGTCATCCCAGATCGCGCCCGGCAGGACGAGCCAATCGGTAGTGCCAGCGAGCGGCCGGGAGAACTCCGGGCCGCGAGCCTGCCGACGAGAGCCAGCGAGCCCGAACACCGTGGAGACGAAGCTCGCGACGCCGCCGCCAGCGACCTCCGAGTCGGCGGCCGGGGATGCGGCAACCGGGGAGCCAGCCGACCGAGGGGCCGCCGACCGAGGGGCCGCCGGCCGCCAGCCCGCCGACCGCCAGCCCGCCGGTCGCCAACCCGCCGACCGGGCGCCTGCCGACCTATCAACTGCCGTCCGGGATACCGCGGACTCGGATCGGCCGACCGGCCCGGCGGTGCCTGCGGCGAGCCGCCGAGCGCTAACCCGGGCCAGGGACCAGCCGCACAATGCCAGCGTGCCCCAGAGATTGTCGCTCCCCGTGCCGCCGCTGAACCAGGCCGTGGCGCAGAGCGCCAGCAGCAGCGAGATTCCAAACAGTGAGCCAGGGGCCAGGGCGCGCCCGGCCGCCCAGTCGGTCAGCCGCCTGAACCAGGCCTGGAGAGCGAGCGTCACGGAACTGCCGAGGTCGGCCAGGCTGGGCGCGGTCGTGCCCTGCCGACCCCGGGCACCGGAGCCGGCTGTCCGGTCGGCCTGCC
>JGI12269J14319_10003550_pt1 | contig 14581 bp, 14 predicted proteins | sample PeaSoiSIISIP2007_FD_14319 | JGI IMG/M metagenome (IMG submission 14319) | reverse complement strand
GTGGAGGAAGCAAGGCCAGGGGCAAAGCCCCTGGCCTTGCTTCCTCCACCCGATTGCCCGGCGGGCGACGCCTTGCCGGCGACCGCGCACGCTGATAGGCGAGCGTCATGCGTTGTCTGGCTTTCTGGCTCCTGCTGCTTGCCCTCCCCGCCGCCGCGGCAGCCTTGCCGGACTCCCCGACCTGCGAAGTCCCGCCGCAGTTCGTCACGGTGCAAAAACCACTGGAACCGTTGAAGGTGGCGATTGCCGCCGGCGGGCCGGTCGAGATCCTGGCGGTCGGCTCCGGCGCCACCACCGGGGCCAATGGCGTGCAGCCCGACAGCGCGTTTCCCTACCGCATGCTCGATGCGCTGCGTGCCGCCCTGCCGCAGGTGACCGTCGATCTCACGGTGCGGGGCGGACGCGGCATGTCGGCCGAGGAGATGCTGCCGCTGGTCAAGGCGCAGCTTCACCAGGCGCCGGCCCAGCTCGTGCTGTGGCAGACCGGCACCGTGGAGGCGATCCACGGGCTGCGCCCCGTGCGCATGCGCCAGGCGCTGCGCGAGGGGCTGGACATCATCCATGCGGCGGGTGGCAGCCTCGTGCTGCTCGATCCGCAGTTCACCCGCGCGCTGCGTGCCAACACCGATGTCGAGCCGTACGAGACGGAACTGCAACAGATAGCCGCCCTGCCCGGGGCGACGCTGTTCCACCGCTATGAGCTCACGCGCGGCTGGGCGCTGGGGGGTCAGATCGACCCGGAGCGCGCGACGCAGGACACCCGCGAGGCCGAGCTTGCCCGGCTGAATGTCTGCCTGGGTCGGGCGCTCGCGCGCTACCTGCTCAACGGCGCGGGGATCGCCGCGCCCTGACACACTGCAGCCCCTGCACGGCAGCCCCGACACGGTAGCCCGGGCGCGCTACGTTTTACGCGGCGGTTATTCGTTGCGGCTTCGCGCCACATCGCATTCTTATTCGGGCCGCATCAGGTTCCACACCGCGCGATGTGCGGCGGGGACGACCCATGCAGTGGCGACTGAACGTGCTGACCGTCCTCGCCAAGGGCATCGTCATGGCACTGCTCGTCCTCGCAGGGGCCAGCATCGTGTGCAATGTCACTGCTGCGCTGATGGCCGTGACGGGTGGCTGCGCGAAGGTCATCGCGCACCTGGTCTAGCCCGGACTTCTCACACTCTCGCGGGTGCTGGCTCGGTCCTGGCCGAGCTGGGGTTGGCAGCGGGCCATGCCGTGGATCTGCGACTGGAAAACGGCCACCTGATCCTGGCACCCGTCAGGCCGCCCAGGCGCGCCGGACGGGCCGAGGCATCGCGCGCCATCGCAGCAGCCGGCGACGACCCCCCGGTTTGCCGGCGTAAGGTTTGGTGGATTGGCTCTGGCCGCGGCCCGCAGCCCGCCGTCGTGGCGTCGTCAATCATTGGGAAACTGCCGTCGCCCGCGCTCACGCGGCCCGGCGCATGTTGCGGCGCGCTGCCTCCAGATCGTGCATCATCTGGAGGTTGAGCCAGAACTCGGCCGACGTGCCGAACCGCTCGCTGAGCATGATAGCGGTCTCGGCCGAGATGGCACGCGCGCCCGCCACAATCTCAGTGATGCGGTTCGAGGGCACGCCAAGTTCGCGAGCCAGGGCGCGCCCGGACAGCCCGAGGGGTAGCATGAACTCCTCGCGCAGCACCTCGCCCGGCGTCACGGGGCCGACACGCTCGGTGCCAGCCACATCCGAGAAGTCCAACCCAGCCACGTCCTCAGTGCGAATGGCCATCATCGCCCCCTGTGGTAGTCCACAATCTCGACGTCGTGCGCATCGCTATCTCGCCAGACGAAGCATAGCCGCCATTGATCGTTGATCCGGATGCTGTGCCGTCCGGCCCGATCGCCGACCAGCGCCTCCAGGTGATTGGCTGGCGGCTGGCGGAGATCTTCAAGTTTGCTGGCCGCCGCCAGCACGCGCAGCTTGCGGCGTGACACCTTGGCCAGATCGCTCGGGAACCCCTTCGGCATCCGATCATCCCAAATCGCCGCGGTGCGCTTGTCTGCGAACGACCTGATCATGCGCGATACGTATCACGTATCGGTCGCTCGTCAAGGGTTGGCCGGAACCAACCACGCGGTCTTGCGGTGCGCAGAAGGGTGGTCGAGGCCGGTAGGTCGAGTCTGACCGAGCTGGCGCAACTTCTGCCGGGGCTGCGGCTCTGCCGCCCCGACCGCGCGCCGTCGTGAGCCTGCTCAGAACAATCCTTCGATCAGCCCGTCCGCGCTCAGAAAAATCGATTCCGCCGCCGGCACGCGCGGCAGGCCGGGCATCGTCATGATCTCGCCGCAGATCGCCACCACGAAGCCGGCGCCGGCCGACAACCGCACCTCGCGCACCGGCAGGATGAAGCCGTCGGGCGCACCCACCACCGTGGGATCGGCGGTGAAGCTGTACTGCGTCTTGGCGACGCAGATCGGCAGCTTCCCGAAGCCCGCTTCCTCGAACCCGGCCAGCCGGCGCGCGACCGCCTCCGGCAGCGCGATGTCCGCGGCGCGGTAGATCTGCGTGGCGATGGTGCGGAGCTTGTCGGCGAGCTTCATCTCGACGGGATACAGCGGCTTGTAGGCGGCCTCGCCCGACTTGATGCGCTTCAGCACCGCGCGGGCAAGCTCGGCCGCGCCCGGCGCGCCGTCGCCCCAATGGGTGCAGCGGATCACCTCCACGCCCTTCGCCGCCATCGCGTCGCGCACCACGGCGAACTCGGCGTCCGTGTCGGACACGAAGTGGTTCAGCGCCACCACCACCGGCATGCCGAACTTGCCCAGGTTCTCCACGTGGCGCGCCAGGTTCACCACGCCGCGCCCGACCGCGGCGGCATCCACCTTGCCCAGCGCCGAGCGCGCCACGCCGCCATGCATCTTCAGCGCGCGGATCGTCGCCACCACCACGGCGCAGGACGGCGTCAGGCCGGCGGAGCGGCACTTGATGTCGAGGAACTTCTCGGCCCCCAAGTCGGCGCCGAAGCCGGCCTCGGTCACCACCACGTCGGCCAGCTTCAGGCCCAGCCTGGTCGCCATCACCGAGTTGCAGCCATGCGCGATGTTGGCGAACGGCCCGCCATGCACCAGCGCCGGCGAGCCGGCGATGGTCTGCACCAGGTTCGGCGCCAGCGCGTCGCGCAGCAGCACCGCCATCGCGCCGTCGGCCTTCAGGTCCTTCGCCGTCACCGCCTTGCCGTCGCGCGTCTGCGCCACGATGATCCGCCCGAGCCGCGCCTGCATGTCGGCGAGATCGTTCGACAGGCAGAACACCGCCATCACCTCGGACGCCACGGAGATGTCGAACCCGTCCTCGCGCGGGAAACCGTTGGCCACGCCGCCCAGGCTGCCGACGATCGAGCGTAGCGCGCGGTCGTTCATGTCCAGCGCCCGGCGCCAGGAGATGCGGCGCGCGTCGATGCCGTGCGGGTTGCCCCAGTAGATGCTGTTGTCGATCATCGCGGCCAGCAGGTTGTTGGCCGAGGTGATGGCGTGGAAATCGCCGGTGAAGTGCAGGTTGATCTCTTCCATCGGCACGACCTGCGCCTGGCCGCCGCCGGCGGCGCCGCCCTTCATGCCGAAGCTGGGGCCGAGGCTGGGCTCGCGCAGGCAGATCACCGCGCGCGTGCCGATATGGTTCAGCGCGTCGCCGAGGCCGACGGTGGTGGTGGTCTTGCCCTCGCCCGCCGGGGTCGGGGTGACGGCGGTCACCAGCACCAGCGCGCCGTCCTTGCGGTCCTGCACGCCGCGCACGAAGTCGAGGCCGATCTTCGCCTTGAAACGGCCGTAGGGTTCCAGCGCGTCCGCCGGAACGCCGAGTTCTGCCCCGATCTCCGCGATCGGGCGCAGCGTGGCGGCACGCGCGATTTCCAGATCCGACGCCATCTCAGGCAGCCTCCCTCCGTTGTATGCCGAGCTCTTGCAGCGCCTCGCCCATCGCCGCGACGGCGTGCGCCATGTCGGCGGGCGTGATCGCGCCGATGCAGCCGACCCGAAAACTCGGGCGCGGTGTGTTGTAGAAATTGCTGATCAGCACGCCGCGCGCCTTCAGCGCATCGACGAAGGCTTGCAGGTTCCAGGCGGGATCGGCGGGGGCGTGCACATTCATCACCACGGGCCCCTGCGCCTCGCGCGACAGGCAGGGCGTCAGGCCGAGGCCGATCACCCCATCGTAGAGCACCCGCATATTGGCGGTGTAGCGCGCCAGGCGGGCGGGCTGGCCGCCCTCCGCGTCGAACAGGTCGAGCGCGGTGTTGAACGCATTCAGCACCTGCGCGGGCGGGGTGAAGCGGAAACTGCCGCCGCCGGTGCGCAGGCTGTGGGCGTAGACGTCGGCCAGGTCGAGCGACCAGCTTCCGGCATTACCGGCGCTTTCCGCCAGCCGGTCGATGCGGGCGACGGCGAAGCCGAGGCCGGCGACGCACTCCAGGCCCTTGTTGGAGGTGAAGACGACGGCATCGACCTCGGGCTGCGCGCCGATGTCGAAGGGGAGCGCGCCGAATGCGGACACGGCGTCGACGATGAGGCGGCGGCCGGCGGCGCGCACGACGGCGCCGACGGCGGGTACGTCGTGGATCACGCCGCTGCCGGTCTCGCTGTAGACCAGGCCGACATGGCTGATGGCGGGATCGGCGGCGAGCGCCGCGGCGACGGCACCCGGGTCGGTGGGCGCGGTCTGGGCGATCGGAAGCTGGATCACCTGCCGGCCGGCCTCGGTCGCCAGGCGGATCATGCGGTCGGAATAGGCCCCCGTGGTGGGGATCAGGATTCTGCCGCCGGGCGGCAGGAAGCTGCGCACCGCCGCCTCGGTCACGAAGTGCCCGCAGCCTTGCAGGGCAAGGGTCACGTGGGTGTCCGCCCGGCCGCCGGCGATGTGCAGCAGCCGGTTGCGAACGCCGAGATAGAGCGGGCGGAAATCGTTGTCCCAGGGGGCGAAGTCGTGGGCGAGGGCAGCACGCACTTCGGGCCTTGTGGTCACCGGACCCGGGATCAGCAGCAGCATGGCGACATCCGGCTTGTTCCCCTCGGTGCACCTCGGCCGGTTCGGCATGTCGCACGGCACGGCGGGGAAATCCACCCCACGGGAAGCCGGGTGATGGATTGCGGCAATTCTCAATGAGGCCGGCGCGCACAGCGTCTCAGCCCTCACCGTCATGGCCGGCCCCTCGTCCCCGGGCTTGTCCCGGGGATCACCCGGCCATCCACCGCCCGGCCGTGGTGCGCGGATGGCCGGGACTGATCCCCGAGACAAGCCCGGGGGCGGCCATGACGGTTGGCATCGTCGTCGGATCATAATCGAGATTGCCGGATGGATTGCGGCCGCGCCGGAATGCTAGTGTCGGCGCATGACCCTGCCCTTCTCCCTGCCGGACTGGCTCCCCTGGTGGGTGCCGCTGCTGCTGCTGGTGCCCTCGCTGCTGTATGCGTTGGCCTTCCTGTTCATGCCGTTCAGCGTGATCGGGGTGAAGGGCCGGCTCGACGTCATCGAGGCGCGGCTGGACGAGATCCAGGGCGAGATTCGCAGCCTGGCACTGCGCCTGCGGGAGCCGGGAGCGACGGACTTTCGCGGAGCGGATTTCGAGGAGGTCTATGCCCCGCGCCCGGACGACGCAGCACGCCGGGCGCCCCAGCCGATGACCCGCCCACCCATCCCGCCCGCCGCGCATGAACTGGAAGAGCAGGCCCCGCGGGCGCCGACACAAGGCTGGTCCGGCCGGGCGCCGCGACGGGAGGCGCCGCGGGCAGTGGGTGCGGGACGCGCCGAAGGCTCCGGCCGGGCGGAGCCGCGTCTGGACTGGCCGCGGTAGGGGGGTTGATCCGACGGATGGCGCCGGACCGCCGCCACGTCGCCGCCGGCGCCGGTGATCGAGGCCGTCTTCGTTCCTTCACGCCGCGTGATCGACTTCGTCCGCCGTGGCGTGCTGGTGCTGTGGATCGGGACGCACAGCGAATACGACCGGCTCAATCGGAATGACGGAGCCGGCCTGAAGGCCCTTTGAAGACATATCATGCACAAGATCGCACCAATCCGTGACGACGCCTCCTACCAGCAGGCCATGGCGGAAATCCGCCGCCTCTGGGGCAGCGCTCCGGGCACCAAGGAGGGTGACCGGTTGGACGTCCTGATGGTGCTGCTGGACGCGTACGAGGCCGAGCAGCATGCGATCGAACCGCCGGACCCGATCGAGGCCATCGAGGTCCGCATGGCCGAACTGGGGATCGATCGCACGGGCCTTGGCGAGATGCTGGGCATCGCCAGCGGACGCGTGTCGGAAATCCTGAACCGCAGATGCCGCCTGACGATCGAGATGATGCGCACGCTGGCCGCGAAGCTGAACATCTCGGAGCGCTGCCTGCTACGCCCCTACGACCTTGCGGCGCCCACGGCTACAGTCCGGAGTACCCGCGTGCACGCCTGATCCGCGCGCGTGTTGCCGGTCGGGTGCGCCGCGGCGCGACGGTTGTGCCGCCGGGGAAACGCCCGCCGCCCGCGTCAAATCCCGAAAATACGCCGCGCATTCCCCTCGCGGATCGCCTGGCACTGATCGGCCGGCAGTGCCGCGGTGTTCGCCATCGATCCCTTGATGTCGTGCACCTGGTGCGGATAGTCGGTGCCGAACAGCACGCGGTCCGCCCCCACCACCGAGATCAGGAACTGCAACGCCACGGGATGATAGGTGATGCAGTCGTACCAGATCCGCTTCAGATATTCCGACGGCCGCGCCTTCACCCGCCGCCGCGACGGGATTTCGACTTCGTCGCCCTTGTCGAACCGCCCCACCAGATACGACAGCGCCCCGCCGCCGTGCGAGGCGATCAGCTTCAGGTTCGGATACAAATCCAGGAACCCGTCGAAGATGATGCGGGTGAACGCCAGCGTGGTGTCGGCGATGAACCCCACCGACCAGCTCAGGTCGTATTTCTTCATGTCCATCTGGTCGATGCCGGGCAGGTCCGTCGGGTGCACCAGCACCGGCAGCGCGCGGCGGTCGATCGCTTCCCAGATCGGCGCGAACAACGGATCGGTCAGGCTGCGTCCGGCGATGTTGGCCAGCACCATGACCCCGACCGCCCCGGCGTCGCAGCTTCGCTGCAACTCCTCCACCGCCCGGCGCGGATATTCCCACGGCAGCGAGGTGAACCAGCGGATGCGGTCCGGATACGCCTTCTGCGCCGCCGCCATGCTGTCGTTCGATTCGCGCGCCGCCTCGCAGCTTACGTCTTCGGTGCCCCAGTAGACGTTCGGGCAGGTCAGCGACACGATCGCCATGTCGATCCCCGCCGCGTCCATGTCGCGCAGGCGCAGCGCATAGTCGAAATGCCCCCTCTGCGGAATCGCCACCGGCGTGTCGTGGCGGTAGATTTCCACCTGCCCGTCGGGCCGCGTCTGCAGGTTGTAGATCCCGCCTTTCGCCTTCAGCAGGTCCATGAATTTCTGCGTGAACATGTGCGTGTGCACGTCGATCACCGGCATCGTCGGTTCCTCCCTGGGCGCTCGTTCATCTGGCCGAACGAGCGGTCTCGTCGCGTGACCGCGCCGCCGTTGCCAACCAGGACGGCGGCGCGTCGCCGGTGCTCATGCGCGTGCGATCCGAATTCCGCAAGATGACGCCCGGACCCGCGCACAGGGGAGCAATGCTCGGCCGGGTTGCCCCATTCCACGCCGCGGGTTTCGTCCACCGCGGGCCCTGGCGGCATTCTGTATTACTAACCCGGCAAATCATCGCACCCCGCGACGATTCTCGGTTGGGAGACTGACAGGACACTGATTTGGTTGGTGCTTCCCGCTTACTGGTGAGGCCGGAGCCGTGCGCGGCAAAGATTATTCGGCCGCGGATGAACGCAGATAAGGACGGTGCCTCACAAGCCCAGGACGATGCGTTGGATCGCCAGACGGGGGTTGCCGAAGTTCAGCAGCAGGCAGAGGTGCAAGCCCGTGCCGCGAAGGTCGTTGATGCATTGGGCGCGATGGACCTCGGCCACTGCCTTGGTGGCCTTCAGTTCCACGATCACTGATTCTTCCACCAGGAGGTCGACCGCGTCGTCACCAACGATGATCCCATCGTAGCGGACGACGATGCCGCGCTGCTACGCGACCGCGAGGCCGGCCCCCGCCTTCGCACTAGGGGATTTTCACATCTCAGAATACATCGATAAATCAATAGGTTGCAACCACAGACCAGAGGCCTATCAGGATTGCGCCTGTGATCCCTCCGATCGAAAAGATGGAGGCAGAAGCCTGCGCTTTTCCAATGTTAGCAAATCCATGTTACGACCCCGACATTACTTGTGCGCATACCCTAGCGCCTTCGCAGGGGTAGGCTCTTGCGAAGCTCGTGCGCGAGCGCATTTTCGTAAACCTTTTCAAGGAACCCAGACCCAAGGGCATTGGAGACGATCATCGCGCACCCGATAATGCGCTCCGACAGATCGGCACGGCACGGCTTCATCTGCGTTCATCTGCGTTCATCCGCGGCTGAATATTCCTTGCTACCTTCGCACCCACACCTTGCCGAAGAGTTGACGGCTTCATCTGCCGCTCCACCCATCGGCGGCACTGCAAGTCGTGCCCGCGTTGGTTGCGGCCAACGGCTGCGTCGAGAACGAGGGGNGGAGACAGTGGTTGTCCTGTGTTACGCTGTGCACACTCGCACACGCTGGAAGCCCGCATGCCAACAAGCACAACCCTGACCGTCAGACTGGCACCTTCCGTCAAGCAACAGCTTGGTCGCCTCACCGATGTCACGCGCCGCACCAGGTCCTTATCTTGCTGCCGAGGCGATTGCTGCCTATGTGGCACGCGAAGCGGAGGTCATCGCGGGCATCGAGCGCGGCCTTGACGACATGCGCTCCGGGCTCCTTGTGCCGCACGACCAGGCTATGGCGCGGCTGGAGACCACAGTGGTAAGCACTGAAATGCAACAAGTCGCGAGCGTCCATCGCGATTGCTGAAGGGGGAGCAGTGGATAGCACTGCTCCCGAAGAATCACCCAGCGGTCAGCTACCCTTGTCCGGCCGTTTCATCCCGGCGAATGCCTCTTGCGCGAAGGCGATCAGCCGTTTCTTGCCGCGCCTTAATGCTTCGATTTCGGATTTCGTCAGCGGAACGGAACCCGATGAGATATCCCGCCTCTTCGGCGGTGAGCGGCGCCGGGGCGATACCGAAGAAGTCTCGGATGACATCGTCAAACCGTCTTTCAAGCTGGGCCACAAGCCGTCGGTCCGGAACCAGTCGGCCCGACCGCGCCGCATTGACCAATACCACGGCGCCGACAGTACGCCGGGAACGGTGTGGCTATGGCAGCAAGCCGCTCATTTCAATATCCCATCACCCGCCCGCGCCTCCAGCGCAAACGCCGCCGCCATCAGCGCGCGCGTGTACTCCTCCCGCGGCGCGGCGAACACCACATCCGCGTCNCCCGCCTCCACCACCTTGCCGTGCCGCAGCACCACCACCCGATGCGCCAGCGCGCGCACCACCTTCAGGTCGTGACTGATGAACAGATACGCCAGCCCATGCCTAAGCTGCAGCTCCCGCAGCAAATCCACGATCTGCGCCTGCACCGACATGTCCAGCGCGCTGGTCGGCTCGTCCAGCACCACCAGGCGCGGCTTCAGCACCAGCGCCCGCGCGATCGCGATGCGCTGCCGCTGCCCGCCGGAGAATTCGTGCGGGTAGCGCTCCGCCGCATCCGCCGCCAGCCCGACCTCCTCCAGCGCCGTCGCCACGCGGGCCGCGCGCGCGTCCCGCGTCAGCCCCGGCTCGTGCACCGCCAGGCCCTCGGCGACGATGTCGCTCACCGGCAGCCGCGGCGACAGGCTGCCGAACGGGTCCTGGAACACGATCTGCATCCGCGCGCGCAGCCGGCGCAGCGTGCGGCGATCCAACGCCATCAGGTCCTGCCCGGCGAAGCCGATCGCGCCCGTCGCGTGCTCCAGCCGCAGCGCCGCGAAGGCCAGCGTGGTCTTGCCGGAGCCGGACTCGCCCACCAGCCCGAGCGTCTCCCCGGCGCGCACCGCCAGGCTGACCCCATCGACCGCGCGCACCGCCCCCACGGGCCGGCGCAGCACGCCGCGGCGGATGGCGAAATGCACGCGCATGTCGTCCACCGTCAGCAGCGGCGCGGCGTCGTTGCGCAGCGGCACCGGCCCGCCCTTTGGCACCGCCGCCAGCAGCATGCGCGTATACGGATGCGCCGGCGCGGCGAACACCGCTCCGACGCGCCCCGCCTCGACGATGCGCCCCTGCTGCATCACGCACACCCGGTCGGCGTAGCGCCGCACGATCGCCAGATCATGCGTGATCAGCAGCAGCGCGAGCTGGCGCTCGGTCTTCAGCCGCGCCAGCAGTTCCAGGATCTGCGCCTGGATGGTGACGTCCAGCGCTGTGGTCGGCTCGTCGGCGATCAGCAGCGCCGGGTCGTTGGCCAGCGCCATGGCGATCATCACCCGTTGCCGCTGGCCGCCGGACAACTGGTGCGGAAACGCATCGAGCCGCTGTGTCGCGTCGGCGAAGCCGGCCTGGCCCAGCACCTCGATGACCCGCGCGCGCAGCGCGGCGCCACCCAGCCGGCGATGCAGCCGTACCGCCTCCGCCACCTGGCGGCCGATGCGGTGCAGCGGGTTGAGGCTGGTGGTCGGCTCCTGGAACACGATACCGGCCAGCGCGCCGCGGGCATGCCGCAGCGTCGCGCGGTCGGCGCCGATCATCGCGCGCCCGTCCAGCGTGATGCGTCCGGTCGGGTTGGCCCCGCCCGCCGGCAGCAGTTGCAGCAGCGACAGCGCGGTGAGCGATTTGCCGGAGCCGCTCTCACCCACCAGTGCCAGCGTCTCGCCGCGATCGAGGGTGAACGACACGCCGTCCACCACGCGCTTGTCGCCAAAGGCGACGGACAGGTTGTCGACCGCCACGAGGCTCATTGCGATTCCCGCACGGTCGGCGTCACCCCGCGGCAGCGGAGATCCGCAAACCATCCCGCCCGGTCCAGCCTGCTCACCAGCGTGCGTGCCACGCGCGCACGATGCGTCGGTGCCGGTCGCCCGTCCATATCGGCCCGCTCCTTGTCGGCCCAGCCCTTGCCGGCCCGATCCTCGTCGGCCCAGCCCTCACCGGCACACTACGGCGAGCCGCCCGCATGTCACCGCCGGCGGCAACGGCGGCGAGACTGGCCGGCAGACCGCCGCGCGCACTGGAGAATGCCGGCCCCTCACTCGCGCAAACGTGAGAGGCCACCCGGGAATAAAGCCCGGCGCCGCACGGTCCGTGCTAATGTCGGACCAGCCATGAGGCGGGAGGGGGGCCAGCATGCGCATGGCGATCGTCGGCCTGGTCGCGCTGCTTGGTGCAACCGCCGGGCTTGCGCCGTCCGCCCAGGCGCAGCGCCTGTACAGCATCGACCAGCACTACGGCGGCATCGAATTCACCGTCGAGCATCTGGGGCTGTTCACCTCGCACGGCATGTTCGACCGGTTCATGGGTCGGCTCATCATCGATCCGCAGCATCCGGAACGCACGCGGATTGACGTCAAGGTCGAAGCCGGCTCGGTGTCGATGCCGTGGGAGGAGGCCGCCTCGATGCTGCGCTCGGCCGACTACTTCGACGCGCTGCACTACCCCGAGATCCGCTTCGAGAGTACCGCGGTGGAATCGCTTGGGCCCGATCACTACCGCATCCTCGGCCAACTGCGGATCAGGGGCGTGACCCAGCCGGAGACCCTCGACGCGGTGCTGGTCGATCGCCACGCGGATGCAGCCCGCGGATCGGACGTGGCCGAATTCGTCGTCAGTGGCGAGGTGAAGCGCTCGGCCTTCGGCATGGTGGCGGACAAGGTCTTCATCTCCGACACCGTCGGCATTCGTATCCACGCCCGGATCGTGCTCGATTTCGCGGCCTCCGGCTGATGCCGCCGGCCGGGTGGAGCGCCGCGCAGCGCCGGCTGCATTGGTGGACGGCCGCGCTGGTGGGCCTGGGTTTCGTGCTCGGCTGGGTGATGGTCGCGGTGCCGCTGCGCGCGCTGCTGACGAAGTTCCTGCTGTATCAGGCGCACAAGACGCTGGGCCTGCTGGTGCTGCTGCTGGCGCTGGCGCGGCTGGGGGTGCGGCTGCGGCGTGGGCGACCAGCCTGGGACGCGGCCTTGCCGACCTGGCAGCGTCGCGCGGCGGCCCGGATGCATGCGGCGTTGTACTTGCTGCTGCTGGTCGTTCCGGCGCTGGGCTACTTCACCGCCGCCATGGCGCCCGCCCAGGTGCCGACGCTGTTCCTTGGCGTGATCCCGGTGCCGCACCTGGTCGGCACCGATCCGGCCTGGTTCGCCGTGCTGCGCCAGGTGCACCGTGCGCTCGCGATCCTGCTGGTGGCGCTCGCCGCGGCGCACGCGCTGGCGGCGCTGGCCAACCACTACCGTGGCCATCGTGGCCTGGTCGCGATGTGGCGTGGGTCGTGTCGCAAAGACGTTGCATGACGGTCAATAGATTCCCGTACCCCAGGCCGTTATTTACAGCTTGTTAATGCCGCCATTGGTTAATTGCGTCACCGGTTAATCGCCACCGGACGGCGGCGTGCGAACCAATGAGGAACGGATGGACTCTTATCAATTTATCGGCACCTATGCGGTCGACAGTGGCGTGCTCACGAATTGGATGGGACCGCATTCCGACGTGGAGTTCTATGCGCCCGGCAATCTGGGCTACAACGTGCCGGTGTCGGCCTTCGATCTCGGCGACAGCATCGCCGCGGTGCCGTACGACGTCCTCAACACCGGCTCGCCGTTCGGCTCCGACACGCTCGACCTTACATCGGCGTTCGCCAGCATGGCGGCCAGCGATACATCGCTGTACAGCACGACGAACGCCCCAGTGTTCAACTGGAACGGCAATCCGGCGTCGCCCGGCTTCGGCGCCAACAACTTCTCCCTCAACACCACGACCGGCCTGTTGACCGACAGCCTGAATCCAAGCGACTGGGGTCTGATCCGGGACTATGAGCTGTCGCTCAATACCGCCAACACACCGGGGATGAACGCCGTCTCCGTCACGAACTTCCAGGACACCAACATCCAGATCGTCGGCGCCGGCGCGATGGTGGGGGTCTACGGCGCGCAACGCGGCGACTTCGACATGACCCAGGCCACGGGCGACAGCGGTCATGTCCTGTTCGCGCTGCAGCCCGCGGCCCAGATCGACGCCACGAGCGATTCGACGTTCGTCTACAACGCCAGCCACGACGGCGATCAATTGCAGATCGGGGCGGTGGCCACCGGCGGTGTCGCAACCACGGTGTATGACGGCACGCCATTGCTCAGCGACGGCTCCACGTCGCTGCTGGACTTCTACGACAACGATGGCGGCAACACGATCATGCTCACGGACTCGATTTCGTCCAACCTCATGGTAAATGGCGGCGAGGTCAGTCTGGCCTTCATCAACGCCGCCACCGCGGCCGGATGGGGCGCCGCGGCGGTCGCGCAGGGCGGCGATTACGTCATGCTCAACCCCACGGGCAGCGGCGCCGCGCACATCTCGACCGCGGACGCCAGCGGCGTGACGGTGGTCGATAATTTCGTGTTTGGCCGCGACAGCCTGGACATGCTGCTGACCGGCTCCGGCGGCTACAAGGCCCATGACCTGTTCCTGGGCGGCAACCCCGTGCTGCCGCAGGACAACGCGGCGGTGATCACCGATCCGACCGGCCAGTTCGGCGTGGTGCTGACCGGCATGTTCGTCGAGACCGCGATGTTGCACATCAGCACCGCCATCGAGGGCGGCAACAGCCACCTGCTGCTTTCTAGACCGCCGTACCACGGCATCAGCCCGCAACGCTGGGTGCCACACGGCGCCGGTTTGTTGCCGGCGGTCCGGGTGACCGCTGGGCCACCGCCGGATCCAGGCGCCCTCATCGCGCACCTGGGCGCGCTTGCCTCTTCCGTCCCGGCTCCGGCCTCCCCACACTAGCGCCATGTCCCGCCGAGTCCTTGAGATCACGCCCGACCTGGTGCTGCGCGCCTATCGCCACGGGTTGTTCCCGATGGCCGAGACCAGGCACGGCGGCCGGCTGTTCTGGCTGGATCCGGAGCAGCGCGGCGTGCTGCCGCTGGACCGCTTCCACCTGCCGCGCCGCCTGCTGCGCACGGTGCTCTCGGACGAATTCGAGGTCGGCGTCGACGTTGACTTTCCCGCCACCATTGCCGGGTGCGCCACCGTGCAGCCGGGGCGGTCGGACACCTGGATCAGCCCGCAGATCGAGCGCCTGTTCACCGAGCTGCACCGCATGGGCCACGCGCACTCGGTGGAATGCCGGCGGCAGGGGGATCTGGTCGGCGGGCTGTACGGGGTGGCGATCGGCGGCGTGTTCTTCGGCGAGAGCATGTTCAGCTTCGTGCGCGACGCCTCCAAGGCGGCGCTGGTGCATCTGGTGGCACGCCTGCGGCTGGGCGGGTTCCAGTTGCTGGACACCCAGTTCGTCACCGCGCACCTGACGCAGTTCGGGGCCGAGGAGATCCCCCGCCAAGCCTATCGCGAGCGCCTGACGGCGGGGTTGGCGGCGCCGGCGCACTGGCTGCCGACGCCGGCGCC
>JGI12269J14319_10003542_pt1 | contig 14602 bp, 12 predicted proteins | sample PeaSoiSIISIP2007_FD_14319 | JGI IMG/M metagenome (IMG submission 14319) | reverse complement strand
CCAGTCTGCAGACCACGCAGGTCTACACTCATGTCAGCAAGGACCGGTTGCTCTCGGTATACGGGGCGACCCATCCCCGAGCGTAGGGGGAGGCGTGGCGACGGACGACGACGGCGGCACTGCACGCCTATGGGTCGAGTACAAGAAAAGTGGTGAGCGTCGTCTGCGCGACCAGCTCATCGTCTTGTACTCGCCTCTGGTGAAGTACGTCGCCGCCCGTGTGGCGGTCGGCCTCCCCCAGCACGTCGATGGTGCTGACCTGGTGAGTTACGGCATCATCGGCCTGATCGACGCCATCGATCGGTTCAGCCCCGATCGCCAGGTGAAGTTCGAGACCTATGCCATCCCGCGCATCCGGGGGGCCATCATCGACGAGCTGCGGGCCATCGACTGGGTGCCGCGCTCGGTGAGGGCCAAGGCACGTGCGGTGGAGCAGGCCTACGCGTCGCTCGAGGCCACGTTGCTGCGCACTCCCAGCGATGCCGAGGTCGCCGCCGAGCTGGGTATGTCGGAGCCCGATCTTCAAGACATCTTGCGACAGATCTCCTTTGTCGGGGTGGCCGCGCTCGACGAGGTGTTCATGGTGGGCGGTGACCGCACCGACCGCACCACACTCGGCGACACCATCCCCGACGCCACGGCCGGCCCGGTGGCGTTGTTCGAGGACAAGGAGTCCAAGGAGATCCTCGCCCAGGCGATCATGCAGCTCGGCGAGCGCGAGCGCACCGTGCTGTCGCTCTATTACTACGAAGGGCTCACGCTGGCCGAGATCGGCGAGATCCTGGGCGTCACCGAGAGCCGCGTGTGCCAGATCCACACCAAGGCCGTCCTGCAGCTGCGGGGTCGCCTTAGCGACCGTTCCCCCGACGGGACCGACACCCAGCGCCGAGGCCGTCCCCCCGGCGGTCGGCGCGGCCCGCGCTCGAGCGTCGCCGCCACCGGCTGACCGTCGCCCTCGGGTTCTTCACCGACCTCTCCGCCGCCACTCGGTCGGCTTATCTGGGCGCGCCCCCATGTGACGGCCGCTCGGGCCGTCGGTTACGATGGCGTGGTCCCGCCCGTCGGGTGGGACAGGAAAAACCACTTTGAAGCACCCGGGCGCGTCCAACGGTCGCCCCTGCTGGGGCGCAGCGCCGGGGAAGGACAACCGATGGAGGAGGACAGCCGTGGCAGTTGTCACGACTCGGCAGTTGCTGGAAGCCGGCATGCATTTCGGCCACCAGACCCGCCGATGGAACCCGAAGATGCGCCGGTTCATCCTGGGCGAGCGCAACGGGATCTACATCATCGATCTCAAGAAGACCCTGGCCGGTCTCGAAGAGGCTTATGGGTACGTGCGCGACCTGGTCGCCAACGGCGGCATCCTGCTGTTCGTCGGCACCAAGAAGCAGACCCAGGGCCCTATCGCCACGTACGCCGCCGCGTGCGGCATGCCGTACGTCAACGAACGTTGGTTGGGCGGCATGCTGACAAACTTCTCCACCATTTCGTCCCGGGTGGGGAAGATGCGCGAGTACGAGGCCATGGAGCGAGCCGGTGACTTCGAGGGCATGCCCAAGAAGGAAGGTCTCCGCTTCCGCCGTGAGCTCGAGAAGCTGCGCCGGAACCTGGGTGGGATCCGGGAGCTCGATCGGCTCCCCGACGCCGTCTTCGTGATCGACACGAAGAAGGAGCACATCGCCGTCACCGAGGCCAACAAGCTGGTGATGCCGATCGTGGCCGTTGTCGACACCAACTGCGACCCCGACGTGATCACCTACGTGATCCCCGGCAACGATGACGCCATCCGCTCGGGCGCGCTGATGTGTCGCGTCATGGCCGAGGCCGTGATCGAGGGACGGTGGATCGCCGACCATCGACCGAAGCCCCCCCCGGCACCGGCGACGGCGGCCACCGCAGGACAGCGCCGCCCCCCGCGCGGGCCCAGGGCCCCGGTGGGATCCGATACCCCCGAGCCGCCCGCCGCCCCGCCCGAGGCTGCCGCCACTGCCGAAGCTGCCAGCACCGCCGAAGCTGCCAGCACCGCCGAAGCTGCGCCGGCCGCCCCTGCACCCGCCGCCCCTGCTTCGGATGCACCCGAACCTGCGCCCGCCGAGACCGAATCGACACCGGCGGCTTCCGCCCCGGCGGCGGCTGATGTCGAAGGTGTGGCCCCGGCCTCGGCCAGCACCGACCCTGTCCCACCCACCGACGAGAGCTGAGCCATGGCCGACTTCACCGCAAAGGATGTCCAGGCCCTGCGCCGGGCCACTGGCGCGGGCATGCTCGACTGCAAGCGCGCCCTCGAGGAGACCGGTGGCGACATCGAAAAGGCCAAGGTGTGGCTGCGCGAGCAGGGCCTGGCCGGTGCGGCCAAGCGCTCTGATCGCGAGGCGACCCAGGGGGCGGTGGCGCTGGCGGTGTCGGGTCGCAACGCCGCGATCGTCGAGCTGCGCTGCGAGACCGACTTCGTCGCCAAGGCCGAGACCTTCGTCAATCTCACCGACGAGCTCGCCCAGCTCGTGGCCGAGAAGGGCGAGCAGGCCACGGCCGAACGCTCCGACGACATCGACGAGTTGAAGACGACGCTCAAGGAGAACATCTCGGTGGGCCAGACGGTCCGATTCGAGATGGGTGAGAACTCCGTCGTGGGGACCTACCTCCACATGCAGTCGGGCCGTGGCGTCAACGCCGTGCTGGTCGAGATGCGCGGCGGCGGGGAAGAGCTGGCCCATGACGTCGCCGTCCACGTGGCGTTCGCCCGGCCGTTGTACCTCCGGCGTGAGGACGTTCCTCAGGAAGAGATCGACGCCGAGCGCGCCACGGTGGAGAATCTGTCCCGGAACGAAGGGAAGCCGGAGGCGGCTCTCCCGAAGATCGTCGAGGGCCGGATGAACGGCTGGTTCAAAGAGCGGTGCCTTCTCGAGCAGTCATATGCCAAGGACGAGAAGCGCACGATCGCCGACCTCATCGGAAGCGCCGAGATCGTGCGGTTCGCCCAGGTCGTTGTCGGCGGCTGAGGTCGCCGGGACCGACGCGGTTGCGTCGATGACATCCGAGGCACCGGCGCACGCGCTGCGCAGACGCCGCGTCGTACTCAAGATGTCGGGCGAGGCCCTGGCGTCGTCGGCGTCGGACGAAACCATCGACGGGGGAGTGGTCGAACACTTCGCCCGGGACATCACCGTGGCGCGGGCCGAGCTCGACCTGGAGCTCGCCATCGTCGTGGGGGGCGGCAACATCTGGCGCGGCACGACCGGTGAGGCTCAGGGGCTCGATCGCACGACGTCGGACACGATGGGGATGCTCGCCACCGTCATCAACGCGCTCGCCCTCCAGGACGCCATCGAGCATCACGGCCAGCCCACCCGCGTGCTCTCGGCCGTCTCCATGGCCGAGGTGGCCGAGCCCTACATCCGGCGCCGGGCGATCCGGCATCTCGAGAAGGGCCGCGTGGTGATCTTCGCGGCGGGGATGGGCAACCCGTATTTCACCACCGACACCTCCGCCGCCCTGCGGGCCGCGGAGATCGAGGCCGAGATCCTCTTGAAGGGCACCCACTCCGGAGTCGACGGGGTCTACGACGCCGATCCGAAGCTCGACCCCTCGGCCCGGCGCTACGACGAGCTCGCCTTCATGGACGTGGTGAACCAGGACCTGCGGGTCATGGACCTCACGGCCATCACCTTCTGCAAGGACAATCGCCTCCCCGTGCTGGTTTTCGACCTCATGGCCCCGGGGAACCTGCATCGTGCCCTGGCCGGCGAGGAGATCGGTACGCTGATCCGGTGATGGACGACGAGCTCTCCGGAGTGGTGCTCAGCGACACCCGCGAGCGCATGGAGAAGGCGGTGGGCCACACCCAGGCCGATTTCGGCGGCGTCCGCACTGGGCGGGCCACGTCGAGCCTCGTGGAGCATCTCCGGGTCGACGTCTACGGAGCCGAGGCCGAGCTTCGGACCATCGCCGGCCTGAGTGTCCCCGAGGCACGCATGCTCGTGATCTCCCCCTACGACAAGTCGACGCTGGCCAGCATCGAGAAGGCGATCCAGGCCTCGGATCTGGGCATCACGCCCTCCAACGACGGCAACGTCATCCGGCTCGGCTTCCCGCCGCTGACCGAGGAGCGGCGCAAGGAGCTCGTCAAGGTGGTACGCCACAAGGCCGAAGAGGGCCGGGTGGCCGTGCGCAATCTTCGCCGGGCGGCCCGGCACGAGCTCGAGGCCCTCGAGCACGACGGCGACATGTCCTCGGATGCGCTCGAGCGCGTCGAAAAGGAGCTCGACAAGCTCACCCAGGAGATGGTCACCGCAATCGACAAGCTGCTGGCCCACAAAGAGCAGGAGCTTCTCGAGATCTAGGGGTGCCGGCCCAGGGGATCCCTCGGCCGGTTGGGGAGGCGACGTGGACGATCGAGACGAGTACGAGCCGGAGGCCGAGGTTCCCATAGAGCCGATCACCGAGCGCGTGCGGATCATCGGAGCACAGCCCGCCGGCGCGATCGCCGGCCAGGCCGGGCCCGACCACGAGCCCGGCCCCGAGGCCGGGGCCGACGGGCCCGAGGTCGCTCCTCCGGTTCGCGACGTCCCCAGCGCACCCACCTTCGACCTCTTCTCCGATGAGGCCGAGGCCGTCACGCTGGTCGAGGAGTCCGAGACCGTGACCCACCCCGAGGAGGCGGGCCGTTCGGCGCCGTCCGGTCGCAACGGGGGCGATCCTCTCGAGCCCGGCTCGGACGTGCTGCACGCCGCCGAGCCCACCGCCGTCGTGCCCGACATGCCGCACTGGACCGATCCGCCCACGGGCCAGGTTCCCGCCGTCCTCGACCGCCGCACCGAGGAGGACGGCACCGAGGCCCAATGGACCGCCGCCGGCGACACCGGACCGGCGTGGCGCGAGCACAGCCACGAATGGGACGACAGCAGTTTCGATCCTTCACTCCTGGCCGACGAGGAGACGCGGGTGGGCGCGCTGGAGGAGACGCCGCTCGAGGAGCGCCGACCCTGGGAATTCGACGACCTCACCGCGGCTTCGGCTGACGAGGACAAGTGGGAGGCCGAGCACGACGCGGGAAGTGCCACCGCCGCCTGGTNGGGCGAAGAAGGCGACGTCGACGTATCGGCGTCCGAGCCCCTCGCNGCGAGCGAGGCGGCCGGGGCCGAACCCGACATCGCGCCGGATCCCGCCGAACGGGGCGTGGCTTCGATCAGCTCCTCGCCGTTGCGCGCCGGGCGCGACCTGGCCGGTGCATCCCCGACGCCCCCCCCCCGGGGCCCGGTCCCGCGCCGGAGTGCGATCCCATCCCCGTCCACCGGCGAGGGCTCGGGCCGCGACCTTCCCGTGGCCATCGCCACCGGGGTGGCGTTCGTGCTCGTGGCCCTGCTGTGCCTCGAGCTCGGCACGGTGGCCACCCTGGCCCTCGCCACCGTCGTGGTCGTCCTGTCGGTAGCCGAGTGCTACGCCGCCCTGCGGCGCGGCGGCCGACGTCCGGCCACCCTTCTCGGCCTGGTCGCCACGGTGGGGGTCATGGTGGCGGCCTACACCAAGGGCCTTCCGGCGCTGCCCCTCGTCCTCGTCCTCGTGGTCATGACGTCATTGGTCTGGCATCTGGTGGGAGTCGACCGGGGATCGACGGTCGAGGGTGTCGCCAGCACGTTGTTGGGTTTCGTGTGGGTGGGCTTCTTGGGGTCGTTCGCGGCCCTGCTGCTGGCGCCCGGTCTGTTCCCGCACCGCCACGGCATCGCCTTCTTCTTGGGAGCGGTGGTGGCGACCGTCGGTGCCGACGTGGGCGCGCTCGCCATCGGGAGCTGGCTGGGTCGCCATCACCTGGCGCCGACGGTCAGCCCCAACAAGACGTGGGAGGGATTGATCGGCGGCGCGGTGGTGGCCATCGCCCTCTCCGCCGCCATCACGGGACAGGTCCATCCCTGGACGGTCCCCAAGGCTGCTCTCCTGGGTTTGGTGGTGGCGGTGGTGGCGCCGATCGGCGACCTTTGCGAGTCGCTCGTGAAGCGCGACCTCGGCGTCAAGGACATGGGGTCGATCCTGCCCGGGCACGGGGGGGTGCTCGACCGCGTGGACGCCCTGCTCTTCGTCCTCCCGGCGACGTTCTACCTCGTCCGAGCGCTCAACCTCGGGTGAGGGGCGGCGGCGGTCAGCGAGACCGGGGGCGCCGATCCCGACACCCCCGGGGCCGGCATCTGACAGCCCCGTCCCTGATGGGCACGGCACCGCGAGCCTCCTACCCGGGGAAGGGCCGATGAGGGTAAGCCTCGTAGGGTCGACGGGGTCGATCGGCACCCAGGCCGTGGAGGTCATGACGACCGAGCCCGACCGTTTCACCGTCGCCGGGCTGGCCACGTGGCGTTCGGTCGACGTACTCGGCGCCCAGGCCTGCGCCCTGCGACCCGAGGTCGTCGCCATCGGGGACCCTGCCCTGGCCCGGGCGCTGTCGGCGGCGGTCCCGAAGGGGACCGAGGTGCTCACCGGGCCCGAGGGGCTCGCCGCCGTGGCTCGGCTCGGGGACGTCGTGCTCAACGCCGTGGTCGGGTTCGCGGGACTGCCCGTCACCCTGGCCGCGCTCGAGGCCGGGCGCCGTCTTGCCCTCGCCAACAAGGAATCGCTGATCGCCGGTGCTCCGGTGGTCGCCCGCGCCAAGGCGACCCCCGGAGCCGAGATCATCCCCGTCGACTCCGAGCACTGTGCGCTGCACCAGTGCCTGCGGGCCGGCAACGGCCCCGACGAGGTCGCCCGGCTCGTGCTCACCGCCAGCGGGGGGCCCTTCCGGGGGCGCACGTCCGAAGACCTGGCCGGCGTGGCCGTACAGGAGGCGCTCGCCCATCCGACATGGAAGATGGGTCCGAAGATCACGGTGGACTCTTCCACCCTCATGAACAAGGGACTCGAGGTCATCGAGGCCCACGAGCTGTTCGGGGTGGATTATGACCGGATCGCGGTCATTATTCACCCCCAGTCGGTCGTACACTCGATGGTGGAGTTCATTGACGGATCGACCGTGGCCCAACTTTCCCAGCCAGACATGCGCTTGCCCATCGGGTACGCGCTCGGTTACCCCCGTCGCCTCGAGCACCCGTACGGCGCCATCGACTGGTCGTCGTTGGGCCGACTCGATTTCGAGCCGCCCGACCGCAAGGTCTTCGTCTGCCTCGACCTCGCCGAAGAGGCGGGCCGGGCCGGCGGCCTCGCCCCGGCGTGGCTCAACGCCGGCAACGAGGTCGGCGTGGGCGCCTTCCTGGCGGGCCGGATCGGCTGGGGTGCCATCGCCGAGGTGGTGGCGGACACCCTGGCCGCGTTCGACGGGTCCGAGGCCACCGACGTCGAGGACGTGATCGAAGCCGATCGGCGCGCCCGTGAGCGGGCCGAGGGCGCCGTGCACCAACGGGAGCGCGCCGCGTGAGTCAGCTCGTCACCGGTCGGGACCACGCGACGCCCGAACCGCCTTTGAACCGTCGCACCGAGCACGGCTCCGAGCAACGCGAGGCGGTGGCCCGGCTCCTCGCCATCGTGGTCGCCGTCGTGCTGGCCGCGGTGGTGACGCACACGACCTCGGTGCTCATCGTCGTCGTGGCGCTCGTCATCATGATCATGCTGCACGAGCTCGGCCACCTCCTCACCGCCAAGTGGGGCGGCATGAAGGTGACCGAATACTTCCTCGGGTTCGGGCCCCGGCTGTGGTCGATCCGAAAGGGGGAGACCGAGTACGGCATCAAGGCCATCCCCGCCGGCGGTTACGTGAAGATCCTCGGCATGACCAACGCCGAGGAGGTCGATCCCGCCGACGAGCCGCGCACCTACCGGCAGCGCCCCTTCCGCAACCGGCTCCTCGTCGCCGTAGCCGGGTCCGCCATGCACGGCGTGATGGCGTTCGTCTTGCTGTGGGGGTTGTTCGTCTTCATCGGCGCCCCCCAGGGCAATGCCGTGGCCATCAGCGGGTTCGCCCCCCTGGCGCACGGAGCCGACCCGGCACGCGCCGCAGGGTTGCAGCCGGGCGACGTGGTGGTGCGCGTCGACGGTGCGTCGGTCCGTTCCGCCTCGGACCTCCAGAAGGTCATCGAGCACCACGCCGGAACCCCGATCACCCTGGTCGTATCGCGCCACGGCCACGACCGCACCATCGTGGTGACTCCACAGGCCGCAGCGGGCGCCAAGGGCCACATCGGGGTCCTCATCGGCGCACCGGTCGTGCGCAGCGGGCCGGTCGAGTCCGTCGGCAAGGCGGGACAACTCTTCGGGCGGGTCGTGACCGGTTCCTTCGCGGGGATCGGCCAGGTCTTCTCGGCCAGCGGGATCAAGAACTACGTCCACGATCTCACGAGCGCCAAGGCCGCGTCGCAGGCGGCGAAGACCGGTGATCGTCCCCAGTCGATCTACGGCGCGGCCCGCATCGCCGTGCAGGGGGCGCAGGCGGGAGCGACGCAGCTCATCTTGGTGCTTGTCACGATCATCATCTTCGTCGGGATCATCAACCTGTTCCCGATGCTTCCCCTCGACGGGGGCCACGTGGCCATCGCCGTGTACGAGCGCATACGCAGCCGTCGCGGCCGCATGTACCACGCCGATGTCAACAAGCTCACGCCGGTGGTGTGGGCCTTCGTGTTGCTGCTGGGATTCGTCGTCGTCACGTCGTTGTACCTCGACATCACCCACCCGGTGAAGAACCCGTTCCAGTGAACCCGATTGCGCACCGCCCCTGCGTGAGAGCTCCCGCTCCGAGAAGAGGGGAGACGCCCTGATGGCCCGTCCCACCCTGATCGCCGCGGCGCGCCGGCCGACCCGTCAGATCCACGTTGGGCCCGTCGCCGTCGGCGGGGGCGCACCGATCTCGGTGCAGTCGATGACGATCACGAAGACCGCCGATGTCGAAGGCACGCTGGCCCAGATCTATGCGCTGGCGTCGGCCGGTGCCGACATCGTGCGTTGCACCTGCAACGAGAAGGAAGCGGCCGAGGGGTTGGCGCACATCGTGCCGCGTTCGCCGGTCCCCATCATCGCCGACATCCACTTCCACCACGAGATGGCGCTCGCCGCCCTGGAGGCCGGAGTCCACGGTCTACGGCTCAACCCCGGGAACCTGCGCAAGGAGGCCGAGATCAAGCAGGTCGCGCAGGAGGCCAAGGACCGCGGCGTCCCCATCCGCATCGGGGTCAACGCCGGGTCGCTGCACCCCGAGCTCTACAAGCGCTTCGGCGGGGCGACGCCCGAGGCGCTCGTCGAGTCGGCTCGGATGGAGTTGGCCTACTTCGCCGAGGTCGACTTCCACGACGTCAAGATCTCGGTCAAGGCTTCGTCGGTCCCGCTCATGATCGAGGCGTACCGGCTGGCGTCAGAGACCTTCGACCATCCGCTGCACCTCGGCGTGACCGAGGCCGGCCCCCCGCCCGCCGGGCTCGTGAAGGGCACGGCCGGCATCGGGACCCTGCTGGCCGAGGGCATCGGCGACACCATCCGGTACTCGCTCACCGCTGATCCCGTCGAAGAGGTCAGGGCGGGGCGCCAACTTCTCGAGGCCATGGGCCTTCGGGAGCGGAAGTCGGTCGACCTCATCGCGTGCCCGTCGTGCGGTCGAGCCGAGATCGACGTGATCGGGGTGGCCAAGGCGGCACAAGTTGCCCTCGAGTCGCGCCAGTTGCCCATCCAAGTGGCAGTCATGGGGTGTGTGGTGAACGGCCCGGGCGAGGCACGTGAGGCCGACCTGGGCATCGCGGCCGGGCGTCGGCGCGGCCACCTCTTCATCAAGGGGAAGATCGTCAGGGTCGTGCCCGAGGACGAGATGGTGGCGGCGCTCGTGGAGGAAGCGGAGAAGCTCGTGGCCGAAGGCATCGAGGCCCGTCTCGCCGCCGCCGACGCCGGTGCCGAAGCCGAGGCCGAGGCCGACCGCCGGCTGCTCATCGAAGCCAAGGGTGAAGACGCCAATCACAGCGCGCAGAAGGTCGAGCTGATCCGCAAGACGATCGACGAGGGCCCGACGAGCTGACCACCGCCGAGCCGGTCCCGACCAAACCGGCCGGTGAGCGCGTTGGGCCCCGGGGGCAGCGGACCGGTCGGCTCCGTCAGTAGGCGCGGGCGACGACGGCGACCAGATCGGCATCGGGCCCGTCTTCGTCCGCCTCCGGAAGCGTGCCGTCGGGCCGCGTCACGAGGCGTACGGTCACGCCGGCGCGGTTGAGCCGGGTCTCGCCGTCCTCCCCGAGGGCTCGCAGACCGAGTACGGCGAAGCCCGTCCGGGAGGCCTCTTCTGCCTCTTCGACGGTGGCCACTTCGACGGTGGCGGCCCGGCGGCGCTCGAGTGCTTCGGCGAGAAGCGCCGCTTGGGCGTCGGCCAGCGCGCCCCGCACGGCGTCCTCGAGCCCGACGAGCGGCACGGTCGTCTTGGTTCCCGAGTCACGCCGCACGAGGACGGCCTCGCCGGCGTCCAGCTCGCGTGGTCCGACCTCGACGCGCACGGGCACGCCTTTGAGCTCCCAGTCCACGACCCGCCGGCCGAACGACGTGTCGGTGCGGCCGTCGAGCTGCGTTCGCAGCCCGGCGTCCGACAGTTGCGAGGCGATGGCGGCGGCCTTGTCCCCGGCCCCCTCCTCGTCGCGCACGACGAGCACCACGACTTGCACCGGGGCGAGGAGGGGCGGGATGCGGAGCCCGGCGTCGTCGCCGTGGGCCATGACCAGCGCGCCCATGAGCCGGGAGGACGCTCCCCACGATGTCTGCCACACGAAGGCTTCGTGTCCGGACTCGTCGAGGAACGTGGTGTTGAATACCCGGGCGAAGTTCTGCCCGAGCTCGTGACTGGTGCCCATCTGCAGTGCCTTGCCGTCGCGCATCATCGCCTCGCACGTCCAGGTGGTGGTGGCACCGGAGAAGCGCTCCCGCTCGGTCTTGCGCCCGGCCAGGATGGGGATGGCGAGGATGTTGACCATGAAGTCCTCGTACACGTCGCGCAGGATGCGCAGCGCGAACACGCGGGCCTCGGACTCCGTGGCGTGGGCGGTGTGGCCCTCTTGCCACAGGAACTCCGTGGTGCGGAGGAAGAGCCGGGGACGGAGCTCCCAGCGAACGACGTTCGCCCACTGGTTGATGAGGAAGGGTAGGTCCCGGTAGCTCTGGATCCACTTGGAGAAGTAGGCGTTGATGATCGTCTCACTGGTGGGGCGCACGACCACGGGCTCGTCGAGCTCCTTACCGCCGCCGTGGGTGACGATGGCGAGCTCCGGACTGAAGCCCTCGACGTGGGCGGCCTCGCGCCGCAGGTAGCTCTCGGGGATGAACAAGGGGAAGTACGCGTTGGGAACGCCGGCCGCTTTGATCCGGGCGTCGATCTCGGCCTGCATCCGCTCCCAGATCGAATAGCCGTAGGGACGGATGACCATGGTGCCGCGCACGGGCCCGTTGTCGGCCAGTTCCGCCTTGGCCAGGACGTCTTGATACCACTGGGGAAAATCGGTCGCCTGCGGGGCGAGAACGCTCTTGCGTGCCATGGCGACCAGGATGCTACGGCCTGGGCGCGGTGCTCCGAAGCGCTCGACACAGACCGGGGAGACGATGAGGCGCCGGCCGGAGACGAGCTCGACACGGATCGCCGTCACGGGCCCGGGTGCCGTTATCGGTGATCTCGTCGGCCCTTCCGACGATGAGCACACTCCACCCCCCCGTGGTGCCCCGGGCCGACGGGTCGACCTCGAAGGCCACCACGGCGCTTCTCGGCGTGGCGTCGAGACTCGTCCCCCGGCCCATCCCACCGTCGGCGAGCGCCAGGCACGCGGGCGGCCCGAGGTCGACCGCCGCCGGACCTCGCCGGGCCGGGGTCCGGGGTCCGGGGTCGTCGGGCGGTAGCGAGTCAGCGTGCCCCAATCGGGTGGGCGGCTATTGGGGCCAAGGTCGCGAAACCCAGTCCGGTCTCGCCGAGACCGAGACGCCGGAACGGGTCCGAGATTTGGTCCGCGAACTGGTCCCAGGCGGACCGAGCACGTCTTCGTCGTCCCGGTGCGGGGGCGTCGCGCCCGAAGTGCCGAGAAGGGTGGCTGATATACTTACTGCGCTGTTGGTCCGGGGGGTGAAGGTTGCGTGAGAAGCGTGGGCAGCAGCCCACGCTTCTGCTTTCATCGGCCGGACCATTGTCGAGGCGCCAAGCCGCGGAGGGACGAGGGAGGTGGACGATCAGGTGGACGACGAGCTCTCTGACCTGCTCGCGTCCGCCGTCGCCCCCTTGGGCCTCGAGCTCGTGGACCTCGAGCGGCGTTCCACCTCGGTGCGCGTCGTCGTGGACCGGGTGGGAGGCGTAGACCTCGACGCCATCGCGTCGGCGACACGGGCCGTGTCGGCGGTGCTCGACGCGCACGACCCGCTGCCGGGCCAGCGCTACACCCTCGAGGTCTCGAGCCCAGGGGTGGAGCGCCGGTTGCGGACCCCGCTCCACTTCCAGCGTGCGGTCGGGGAGTTGGTGAGTGTCCGGACCCTCGCCGGTGGCAAGGGGGAGCGTCGCGTGATGGGCCGGCTGAAGTCCGCCGACGAGGACGGCTTCGTCGTCGAGGGCGAGGAGCTGCCCGACGGTGAGCGCCGCCTCGCCTACGACGAGGTCGAGCGGGCGAGGACGATCTTCGAATGGGGATCGAAGTCCCCCGCCGCGGCGCGCCAGGGTAGGGCGCCGCGCCCGGCCACCCGCTCTCCTCGAGCGGTGGCGGGAAAATCTGCAGGACGGAAGAAGGTGGCGACGCCGTGAGCAAGGCCAACTTCGAATTCCTCGACGCTCTGGGTCAGATCGCGCGCGACAAGGGAATCTCTGTGGAGACCCTTCTCGACGCGCTGGCCAATGCCCTGGTCGCCGCGTACAAGCGCATGCCCGGGGCCGCCGAAGAAGCTGTGGTGACCGTCGACCCCGAGTCGGGCGAGATCCGCGTCTACGGCCAGGAGCTCGACGAGGACGGCAACGTGATCAGGGAGTGGGACGACACTCCCGACGACTTCGGCCGGATCGCCGCCCAGACAGCCAAGCAGGTCATCCTGCAGCGCATCCGCGAGGCCGAGCGCGACCTCAAGTACGAGGAGTACGCCGGGCGCGAGGGTGACATCGTCACGGGCATCGTGCAGCAGACCGACAATCGCTACACCCTGCTCGACCTGGGCAAGGTCGAGGCGCTGCTACCCCAGGCGGAGCAGGTGCCCTACGAGCGCTACGAGCACGGGGCGCGACTCAAGGCGTACATCGTCGAGGTGCGCAAGACCACCAAGGGCCCGCAGATCGTGGTCAGCCGCAGCCACCCCGGGCTGGTCAAGCGCCTCTTCGAATTGGAGGTCCCCGAGATCTCCTCGGGTGTGGTGGAGATCAGGGCCGCGGCGCGCGAGCCGGGGCATCGCACCAAGATCGCCGTGTGGTCCAACGACCCCAACGTCGACCCCGTCGGCGCGTGTGTCGGCGCCCGGGGATCGCGCGTCCGGATGGTCACGAACGAGCTTCGTGGCGAGCGCATCGACGTGGTCCCCTTCGCCGACGACCCCGTCGAATTCATCCAGGCCGCTCTCCAGCCGGCACGGGTCCGCGAGGTCCGGCTCGACGACGACACGGGGATCGCCACCGTCGTGGTGAGCGACTACCAGCTCTCGCTCGCCATCGGCAAAGAAGGCCAGAACGCCCGGCTGGCCGCTCGGCTCACGGGATGGCGCATCGACATCAAGAGCGAGACCCAGCTCGCCGAGGAAGAGGCCGGCTACGGCGAAGAGTGGGCCGAGGGAGAGTGGGTCGAGAACGAGGCCGGCGAGATGGTGTGGCAACCGGCCGAGGGTGGCGAGGCGGTGTCGGCCGCCGAGTGGTCGCGCGTGGCCTCGGGCGAGGAGTCGGGGGCCAAGCCCGGTGATGTCGCGACCGGAAAGGCGGCGGGCGCACCCGACGTGCCCGGTGCCGGCGCGAGCCGGCCCGGCGAAGCCGTGGCGGCCGAGGTGGAGGAGGAGAAGCCCGACGAGACGATCGAGGCCGTGCCGGGTGATCCCGTGCCGGGTGATGTCGTGGAGCCGGGCGATCCGGAGAGCACGCCGTAGCCCCCCGCCGCACATGCGTCGGCTGCCGACGGACCGCGGTGCCGGCCGATTTGATCCGGCTGTCGGCGCGACCGGGTGGGGCGCTCGTGACCGGCCCGGGCCCGGGGCGGGGTGCGTGGTTGTGCCGGGACTCGCCCCGATGCCTCGACCAAGCGGTGCGCCGCCGGGCGTTGGGACGGGCCCTGCGTGTCGAAGTGGGGCCCGGGGCGGTCGAACGCCTCCGTAAGCTCGTGAGAAGCAGCGTGGCGTCCGGCGATGCCGGTGCCCATGTGTGCGAGGATGGTGGGTCGGGCCGGTTACCCGGGTCCCCCCCGAACGAACAAAAAGGACCGTAGGAGCCCTTGCCGAAGAAGATACGCGTCTACGAGCTGGCCCGTGAGCTCGGCCTAACGAACAAGGAGGCCCTCGACCTCTGCTTGGCGTTGGGCATCGGGGTCAAGAGCCACTCGTCGTCGATCGAAGATGCCCAAGCCGACCGCGTTCGGCGTAAGGCCGACGCCGAGGGGCTTCGTCGCGCCGTCTCCCCCGAGGAGCCCGCCGAGCAGAAGCCGGCTCGGGGCACGACTCGGCCGGGACG
>JGI12269J14319_10003540_pt1 | contig 14603 bp, 11 predicted proteins | sample PeaSoiSIISIP2007_FD_14319 | JGI IMG/M metagenome (IMG submission 14319) | reverse complement strand
CGCCGGCGCGACCATCGTCATCGGCCAGGCCGGTACCGCGAACGAAGCGGCCGCCGCCGCCGGCGTCCCGGTCGTCGCGCTCGAGCTGACCGGCGACCGTCGCAGCGGCTGGTACCGCATGCGTCAGGAGCGGCTGCTCGCCGACGCGATGCTGATCGTGCCCGGCGATCCTGACACCGCGGCCGATGCGGTCGTTGCCCTGCTGACGGATCCGGCTCGCCTCGCGCGCATGGGTGCGTGCGGGCGCGAGCGCATGGGCCCGGCCGGCGGTGCCGCGGCGATCGCAAGCGCGGTCGCCGAACTCGCGCGGCGCGAACCCGCATGAGCGCGGCCGACCGCACCGTCGTCACCGCGATCGTTGTAATGTACGTAGCGATTCCGCTCTACGGCACGTTCGAGGTGCTCGATCCGGTGCGGCTGCCGATCCCCTCGCTGGTCGGAACGCCGGGCGCGATCGCGATTGCCCTGGTGATGTTGCTGGCCGCGGCCATCTGCACGTGGGGCGCGTTCCGCCGGCGGGCGCCGCGGCGCATCGTGCTCGCGCAGCTGCTGGCCGGTGCCGCGATCGTCCCGGCCGCGCTCCTCGGCTTCGATCCGCCGACCGGGCTCGAGCTGGCGCTGATCGTGCTGGCGATGGGGATCGTCGGCGTCGCGGTCTACGGCTACGCCCAGCTGCCGGGCGTAACCCGGACGATCGTCATTGCCTGGCTCGCATCGGCGACGCTAGCGGCCGGGGTCGCCTGCGCGATGATCCTCACTCGCGCGCCGGCCTCGCTCTACGCCTACGACAACGGCCGGGCGGTCGGTACGTTCCTCAACCCCAACGAACTCGCGGCCTATCTGCTGGTCGTGCTCGGGCTCGCGGCGGGCGTGCTGCGCTACGCGCGCAGCCTGCCGCTGCGCGGCCTGGCCGCCGCAACGCTGCTCACCGGACTGTTGGCGCTGGCCGCTACCTACTCGCGCTGGGGCTTCCTTTCGGCCGCCGTGGGGGCCGGCTTCTTCGCGCTGCTCGCCGGCGGTCGCCGCATCTGGATCGGGCTCGGGATTGCCGTGCTGGCGGCGGTGCTGATCGTGACGGGTCCGGGATTGGAGCACCACAACCCGCGCGACGACACGTCGCGCGTCGTTGCCTGGACGACCGGCATGCGAACGTGGCTGGCGTTTCCCGTAACCGGCGTCGGGCCGTTCGCGTTCCGGCGCACCTACGAGGTGCTGCGGCCGCCCGAGGCGCCGGGCGGAGAGGNGCCGGTGGCCTTCGATCCGCATAGTCTGCCGCTGGCGTATCTCGACGAATCGGGTCTGGTCGGCTTCGCGGCTCTTTTGTGGTGCTGGTCGGTGTACATCCGCGAGATCCCGCGCGTGTTGCGGTCGGCTGGTCCCGGCCGGCGCGCACTCGTCTACGCGCTCGCCGGGGGATTGGTCGCCCTCAACGTGCACGTGCTGGTCAACACGATCAGCATCTATTTCGCGCTGGCAACGCAAGGCGCGGCGCTGGCGCTGGCGCTGGCGCAGCGGGATCTCGATGCGCCCGCGGCCTGAACTCGTGCTGATCGCGCTGCTCGCCGCCTGCGGCCAACCGGCGGCGGCTCCGACGGCTGAACCCGGCACCGTGCCGGCGCCGACTCCGACGCCGGTGCCGCTCCACGTCACCAGCAGCGGCGCGAACGGCCAGTTCACGACGCTGAGCGAGATGAAGCAGCACCGCACGATCTACGTCGTGCGCGCGGCGTCGTTCGACGCCGACGCTGCGACCGGCCAAGCCGGGACCGGCAGCGGCATGTTCGTCGACCCGCACATTACCTTCGTCGACCGCGACGGCGCACGGACCGTGGCCGATGCACCGAAGGCCGTGCTGACGGGCGCCGATAAGAGCGTGCTCATGACGGGCGGCGTGCACGCGCGCTCGCAAGACGGCAACGTGTTGTCTTGCGATCGTCTCCGGTATGATGGAACTTCGGAACGGATCCACGGCGACGGGAACGTCGTCATGACGACCCCGACGGGGTTGGTGCTGGTCGGGGACGAGGTCGACGGCGACGCGCGGCTGGCAAACATCCGAGTGTACCGCCGCCCGTGACGATCAACGCCCTGGCCCAGGATCGCATCGTGATGACCGACCTCGTGAAGCGTTACGGCACGCGGACGGTCGTGAAGAACGTCAGCGCCGACGTGCGCCGGGGCGAGGTCGTCGGTTTGCTTGGTCCCAACGGTGCCGGCAAGACGACGACGTTCTACATGGTTGTCGGCCTCGTGCGCCCGGACGGCGGAAGCGTGTCGCTGGTGCGAGCCGGTGCGAGCCGCGACATCACGCGCGCGCCGATGCACGAGCGCGCGCGCGCCGGCATCGGTTACCTCTCGCAAGAGAACTCGATCTTTCGCAAGCTCTCCGTCGGCGACAACCTGCGCTTGATCTGGGAGATGAACGGCGTCGACGCCGAAGAGCGCGAACGCCGCTTGCCGGCGCTGCTCGGCGAATTCGGGCTCTCGGAATTGATTGACGCCCGCGGCGACTCGCTCTCGGGCGGCGAACGCCGGCGCGTCGAGATCGCGCGCGCCATCGCGACCGAACCGGCGTTTCTTTTGCTCGACGAGCCGTTCACGGGGATCGATCCGATCGCGGTGGCCGACATCCAAGCGATGATCCGCCAGCTGCGCGAACGCGGGCTCGGAATCTTGATCACCGATCACCAAGTTCGCGAAACGCTCGCCATCGTCGATCGCGCCTACATCCTCAACGAAGGCAAGATCGAAGTCTCGGGCACGGCCGACGACGTCCTGGCCTCGCCCGTCGCACGCAAATTCTATCTAGGCGAAGGCTTTAGGCTTTAAGATTCTGGTGATGGAGCGAACGCAGCAGCATCGTGCAGTAGCAGTCAGGTCTAATGCGAGCTCGGACGGGGGGCCCCACGCAACGCGTGGGGGGCGCGCAGGCTGGGCCGGAGCGCCTTTTAAACTGCGCAACGAGCTCGAGCCGCTGCGCGTCACCATTCTGGATCGGTACTTCGTCGCGGAGCTGGCCGGTCCGGCGCTCTTCGGGGCGGCGGCGTTCACGCTGATCTTTGTGGCCACGCAGCTGCTCGCGATCGGGCGGCTGGTCTCGCAAGAAAACGTTCCGCTGCTGATAGCGATCGAATATTTCCTCTACGAGATGCCGGCCTATCTCTTAGATGTGATCCCGATGGCGATGCTCTTCGGCACCTTGCTCTTGATCGGCCGGCTGTCCGGTGACAGTGAGATTACCGCGCTCAAAGCGGGCGGGGTCTCGCTCGTGCGGATGTTTCTGCCGCTCGCCGCAGTGGGGTTCGTCGTGTCGCTCGGCTCGTTCATTCTCCAAGAAGAACTGGTGCCGCTCGCTAACGACCGCGCGGCGTTCCTGCGCGAGTCGGCGATCGAGCATCTCTCGCCGGTGTCGTCGACCTTACAGGCCGTCACGGCGCTCCCGGGCGGCGGCAAGCAGGTGACCCTGGCGGGAGGCCTCGACGCCGCGACGCAAACGCTGCTCAACGTCACCGTGCTGCGCTACGACGCCAAGCAGAACCTTGAAGAGATGATCGTCAGCAAAAACGCGCGCTACGAAGCGCCGACGTGGACCTTCCAAGACGCGACGACCCATCAGTACGCCGCCGACGGCGAAGAAACGGGCCGCCTGGTCTCACCGAACCTGTCAGTCGATATCGGCGAGCGCCCGAACGAGATCGCCAAGCGGAAGCTGGAGGCGAACAATCCGGAGGACCTCTCGCGCAGCGAGATCAAGTCCGCGCTCGAGATCGAGGCCCTGAGCGATTCGCAGCGGCGGCTGTTCACCGCAACCTATGCCGCGAAGCTGGCCCGGCCTTTCTCGGCCTTCGTCTTCGTGCTGCTGGCGTTTCCCCTCGGGATGCGGCGCATTCGCGGCGGCGGCGCGGCGCTCGGCTTCGGCCTGGCGCTGCTGATCGTCTTCGTGTACTACGTGATCGTGACGATCGCGCTGTCGATCGGCAGCCTCGCGCTGCCGCTCGCCGGGATTGCCGCCTGGACGCCGAACGCGCTCTTCAGCTTGATCGGACTGTGGCTTTTACGACGGGCCTCGGCGGTATAATGGGCGGTCTTCTCATCGTCTTGATCATCATCGTGATGGCCGGCGCGATCGCCTACGTCGGCGATCGGGTCGGCCACCAGGTCGGCCGGAAACGGCTGACCCTGTTCGGCTTGCGTCCCAAGTACACGTCGACGATCGTCGCCGTCGGGACCGGGATGTTGATCGCGCTGATCGTGACGCTCGGGGCGCTCGCGGCCTCGAGCTACGTGCGGACCGCCTTCTTCAGGCTCGAAGGTCTCACCAATCAGATCAACGCGCTGCAAGCGCAAGCGCTCGAGCAGAAACAGGAGCTGCAGCAAACGCGCAGTGCCAGCCTCGCCGTCCCCAAGCTCACGCTGATCGCGAACACGGCCTGGACGTTCGATCTCAACAAGAGCGACGCCGATCAGATCGGAGATTTCGGCCGTTTCTTCGACACGGTCGTTCGCATCGCCAACCAACAGCTCGCGACACCCGCGGTCGGCCTGCGCCCCTACGTGCACCGCTCGAGCGAACCGGCGATCCGCGCGGAATTGCTCGAGCAGCTGCGCCGGACGCGGGAGGCAACGCAAGATCCGCACGCGCTGATCTTGTTTCTGCCGATCGCCTACCAGAATCTGTTCCGCGGCGAGGTCATCTCGTTCTCGTTCGAATCGTTCGAGGACAAGCGGCTCGCTGCGGCCGGAGAGACGCTGGCATCGATCCCCATCAACGGCGGCGCGCCCAGCGTCGACATCGGCGCGCTCGTGGTGCGCGCCGGGCAGACGCTGGCCGCCCGTGACTATCCGCCCCAGTTTCTCTATCCGCCGCTGATCAACAGCGCGCAGGTACAGGCGGTGACGAGCCAGATCCCGCACCTGCGCGGCGAATACCGCCTGATCGCCAAGACGCCGATCGATCTCTATCCGCACACCGGACCGTTCCCGATCGACGTCGAGCTCGAGCCGATCCGCTGATGCTGCTCGGCGTCGATCCGGGCACGCGCAAGTGCGGCTACGCGGTCCTCGAGGGGACCGGTGCTCAACCATTGACCTTGGGTATCGTGCCGCTCGAGGAATTCGCTGCGCGCCTGGCGACCCTGCGCGCGACCTTCCCGATCGACATGGTGGCGATCGGCCACGGGACGAACGCCGGCGTCGTAACGGCCGTCGTGCGCGAGGCCGGGCTGCCGTTTGCGATCGTCGACGAGCGTGAGACGACGTTGCGCGCGCGCGCGCGCTATTTCGTCGATCATCCGCCGCGCGGTTGGCGGCGCATCATCCCGCGCGGCATGCTGCTCCCGGATCGGCCGATCGACGACTACGCCGCCCTGCTGATCGCCGAGCGCTATCTCCACCGCACGGTATCGTAGCGCATGGATCGCCGCACCGCAGTCGTTGTAGCGTTTGCGTGCGTCGCGCTGGCCGGCGTTCCGGGGCGCGCTCCGGCGACGCCGTTTGCGGACGTGCCGGCGAATCACTGGGCGTATGCGGCAATCCAGTCACTGGCCGCCGACGGGCTGATCGACGGCTATCCCGCCGGCTCGTTCAAAGGCGACCGTCCGCTCACGCGTTACGAGATGGCGGCGATCGTCGCGCGCGTCATCGCGAAGATCGAAGCAACCGGCGCCGGGACCGCCTCGAAAACCGATCTCGACAACCTGCAGAAGCTCATCGCCGCCCTCAAGGACGAGTTGGACGGGCTCGGCGTGCGCGTGACGAGTCTCGAAGATGCCGTCGCCTCGCTCGATCGGCGCACGCGCGTCGCGCAGGCGATCGCCGTGCACGGCACGATCCTCGGCAACGGCTCGCTGGGTGACCTGACGGTGGCGCCGCACGCGCTCGGCTTCACCGGGATCGATCAGTTCGTCTACGCGTACGCCGCCTCGCCCGACGACAACAACCCGCTCGAGGAGCAGGCCGGTCCGCAGACCCTGCTGCGCACCGATGCGCGCTTCGACTTCATCTACACCGTCGACCAGAACGTCACGGTGTCGCTGCCGGTGCACGTGATCGACTACGGGTCGGGGGCAGCGAGCGGGCAAGCGTTCGCGATCTCGCCCGACGTCGTCGTCGAGGTCGCGCAGGCCGGCGCGTTTACCGACTTGACGTTGCGTGAAGCCGAACTCGACAACCTCGCCTCCTCGCGGCTGGGCCTCGCGTATCGTGCTCCCGACGCAAGCCAACAGATCGCGTATCAGAACGCCACGCAACCGTTTCCCAAAGGCTTCGAGATCGGGGGGATCGTGGCCGGGCTCACGACGTTTCAGTTGACGTTCTCGCGCGTCGACCAAACGCTGCTCAACACGCAAAATTTTCTGCCCGGACCGGCCGGCAACGGCTTCGCCAACGGCTACCTCGCGCCGGTCGTGCCGCCGCAAGGCGGTTTGGTGCAGACGGGTTCGGCGCCGACCACCGATACGTTCACCGCCCCCGCCGGCGGACTCGGCGCAGTGTATTTGAGCAAGAAGGCGGTTGCGGGGACGGTCGCCATCGCGTCGTACGCGACGCCAGGCGGTCCGGCTGCGCCGCCGGCGTTCTCGTATCTCGACGGCTCGAACGAAGTGGTCTTTCCCGTTCCGTTGCCGCCCGGAGCGCGCATCGCGATCAGCTACATCGGCCTCGGTTACAGCAATAACCAAGTCGCGCAGCGCTATCAAGCCGGCGTGCGCATCAACCAGCAATTCGCCGGACTGCCCGGCGCGGAAGTCGGCTTGACGTTGCACCGCCTGTGGGACGAAAACTTTCCCCAGGGCACGAGTCCGGGCGCGGCCGATCTCGGTGTGAACGCCTATCCGGCGGGCGTGTACGGCGCGGTCAGCAACAGCGTATTCGGCCTCGACTTCCAGGCGCCGCTGGCGCGAGCGGCGCTGCTTTTCGGCGAGGTCGCGGGCAGCCGCTGGACGCCGGACCAGACCTTCGTCGCCGAAACCGGCGCCTACGCAGGCATCGCCGGACTCAAGCTGACGTTCGCGGGCACCCAGGCAACGCTACAGTATCAGTCGATCGGCACGCACTATCTCGACGGCGCGCCGGTGCGTTTCTTCGGCAACGCGCCGCCCACGTGGGCGAACTACCAAGGGGACTTCTTCCCGCAGTTCTTCGGCTTTGCGAACACGCTCGGGATCAATCAGACCTTCGATGCGTCGATCAACGCGGGCGTTCCGGGCCGTTCGGCGACGGCGTTCAATCCCGCGCTGACATTCATCTATCCGGTCTTCAACCCGTTCGCCGCCGGCGGCCCGGACTTCTACAGCGCGTTCGCACCCAACACGCAGGGACCGTCGCTGACGCTCGGGAGCCCGCTGCGCATCGGGGGCTTCGCCATCGACGGCCGCCTCTTCGTGGAACATCTGACGGAACTGCAAGCCAACGCCAACGCCACCAGCACGTTCGGTCCGCAGTTTCCGTCGAGCGTACGCGCGACGTTCGACAAGCTCGACGCCGGCGCGACGTTCAACCTGGGCTCCGTCGCGGTGAATCTCGCCGGCACGCTCGAACACCTCAAGCGCAACGATACGACCGGCTTCACCTACATTCCGTACAACCCGGCGACCGCGAGCTACGATGCGGGCGCGCTGGCGAACTTCCAAGCCGCGGCCGGCGCGTCGAGCGTGGTGTATTATCCGAACTTCGTCAACCTGTACCATACGTTATTGGCGGCAGGGGCGTCGCTGCCGGTAACGCGCGACATCGTGCTCGACACGCGCTACAGCGATCAGCGCTACTTCGGCTCGTACGGCACGACGCTGCAAGCGAACATCGGCGGGACGAAGGATCAAGTCGACCTCGGCCTCACCTACACGGTGCCGAAGACGTCGAGTTCGGTCGGGTTGACTTTCCGCAACTCGACCTACAAAGATGCGGCGCTCTCGAGCTACAATCTCTCGGCGAATCGCGAGGACGTGAACTTCACGATTCGCTTTTGAGCAGCGCGCGCGGGCCGCTCCTCGCCCTGGCCGTCGCGGTTGCCGTGGTGGCGCTCGCCGCGCAGCTCGTGGCGGACGGACTTTACGGCGCGCTCGCGGTCGCACCGTCGCTGCCGCGCGTGCTGGCCGGCGACTGGCCGTTCGACTTGGCTGCGCGCACCGGACTCGATCGCCTTGGGCCGGTGCGGATCGAACTCGCGCGCGGCGCGATCGTGCGCAACGAGCCGGCCCGGGCTGCGGCGCTACTCGCGCCGCTGGCGGATTCGCCGGACGTGATCGACCTGCGCGGGCGCACCGCGCTCTTGGCCGGCGATCCGGCGCTCGCGCTGCGCGACTTCGCCGCGGCCGGTGACTTCATCGCCGCGCAAACGGCAATCGAGGCGCTCGGCGCTCGCGATCCGCGCGCGGCACTCACGATCGTGCGCGACTTCGAGCAGCGGCTCGCCGCCGGCGGGTCGGCGCCCGAGATCGCGGCCGAGGTCGATTGGCGCGAGGGCGTCATCGCCGCCGCCGCGGCCGCGCGGTATCCCGAGCAATCGGCGAGCTACGAGCGCACTGCGGTCGACGCGTTCGCGCGCGCGCTGGCGCTGGCGCCCAACGACGAAAAGTATCTGTTGAACTACGCTTTTGCAGCGCTGCGCAACGGCGATGCGGAGGTCGCGTTGCGCACTTACGAGCGGGCCGCGGAGGTCGTGCCCGACAGCGTCGACGCGTTCGTCGGCGTCGCGGTCACGGCGGCGGAACTCGGCGATTGCGCGGCCTCGCGGACCGCGCTCGGCCGCGCGCGGGCCTTTGCCGGCGTGCAGCACCGCATCGTCGACGCCGCCGGAGCGGGCTATGCACCCGAGGTGCGCGCGGCGCTGGCGCGCTGCAACGGGTGAGGATCGCCCTCGACGCGCAGCTCGCCGTCGGCAGCGCGACCGGGATCGGCGTCTACGAGCGCGATCTCGCGCGCGCGCTCGTCGCCGGCGGAACCGAGGTGCGCGCGCTGCAGTGGGCGGCGCTCGATCCGTGGCGCTTCGACCGGCGCGTGCTGTGGGATCAGGTCCTCTTGCCGCTGCTGGCCGCCCGCAGCGGTGCCGGCGTGCTGCACGCCGCGTCGGGAACCCTGCCGTTCGTAAGCCCGTTGCCGACCGTCGTCACCGTGCACGACATGGCTTGGCTGCGCGTGCAATCGCATACGCGCGCCTACGCACGCGCCTACTTCGGCACCTTGATGCGCCGGCTCTATCGTGGTGCGGCGGCGGTGCTGACCGATTCGGCGTTCGCGCGCGATGAGTTTCTCGAACTTGCCGGCGCGCGCGAAAACGTGCACGTCGTGCATCCGGGCGTCGACGAGCGTTTCGCTGCGATCGTGCGGCGCCCGCGCCCGCGCCCGTTGGCCCTCGTCGTCGGAACGGTCGAGCGCCGCAAGAATCTCCTGCGCGCGGTCGAGGTGCTGGCGGCCGTCAAGGAGCTCGAGCTGGTCGCGGTCGGGCCGCCGACACCGTATCTCGACGAGGTGCGCGCGCGCGCCCGCGAGCTCGGTCTCGCGGAGCGCGTGACGCTGCTCGGCTATGTCGGTCAGGCCGAACTGGACGTGCTCTACGCGAAAGCGACGCTGGCGCTGGTGCCGTCGCGCTATGAAGGCTTCGGTTACGCGCTCGCCGAGGCGTTGTGCGCGGGGCTGCCGGCCGTCGCGGCCCGTTCGTCGTCGTTGATCGAGGTGGCGGGCGGCGACGCGCCGCTCGTCGATCCCGACGATGCGGACGGCTGGGTCGAAGCGGTGCGCGCGATCCTGGCCGACCGCGACGCCGCCGAAGCGCGCGCCGCGAGCGTCCGCGGACGGTCGGTCGCGCGTTTCAGCTGGCCGCTCGCCGCTGCCGCGTGCACGAAGATCTACGCATCAGTAAACCGGTGAGCCCGGGCCGCCCGGGGAGACGCTGCCGTCGTCCTGAGCGAACTCGAGCCGCAGCGGATACGACGAGCCGCCTTCGGCCATGGTCGTGATTTGCAGCGTGCGGTAGGTGCCCGGAGCGATCGTCTCTTGCCAGATCTTGTAGCGTGAAAATGCCGTCAGCCGGTGCGCCTGCACGAGCGTGTCGTCGATGATGAACGTGCCGGTCGCAGCGCCGCCGCGCGGGTTCGCGTAGATCGCGATCGCTTGACCGTAGCGCGACGGGTTGACGATCACGACCCGCATCGATTGCAGCACGCCGTAATCGCCCGCCAGGGCTTCGCCTTCGCGCAGATTCGGCAGCGGGAGCTGGCCGATCGGGATCTCGAGCGGTGGCGCGTCGGTGGAGTACGTGTAGTCGGAAAAGAATTCGGGCACCGGATAGACGCCGCGCGCGTGCGGCAACCCGCCGGCGAGCAGGTTCGCGACGTCGGCGGATTGGTCCAGCGGTGCATCGGCCCTTTGCGCGACCACCGCGAGGTCGAGCGGATCGCCGCTGACCTCGCGCAATTGCAGGATGCCGTTGACGATCGAGTTCGGCGGCAGGTCATGGTTAACGATGTTAACGGTCGTTTGGGGTGGGATCGTGATGACGGTCCCTTCGTTGCGCCGCGCGCGGACCAGAAACGTGCGCGTGGCGGTGTGTCCGACTTCCATCTCGTTCGCACCCGGCCCGGCCAGCGCCGCGATCACGTGCACGACGGCCGGCGTTGCCGCGGCGTTGGTGGCTTTGACGAGGATGCGGCGCTCGGGTTCGGTGCCGGGGTTGAAGTGGTAGTACAGGAACCGTTGCGACGCCGAGCGGTCGATGGTTGCGGTGAACAGCACGCCGTCGGCGGTCAGGCGTTCGGGATAGTCGCTGACCAGCAACTGGCGCGGAGCGAGACGCGGCAGCGCATCGTTTTCGACCGCGACGTGGGTGACGCCGGTCGCGGTGATATAGGCGTCGCCGAGGATCTGCACCGGAACGTCGATCGTGGTGCGGTCGTCGGTCGGCAGCGGCGCGTGGACCACCACCGCGTCGGACGGCACGTAGATGCGCGCGCCCGGGCGCACCGTCGCTGCGGCCTCGGCGGCGTCGATCGCCGCGTTGCGCAGAAACGACGCACCGGCCGGATCGCCGGTCACGCGCAACGGCACCGCCGGGACGATCGTGCCGGCGTCGTAGGCGACGCGCACCGCGACCTCGCGCGTGAGCCCGCGGCTGTCGCCGACGGTTACGATCGTGTTGCCGACCGCCACGCCCGTAATGAGGATCGCGCGTTGCGCCTGGTCGACGGCCACGGTCGCGATGCTCGGGTCGGCGGAGGTCGCGGTGATCGTTCCGGCCGCGCTGTTGACGCGGGCCGCGAGGGTGCGGCCCGGCTCGATCGACGGGGTCGCTGGTTCGACCACGATCGGCGGCTGGGTCGGCGTCGGGGAGGGGGACGGCGTTACCGCGCCGGCCGGGGTTTCCGACGCGCTCGGCTCGGGCGAAGGCTCAGGTGAGGGTTCGGCCGGGGACGGGATCGCCGGGTTGAGCGGGCCGGAGGGTGCCGGCGCGGGCGGGTTGATCTGAGCGCCCACCGTGGAGGCGAAGAGAGCGACGAGGAACCCCACCACGGCGATAGCCGCCAACGCGCGACGCAATACGGACCTCCCGAATCGAGGTGGGAATGCTGGGGCGCTCGGCTCGTCCGCCCGCGATTAGGCGATCTTCATCTCGCGCGATACGGCCGATGCCAGCAACGTCTTGTACCCGACAGCCGGGAATAAAACGGTTACGAGGTCCTTCTCGGCGCGTTCGACCGTGCCTTGCCCGAATTTTGTGTGGTAGACGACATCGGCGATGCCGTAACCGGAGAGCGCCCGGTCGCGCCGCCCTTGCAAGCAGTTCTCGCACGCTCCGCACGAGTCGGCGGTGAAGTTCTCGCCGAAGTAGTTCAGGATGAAGCGCCGCCGGCACGACGTCGTCTCGGCGTATTGCAACATCATCGCCAGCTTGGACTGGTCGTAGCGCTTCTTGGTCTCGTAATTGGCGAGATCGAGCACGGCTTCGCGGCTGGCATGGCGCGCCAGGACGTACTTCGCGCGCGACGAGGCTTCGATGAAGCCGGCCTTTTTGAGCAACGCGAGCACGACCTTGAGTTTGGTCAGCGGCAGCTGCGTGATCTTGCGCAAATCGGTGAGCGAGACGCCGCCTTCCTGCGTGCCGAAGATCTCGAGCGTCCCGAACACGCGCTGCACTTCCTCGATGTCGGGATACTTGCCGGTGAGGAAGTAGTTCTGCACGCGCGTATCGCTCATGCGGTAAACGAGGATGCACTTCGACGGTTTGCCGTCACGCCCGGCGCGGCCCGCTTCCTGCGTGTACGCCTCGATCGAGCCCGGCAGATCGTAGTGCACGACGAAGCGGATGTTGGGCTTGTCGATGCCGAGGCCGAAGGCGTTGGTCGCGACGACCGCACGGATCGCTTCGTGCATGAACAGTTCGTGGACCGCGACGCGGTCGTGCTTCTGCAGCTTCGAATGATAGACGGCAGCGGGAATGTCGAGCTGATCCTGCAGGTACTTCTGCACTTCGAGGGCGTTTTTGATCGTGGCCGTGTAGATGATCCCCGTGCCTTCGAGATCGTCGTTCTCGAAGAGTGCCTTGATCGCGCGCAGTTTCCCGGCTTCGTTCTCGGCGCGGCGCACGCTGTAGATCAGGTTCGGCCGGTCGAATCCGCGCACGATCGGCTTCACGCCGGGGATCCCGAGTTGGAGCAGGATGTCTTCGCGCACGGCCGGCGTCGCGGTTGCCGTCAAGGCCAGCACGGTGGGTTTCCCGAGCGCCGCAATCACGCGCCCGAGGTTGAGATAGGCGGGCCGGAAATCGTGGCCCCACTGACTGATGCAGTGCGCTTCGTCGATGACGAACAACGGCACCGTCAAACGCTGCAAGATCGCGACGAACGCATCGTCCTCCAACTTTTCCGGGGTGACGAAGACGATCTTCATCGCGCCGGATGCGATGCGCGCGATCGCCGCCGCTTCCTGATCCTCGGACAAGGTCGAGTTCAAGGCGACCGTCTCGCGCACGCCGTGCGCTTCGAGCATGTCGAGCTGATCTTTCATCAGCGCGATCAGCGGCGAGACGATGACGGTCGTCCCGGGCAGCATCAGGGCCGGCAATTGATAGCACAGCGACTTGCCGGCGCCGGTCGCCAGGATGGCCAGCGTGTCTTCGCCGGCTAGGACGCGGGTGATGACTTCCTCTTGACCGGGGTTGAAGCGGTCGTATCCAAAACGCTCGCGCAGCGCAGCGTAGAGTTCCACGGGACTCTCCCAAACGATGGTGACGAGGCGACGTTTGAAGCCCCCTCGCTAAAGGGGGCGAAAACTCATCGCCTGGCCAGACGGGCTCAGTATTCCCTTACTCACCGCCGCTCAAACGGTTGCACAGCCGGGATGGCTGGACTCCCCTCCGAACCCTCAGCGGGGTGTCTCTCTATCGTACCTGGCGTCCCTTAACCTTCGCTAACCTGGTCGGTCAGGATGCGGTCGTGCGCACGCTCACAACGGCGATCGAGACGGGCAGACTCGCCCACGCCTACCTGTTCTCGGGGCCCCGCGGCTCGGGCAAGACCTCGGCGGCCAAGATCCTGGCCCGCTGCATCGAGTGCGTGAACGGACCGACGGCCACGCCCGACAACACCTGCCCCAACTGCATCGCGATCCTCGAGGGGACGGCCTTCGACGTCATCGAGATCGACGCGGCGTCGAACCGCGGGATCGACGAGATTCGCGCGCTGCGCGACGCCGTGAAGTTTCCGCCCTCGGTGATGCGCGCCAAAGTCTACATCATCGACGAAGCGCACATGCTCACCAAAGAGGGCGCGAACGCGTTTCTCAAGACGCTCGAAGAGCCGCCGCCGCACGTCATCTTCATCCTGGCCACGACCGCGCCCGAAGCGCTTCCGCCGACGATTCTTTCGCGCTGCCAGCGCTACGCGTTCCGGCGCATCGCGATCGAGACGATGATCCTGCGGATGCGCGAGATCGCCGATGCCGAGGGCATCGAGGTCGACGACGCCGCGCTCGGCGCGATCGCGTATCGCGCCGACGGTGGCTTGCGCGATGCCCTGACGATGCTCGAACAAGTCGCCGCGTTCGGCGCGGGGCACGTCGACGCCGGCACCGTCGATGCGGCGTTCGGTCAGACCGGGCGGGAGTTCGCGCTCGCACTCCGGGATGAAGCGCTGAGCGGCGATGCCGCGGCGGCGCTGCGCACGATCGACGACGCGAGCGATGCCGGCAGCGACATGCCCGGCCTGATCCGCGCGCTGATCGCGGAGTTCCGCCATCTGCTCGTGGCGCGCGTGAATCCGGAGCTGCTCGCGCGCGATCTCGCCGCCGACGATGCCGCCGCCGCCCAGGCGCGCGCCAGCAGCGTGCCGCAGGCGCGCATCGTGCGCGCGCTGCGTCTGTTCGGGGATGCGCTCGGCGCCGCGCGCAACTCCGGCAACGCGCGCCTCGAACTCGAGACCGCCGTGCTCCGCTTCATCTTGCAGACCGAAGACCCGGCCCTCGACGCGCTGGCGGCCCGCGTCACCGCGCTCGAAGGGGGCGCCGCGCTGTCCGCACCCGCTCCGGCCGCACCCGGTCCGTCCGCACCCCGTCCGGCCGCGCCCCGCCCGGCCCCGAAGGCCGCGCCGGTGCCGGGGCCGGCCGTCGCCCCGGCG
>JGI12269J14319_10003530_pt1 | contig 14627 bp, 10 predicted proteins | sample PeaSoiSIISIP2007_FD_14319 | JGI IMG/M metagenome (IMG submission 14319) | reverse complement strand
GGAATTTCTTCCTTGCGGTCGCGCAGCGGAGGCAGCAACAGGGTGAAAGCGTTCAGGCGGTAATAGAGATCCTCACGCAGACGCTTGGTGGCGAGCGCTTCTTGAATGTTGATGTTGGTGGCGGCCAGGATGCGGACGTCGACTTTGACCACGGTGCGGCTGCCGAGGCGGGAGAACTGCTGGTCCTGGAGGACGTGCAGCAGCTTGGCCTGCAGCCCCGGCGGCATTTCGCCGATTTCGTCGAGCAGGATGGTGCCTTTGTTGCAGAGTTCGAACTTGCCCGGCTTGGCGTGCGTGGCGCCGGTGAAGGCTCCCGCTTCGTACCCGAACAGTTCGCTTTCCAGCAAGTCGGCGGGTACCGCCGCACAGTTCACTTTGAGGAAGGTGCGGTGGGCGCGCGGGGAAAGCTTGTGAATCAGGCGGGCGAGCACTTCCTTGCCGGTGCCGCTTTCACCGAGCAGGAGCACCGGGATTTCGACGTTGGCGACGAGTGCAGCCTGGGAGCGAATCTTCTTCATCGCCGGGCTGGCAGCGATGAAGAACACGTCGTCGCAAAGTTCTTCGATCTCGCCCGCATAGCTCTCACCCTTGGCCGTGCCGACGCACTGCGCAATGACCGCGTCGAGTTCGGCTTTCTGGAACGGCTTGGTCAGATAATCGATCGCGCCCAGGCGCATGGCCTGCACGACTTTGCGCGTGTCATTCACGCAGGAGAGCATGACGACTTTCAATCCCGGCTTAAGATGGCGGAGTTGTTCGAGAGTCTGCAGCCCGTCGATGCCGGGCATGAGGAGATCGAGCAGCACCAGGTCGGGCTGCAGTCCTTTCTGGACGCGCTCGACCGCTTCTTCTCCGGTGCTGGCGGTTTGCACCTTGTGCTCATCCACTTCCAGCAGCGTGCGGATGTAGCGTAACATTCCCGGTTCGTCATCCACCAGCAGGATGTTGGCGCCTTCGCTCATTTCACTCCTCGTGGCGGACCATTCAGAATTGGTTTCAGGGGAATAAGAAAGGAGAACTTGCAGCCTGTGCCCGGTTCGCTTTCGACCCAGATCTTGCCGCCCATTGCCTGGAGAAGGCGGCGGGAAATGGCGAGTCCAAGGCCCATGCCCTCGGCCGATTCGCTGCCCGGCAGACGGAAGAAATCATCGAAGATTTCCAGGTGAAACTCCGGCCGAATTCCCGGGCCGGTATCGGCAACCGTGACTTTGACCGCGTTCGGCACACTCGTCGACTGGCGGCGGCGGTCTGCGTTGGCGGCGGACTTACTCACGCTGCGACGCTCCCACATGTGGGGCTCGGCGTGCAGCCAGACGGTGCCACCCTGCGGAGTGTACTTGCAGGCGTTCTCCAGAAGATTGGAAATCACGCGCTGGATCTTGGGCGCATCGAATGGAAATGTCGTCAGTTTGTCATTGGCCAGGAAATACAAGGCGAGACCGCGCTCCTGAAACCGGATTGACCAAAGCCGGCAAACTTCCGAGAGGCAGGCGTTCATGTCACCTTCCACGTACTGCATGCGCAGTTCGCCGGTTTCGAGCACGCTGAAGGTCAGGAAGTCCTGAATGAATTGCTGCAAGCGCTGTCCGCTGGAAAACATGTCGCCCATCACTTCACGCTGGCGGTCGTTGAGCGGTCCGAGTTTCTGGCTCTGCAGCAGTTCTATGTAACCGTTGAGGATTGCCAGGGGCGTCTTGAGGTCGTGGGCGGCAGAGGCCAGAGCGTCGGCAGTCTTGCGGAAACGATCGCGCAATTGTTCGAGCTCGCTTGCCGCGTCGTCCGCAGAGCTGGGCGCCGAAGCCCGCGCCGCGGCGGTTGACGGCAGGCTACTTTTGGGACCACTGCCGGGCGCGGAAACCGCTGGGCTTTTGTCGGGCGTCGAAGCCATGGATAACCAAGTAAACAGTATTAGGGGAGGGGAGCCTGCTACCTCAGAGTAAGGGGGATGTTTTGATCCTATGTCAGGTGCTCCAGACTGTCAATTGGAAACGGCCCCAAACCAGGCACCGAAGCGAAAAACCTTGCAGCTTTTTGACATGACCAAAAGTCAATTCATGAAATCGACGGGGTGAAGCCGCTTCGGCGATGTCCGTGTCGGTGGCGCGGTTTCGGGTGATTCCAGGCAGGCTCGGCTTCTCTGGGAGGTTTGGCCCCTAAGATGCGGTCTTACGGTGTTTATACCTCTCTTATGGTGGTCCAGACACGTGTCTAGTACCTTACTGAAGAAGAAAGAACGCAAGTGGCCACGGTTGCAGCTCGCCATTCCGGTTTTTGTCCGCTCTCGCGACGGAAGCGGCAAGGATTCCCTGGAATTTGCCACGGCCCTTAACATCTCTCCTGGTGGTGCTTTGGTGGTAGTTCGCCGTTCTTTGCCGCAATCGGCACCGATTTCACTGGAGATTCCAAGCGCTCCCATCGGACCTGTCAAGGGTTTCAAGACCTCTTTGCGGATTATGCAAGCGAAGGCGGTGTGGATTGCGCACCTCGATGACTACCATCTTCTAGGCCTGAAGTTCGCCCGCCAACTGAGCACCGACGCGGCGGGTGTTTCCGGGAAGAGAAAAGCTGGTTCTGCGGTGTGAACTATTTTTCCTATCTCAACTCTGTCTCAGAATGGCACTTTGGGGCCATGCCCGGTGTTCTGGCTTCCGCGATATCATCACTCTAAGCCATTCATAAGTGAGCGCTTACCACAAGGGTTCCAGCTCGCTCGGCTCTCTTCTCCAGTTTGGTGCTTGGGATGCACTTTTAGTGCATGCGGCTTGACACTAGCCGCACTGGGGGCATTTGGTCTTATGACGACACTTTCGGTAAGTGCGCTGGCACAATCGCTCGGCGAGGTTCCCCCTGACAACATCATTTTTGGCCACTCTGAAGTCATGCAAGCGGTTCGTTCGCGNCTGGGCAAAGTAGCCGCCGCCAACGTTCCTGTCCTTATCACCGGCGAGAGCGGCACCGGAAAAGACATCATTGCCCGGCTCATTCATGGGCTGTCTCCGTGGAAGATGGGTCCATATGTAAAGGTGAACTGCCCGGCAATTCCGGGAACACTTCTGGAAAGCGAACTGTTCGGCTACGAAAGAGGAGCCTTCACGGGCGCGGTTGGGTCGAAGCCAGGACGGGTCGAGCTGGCCCACCGCGGCACCTTGTTTCTAGATGAAATTTCCGAGCTTGACCCATCCTTGCAATCGAAACTTTTGCAGCTTTTGCAGGATGGGCAGTTCTGCCGCATCGGCGCCCAGGAAGACAAGAAGGTCGAAGTGCGAGTAGTGTGCGCGACCAACCGCCATTTGGAAGCTGAGATCGAGTCGGGGGCTTTCCGCCAGGATCTTTACTACCGCATCAACGTGGTAAATCTGCGCATGCCGGCGCTAAGGGAACGCCGCGGCGATATTGAAGATCTGTGCAGCTACTTCCTCGAATACTACAACCGCAAGTTCAACTGCCGGGCACGGCCTCTGTCGAATGAAGTGCTGGCGGTGCTGCAGAAATATCACTGGCCGGGAAATATTCGCGAACTGGAAAACCTGATCAAGCGCTACGTGATTCTGGGCCATGAGGAAGTGATCACCAACGACCTGGTGGCACGCGAGCCGGACTTTTTCAATCCCGAGTTCTCGCTGGACGGGCCGATTTCTCTGAAGCAGCTTACCCGCCAGTGCGTGCACGAACTGGAGCGTAAGGTCATCCTGAAGGTACTGCAACAGCACCACTGGAATCGTAAGCAGGCAGCCCGCACGCTGGGCATCAGCTATCGCGCCCTGCTTTACAAGATCCGCGATGCCGGCTTGCCCTCGAACCGTGCCCTGCGCCTGCAGCAGGCGGAGAAAAACAAACCCACCGACGACGGACCCACCGACGACGCAAGGCCAACCAGCGGAGCGGCCGCCGACTGAGACGGAACTGTTGAGTCATTGAAAGTCAAAGACTCACGAGGGCGCACCCGCAGTCATCGTTCGTAGACCGTACTTCGGTGACGGATACGCGTCACCTCCACCAGCAGTCTTTCGTTGTCGATGGTGTAAACCACGCGGTAGTCGCCGACGCGAATGCGCCATTCGCGGTCTCCGCCTTGCAGCTTCTTGCAGCCCGGTGGGCGAGGATTGAAGGCAGGATTTTCCAAGCGCGGAACGATGCGCGCGATCAACTGGCCGGACAGCTTCTTAAGTTCTTTCGCGGCGCTTGAGGTCAATGCGACGTCGTAGTTAGCCACGGAGATTTTCGTTCTTGGGGTGCTCATGCATTAGTTAGAGGGCACGAGAAACGTATCGTAGCTAGCCACGGAGCCTTCCACTCTTGGCGAGGTCCGTCTTTACCTTGGCGAGCGGGATGCGTTTTTCATGTCGCCGCGACCGGGAAACCAGCACGTCCTCGATGTCCTCCCAGAGCGCTCGGTGCTTTTTGAGATCGATTACTGCCGCCGTCTTCCGGCGCGATTCGTCGGTGATGAACTGAATTCCGGTCATGCGCAATGGCCCCCTTGGGTTGTGTGGAACATGTTCTCACGCTAATTTCGACGGCCCGCGATGTCAACCATCCAATGCATCATAACGCCCCTTAGGTCCGAATGGCCCGTATAACCTCACGCCCAGTACGTCCGATCCAGCGTCCTGTACTGAATAGCCTCGGCGATGTGTTTCGGTTCAAGCTGGGGAATGGCGTCCAGGTCGGCAATCGTGCGGGCGACCTTCAGGATGCGGTCATGGGCGCGGGCGCTGAGCCCTTGCTGAGCCATGGCGCGTTCGAGCAGGCGCTCACAATCGGCGGAGAGTTCGCAGAATTTGCGAATGAGTTGCGTTGGCATTTGGGCGTTGCAATAGACTTTTTGGCGTTCGTAGGAAAAGCGTTTCAACTGCACGTCCCGGGCGCGGATCACGCGCTCGAGGATACTAGCTGAACTCTCCGCCTCCTTCGTACTGCGCAATTCTTTGTAGTTCACCGCCGGAACGTCAATGTGGATGTCGATGCGGTCGAGCAACGGCCCTGAGATCTTAGAAATGTAGCGTTGGATCATGGGCGGGGTACAGTGGCATTCGCGGGTGCGGTCGTTGTGAAATCCGCAAGGACAGGGGTTCATGGCGGCGGCCAGCATGAAGCGCGCGGGGAAAGTCAGCGACATGGCGGCCCGCGCGATGCAGACGGTACCGTCTTCGAGCGGCTGGCGCATGACGTCAAGAACGTTGCGCGGGAATTCGGGAAATTCGTCGAGGAACAGCACCCCATTGTGCGCGAGCGAAACCTCGCCCGGCCGCGGGATCGCGCCGCCGCCGATCAGACCTGCGTCGGAGATGGTGTGGTGAGGCGCGCGGAAAGGTCGCAGCCCGACGAGTCCGGCGTGCGCATCGAGCACACCCGCCACACTGTGAATCTTGGTGGTCTCCAGGGCTTCTTCGAAAGTAAAGGGCGGCAGGATCGTCGGCATGCGTTTCGCCAGCATGGTTTTTCCAGATCCTGGAGGCCCGATCATCAGAATGTTGTGACCGCCGGCGCACGCGACTTCAAGAGCACGCTTGGCGGTTTGCTGGCCGCGAACGTCTTTAAAATCCACCGGGAAGTGCTGCGCTTGGCAGAGCAGTTGTTCGGTGTCGACCTGCAAGCGGGAGACGCCATTGCCGGAGTTAATGAGATGAATGACTTCCAGCAGTGATTTAACCGGGTAAACCTCAACGTCACCGACCATAGCGGCTTCGCGAGCGTTGACTTCGGGCACGACCAGGCGTTTTACTTTCGTTCGACGAGCCTCGATCGCGATTGGCAAAGCGCCACGCACTCCGCGTACCCTTCCGTCGAGAGAAAGCTCGCCTACAAACAGCGCGTCGGGGATCTCCTTCTTATTCAGCCCGCCGTATGCGCCGAGGATGCCGAGCGCCATGGGCAGGTCGAAGCCCGAGCCTTCCTTGCGGATGTCGGCCGGCGCCAGATTAATGGTGATCTGGGTGGGAGGGATATCATAACCGCAGTTTTTCAGCGCCGAGCGGACGCGGTCGCGGCTTTCGCGGACGGCAGCATCGGGCAGGCCGACCGTATGAAAGTGGTCTTCATTCATTTTGACGCCCGAGACATCCACTTCCACTTCGATGATGTTGGCGTCAATGCCGTAAACGGCAGCACTCAGGGTTTTATAGAGCATAGGGGACACCAGTGAGCACACGAAGAGGACAGCGCGGATGGGAGATCCTTGTCGACATCATAGTCAGTGCAGAACCGGACCGCTGTGATGGGCATCACCCGGTTACCGTGATGGAACGTTCTGGATCGTTCTGTCGTGAACGGCCGCTTTCGGTGCTAGGCTAGTGGCAATCTGGCGGATAACGTTTTGCGCCAGTGGAGTCCCTCAATGGTCGACGAAGATCCCACTTCAGCCGGGCCCGGCCCGGTGTCAAACCGGCTGGAACGCGAAGAGAGCCAGTTGTGGCGATGGGCTCTTGGCCTGCTCGTCTTGTTTGCGGCGGCAGTGGCATTGTTGTCGTGGCAACAACTGAAGGACCTTCCTTACCGGCTGTGGGCAATTCCCGCCGGACTCTTCGCTCTCGCCGTCTTGTTTGCCACCTATGCTTTCGGGCGCAAACGCGAGGTTGCGGAGCTCAAGCAGATTCTAAGGGACTTTCAGAATCAGGCGGGAGTCACACCCGCCGAAGACCAACTCGATCAGTTGGGCCAATTGATTATGCGCTCGCAGCGCAACTTCAAGGAGCTGATCGATTCTCTGGATGACGTGGCGCTCGCCATCTCACTCGATGGAACCCTGCGCACGGTAAACCGGCGATTTACGGAAATTCTCGGTGTTCCTTACTCGCAGCTGATTGGTCACAAACTTGAGGAATTCCTGGGCGCGCCCCTGCATGCGGAGGCGACCGGAGGGCTGGAACGGTTTGTGGAGAAGCGGAACTGGTCGGGAGTGGTCGAGGTCCGCCCTAAGAACGATTCCCGGCGGCTTTACTTCGACTGCGTGGTCAATGCCATCGTCAAGGGCGGCGAGGTGACCGGGGCGAGCGTGCTGGCGCGCGACATCACCGAACATCGTGAGAAGGAACAGCGCTTCACGCAGCTCTTCGAATCTCTACAGGAAGGCGTGTACATCAGCAATCCGGAAGGCAAGCTGCTCGAGGTAAACCCGGCCCTCGTCTCCATCTTGGGATATGACAGCAAAGAAGATTTGTTAAACCTGCCGCCGGAACACCTGAATGTAGACGGGGGCGATCCGGTGCTGGGACACGCGGGAAGCCAGAGCGGCCGCACCCGCACTCGCGAGGTTCGACTGCGAAGAAAAGATGGCGGAGTCGCGGTGTGCGTGGATACCTCGAGCGGCGTGATGGAAGCCGGACGGATTGTCCGTTACCAGGGCACGCTGGTAGATGTCACCGAGAAGCGCGCGCTGGAACAACAGCTGCGGAGGCAGGAAGAGTTCCGCCGGCATCTGCTGGAAAGTTTTCCGGATCTGATTCTGGTACTCGATCTGAAGGGGCAGTACACGTTCGTGAGCGCGCGCATCGCCGAACTCCTCGGGTACGGACCGGAACATCTCATGGGCAAGAACGTCGCGGAGACGGAGAATGCTCCACCGGAACTGGCCGAACTCTACCGCACCGTCGCGACCGGTGAGAGTTCACTGGCATCACGGGAGTACGGCTCCCGGCACCGCGACGGCAGCTGGCGCACCATGCTGGGCATGGCCAGTCCTCTGCTGGATGCCGAGGGCAAACCGGCGGGCGTGATCATCTCCGTCCGCGATGTGACGATGGAGAAAAAATTGGAGCAGCAGATTATTCAGAGCGAGCGTCAAGCGGCCATGGGTCAGATGATCGGCGGATTCGCCCACGAGCTCAACAACCCGCTGACCAGCATTCTGGGCATGGCGGAACTGCTGCAGGAAGGCGACACCAGCGAAGGCGCCCGCAAACAGATTGCGATTCTGCACCAGCAGGCGAGGCGCGCCGCCGAAATCGTCCAAAACTTGCAATACTTCGCCCGGCCGCCGGCTCCGGGAAAGAGCCAGGTAAATCTAAACGAACTCGTGCAACGCACCGTGCAGATGCAGGCGTATCCGCTCCGCAAGAGCAACATCACGGTGGATTTTCTGCCCGAACCGGCGATACCCGCGATCATGGCCGATCCCAATCAACTGATGCAGGTTTTCTTGAATCTTCTGCTGAATGCGGAACAGGCCATCCGCGAAACCCGCGAGAAGGGCACGATTCGCGTCCGCATCGGACGCAGGCCCGACTCTGTCTGGGTCGTGTTTCAGGACGATGGCCCGGGAATCGCGCCCGAAAACTTGGCGCATATTTTTGATCCTTTCTTCACTACCAAGCGGCCCGGTCGAGGGACCGGCCTGGGGCTGAGCATCTGCAAGACCGTGCTGCGCGAGCATGGAGGAAACATCGAAGCCGCAACGTCCCCGGATGGAGGCGCGGTATTCACGATCACGCTGCCAGTGGCGGCGGCAGAATCGGGAACGGCCGCCAAGTTCTGAGTGTAATCGCCTGCTTACAACAATCATCGTGGTAAGCGCCGCAGTTTCGGCGTAAAGTGCTGGTCATGCTTGTGCTGCGAGTAAGGCCGTTATCGCCGATTGCGCTCTTGGCAGCCGGCCTACTGCTAGCCACACCTTTGGCGGCACAGGACGCCGCTTCGGCTAAAGCCCTCTTGGAATCCGCGTTTCGGCTCTACAAAAACGGCGGCAAGGGGGTGGATACACATTCGAACCGCTACTATCACTCCTCGCTTAAAGCGTTGATGACCGCAGACGAGAAGGCTGTCAGGGACAAAGGGACGGACATTCCATTCGCTCGCGGTGCGGACATGTTCTGTGACTGTCAGGAGTGGGAGGGGTTTTGGGTTTCCAAAATGGATTTGAGCGTCCAGACTCGCCATCGCGCTGAAGCAGTTGTCTCTTTCTCCGTGTATGCGCCAAAGAACCGAAAAAATACTGAGGCACGGACGTACAAGTACATTCTTGTTCCAGAGCGCGGTAACTGGCGGATTTACGATATTCTGTATCTGTCCGACTCCGACTACTCCATCAAATCCCTTCGTGAAAACCTCTCACACGAAATAGAGGCTTACTCTCACGAACCAACTCAGTAGATGCAGAGGGCGGCATTGTTGTTGAGAAATCGCCATTACACTCAAAACCAGATCCTAGACCATCCTACCGCTCCACCGCCATCGCGACAGCGTCCCCCCGCCCAAGCACAGCGCCGCAATCCCGCGGTGCACGTCGCGGCGAATCATTTCGTATCAAGGTGACGAGCACACGGGCTCCGCTGGCCCCTGCGTCGCTTGAAAATCGTCTCTCATCATAGAGCGTGACAAGCGTCGCGAAGGTTCTCGACGCGCAACCCCGCCGGCATCCGAACGACGCGTTCGGTTGAAACGTGCGCGCGGCAGAAACAACGTCAGGGGAGAGCAAGTGAGAGCGAGCTGTGATGTCACGCGACTTTTTCTTCGCTTGCGAGTCGCGCAGGTGACTTTGGTACAGCGTTGCACGCGCCCGTTTCAATCATTTTTCTCTTGACTTCGTTCTGCGTTGACTCTATACATCAATCAGTTGCAACAAAACACCGTTGCGAAATTCCATGAAGAATGGAAAGGGAGAATAGATCCATGGCAACCAAAAAGAAAGCAAAGAAGAAGAGCAGCAAAAAGCACTAAGCACCAGCAACAGGCAACGACAAAGGGGACGCGATGAGCGTCCCCAAAGTTTTTTGTGGCATTTTCATGCTAGTGGAGAGCCGGGCGTCCCCGCCCGGCGGGACGGGCGAGACACCGTCGCTCCACTAATTGACGCGAGACGTCGATTTCTTCTGCGGAGCTGCACCGGTCTTCCCGGTGACGATCTTCCCAGTGGCGATCTTCCCGCCAACGATCTTCTCAGTGGCGGGACAGAGATTGCGATAGGGACAATACGAGCACTGATATCCGGGCTTTGCGGCAAATTTTCCCTGCGCGATTCCGTCTGACGCTTCGTGCACGCGCAATTTCGCCGCTTCCAATTGGGCGTCGGTCCGCGTGGTGTACACGGGCGTGTTGTTTTCGAGGTTGTGGAAGATCAAGCAGTCGGCTCGCTTTCCCCAAGTCTCCCTGGCCGCGAGCGCATACAGGGAAAGTTGCAGACTCTCATCGGCGTCCTCTTGCGACTTCGGCTTGCCCGTCTTGTAGTCCACGATGGCAACGGAGTCCGGACCCGTGCGATCGATGCGATCCACGCGTCCGGCCAACTTCGCCGAGCCCACTTGCAGTTCAAATCTGCGTTCGGTCTCGATGACTTCGGGCGGCTCGGCGCTGCGAGCCCACTCGAAAAATTGCCGCAACTGCTCCATTCCCTGCCGCAGATACAGCTCATACTGATAGCGGTCGGCGATGCCCGCGGAAGCCAGGGCCAACCGGAACTGTTCCAGCAAATCGTCGTCGACGACCGCGCGCTCATAGCGCTGCGCGTCGTAGAAAGTACGCAGCACACCGTGCATGGCCGCCCCGTAGTGCAGCGATGCGGGCACGTCGCGCGGCAGGTTCCACTCCCTTTCGAGCTTGAAGCGCAGCGGACATTCTTCATAGATTTCGATGGCCGACGCGCTCAGGCCGGTAACGAAGCTCGCCGACGGCGGCATGAGCAGCCACGCGGCCACGGTCGATTGCGGTACCGCGATTTTCTGTTCTTCCTCGGCAAACAACCTATCCTGCACCGCCGCCGCCGGATGGGTAGACCAGAACTTTTTGCAAGCCGGGTGAACCATGAACTCGCGCAGAAACTGGGTTGGCTTCGGATCCTTCTTGCCCCTGCCCTGGTGCGCATAGATCGCCAGCGTGTCTTTGGCGCGCGTCATGGCCACGTAAAAAAGGCGGCGCTCTTCTTCTTCGTGCAGTGTCTTGTCGTCATTCACAGCGCCCGGCGAAGACGTGGCCGCCCGGCGCAACTCTGTAGGAAACGCAATGAGCGGCTCATGGTATGGAGTCGGGAACGAAACGGACGAGCCGCGAATGATGGCCACGTGCTGGAACTCAAGTCCCTTGGCGGCGTGCGCGGTCAAAAGCTGTACCGCGTCTTCGTCGGTGCGCGGAAGCGGAATGGTGCCTCCCGCCTGCACAAAATAATCCAGGTACTCGAGGAATTCTGAAGGGCTACCAGTTTTGGCAATCGCTTTCTTGTGCCATGACTCCACAAACTTCAGAAACGCCACCAGCAAAGCCGACCGCCGCAGATGGAAGTGCCGAATCACAACGCTCACCGCATCTTCCGCGGTAAAGCCCGCGCGCACTCCGTCCTTCTTCACTTCGCGGTGGACTTTCTCCACGCTTTCCAGCACCGCGGGACCGCCCGCGAGCCTTCCCAACACCGTGCGGAGATCGAGTTCCTGGCGCCGCACCGCCCTCATCGCTGCCCGCAATTCCATTGGGTTGATGCCGAACTGGGGCAGCGCCGCCACGCGAAACAGGCTCGCCGGATCGTTGGGAGACACAGCGGCGGTCAGGCAGGCCACCGCGTCGCGGACCTCCGGTGTGTCGAGAACGTCCAGACCTTCGATGGAGAATGGAATGCCCCGCTCGGCGAGTTCCTTAACCAGTTCGTCGCGATGGTTGTGCTGGCGATAGAGCACGGCAAAATCGCTCCAGCGGCAGCGCTGGTCCTTATCCTTGTCTTCATCTTTTTCCTTGCGCTTCTTCTGGATGCGGCGCGCGAGGTCGGCGGCCTCGACTTCTTTATCCCTCCAGGTAACAATTTCGACCAGCGGCGCGGCCGTGGTCTGCCCTTGTTGCTTCGCCCCCTCGTCTCGGAGTGATTCAAGGGGTGCACGCTGGTAGGAAATCGAAATTCCTTTTTGCGAGAACGTCTGTCCGAACGTCTGTCCGAACACCGCCGGGTTCTCATTCACAATGCCAAAAGCGCAACCGAGGATCGGCGAGAGCGAACGTCGGTTCTTTTCCAGGGCAACGACTCGGGCCGCGGGAAAGTTCCTCATAAACAGCGTGAACGCCTCGCTCGAAGCGCCGCGAAACTGGTAGATCGCCTGATCCGCATCGCCCACGGCAAAAACGTTCGCCGCCGGTCCGGCGAGCAGCGACAGGATCTCGACCTGGGCAAAATTCGCGTCCTGGAATTCATCCACCAACAGAAAGCGGGTGCGGCCGCGTTCCTCTTCGAGCAGCGCGGGATCGTTCTTCAGCAACTGATAGGCCTTGGTAATCATGTGGCCGAAGGTGCCCAGGTTTTCTTCCCGGAGCATCTTTTCCACGGTGGCGAAAACACGAGCGATTTCCTGGCAGCGCTCCAGGATCTCGACCTCTTCCAATTCCGTTTGCTTCTTCGAGCGGGCAACCCGGGGAAGCGCAACTTCGCCGCGTTCAAGGCGCTCAACATAGAGCGCGTATTGTTCCGGACCGACCAGTTCGTCCTGGCAACGACGCATGAAATCGAGCAGGCTATCGAGAAACTGTCCAACGTTCGCGGCACGAACAAAGTGTTTGAGGCGCAGATCGCGAATACGGCGGCGCAAGTACACCCAGAGATCCTTGTCGTCGAGCACGCCAAAACCAGCGCCGCGACGGTGGAGCAATCCGTAGCACCATGCATGGAAGGTGCAGGCCTGCAAGCCGTCGATGGCCGTACCCTTCAGTTCCCCTCGTACGCGAGCCAGCATCTCCGCGGCGGAATTGTCGGTATAGGTGAGCGCAAGAATTTCGTGAGGGCGGGCGTGACCTTCGCGGATGAGATTGGCCACGCGCTGCGTGAGGACAGTCGTCTTCCCGGTGCCGGCGCCGGCGATCACCAGCATCGGGCCATCAACGTGTCCGATGGCTTGCTGCTGGCGTTCATCGGGAACGATTTTCGTCGCAGACGAGGCAGTCGGATTTCCTTGATAAGTCACTTGAGAAGCCACTTGCCGGAGAATATCAGAGGTTGGTTGCGGAATGCTCTAGCGTCATGTCCCGGAACTTCAAGGCAGAAATATACGCTGTCATCCTGAGCGAAGCGAAGGACCTATGCATTTGCACCCGCCCCAATGCATAGGTCCTTCGCTTCGCTCAGGATGACAAACCAAGTTTAGATCGCGGGAACCTAAAATGATAACGGCGCATCACCGCAGTGCATCAAGGGCGAGTGCGGTAGCGACAATCGCCGCGGTTTCGGCTCGTAGGATTGTGCCGCCGAGCGAGGCCGCGACCCATCCCGTTTCGCGAAACCACGCCAGCTCCTGGTCGGCCCATCCCCCTTCGGGGCCCACGGCGAGCACAACTTCTGTTGGTTGGGACTTTAAAATGTCTCCCAGCCGAGTGTCCTCTTCGGACTCGGCAAGAGCTTCGGCAAGAACAACGCAGGTCGCCGACTCCGCCGAAACAATGCCCCCAGCAAGGTCTTTCAGTTTGACCGGTGTCGCAACCTCAGGCGGCGCAGACCTTCGCGACTGTTCGGCCGCCTGACGAACGATGCGCCGCCAGCGCTCCTGCCGTTTCACGGCAGCAGCGGCCAGATGAGCATCCGTCCGGCGGGCGATTACGGGAACGATGCGAGCGACCCCGATCTCTGTGCACTTCTCGATCGCCCACTCCATGCGGTCGAACTTGAAGATGGCGAGGGCCAGCGTGATCTTCGGAGCAGCCGCCGGCTTGAACCTTCGCCGATGGTATGGCTTCGTGTCGAGCGCGAACTCAATGCGATCATAGGAGATCGTGGTGATGGTTCCGCGGCGAACTTCCTCTCCAGTTGCAATGTCAAACTCCTGCCCGACCTCCGCGCGCAGGACGCGGGCAAGATGCGCGGCATGTTCGCCCACCAACGCAGCGGTGTCTCCGGCAACCTCGTCAGCGATCCAGCGGCGGCGCGTCATAAGGCAGTTGTCAGTTGCCAGCTACCAGTTGCCAGTACCCAGTTGCCAGTACTCGGCCCCATGCCGTGCCGCGATCGTCTCAGTGAATTCACTCGCAACTGGTTACTGGCAACTTCTCTACACAAACATGTCCTTCACCCGTCCCAATAGCGACCGATGCTGTGGTTTGTTTTCCACCGGAGACAGTTCTCCCAGTTCGGCCAAAAGTTCGCGCTGGCGCTTACTCAGTTTCCCGGGTGTTTGTATTCGCACCTCGATGTAAAGATCGCCTTTGCCGTGCCCATTAAGCACAGGCACGCCTTTGTTCCGTACGCGAAACGAGGTTCCCGACTGCGTGCCTTCGGGGATTTTCAGCTTATGTTCTCCTTCAAGCGTCGGAACCATAATCTCGATGCCCAGGGCAGCTTGCGCGAACGAAATCGGAACCACGCAGTGCAGGTCGTTGCCTTCGCGCTCAAAGAAGGCGTGCTCCTTGACATGCAGGACAACATACAAGTCACCGGCTGGCCCGCCGAACGCGCCCGCCTCGCCCAGGCCGTTGAAACGAATTCGGGTGCCGTCCTCCACTCCCGCCGGGACCTTGGCTTCGACCGCGCGCTCGCGCAGCAAGCGGCCTTCGCCTTTGCACTTCGGGCACGGATCGGTGATCACACTGCCCGCGCCCTGGCAGGTTGGGCAGGTTCGAGCGATGCTAAAAAAGCCTTGCTGATACCGGACCTGGCCTCGGCCACTGCACGACCGGCAAGTGACTGGAGCTTTGCCGGGCGCCGCACCGTTTCCGCGGCACCCGTCGCAGGTCTC
>JGI12269J14319_10003526_pt1 | contig 14631 bp, 11 predicted proteins | sample PeaSoiSIISIP2007_FD_14319 | JGI IMG/M metagenome (IMG submission 14319) | reverse complement strand
TTCGCCGCGGCCTGATAATTCACCCTCATCACACCCCTGGCCACCTCCTCTCCAGTCCAACACTGGACTCACTTAGGACAACAGCGTCGGCAGCTCGCCGCTTCCCTAGGAAGCGCTCTCCTTCTCTTCTGGCTCTTCTTGGACCTTCGGCCCTTGTGGACACAGGGCGAATAGGTGACCCTGGGAGCGTGAGTACACACAAAGACGACGACATCAGCAAGCATGCCGACGAAATCGAGCGGCCGTCCGCACACCCGCACATTCACCCCCATCCCCACGCGGATGTGTGTGAGCGCTGCGGGTCCAACGACAGCGTACGCAAGGGGCTGTGCCATCGGTGCCGGGAGACCCTGCGCGGCGAGGGGAAGGTACTGGCGCCCGAACACGCCGAGAAACCACATCAGGCAGGCAACGGGCGAAGGCTCTACGTACGGAGACACATCGCGAGTCGGGATGGGACGTTCGGCTCTAGCTCTGGCCGTGCTGAACGACGGAGGATAGAGACAGGGCACCCGAGACGTGCCGCAGCGAACGGAGACAAAATGGCGCTCGTGCATCGTGAGAATCATGTGATCGACTGGCCCCCTGTCTCCTGGCAGCGGTGGAGGCGATTGTTCGAGTTGGACAGCGATCAGGAGTGGCTCCGGGTGGAGGAATTCCATGAAGGAGACACCCTCGTCGTTCGGGCGGAATTGCCGGACGTCGACCCGGACAAGGACGTGGAAATCACTACCGAGAACGGGGTGGTACGCATCCACGCCCGCCGGGAGCAGAAGGCCGAGCACAAGGAGAGGCGGGGATACCGCTCTGAGTTCCGGTACGGCGAGTTCGAGCGTGAGATCGCCCTGCCGGGCGGTGCAGTCGCAGAGGACGTGAAGGCCACCTACTCCGACGGGGTCCTCGAAGTTCGGATCCCTTGCCCAGCAAAGACCGAAGCGACCTCCACCAAGGTGCCTGTCACCCGGACATGAACGCCGGACACATCTGAGCGGTCCGACATTGGGTGCATGCTCGGCGCAGTCAGGAGGAGCTACGTGTCCACCCCAAGTGGCCAGTCCACCAACCTCGATCACGGCACTTCGGAAGCCATCCGAGCTGTTCGACTTGTCGGAGAGTCTTGGCGGACGCTGCTCGATACGGTTCGCCCACGACTTGGCTCCCTGCACCGCCGCTCAACGAGCGATCCCGAACGGCCCGCCATCAGTGCCGAGTTGGCCGCGCTCGAAACCCTCATGCACCACCTTGAGCATGTCCATGGGCCGGAGATCGCCACTGTTCACGCCGACCACGTGCAGGACGCGGTCAACCTCGTCCACTACCTGGCCCTGCGACACGAAGACGTCCGCCAGCTCCAGCGCAAACTGGGAGAGCGGGGTCTGTCGTCGTTGGGGCGCTGCGAGCCTCACGTGCTCGCCACCGTCGAGAGCGTTCACGCCGCGCTCGAGGGGCGGGAACCCCACCTCGGGCCGGCCACACTGAGCTTCGAGGAAGGACGTCACGCCCTGGACCGCAACACGGACGCCCTCTTCGGCCCACGACCCCCAGGCCGGGTGCCACGCGTCATGGTCACGCTGCCCACCGCGGCCGCTGACGACTACATGCTGGTGCGACACCTCGTCGCTCGAGGTATGGACGTCGCCCGTATCAACGGTGCCCATGACGACCCAGACCGATGGGAACGCATGGCTCGCAGCGTGCGCAAGGCGTCCGACGAGACCCATCGTCACTGCCGAGTGTCGATGGACCTTCCCGGGCCCAAGATGCGGACGGGCCCCCTGCTCGACGGGCCACGGGTCGTGAAGCTTCGACCTCAGCGAGACCTGCGGGGCGTGCCGATCGCACCGGCGTTCGTCACCTTGGTGCCCGAGTCCGATTCAGACCACCCCTCTCGAGCGCTGCCCGTGGACCCGTCGTGGATCGGGCGCCGTCACCCGGGAGACGTTCTCGATGTCGTCGATACCCGCGGCTCGCCGCGGGAGATCCGGGTGGTGGAGGCCACCCCCAAGCGGCTCGTCGTCGAGGCCTGGGACACGGCCTTCGTGGAGACCGGGACCACGTTGACGTGCGCGGGCGACGCGACCCGGGTGGGCATGCTGGCGCGAATCCCTCAATGCCACGTGCTGGGCGTCGGGGACCTCCTCGTGCTCACGAGCGATTTAGAGCCGGCCGCGCCGTGGCGGCACGGCCAGCCCGGATACGCCCGCATCGGCTGTACGCTCCCTTCCGCCCTGGAGGCGGCCGACGTCGGCCAGCGGGTGATCCTGGACGACGGGAAGATGACCGGCACGATCGACGGCGTGGCGGCAGACGGGCTCAGGGTCCGGATCCTCACCGCCTCACCGAAGGGCTCGCGTCTTCGCGCCGAGAAGGGGATCAACCTGCCCGACACCGCTCTCCCCTTGGCCACCGTGACCGACGCCGACCTTCCGCTGCTCGAGGTGGCCGCCGCCCACGCCGACATGGTGGCAGTGTCGTTCCTGCGTAACGAGCACGACGTCGACCAGGTCCACGAGTACCTCCGACGCGTCGGGGGTGAACATCTCGGCCTCATCCTGAAGATCGAAACCACCGCGGCGTTCGCCCGCCTTCCCGAGATCCTCCTGCATGCCATGCGGTCTCCCCTCGTGGGCGTCATGATCGCCCGGGGGGATCTGGCCGTCGAAGCCGGCTACGAACGCCTCGCCGAGGTTCAAGAGGAGATCCTGTGGCTGTGCGAGGCGGCTCACCTGCCGGTGATCTGGGCCACCGAGGTGCTCGACCAGCTGGCGCGCACGGGACAGCCCTCTCGTGCCGAAGTCACCGATGCGGCCATGTCCCAGAGAGCAGAATGCGTCATGTTGAACAAAGGGGCTCACGTCGACACCGCCATCGTCGTTCTCGATGACATCCTGCGGCGCATGTCGGGACATCAGCGCAAGAAGACGCCCCTCCTTCGACCCTTGCGCAGTTGGGTCGACACGGCATAATCGTTCGCCTCCTTCCGGGGATGGCGCGCTTCTCTCGGGTCGGCGAACGAGTGGTGACTCAGCCGAGCGACTCCCACAAGCCTGCGCGCGCGTCCGGGTGGGCAACCTCACTGATCAACAGGCGCGCCTGGGCCCGCTGACTCCGGCCGAAGAGAAGGGCCCGTCCCTGTTCGGTGACCACCGCCGAGTGCTGGAACGAGGTCGTCGGCTCGACGAGCCGCGAGACGATGGTCGACGTGTCGCTCTTGGCGTGCCACGAGGGCAGGGCCACAACGGCGTGTCCGCCCTCGGAGTGCAGGGCTCCCACCACGAAATCAGGCTGGCCTCCGAATCCCGAATAGATGCGGCCATGGACGAAGCTGGCATTGGCCTGGGCGCAGAGATCGACCTGCAACGCCGTGTTGAGCGAGCACATCATGGGATGCGCGGCAATGTTGCTGGGATCGTTGACGGTTTCTGTCCGAAGCACCCGCACCCTCGGGTTCCTGTCGACCCACGAATAGAGCTCCGGCGTTCCGAAGAGGAACGTCGTGACCACCGGGCGCGAGTCGTCGAATGCGCCGGCACGCTCGAGCGCGAGGACACCGTCGCTGATAGCCTCGGACCACACCGAGAGCCCGCGCAGCCCGGTCAGGGCCGCCAGCACCGCATCGGGGATCTCGCCGATGCCGACCTGGATCGTCGCCCCGTCTTCGACCAGCGTCGCCACTCCCACCCCGATGGCCGAGGTGGCCTCGCTCAGGGTGCGGCGGACGACGGAGGGCAACTCCTCCTCCACGTGGATGGCCACGTCGATGGCATCGACGTCCAGCTCGCCGTCGCCGTAGGTGTAAGGCATGTGAGGGTTGATCTGAGCGACGACGAGGCCGCCTCTGACCCGAGCGCGCTCGATGGCAGCCGGGAGGATGTTGACCTCCGTGCCCAGCGACACCTTGCCGTCGTGCACGGCCGACGTGTGGAGGAGCACCACGTCAGGCGGACGAGCCACGTCGAACAGCCGCGGCACCAGCGACAGCCGCATGGGGAGATAGTCGAGGCCGGGAACGTCTCCCCCCCCCCGGCCGACGAACGGCGACTCGGGGATGACGCCCTGACGGACGGGAGACCCTTTCTGAGCATTGAGCGCGAAGAGCCGGTAGCTCTCGACGGCCGCGTCGAAGAGTTCGACCAGGCGTCGGGGGGTGGCGAAGTTCCCGCTCACCACGGCGCGCGGCTCAGCCCACGGCAGCGCCCCGAACCGGTTCTCGAGCTCGCGCTCGGTCAGGATCTCCATGTTGGTGGCTGGTCTCCGCCGGACGTCAGGTACCGATATCCCTGGTGGGATCTCCTTCGAGGCTAGCGCCGCCCGCAGCGGGCGCGGCGTCGACATCGGGGACGAGGGTGGGCGTGGACCGGTTGAGCGTCCGCCCCGCGAAGAAGTCACGGCCGAACAACCGCCAGACGAGCATGAGGATCACGCCCAGGACGGTCGAGACGAAGAACACGAGGAACACGCCACCGATGATCCAGTGGGGTGCGAAGGGGAGCTTCCAGGACGTGTAGCTGGCATTGCTCGAGAAGTTCCAGTCGGCCTGGAGGCTGTACCCCATGGCCGCGTAGAGCATGACCCCACCGAGCAGGGGGAAGATCCCCTTCATCCACAGGTCACGGCGGCTGCGTGTCAGCACCTTGCGGTAGTACCAGACACAGGTGAACCCGGTGAGCCCGTAATAGAAGGCGATGAAGATGCCGATGGCGGTGACCGAGTCGGGAATGATGTACCCGCCGGCAAAGTGGTTCATGGCTGCGTACATCACCGCCGAGATCGCTCCCATCACGACGGTGGCCACGGTGGGGATCATGTTCTTGGTGTGGATCCGGGCGAAGGCGCTCGGGATCGACTTGTACACCGCCATCGAAAGGGCCGTGCGGGCGGTAGGGAGGATCGTCGTCTGTGTCGAGGCCGCCGCCGACGTCAGGACCATCAAGATGAGCAGGTGGAAGAAGAACGGCCCCACACCCGTGGAGCCGAACACGGCGTGGCCCAGGCCAGCGAAGACGTCGGTGACGTTGTTCGGGTTGGCCAGGCCGATGCCTTTCGTCCCGACACCGGCAAAGGACTGGGAGGACAGGGTGACCACGAGGTAGACGGCGAGCAGGATGACCGTGGCCATGATGCCGGCCAGTCCCGGCAGCCGCTTCTTGTCGGCGGTCTCCTCGTTGATCGACAGCGACGTGTCCCATCCCCAGTAGATGAAGAGCATGAGCACCAGACCGCTCACGAGCGCCGAGAACTTGATGTCGGCGGGGTTGAACCACGACCAGCGGGGATCGATGTGAGAGGGGGGGGCGTGGCCGGTGAGGACCCGCACCAGGGCCACGGCGGCGAACACGACCAGGATCAGGATCTCGGTCGAGAGCAAGAGGCGCTGGATCCTCGCCGACAGCTCGATGCCCTGATAGCAGACCCAGGTCATGGCGACGATGAAGAGGATCCCCACCAGGAGCACCCATCCGCTCGTGGCGTTCTCACCGATGCGATTGGCGTTGAAGAGCAGGAACACGTACTGGCCCGTCACCTGGGCCAGGCTGGCCATGACGAGCACGTCGGAGGCGATGATCCCCCAGCCGCCGAGCCACCCGGTGGTGGGGCCAAAGGTCCGGGTCCCCCACGTGAAGGTGGTCCCACAGTCGGGGTCCGCCTTGTTGAGTTCGCTGTAGCCGATGGACACCAACAGCATGGGCACGAAGGCGATCAAGACGACCAGGGGAGAGACCAGGCCGACGGTGGCCACGATGAGCCCGAGGGTGGCGGCCAGCGAATAGGCGGGCGCCGTGGAGGCGACGCCGATGACGATGCTCGAGACCAGGCTGATGGCGCCGGGCTTGAGCCCCTTCTCGGCCGGCGCCTGCTCGGGCGACAGGGAGGTGTCGGGGGCGGTCACGGGTGGGCCCTCCACGATCCGGGCCGGGTCCTTCGCTCTAAGGTCCATGGGTTGGACGCTAAAGATGGGCGACGTCCGGCCATAGGGTCCAACGGCCCGATTTCCCCGGGGACGACGGGGCGGGTACGCCCGGAGGAGCCCAGGCCCACCCGGACCGGTCACGGGCTCCAGGTGCCGTCCCGGCGGGGTTGCCGGGGCCCGGATCAGGAGTCGATCGCGCTCATCACGTGCTTGATGCGCGTGTAGTCCTCGAACCCGTAGACCGAGAGGTCCTTGCCGTATCCCGAGTGCTTGAAGCCCCCGTGGGGCATCTCCGCCACCAGCGGGATGTGCGTGTTGATCCACACGCAGCCGAAGTCGAGTCTCTTGGCCATGCGCATGGCCCGACCGTGGTCGCGCGTCCACACCGATGAGGCCAGGGCGTACTCCACCCCGTTGGCCCACCTCACGGCCTCGTCCTCGCTCTGGAAGCGCTGCACCGTGATGACCGGCCCGAAGACCTCCTCCTGGACGATCCGGTCGTCCTGATGCACGTCGGCCACCACCGTGGGCTCGTAGAAGAAGCCGCGCTCGCCGATGCGATGACCCCCGGTGAGCACCGTGGCGTGCGCCGGGAGTGACTCGACGTACCCGCTCACCCGGCTGAGCTGGACGTCGCTGTTGAGTGGGCCGAAATCGGCCTCGGCGTCGTCGGGTCCGGCCACGGTCTGGCCACGGGCCTGTTCCACCAGAGCAGCGACGAAGTCGTCGTGGACCCCCGGTCCGGCCAGCACCCGGGTGGCGGCCGTGCAGTCCTGACCGGCGTTGAAGTAGCCGGCCACGGCGATCCCCTCGGCCGCCCTGGCCAGGTCGGCGTCGTCGAACACGATGACCGGCGCTTTGCCCCCGAGCTCGAGATGGACCCGCTTGATGTCCTGGGCGGCCGCGATCGCGACCTCGCGGCCGGCCCGGACGCTCCCGGTGATCGACACCATCTGCGGGGTGGGGTGGGCGACCAGGGCGCGCCCGGTGTCCTGATTGCCGCACACGACGTTGAACACGCCCGGTGGAAGGAACTCGGCCGCCACCTCGGCGAGCAGCAGCGTGCTCACCGGAGTGGTGTGGGCGGGCTTCAAGACGACACTGTTGCCGGCGGCGACCGCGGGGGCAAACTTCCAGACCGCCATCATCATCGGGTAGTTCCAGGGGGTCACCTGGGCGCACACGCCGACGGGCTCCCTCCGGACGAACGACGTGTGTCCTGCCATGTACTCACCGGCGGACCGCCCCTCGAGGAGCCGGCAGGCACTGGCGAAGAACCGGATCTGGTCGATCATGGGGGGGATCTCCTCGGACCTGGTGAGCCCGCGGGGCTTACCGGTGTCCTGGCACTCGAGGTCCACCAAATCGTCGGCACGAGCCTCGAGGGCATCGGCGATCCTGAACATGGCGAGGCTCCGCTCCGACGGAGTCGTCTCGCGCCATGCTTCGAATGCCTCTCGTGCGACTCTCATGGCGTGGTCGACGTCGGCAGGGCCCGAAACCGGCATCGTGGCGAACACCTCCCCCGTCGAGGGGTCGACGACGTCCTCGGTGATGCCGTCGGCGGTGTCGACATGGGCCCCTCCGACAAAGTTCCGCAGCACGCGCCGTTGAGCTGTCACGTTGATGCCTCCTGCGATGGCCGGTAGGGGCACAGACTCGCATTCACCGACCCCCCGGGCAAGTGACCTTGGACCCTACCGCCCGACCGGCGGAGGGCAGGATCATGGGTCACACGGGCGCGCCGTTCAGTCGAACACGACGCCCGGTACGGTGAGGGACACGAGCGCGGANACAGGAGGGCCCCATGCGTGTGCTGCTGGTTGGAGCCGGAGGAGTGGGAACGGCATTTGCCCGCACCGCAGCCAGGCGCAATGCCTTCGAGCACATCGTGATCGCCGATCACACCAAGGCCCGGGCCGAGCGGGCGGCGCAGTCCGCCAGTGACCGATTCACCGCCGTCGCGCTCGACGCCTCCGACGAGAAGGCGGTCGCCGAGCTGCTGCGCGCCGAGCGTTGCGACGTGCTCATGAACGCCGTCGACCCGAGATTCGTCATGCCGCTGTTCCGAGGGGCCCTGGCTGCCGGTGCCAATTATCTGGACATGGCCATGTCGCTGTCGCACCCCCACCCGACCGAGCCATACGCCAAGCCCGGCGTGAAGCTCGGAGACGAGCAATTCGCCATGGCCGAGGAGTGGGAGAACCAGGGGCTCCTCGCCCTCGTGGGCATGGGCGTCGAGCCCGGCCTGGCCGATGTCTTCGCACGCCACGCGTCGGACAGTCTCTTCTCGTCGATCGACGAGATCGGCGTCCGGGACGGGGCCAACCTCGTCGTGGACGGCTACGACTTCGCGCCCACCTTCTCCATCTGGACGACACTCGAAGAGTGCCTCAATCCCCCCATCATCTGGGAGAAGGACCGGGGGTGGTACACCACCGAGCCGTTCAGCGAGCTCGAGGTCTTCGACTTTCCCGCCGGGATCGGCCCCGTGGAGTGCGTGAACGTGGAGCACGAGGAGGTGCTTCTCGTCCCCAGGTGGCTCCAGCCCAAGCGGGTCACGTTCAAGTACGGCCTGGGCGACGAATTCATCGGGGTGCTGAAGACCCTGCACAAGCTCGGGCTCGACTCGACGGCGCCTGTCGACGTCGAGGGAGTGAAGGTGTCGCCCCGTGACGTCGTGGCCGCCTGCCTGCCTGACCCGGCGGAGCTCGGCGACAACATGCACGGCGTCACGTGCGCGGGGACGTGGGTGACGGGCACAGGCAAGGACGGGGCCCGGCGCGAGGTCTATCTGCACCACGCCGTGGACAACGCGTGGTCCATGCAGGAGTACGGGTCCCAGAGCGTCGTGTGGCAGACCGCCATCAACCCCATCGTGGCGCTCGAGCTCCTCGCCTCCGACGCCTGGTCGGGTGCCGGGGTGCTCGGCCCCGAGGCGTTCCCGGCGGATCCGTTCCTCGACTTGCTCAACGACAGCGGGGCGCCGTGGGCCATGGAGGAGCGGACCCCGCGCTGACCTGGGGCCCACCCGCCCGCGGGTCGACCGATCAAAGCCCCGACCTTCTCCCGGCTCGGGAGGCGCCGCCCCGCTGATCAGGACCTTCGGCTCTGTCGTGCCCGGCCCCCGGATCGAAAAATGGGTCCATGGCATCGAGAACGCCGAGGCACGCCACGGCGCGGGTAGAGGAGCACCTCAGCGCCCTGCTGGCCAAGGTCGAGATGAAGAATCCCGGTGAGCCGGAATTCCACCAGGCGGTCCGGGAGGTGGCCACAACGCTGCGACCGGCGCTCCTGCGGTACCCGAGGTACGTCGACGAGAAGATCCTCGAGCGACTGGTCGAACCCGACCGGGTCATCAGCTTCGGGGTCAACTGGGTGGACGACAGCGGGACGGTTCAGGTGAACCGGGGTTTCCGCGTCCAGATGAGCAGCTCCATCGGTCCCTACAAAGGCGGTCTGCGCTTCCACCCTTCGGTGTACGCAGGGGTGCTCAAGTTCCTCGGATTCGAGCAGACGCTCAAGAACTCGCTCACGACCCTGCCCATGGGCGGGGCCAAGGGGGGATCGGACTTCGACCCGAAAGGGCGCAGCGAGTCGGAGATCCGTCGCTTCTGCCAGTCCTTCATGACCGAGTTGTACCCCTACATCGGAGAGTTCACCGACATCCCCGCCGGTGACATCGGCGTGGGCGCCCGGGAGATCGGCTACCTGTTCGGCCAGTACAAGCGCATCGCCAAACGATTCGTCGGCGCCATCACGGGCAAGGGCATCAAATGGGGCGGCTCCGAGATCCGTCAGGAGGCCACGGGGTACGGGGCGGTGTACTTCGCCCAGGAAATGCTCAGGACGCGGGACGAGGACCTCGAAGGCAGGACCTGCCTGGTCTCGGGGAGCGGAAACGTCGCCCAGTTCACGGTGGAGAAGCTCGTCCAGCTCGGCGGGCGCGTCGTCACCTTGTCGGACTCCGACGGATTCATCCACGATCCTGCCGGCGTCGACCTCGACAAGCTCGAGTGGGTCAAGCAGCTCAAGAACGAGCGCCGTGGTCGGATCAGTGAGTATGCCGCCGAGTTCCCCCACGCGACGTACAAGGCGGCCCGAGGCGGTGACCAGAACCCGATGTGGAGCGTGCCCGCCCAATGTGCATTCCCCTGCGCCACTCAGAACGAGATCAGCGCCAAGGATGCCGACACCCTTGTCAAGAACGGGGTGACACTCGTGGTGGAGGGAGCGAACATGCCGACGGTGCCCGAGGGCATCGATCGTTTCATCGCGTCCGGGGTCCTCTACGCGCCGGGTAAGGCGGCGAACGCCGGCGGGGTGGCGGTGTCGGGGTTGGAGATGGCCCAGGACATGCAGCTCTCGCAGTGGACGAGAGAAGAAGTCGACGCACGGCTCCAGACGATCATGAGACGAATCCACGACTCGGTCCGGAAGACCGCCGAGGACTACGGGCACGGGGGGAACTACTCGGTGGGCGCCAACATCGCCGGCTTCGTCAAGGTTGCCGACGCCATGCTCGACGAGAGCCCCATCTGACCCTGTGGGGCGTGGCGACCTGCCGGCCCTATCCCAGGTGGCCGGGGCCGAGACGTCACACCCTGTCGTCACGACCCCGGACGCCTTACCATTCCGGACGTGAACGTCGGAGACGCGGCCCAGATCGATTCCCGCGGCCTCGACGCGCTCATCGGGGTGCTCGCCGGCCTCGGCTACGACACCTTGGGCCCCGTGGTCCGTGACGGGGCGGTCATGCCCGGGCCCGTGACCGGCGTCGCCGACCTGCCCGCCGGCTACCACGATCGCCAAGCCCCGGGCCATTACCGTCTCGAGCGGGGCGACGACAGCACGCTCTTCGGGTGGGCCGTCGGGCCCGGCTCCTGGAAGGCCGAGTTCTTCCCGCCCACCCAGGAGCTCTGGCGGGCCACCCTCGACGGCGAGGTGACCATCACGGAGCCCGAACTTCCTTCCGGGCCGGTGGCCATCGTCGGCGCCCGACCTTGTGAGGTGGCCGCCTTGGAAGTCCTGGACCGGGTACTGGGCGCCGGCGCCGTTCCCGACCCCCACTACGGGGCGCGGCGGGAGGGGGCCTTCGTCGTGACAGCCGAGTGCGGTACGCCCGCCTCCACCTGCTTCTGCACCTCCATGGGGACCGGACCCCACGCCGTGGGCGGGTTCGACCTGGCGCTCAGCGAGCTCGACGACGGCGACGGGCACCGCTTCGTCGTCAGGGTCGGCACCGAGCTCGGCGCCGAGGTCCTGTCACGGGTCCCCACCGGCGAGGCCTCGGACTCGGATCTCGAGGCGCGGCGCCACATGCTCGACGCGGCCGAGGGCGCCATGACCCGGGTGCTTCCCACCGACGGGCTGGCCGCCCTGCTGGCCCGGAACCTCGAGCACCCCCAATGGGACGACGTGGCCGACCGGTGCCTGGCCTGTGGAAATTGCACCCTGGTCTGTCCCACCTGCTTCTGCAGCGACGTCCGCGACACGTCGTCGCTGACCGGCGAGGTCCGCCGCCAGCGGTCCTGGTCGTCGTGCTTCGACCTCGACCACTCCTACCTCCACGGGGGCCCGGTGCGGCCCTCCACGTCCTCGCGCTACCGGCAGTGGCTCACCCACAAGCTCTCGACCTGGTGGGACCAGTTCGGCACCTCGGGCTGCATCGGGTGCGGTCGCTGTATCGCCTGGTGCCCCGTGGGCATCGACCTCACCGCGGAGGTGGCGGACATCGCGCGCAGCGACGGAGCCGTGCGCGCCGGTGCAGCCCCGCCGGGACCCTCCTCATGACGACGTCGCTGCCCGAGCTGGTGTCGGCCCATCCCCTCCTGGCGGGCCTACCCGGAGACGCCGTCGCCAGCGTGGCCGGATGCGCCCAGAACGTGGCGTTCGATCCCGGTGACCTGCTCCTGGCGGAGAGCGAACCCGCCAACACGCTCTACCTGTTGCGACGGGGCCGGGTCGCCATCGAAGTGCACTCGCCGGGCACCGGACCCATCGTCATCGAGACGCTGGGCCCGGGGGCCGCGGTGGGGTGGAGCTGGCTCGTCCCCCCCTACCGTTGGCACTTCGACGCCCGTGCCCTGGACGCGGTGGGGGCTGTCGCCGTGGACGGGGCCTGTCTGAGGGACAAGGCGCAAGCCGACCCCGCGCTCGGATACGAGCTCATGAAACGGGTGGCCGGGGTGCTGCTCGAACGGCTGCAGATGACCCGCATACGGCTGCTCGACCTCTACGGGACCGGCAGTGCCCGCTGACCTGGCCCGGGCGGTACGGGCCGACACCGGGAGCGGGGGCGACGCCCGGCCCGGGGTGATGACACCTGCGCTCTACCGTGTCGTGGGCCGCCGTGCCGAGACCGATGACGTGACGACGCTGGCGCTCGCCCCCGTCGTCGGCGGCCCCATGGCGTTCCGCTCCGGGCAATTCAACATGCTCACGGCGTTCGGCATCGGAGAGGCCGCCATCTCCGTCAGCAGCACGCCCCACGAAGACGGCCCGCTGCGACACACCGTGCGCGCCGTGGGGTCGGTGACACGCGCCTTGTGCAACACGCCGATCGGCGACGTGATCGGCGTGCGAGGACCGTTCGGCACGGACTGGGGGGTCGGCGACACCGACAGCCTGGCCCCGGTGGATGCCTCTCCCTCCGGGGACGCCCCGGTCACCGGCGGTGATTTCGTGGTGGTGGCGGGAGGGATCGGCCTGGCTCCCCTGCGGGGCGCCGTGGACGAACTGGTGGCGAGACGGGCGCGAGGCGGCGGGCGTGTCTTCGTGGTCGTGGGAGCCCGGGCACCTTCGCAGGTCATCTTCCACGACGACCTCGAGGCGTGGGCCAGAGCCGGTGCCCACGTGGCTGTCACCGTCGACATCTCCGAACCGGGATGGTCCGGCCGCGTGGGCCTGGTCACCTCCGTGCTGGGGGAGGCGGGCTTCGACCCCGGCGACGCCACCGTGTTGGTGTGCGGGCCCGAGATCATGATGCGCTTCACGGCCCGCACGTTGATCGACGACGGCGTCGATCCCAACCGGATCCGGGTGTCCCTGGAGCGCAACATGGAGTGCGGCGTGGCATGGTGCGGGCACTGCCAGCTGGGCCCGTTCCTGCTGTGCCGCGACGGTCCCATCGTGCCCTATGCCGGAATCGTGGCCCACCTGCTCACCCAGCGCGAACGATGAGCGGCGCGGGCGGGTCGGGGGCGCCAGGCGACCACGAGACGGATCGGGCCGCGGACCCCGACCCTCGTCCCTCTGTGGCGGTGTGGAAATTCGCCTCCTGCGACGGCTGTCAACTGAGCCTGCTGGACTGCGAGGACGAGCTCCTGACCTTGGCCGAGGCCGTCCGCATCGCCCACTTCACCGAGATGTCGCGAGCCACGGTCTCGGGACCCTACGACGTGTCGCTGGTGGAGGGATCGATCACGACACCGGCCGACGCCAGACGGATCCAGGAGGTCCGGGAGAATTCGCGTCTGCTGATCACGATCGGGGCGTGCGCCACGGCCGGGGGGATCCAGGGGCTCCGCAACTTCGCCGCCTCGGGTGCGTACGCGGGCACCGTCTACGCCCATCCCGAGTACATCACGTCGCTCGACACCTCGACCCCCATCGCCGATCACGTCAAGGTGGACTTCGAGCTCCATGGCTGCCCGATCGACCGCCACCAGCTCCTCGAGGTGATCACCGCCACCCTGGCGGGGCGCCGCCCGGTGATCCCCGGGCACTCGGTGTGCCAGGAATGCAAGGGGCGCGGCACCGTCTGCCTGCTCGTGAGCCAGGGGATCCCGTGTCTGGGCCCGGTCACCCGGACCGGATGCGGCGCCCTGTGCCCCAGCGTGGGTCGGGGATGTTTCGGATGCTTCGGCCCTGCCGCCACGGCCAACACGTCGTCGCTCGCCACCCAGCTCCGCCGCCAGGGCACGGCGCCGGTGGACGTGTCCCGCCTGTTCCGGACGTTCAACGCCGGGGCGCCCGCCTTCCTCGACGAGTCCGTGGCCCAGGGAGGCGCCCTCCCCGTGTCCCCGCGCGTCTCGGTCCGCCCGGGGGCACGGGAGGGGGGCTCATGACCCACGGTTCGAGCGCGCCACGGGTCATCGGCGTCGAGGGGCTCTCGCGGGTGGAGGGCGAGGGCTCGCTCAGGGTGGAGGTGCACGACGGCACGGTGACCGACGTCGCCCTGGAGATCTTCGAGCCCCCCCGGTACTTCGAGGCCCTCCTGGTCGGCCGCAACTTCACCGAAGCTCCCGACATCACGGCGCGCATCTGCGGGATCTGTCCGGTGGCCTACCAGATGAGCGCCTGTGCCGCCATGGAGGACGCCTGTGGCGTGACAGTCGACGAAGAAATCGGCCACCTACGCCGCCTCCTGTACTGCGGCGAATGGATCCAGAGCCACGCCTTGCACGTCTACCTGTTGCACGCGCCAGATTTCCTGGGCTGTGCCGACGCCGTCGAACTCGCCCAGGTCGACCGAGGTGCCGTCGAACGGGGTTTGCGGATCAAGAAGACGGGAAACCTCGTCATGGAGACTGTGGGTGGCCGGGCCGTGCACCCCGTCAACGTCCGCGTGGGCGGCTTCTACCGGGCACCCGATCCGGCGTCGGTGACCGCCCTGGTCGCGCCGCTGCGCCGGGCACGCGACGACGCGCTGGCCACGGTGGAATGGGTGGCGGGTTTCGACTTCCCCGACGTTTCGGGCGACTACCGCTTCGTGGCGC
>JGI12269J14319_10003520_pt1 | contig 14644 bp, 25 predicted proteins | sample PeaSoiSIISIP2007_FD_14319 | JGI IMG/M metagenome (IMG submission 14319) | reverse complement strand
CCGGCGCGGTGGCCGGAGCCGCCGCCGGGGCAGCCGTCTCAGCAGCAGGAGCAGGAGCCTCTTCCTTCTTGCCGCCGCAGGCGACGAGCGCGAGCGCCAGCGCAGCAGCGCCAAAGGCGATTTTCAGGTTCATCGGTCGATACCCCAAATTCCAGGTGTGGTAAGAAGTCGCGGCCGGGCCGGCCATTGAGTAGGGTCGGTCCCGATCCACGGCCCCGGATTGTACAGGCTTTCGGGCGAAATGCGCGCAAATGTTCTGGCCGTGGCGCACTGCGGGCGCCCACGTCTACACTTGCGCACGCGCCCTGGCGCGGGGAAGCCCGATGCACGAGCCCGACGATCTCGACCTGCTCTACCCGGCGCATCTGGCCGCGCTCCAGCAGCTCGCGGCCCGTGCGCTGGCCGCCGTCGACTGTGGCGCCCTGGTCGTCGCCGCGGGACAGGTCAGGTACCGCTTCCTCGACGACATGCCCTATCCCTTCACCGTGAACCCGCATTTCAAGGCGTGGGTACCGGTGCTGGACGCACCGGGCTCGTTTGTGGTCTACGCACCGGATCGGCGGCCGACGCTGCTGTTCCATCAGCCGGAGGACTACTGGCACAAGCCGCCGACCCTGCCGACCGCCGCCTGGCTCGGCCAGTTCGACGTCCACGTGATCCGAAGCCCCGCCGAGGCACGCGCGCATGTCCCGCCCGGCGCCGCCTACGTCGGCGAGCCATTCGCGGGTTGCGACGATTGGGGCTTTGCAGCGTCCAACCCGACCCTGTTGATCGACATGCTGCAATACGCCCGGGCCGTCAAGTCGCCCTACGAGCTTGGCTGCATGCGCCGCGCCTCGGCCGTCGGTGCCCGAGCCCACCGCGCGGCGGCGCGCGCCTTCGCGGCAGGGGCCTGCGAGTACGAGATCCATCTGGAGTACCTCGCAGCCTCCGGCCATCAGGAGGCGGAGCTGCCGTATTCGAACATCATCGCGCTCAACGAGGGTGCCGCGATTCTTCACTACACGGAATTGAAGCGCACCGCCCCGACTCACCGACGCTCGTTCCTGATCGACGCCGGCGGCCAGTATCGTGGTTACGCCTCGGACATCACCCGCACCTATGCGGCTGCGACCAGCCCGTTTGCTGACCTGATCGCGGGTGTCGATGCGCTGCAGCAGCGGCTGTGCGCGATGGTCGTACCCGGGGCCTCCTACCCCGACATACACCTCGCGGCCCACCAGCTCGTCGGCAGCTTACTCGCGGAGCACGGGATCGTGCTCTGCTCGGCCGAGGCGGCCGTTGAAACGGAACTCACGAGCGTTTTCTTTCCGCACGGCATCGGCCATCTGCTCGGACTGCAGGTCCACGATGTCGGCGGCTTCCAGGCGTCCGAGCGTGGCGGTCTGCTGCCATTGCCGGCCGGGCACCCCTATCTGCGACTGACGCGCCGGCTCGAGGCGGGCGCCGTCGTCACGATCGAGCCGGGTGTGTATTTCATCGACCTGCTGCTGCGTCGGGCACAGGCCGACGGGCGTGGCCGGCACATCGACTGGGACACCGTCGCCGATCTCGCACCGTACGGCGGCGTGCGGATCGAGGACGACGTCGTCGCAACCGCGGCCGGCCCAGAGAATCTGACCCGGGCCGCGTTCGCAGCGCTCGACGCCTGATCAAAATCCCGCCCGCGTGTTGGGCTGGCGGGCGCAGCGTCGCCTCAGCGGCGCATGCATCGCCTCCGGCAGCGCTCGCCTTGAAGTCAAAGCAATCGACTGGCCGAATCGAGGTGTCTGGAATCGAACGAGTGATCCCAGACGTGTCGCAGATGATCGAAGAAGTCGTGCACTTCGGGCACGTGGCCGTAGGCATACGAGAGCAGGGCAGCGAGAATTGCGAGCCCAACGACACTGTCCCAGGCCGCGACCCACGGCGCGTGGTAACCGCTGCGCGGATAATAGGCGGCGCGGCGCGCCGCCTTGATCGGCCAGGCGACGAGATTATAAAGAACGAGCAGCGCGACGATCGCGACCCAGACCGGCACGTCGTGCGGCAGCGGCCAGCCGAACACGGCGCCGGTCATGACGAGCGAGGCGAGTGCGAGCAGCCAGCCGATCGTGAACAGCGCGAGCACGAGCCCGAGTACCGCGAGCAGTGTGCCCGCGACGACGTGCGCGGCGTAGGGCACGGGGGCTGGTGCCGGACCGACCGGCGGCGGGGGAAATGGCGCAGAGCCACGATACGCGCGCCGGTGAGCGCGCCATTCGGCGCGCGCCCGGCGCCACTCGAGGCGCCACTCGGCGCGCGCACGCCGCCATTCCTGGCGCCACTCGGCGCGCGAGCGCCGCCAGTCAGGGCTGCTCCTGAACTCCGAATATTTCTGCTTGGCGCGCTCGACCAGTGCGCGCGCATTGAACGGCAGGCCGCGGGCCTCGGCGTGCTCCTCGGACGTGCTGGCGTAGGGAACGACGAACATCAGCACGAGGTAGCCGAGCAGCGCAGCACCGCCGGTCAGGAACAACAGAGCCACGAAGATCACGCGCACCAGCGTCACATCAACCTTGAAATACGCGGCGATGCCGTTGCACACGCCGCTCACGATCGCGCCTTCGCTGATCTGGTAGAGGCGCCGCGGCGCGGGCTCTGGCGTGGCGGCGCCAGCCCCCGTCGGTCCGCCTGCGGTCCGGCTCTCGCTGCTGCGCGCAGCGCGCGCGGCAAGGTCTGAGGCCTCGTCGGCGACCGGCCCCATTTCGGCGATCACCTGGGCGATCTCGGCGCGGGCGAGCACTGTCTTGTGCGGATTGAGGTAGCGGGCGCACTTGTCAGCGATGGCCTGCTCCAGATCGGCCATGATCTCGTCCTTGTCGGGATTTGCGGCGAGCGCACGCATTGACTCCTCGAGATATGCGGCGAGCGCCGGGTAGGCGTCGTCCTCGAGTTGATAGGCGTTGCCGTTCAGGCTGACCGTGATGACGCGTTGCATGATTCAGATCCCCAGCGCCACAATGGTTTTGTTGATCCTTGCCCAGTACTCGTCGAGCTCCGCGAGTTGCGACTGGCCGGCTGCCGTCAGCCGGTAGTACTTGCGCGGCGGGCCCGCTTCCGACTCCTGCCATTCGTAGTCCACGAGCCCTTCGCGGCGCAGCCTGCTGAGCAGCGGATAGAGCGTTCCTTCCTGCGTCGCGAACTCCGTGCCTGACAGCCGCTTCAGAATGTCTGCCACGTACACCGTGGTGCCGCTGATGATCTTGAGCACCAGGAATTCGAGCAGTCCTTTGCGGATCGGACTGAACTTCTGGTCAATATCCATGGGCTGTTATGCTACCTTTGTGCAACAAGGTACCATGTCAGACCGATGAACGCAAGCCGGGCAATCCGCGGTGAGAGCTGCAAAAAAAAAGGCCGGGGGGATACCCCGGCCTACCACTATGACGACCCGGTGTCCTGTCAGGGAACGCCGGAAATCGCCGGACTAATCGTTGCTCACGCCGCCGCCTTCTTGCGGCGCGGCTTCTTGTCGACCGGGGCCGCCTCCGCGGCGGGCGCCGCCTTCTTGCGGGCACGCTTCGCCGGCTTCTCCTCCGGCGGGGGCGCCGCGTCGGCCGCCATGGCGGCCTTCTTGACGAGCTGCATCATCGCCATCGGGGCCGAGTCACCGGGACGCTCCTCCATCTTGAGGATGCGGGTGTAGCCGCCGGCGCGCGCTTTGAAGCGCGGACCGAGGTCCATGAACAGCTTCTCGACAAGCGCCTCGTCCCGGAGCTTGGCGAAGGCGCGACGCCGCGCGGCGAGGCTGTCGGTCTTACCGAGCGTGATGATCGGCTCGACGACCCGGCGCAATTCCTTGGCCTTCGGCACGGTCGTGCGGATGGTCTCGTAGCGCAGCAGCGCCGCCGCCAGGTTTCGCATCAGCGCGTGCCGATGGGAACTGTTGCGGGACAGTTGCCGCCCTGAGTGATGGTGACGCATGAGTCTATGGATTCCGCTGTGGCCGCGACGTCGACGTCAGGCCGTCTTGTACTCGTCTTCCCGCCGCAGCGTCACCGGCGGCCAGCCCTCCAGACGCATGCCGAGCGACAGGCCGTGGCTCTCGAGCACTTCCTTGATCTCGGTCAGCGACTTCTTGCCGAGGTTCGGCGTGCGCAGCAGCTCGACCTCGGTGCGCTGCACCAGGTCGCCGATGTAGTGGATGTTCTCGGCCTTGAGGCAGTTCGCGCTGCGGACCGTGAGCTCGAGCTCGTCGACCGGCCGCAGCAGGATCGGGTCGAACTGCGTCTCGACGGCCTTCTGGGCGCCCTCCTCCTGACCCTGCAGGTCGACGAATACCGACAGCTGGTCCTTGAGGATGCCGCCGGCGCGGCGGATCGCCTCTTCCGGATCGATCGTGCCGTTGGTCTCGATGTCGATGATCAGCTTGTCGAGGTCGGTGCGCTGCTCGACGCGGGCCGACTCGACGTTGTAGGTGACGCGGCGCACGGGCGAGAACGAGGCATCGAGCTGCAGCCGGCCGATCGGGCGCGTCTGCTCCTCGAAGCCCCGCGCGACTGCCGGGCGGTAGCCGCGGCCACGCTCGATCTTGAGCGTCATGTTGAGTTCGCCGGCCTTGGTCAGGTTCGCGATGATGAGCTCCGGGTTCAGGATCTCGACGTCATGGTCGCCCTGGATGTCGCCGGCCCGCACCGGCCCCGGACCTTTCTTGACGAGCCGCAGCTCCGACTCGTCGCGCGCGTGCATCCGCACCGCGACCTGTTTGAGGTTCAGCAGCACGTCGACGACGTCCTCCTGGACGCCCTCGATGGAGGTGTACTCGTGCAGCACACCATCGATCTCGACCTCGGTGATGGCAGCACCAGGGAGCGAGGACAGCAGCACGCGGCGCAGTGCATTGCCGAGCGTGTGGCCGAAGCCCCGTTCGAACGGTTCGATGACGACGCGCGCGTGCTGCGGGCCCTGCGGGGTTACCTTGACGACGCGCGGCTTCAGAAATTCTGCGACTGATCCCTGCATGTGCGGCACCTGGAGTCTGGTCTGTGGCCTCTCCGGCGGAGAGGGCCTTGAATCCGTTTACTTCGAGTACAACTCGACGATGAGGTTCTCGTTGATGTCCGGCAGGATCTCATCCCGATCCGGGACCGACTTCAGCGTTCCGGACATCTTCTTGTCATCGACCAGCACCCAGTCGGGCAGGCCGGCCTGAGCTGCGATCGCAAGCGCACTCGCGATGCGCCCCTGTTTCTTGGCGTGCTCGCGCACCTCGATCGTGTCACCGGCACTGACCTGGTACGACGGCACATTCACGGGCTTGCCGTTGACGCTGATGCCCTTGTGCGACACGAGCTGGCGGGCTTCGGCGCGGGTCGACGCGAAGCCCATTCGGTACACCACGTTGTCGAGGCGCCGTTCCAGCGACTTCAACAGGGTCTCGCCCGTCGCACCGGGGCGACCGGCCGCCTTGGCGTAATAATTGCGAAACTGGCGTTCCAGCACGCCGTACATGCGCCGCAGCTTCTGCTTCTCGCGTAGCTGCACGCCATAGTCCGACAGGCGCTGCCTGCGCTCGCCCTTGACACCGCCCGGTGGCACCTCGAGCTTGCACTTGGACTCGAGGGACTTGACCCCGCTCTTCAGAAACAGGTCGGTGCCCTCGCGGCGCGAGAGCTTGCACTTCGGACCCAAATATCTTGCCATTGCGTTCCTTGAAACTGGTTGCGGCGCGGCGGGCGCGTCAGACGCGCCGCTTCTTCGGCGGACGGCAACCGTTGTGCGGGATCGGGGTCACGTCCGAAATGCTGGTGACCTTGAGGCCGCAGGCGTTGAGCGCGCGGACGGCAGACTCGCGACCCGGGCCGGGACCCTTGACCCGCACCTCGACGTTGCGCACCCCGTGCTCCTGCACTGCGACTCCGGCCTTCTCGGCCGCGACCTGCGCTGCAAACGGCGTGCTTTTCCTCGAGCCGCGAAAGCCGCAGCCGCCCGAAGTCGCCCAGCTGAGCACGTTGCCCTGCCGGTCGGTGATCGTGATGATCGTGTTGTTGAACGAGGCATGCACGTGGGCCACCGCGTCGCTGACCTGGCGGCGGGCCTTCTTGACGCGCGGCGCCTTCTTTGCGTCGGCCGCGGGTTGCTGCTGCTTCTGTTCAGACATTCGCGAGTGTTCCTACGAGTTTGATCAGATCTTGCCCGGCGGCGCGTTCAGCTTGACCGCCTGCTTGCGCGGACCCTTGCGGGTGCGGGCGTTGGTGCGGGTGCGCTGGCCGCGCATCGGCAGTCCCTTGCGGTGGCGGATGCCCCGATACGAACCCATGTCCATCAACCGCTTGATGTTCATTGCGGTCTCGCGCCGCAGGTCGCCCTCGACGGTGACGCGGGCGATGAACGATCTGAGCCCGGCAACCTCCGGTTCGGTCAGGTCCTTGGTGCGGGTCGTCGGTGCGACGCCCGCAACCTCACAGGCCTTCTCCGCCGTCGAGCGGCCGACACCGTAGATGTGCGTCAGCCCGATGACGATGTGCTTGTTCATCGGGATATTGATGCCGGCAATACGCGCCATGTGTTGCCCTAAGAAATGCCGCGAGAAAAGCGTAACAGTATAGCCAAAAAACCCTACTAATTCAATTCGCCGAGCCTCGATCGTCGGCCGCCCGGGCCGCCCACAGGCGCCTCCAGCCGGTCCCGTCTCAGCCCTGACGCTGCTTGTGGCGGGCGTCGGTGCAAATGATGTACACGACGCGCCGACGGCGGACGACCTTGCAGTTCTTGCAGATCTTCTTGACGGACGGACGGACTTTCATGACTCGCAATCCTCGGATGGGCGACGGCGCCGCGCTCAGCGCGGCGCACCCGCCCGGCTCACGCCGCGCAGGTTGGCTTTCTTGATCAAGCCTTCGTACTGGTGGGACATCATGTGGGCGCGCAGCTGCGCAATAAAGTCCATGACCACGACCACGATGATCAGGAGCGACGTGCCGCCGAAGTAGAACGGCACATTGCCCCAGGAGATCAGAATCTCGGGAAGCAGGCACACCGCCGTGACGTAGACCGCGCCCCACAGCGTCAGGCGCGTCAGCACGCGGTCGATGTACTCTCCGGTCTGCTGGCCCGGACGGATGCCCGGGATGAAGGCGCCCGCCTTCTTGAGGTTGTCGGCCGTCTCGCGCGAGTTGAATACGAGCCCGGTGTAAAAGAAGCAGAAGAACACGATCAGCGTGCCGTACAGCAGCATGTGCAGCGGCTGGCCGTAGCCGAGCGCCGCCGCCACGTTCTGCATGAAGATCTTGAGGCCACCGCCGAGGCCCGCCTCACCGGTACCGGTCCCGGCGAAATTCGCGAGCGTCGCCGGAAACAGCAGCAGCGAGGAGGCGAAGATCGGTGGAATCACGCCCGACATGTTGAGCTTGAACGGCAGGTGGCTCGACTGGCCGGCCAGCATGCGTCGCCCGACCATGCGCTTGGCGTAGTTGACGGCGATGCGGCGCTGACCGCTCTCGACGAACACCACGAACATGGTGACCGCCCCGATCACGAGCAGCAGCACGATCGCGAACGCCGGGTTCATCTCGCCGGTGCCGATCTGGGTCACGCTGTTGCCGAGTGCTGCCGGGAGCCCGGCGATGATGCCGGACAGGATGATCATCGAGATGCCGTTGCCGATGCCGCGCTCGGTAATCTGCTCGCCCAGCCACATCAGGAACAGCGTGCCCGTGGTCAGCGTCACGGTGGCGGTGAGCAGAAAGTACCAGCCCGGATTCAGCACCACGCCCTGGTTCTGGAACGCGTACGACGCGCCGAGACCCTGGAAGATCGACAGGAACACTGTCGTATAGCGCGTCAGCTGGGTGATGCGCCGCCGGCCGGCTTCGCCCTCCTTGCGCCATTCGGCCCAGGGCGGGTACACGACCGCGACCATCTGGATGATGATCGACGCCGAGATGTACGGCATCACGCCGAGCGCAAAGATCGACAGCCGCGACAGCGCGCCGCCCGAAAACATGTTGAACAGGCCGAGGATCGTCCCTTCCTGCTCCTGAAAGAACTTCGCCAGTGCGATCGGGTCGATGCCGGGCGTCGGAATGAACGTGCCGATCCGATAGACGATGAGTCCGCCCATCAGGAAGAAAAGGCGTTGACGGATCTCCGTCAGCCGCGCGGCTGCACCGAGACCGCTCATTGGATTGGCGCCGGCTGAGGACATACGCGCCTACTCGATCCGCCCGCCGGCCGCTTCGATCGCGGCCCGCGCACCCTTGGTGACCCCGAGACCCTTGACGATCACCGGCCCGGAGATCTTGCCGGACAGGATCACCTTGACCTTCTCGATGCCGGCCGGAACCGCGCTCGCGGCCTTGACCGCCTCGAGATCGACTGCGCCGCCGTGTTTCCCGGCGAGTCTCGCGAGCGTGTCGAGCGTGATCTCGGCGCGCGTCGGCTTGACCTTCGAGCGAAACCCCACCTTCGGCAGCCGGCGCTGCAACGGCATCTGGCCACCCTCGAAGCCGACCTTGTGGTAGCCGCCCTTGCGCGCGCGCTGCCCCTTGACGCCGCGGCCGCAGGTCTTGCCCTGGCCGGCCGAGCCGCCGCGGCCGACCCGCAGGCGCGGCCTCTTGCTGCCCGCGGCGGGCTGAATGTCGTTGAGTTTCATCGCCGTACCTTCGTTTATGCCTTCTCGACCGCGAGCAGATGCCCGGCGGCGCGGATCATGCCGCGGTTTGGCGCCGTATCGAGCACCTCGACCGCGTGGCCGATGCGCCGCAGACCGAGGCCGCGAACCGAGGCGCGGATGTTCTTGAGCTGCCCGGCGGTGCTCCGCTTCTGCGTGACTTTGATCTTGCCGCTCATGCTGGAGTTCCTCGCGGTGCGCCGGGCCGTCAGGCCAGGATCTCCTCGACCGTCTTGCCGCGTTTGGCGGCGATGTCCTCGGGCGAGGCGATGTGCGCCAGCGCGTTGAAGGTCGCGCGCACGACGTTGATCGGATTACGCGAGCCGTAGCTCTTCGCCAGCACGTTGCGCACGCCCGCACACTCGAACACCGCGCGCATGCCGCCGCCGGCGATCACGCCGGTTCCGCCCGAGGCCGGCTGCATGTAAACGCGCGTCGTGCCGTGGCGGCCCTTGATTGCGTAATGGATCGACTCCTCGCGCAATGGCACCGTCAGCATGTTCTTGCGCGCCTGCTGCATCGCCTTCGCGATCGCCGTGGGCACCTCGCGCGCCTTGCCGTAGCCGAAGCCGACGCGGCCGGCGCCATCGCCGACGACCGTGAGTGCGGTGAAGCCGAACTGCCGGCCACCCTTCACGACCTTCGCGGTGCGGTTGACCGCGACCAGCTTCTCGATCAGGTCGTCGCCGCTGGACGTCTTATCGGGTCTCGCCATGGTGAAATCCCTGCCTGGAAACCTGTTAGAAAGCCAACCCGCCCTCGCGGGCGGCATCGGCGAGCGCTTTGACCCGCCCGTGATAGCGATAGCCCGCCCGGTCGAAAGCGACTGTCGTGATCCCGGCGGCCTTGGCGCGCGCGGCGATCGCCTTGCCCACGGCAGCGGCCGCCGCCGCGTTGCCGGTGCCCTTGAGCCCGTCCTTGACGTCCGCCTGCAGCGTCGAGGCACTGACGAGCACCTTGCTGCCGTCGCCGTCGATGATCTGCGCGTACATGTGCTGCGGCGTGCGGTGTACCGTCAGGCGCGCAACGCGCAGCTCGCGGATCTTGGCGCGCGATTTCGTGGCGCGCCGCAGGCGCGTTCCCTTCTTGTCGATGATCTTCTTCATGGCGGCCTACTTCTTCTTCGCTTCCTTGAGCTCGATCTTCTCGCCGAAGTAGCGCACGCCCTTGCCCTTGTAGGGCTCGGGTGGGCGGTAGCCGCGGATCTCGGCGGCCACCTGGCCTACCTTCTGGCGGTCGGTCCCCTTGACGATGATCTCCGTCTGGGTCGGCGTCTCGATCGTGATTCCCTCGGGCACGGGGTACACGACCGGGTGAGAGAATCCGAGCGTCAGGTTGAGCGACTTACCCTGCAACGCCGCGCGATAGCCGACGCCGACGAGCTCGAGCTTGCGTTCGAAGCCCCGGGTGACGCCGAGCACCATGTTGGCCAGGTGCGCGCGGGCCGCCCCAGCGGCTGGCCGCAGCGCGTCAGACTCGACCTGCACGGTCAGCGTCTGCTTGTCCTGCGCAACCGACACGCCCGCGGCGAGCGCGAGCGTCAGGGATCCCTTCGTGCCCTTCAGCGTGACGTTTCCGGAAGCGACAGTGGCGGTCACGCCCTGCGGCAGTGCTACCGGCTTTTTTGCGACTCTGGACATGTCGGGTTCCTCAGGACACCACACACAGGACTTCGCCGCCCTGACCGACCGCGCGCGCCTGACGGTCCGTCATGACACCCTGCGAGGTCGAGACGATCGCGATGCCGAGTCCGCCGAGGATCTTCGGCAATGCCGTCTTGCCGCGGTAGGCACGAAGACCCGGGCGGCTGATCCGCTCGATGCGGTCGATGACCGGGCGGCCGTCGTGATACTTGAGTTGCACCGTGAGCGTCGTCTTGCCGCCGTCGGCGGTCGTCGTGAAGCCGGCGATGTAGCCCTCGTCGCGCAGCACCTGCGCGATCGCAATCTTCGCCTTGGAGCTCGAACAGCTCACCTCGGTCTTGCGCGAGGCCTGGCCGTTGCGGATGCGCGTGATGAAGTCGGCAATCGGATCGGTCATGCTCATGAACGCGCCCTCACCAGCTCGCCTTGGTCAAACCCGGGATTTCGCCGCGCATGGTTGCCTCGCGGAGCTTCGACCGCGCGAGTCCGAACTTGCGGTACACGCCGCGCGACCGGCCCGTGATCCCGCAGCGGTTGCGCTGGCGGTTCGGATTCGAGTCCCGCGGCAACTTCTGCAGGGTCTCCTGCGCGGCGACCCGCTGCTCCGGAGAGCTGCGCGGATCGCGAATGAGCTCCTTGAGCTTCGCGCGCTGCTGCGCGTGCTTCTTGGCGAGAGCCTTGCGGCGCTTCTCGCGCTCCAGCATGTTCGTCTTGGCCATTACCGTTACCTTTGCGAACTACGTGCGGGCGTTCATTGAATGACTACTTGCGGAACGGGAAGCTGAATGCACTCAGCAGCGCCCGCCCCGACTTGTCGTCCGTGGCCGTGGTCGTGATCGTGATGTCCATGCCCCGGACCTTGTCGACCTGGTCGTACTGAATCTCCGGGAAAATGATCTGTTCCTTGACACCAAAGTTGTAATTGCCGCGGCCATCGAAGGCGCGCGCCGACACGCCGCGAAAGTCGCGGATGCGGGGCATCGCGATGCTGATCAGGCGGTCCAGGAACTCGTACATCCGCGCGCCGCGCAGCGTGACCTTCGCGCCGATCGCGAGGCCTTCGCGCAGCTTGAACGAGGCGATCGACTTCTTCGACTTGCATAGCAACGGCTTCTGGCCGGTCAGCTTGGTCAGGTCGGCGACCGCATTCTCGATTAGCTTCTTGTCTGACACCGCCTCGCCGACCCCCATGTTGACCGTGATCTTCTCGATGCGGGGCACAGCCATGGGATTGGTGACGCCGAGCTCCTTCATGAGCTGCGGCACGACGACTTCGCGGTAGTGCTGTTGGAGCCTGACCATGATCGTTGGGTCCTGTGTCCAGTGGCGAGGGCGACGACGCTCAGGCGTCGACGACCTCCCTGTTCGACTTGAAGACGCGCACCTTGCGGCCGTCGTCCATCTTCCTGAAGGCGACGCGATCGGCCTTTTTCGTCACCGGGTTGAACAGCGCCACGTTGGAGATGTGGATCGCCGCTTCCTTCTGCACGATTCCGCCCGGCACACCCGCCTGCGGATTCGGCTTCTGGTGCTTTTTCACCATGTTGACGTTCTCGACCACCACGTGGTCGTTCTCGATCACGCGGATCACGGTGCCTTGCCTGCCCTTGTCGCGGCCGGTCGTCACGATGACCCGGTCGCCTTTGCGAATTCGCTGCATGTCCTGTCCTCGTCCCTGTGGCGCCGGTCCCTTACAGGACCTCGGGCGCGAGCGAGATGATCTTCATGAACTGCGCCGTCCTGAGCTCGCGCGTCACCGGCCCGAAGATGCGGGTGCCGATCGGCTCGAGCTTGTTGGTCAGAAGCACCGCGGCGTTGCCGTCGAAGCGGATCAATGAGCCGTCCGAGCGACGTACGCCGTGACGGGTGCGCACGACTACCGCGTCATAGACCTCGCCCTTCTTCACCTTGCCGCGCGGAATGGCATCCTTGACGCTCACCTTGATGACGTCGCCCACGCCGGCGTAGCGGCGCTTGGAACCGCCAAGCACCTTGATGCACATCAGGCTGCGCGCGCCGCTGTTGTCGGCTGCCGCGAGCAGGGTCCGCATCTGAATCATGTCGATGATCCCTTGAGTGTCAGCGCGCGCCGCGCTCGAGGACGCGCACGAGCTTCCAGCTCTTGCGGCGCGACAGCGGGCGGCAGGGGGCGATCGCGACCGTATCGCCCTCCTGGCACTCGTTCTGCTCGTCGTGGGCAAGGAGCTTGGTGGTGCGCCGCACGTACTTGCCGTAGGTCGAGTGCTTGATCAGGCGCTCGACGGCGACCGCGATGGTCTTGTCCATCTTGCTGCTGACGACGCGACCGGTCAGTGTACGCTCGCCGGCCGGGGACGCGGTTGCAGTGGAAATCTCGGCGGACATCAGGCCTTACCTCCGACGCGCTGCTGGCTGAGCACGGTCTTCACGCGCGCAATGTTCTTGCGCACCTTGCCGAACTGGTCGGGCTTGGCAGGCTGCCCCGCCGCCGCGGCCATCCGCAAATTGAACTGTTCGCGGCGCAGCTTCAGGAGTTCCTCCTTGAGCTCGGCCGGAGTCTTCTTGGCAATTTCCTTGATATCCATGGGCGTTCCTCGTGACCTGCGCTCAGCGCACGTGCCGCCTGACGAACATGGTCGGCAGCGACAGTTTGGCGGCGGCCAGCCGGAAAGCCTCGCGTGCTTCCGCCTCGCTGATGCCTTCCATCTCGAACAGCACCTTGCCGGGCAGGACGCGCGCCACCCAGAACTCGACGTTGCCCTTGCCGCTGCCCATCCGGACTTCGAGCGGCTTCGCGGTCACCGGGATGTCCGGAAACACGCGGATCCAGATCTGCCCGCCGCGCTTGACGTAGCGGGTCATCGCCCGCCGCGCCGCCTCGATCTCGCGCGAGGTCATCCGCCCGCGGTCGGTGGCCTTGAGCGCGTACTCGCCGAACTCGACGCTGCTGCCGCGGTGCGCGGAGCCCGAGTTCGTGCCCTTGAACTGCTTGCGGTACTTGGTTCGCTTCGGCGCCATCATGGTCGTGTTCTCCTCGCTTGGGCGGCTCAGACCGCCGAAGCAGGCTCCGGCGCGGTCACGGCCGGCACGGCCTCAGCGGCCTCGGCCTCGAGCGTCGCCTTGTCGAATACCTCGCCCTTGAAGATCCAGACCTTGACGCCGATGACGCCATAGGTGGTCTGCGCCTCGGCCAGGCCGTAGTCGATGTCGGCGCGAAACGTGTGCAGCGGAATGCGCCCCTCGCGGCTCCATTCGGTGCGCGCGATCTCGGCTCCGTTGAGGCGTCCCGAGGCGCGTACCTTGATGCCGAGCGCCCCGCTGCGCATGGTGTTCGTGACCGCGCGCTTCATCGCGCGGCGGAACATCACGCGCTTCTCGATCTGCTGCGCGATGCCTTCGGCGACCAGCTGCGCGTCGAGCTCGGGCTTCCTGATTTCGGCGATGTTCAGGCGCACGTCCTGCACCGGCAGCTGCATGCGGCGCGCGACTTCGGTGCGCACCTTCTCGATGTCCTCGCCCTTCTTGCCGATCACGATGCCCGGCCGCGCGGTATGGATCGTGATGTTGACCCGGCGCGCCGCGCGCTCGATCACGATCCGGCTGACCGATGCGTCGGCCAGGCGTTTCTTCAGGAACTCCCGGACGATCCAATCGGTGTGCACGTACGCCGCGAAGTTCTTCGAGTGTGCATACCACTTCGACGTCCAGTCGCGCGTGATGCCAAGGCGGATGCCGATCGGATTGACTTTCTGGCCCATGGTTGACTCGTCCCCGGCCTACTTGGCCGCATCCGCTACGAAGACCGTGATATGGCTGTTGCGCTTGATGATCCGGTTGCCACGGCCCTTGGCGCGGGCGTGGAAACGCTTCAGCATCGGCGCCGCATCGACCTCGATGCGCGACACTTTGAGTTCGTCGATGTCCGCGTTGTGATTGTGCTCGGCGTTCGCGATCGCGGATTCGAGCACCTTGCGGACGTGATCGGCGCCCTTCTTCGGCATGAAACGCAGGATCGCGAGCGCCTGCCCGACGCTCTTGCCGCGAACGACGTCGGCCACCAGCCGGCACTTCTGCGGGGAAATCCGCGCGTGGCGGAGCTTGGCGTAGGTCTGCATGACTTACTCCACCACCGTGGCCTTGCGATCGCCGCCGTGCGCCTTGAACGTGCGCGTCGGGGCAAACTCGCCGAGCTTGTGGCCAACCATGTTCTCGGTCATCAGCACCGGCACGTGATTGCGGCCGTTGTGCACGGCAATGGTCAGACCCACCATTTCCGGGATCACGACCGATCGGCGCGACCAGGTCTTGATCGGACGACGGTCATTCTTGGCGGCCGCGACCTGCACCTTCTTGGCGAGGGGCAGATCGATGAACGGACCTTTCTTCAGCG
>JGI12269J14319_10003515_pt1 | contig 14658 bp, 11 predicted proteins | sample PeaSoiSIISIP2007_FD_14319 | JGI IMG/M metagenome (IMG submission 14319) | reverse complement strand
CGTACAGAGGCGGGCAAAGACAGGAGCGCTGCGATGGCCGGCCCGGGTAGAGCACGGCGTTGGCTGCGGGGTTTCGCCGCAACCCAATCCTTGGCACAAGCTGGGAATTCGTTCTCACTTATCGCATGGTGACGCGCCGGGTTTGTGACCGCTCTCTTAAGTCGTCGGCTTGACGATCTTTGGGGGGCCGTTACCCGCCCGGCAACGTCTTAGCTTCAATCCTGCCCGGCCTCTGACTGCCTGGGACCGGTGAGTTGCCCTCTTCACGCGAGGGCGATCGTAATCTTGATCTTGTTCTTCCGCCGCGCATGGCAGGCGCGGCAACACCCTTTGCCATCTTCTGTCTGCTCAGTTCACGAAGCGGCGCATCCGGACGTTCATCACGATGCCCAGCGCCAGGAACATGAATAAGACCGAAGACCCGCCATAACTCATTAAAGGCAAAGGTATTCCGGTGACCGGCATAAAACCGACCACCATTCCTACGTTGACCAGGATATGAAAGCTGAGCACAGCCACCACACCCATCACCACGAATGTGCCGGCACGGTCGGGCGCCGTCTGCGCATTCTGGGTCAAACGCATTACTACCATAAAGTATAACAGCAATACGCTCAAGGCACCTACAAATCCATGTTCCTCGGCAAAAGCGGCAAAGATGAAATCGGTTTGCGGTACCGGAAGAAACGAAAGGTGAGTCTGGGAGCCGGCCGAACTGCCCCAGATTCCACCCGAACCTACGGCGATAAGTGATTGAATTACCTGGTATCCCGAGCCCTGACGGTCGGCCTCAGGCTCGAGAAAGCTGGTCAGCCGCTCGCGCTGGTAGGGCTTCAGTCCATGCCAGGCCAACGGCATCATCAGTCCAGCCAGAAGGACAACTGCCAGAGTGTGTTTCAACCGCAGCCCTCCCAGGAACAAACCCATAACGGCGATTGGGATGTAGGTAAGCGCGGTGCCCAGGTCGGGCTGGGCGAGGACCATCAGCATGGGCACGCCGACCATGGCGCCGGCTTTCAGGAAATCCGACCAGGAGAGCTCGCGCTGGTGAAGGTCGGCGAAGTACTTGGCCACGGCAAGAATCAGAATCAGCTTCACCCACTCCGAGGGTTGGAAGTGGCCTCCGCCGGGCATCTTGACCCAGCGCCGCGCGCCCAGATATTTCTGGCCGAAGATCAAAACGGACATCAGCGAAGCCAGCGCCGCAATGTACATCCAGTGCACGCGCTCCAGCAGCGCGTTGTAGTTGACCATGCTCATCAGAAACATGCCGCCGACGCCGCCTGCGATCCAGGCGATCTGCCGGAGGTGGGCGCCGGCAAACTTGGTGTGCTCGGTGGCGCTGCGAATCTCCAGTACGCCCAGCGCGCACAAAAGCATGACGAACAGAAACAGCACCCAATCAAAATCGCGGAATGAAATGTAGCGTGACATTAGATCCTGGTACCCAGTACCGAGTAGCGAGTTTCTGTTGGCGCGTCTGTCATCTTGAGCGAAGCATATCGGTGGTCCATGGCTTCACTCGGTACCCGGTACCAGGTACTGGGTACCAGCAACTCCCGGCGCGGCAGTCGCTAATGGCAGGGGCGCCCTGGCCACCTCCATCACGAAGCGGCCGCCGTGCAAAGTGTCGTCGTCGGAGCCGTCGGGATCGACCGCGTTCCACACCGCTCCCACTTCTACCTTGCCATTCCCTTTCGCCATCTTGGTTGGCTGACGCCGCTGCTTCTCAACATAAGCTTTGATCACCTGGGCCACGGTGCGGGCTGCGAGGTATCCATGTTCGCCTTCTTCCAGCAAGCCGCACACCACGATCTCCGGATTGCGCCGCGGCTCAACTCCCACGAACCAGCCGTTGTCTTTGAACTTCGCCTTGCCCGCCGCGCCCAACCTGGCTTTTCCCGCGTTGCTGATGGTCTGCGCGCTGCCGGTTTTGCCGGCGAAATCAATCCCCTGCAAATGCGCGCTGGGCGCTGTGCCAATCGGGTTCACCACGTTGGCCAGCGCGTCAGTGATGGTTTCCCAATTCTGCGGATCCAGCGGAATTTTCACTTGATCGGGCACATCCGACGCCGGAACAACATTGGCCGGAAGGTCTTGCGGGTTGGCCACGTGCGGCCGCACCAGCAAACCGCCGCTGGCAATGGCGCCGAGGGCGCGCGCCAGTTGAATCGGTGTGACCGCGACCGCGCCCTGCCCGATGCCCACGGAAATGGTTTCGCCTGCGTACCACTTCTGCTTGAAGTTGCGGACCTTCCATTCTTCCGACGGCATCACGCCGGTGACTTCCTGGGGCAGGTCGATGCCGGTCTTCTGTCCCAGCCCGAACATGGTGGCGTATTTAGCGATGCGTTCGATGCCCAGCTTCTCCGCCAGAGTGTAGAAGAAGACGTCGCACGACTGGTAGATGGCTTTGCTGATCTCCACCTCTCCGTGCACGCGATGCTCGGCCGTGACCCAGCATTTGAAATAGCGACCGTAGAATACGGCGCCGCCATTGCAGATCACGTGCATGTCCTGCGCGATGCCCTCCTGCAACCCCGCAGTCGCCATGATGACCTTGAAAGTAGAACCCGGGGCCAGTTGCGCCTGGATCGCTTTGTTGAGCAGCGGATGATCTTCATCGTTGACCAGCTTGGCCCATTCGTCGCGCGAGACCCGCACCGCAAAGTTGTTGGGATTGAACACGGGCCGGCTGACCATGGCGAGAATTTCGCCGTTGCGCGGGTTCATGGCGACGATCGCGCCGTTGCGGCCTTCGAGCGCCTGCTCGGCGGCGATTTGCAGGTCAAGATCGACGGTCAGCTTGAGCTGCCGGCCGGGCTGGGCAGGGGTCTCGTCGAGGCGCTGCATTTCTTTGCCATGGCTGTTGACCACGGCGCGCCGCGAGCCGTTCTTGCCCATCAGAATCTGGTTGTACTCCAACTCAACACCGGACTTGCCGACGATATCTCCGGGATTGTAGAGCTCAAACTGCGGCTGGTTCAGCATGTCTTCGCTGACCTCGCCGACGTAGCCGATCAAGTGGGCCATGAAGCCGTTGCGCGGATACAGGCGACGATGGGCCATGATGGTGTCGAGCTCAGGAAGTTCGTTGCGATGCGACTCGATGAAGGCGAGTTCGTCGGGAGTGATGTCATCCTTGAGATAAATCGGCTGGTACTGCGGCGATCCGGCGAAGTGCCGAATGCGGTCTTTTACCTCTTTCGGATCAAGATGCAGGCCCTGGGCGATCAGATCGGCGTCGCCCATGAGGTCGCGGGAGGAGTCGCGCAGCAGCAGCGCAGTGAACGAAGGATAATTGTCCACGATGGTGCGGCCTTCGCGATCGAGGATCCTGCCGCGCGGCGCGAGAATGGGCACATTGCGGATGCGGTTCTTTTCCGCTGCCATCGAATAGTAGTCGCTCTGCACCACCTGCAGCCGCCACAGTCCGTAGGCGAGCACGAAAAAAATGGCGAGAATGATGTATTGCACCGCGGTCAGGCGGATGGGCGATACTTTTTCGTCGCGGCCGAACATGGTTTCAGTCGCTAGAAGCGAGTTTCCGGCATCCGGTCACTGCGGCGTCTGGCGAACACACTCCAACTTTTTCCCGACCAGTTCAAAGCACGGATCAGTGCTGTAACAAACGGCTGGCTGAGTTAACTTCATTGTAAACCAGGCAATGCGGTCGGACGACGGTGTTCCGCAGTGACGGAGGGCCATAGACCGCGGCGTGATTTCACGTCCTCTGCTTGAAGCGATCCAACAGGGCAAACAGCGGCACCGCCAGCACCGCGTTGGCCAGGGCTGAGCCTAACTCATGCAGCCAGCTCCAGTGCAAAGTCAATCCCACCATGCCGCGGGCGACGGTGAAGTAAACAATCTCGTGGATAACGAAAAAAAAGACTGTGACGATGAAGCGCGACCCGGCATTCTCCACGTCAATTTTCACGCCCAGCGACGACGCGCCGTATCCCACGATGGTATTGGCGATGCCATAGACGCCGATCGGCAAGGACGGCGTGAGCGCATCCTGCAGAATGCCGATGGCTCCGCCCGTCAACATGCCGGAGACCTGGCTGCGCCGCGCCACTGCGAAGAAAATCACCACCAGCAGCGGCAGATCAAAAATCGAGAAGAAATGCAGCTTCAGAGGAATGAACGCTTGAAAGAACACCGCGACCAGCGGAATCAGAATCGCCGTCGCAATGCTGAAGCGGTAAACCTCAACCTGCTCGTTCGATGTGTAAGTGATGGGCACGCTATTGAGGTTGGTCCTGTGGCGGCGGTTGATTTTGTGCCGGCGGCACGCTGGCGGCGGGCAGGGTCGGTTCGGGCTGCGTGCTGACCGGCGACGGCTTTTGCGCGTTTCCTGTGTCAGCCGCGGGTTTCACTCCGGCAACCGGCTTCTGCGCAGAAGGACCCGGCGCAGTGCTCGCCGTCGGCTTGGTTGTCGGAGGAACGGCTGTCGGGGGAACGGTCGCCGGCTTGTTTGCGTTGGCAAAAGTCGCGGGCTTCGAAGTCGCAGTTTGGGCCTGCGTCGCCGCACCGGCGGTTGGCTTGGAACCAGCGACAACCGTACCCGGCGTTCCCGGCATGGTCGCTGTGGTTGCCTGTTTCGGACCAATCATCACCGGCTTCTCCGGCACCGAGGGTAAGCGCTGCGCCAAAATGTCCGCTGCCCGCACATGCTCGACATCCGATACGACCGGTTCCGTCTCTTTGTTTTGCGTGATGACCAAAACTTCTTCCAGCCTGTCCAAATCGGCCGCGGGCTTCAGACGAATATTCAAAAACAGCTCTGGCCCGGGCGAAACCTTGGTGACCGTGCCAACAGAAAGCCCTTTGGGAAAAATCTGATCGCCACCGCTGGTCAGGACTTTCTCTCCGGGCTGCACCGTCTCGTCTGACATGACTTTTTCCAACACAACTTCACCTGCCGGCGTGCCCCGCAACACACCTTGCAGCCGCGATTTCTCGAGGATCGCGCCGACGCCGCTGGTCTGATCGTTAATCAGCAACACCTGCGATGTGGTTTTGAAAGTCCGCAGCACCTTGCCCACGATACCGTCGGCGGTAATCACCGCCATGTCGGGCCGCACGCCATCGCGCGAGCCTTTATCGATGTAGACTGATCGGGATTGTTCGCTGCCGCTCGAGCCGATGACCTGCGCGGCCAGCGTTTGCGAAATAAACTGCTCCTTGAAACCGAGAAGCGCCTGCAGGCGGTGGGCCTGTTCCGCGTCCTGGTTGAGCCGGACCTGTTCAATCTCCATCTGTTGGATTTTCTGTTTGAGCTGGCGGTTTTCCTGCCGCACGCCCCGCAGATAAAAATAGTTATGCCAGAGATTGCCGGCGCCGCTTTGCAGATCTACGATGCCTTTTTCGAGAGGAGTGACCGCGGTGACTGCCCAGATGCGAATCAGACGAGTGGGAGCATTTTCCGTGGAGCGTTTGACCTGAATGGCCAGGCCCAGCACTTGTCCGAAAAGCAGCGCCGCCAGGATGGTGAGATTACGGTAGCGGCCGATGAAGGTTTCCATGAAAACAGCTCAGGTTCTAGTTTATAAGGACGCGAGCCAAACGCGCGTTAGGTCCCTCGCTGTGCTCGGGATTTCGGCTGCGGGCTCCCGCTCCGCTCGCGCCCGCAAAACGCCTCAACTTCGCGCGGCGCGCCCAGATCCTTCGCTGCGCAAAAGCGGCTTGCTCAGGATGACAAGCAAACTCTTACTCAATTGAAATCTTTCTCAGCAGCTTGAAGTCGCTGAGCATTTTGCCGGTGCCCAGCACCACGCTGCACAGCGGATCGTCGGCAATGGAGACCGGCAGGCCAGTTTCTTCGCGGATGCGTTTATCGAGGTTCTTCAACAAGGCACCCCCGCCGGTCAGCACAATGCCACGATCGCTGATGTCGGCGGAGAGTTCAGGTGGCGTGCGCTCCAGGGCCACGCGGATCGCGTTCATGATGGTGGAAACGCATTCGCTCAACGCTTCGCGAATCTCGCTGTCATCTACGGTGATGGTTTTGGGCACACCCTCGATCAGGTTGCGGCCCTTGATCTCCATGGTGAGCGGCTTATCCAGCGGATACGCCGACCCGATTTCAATCTTGATCTGCTCCGCCGTGCGCTCGCCCACCAGCAGGTTATATTTCCGCTTGAGGTAATTCATGATGGCCTCATCCATCTGGTTGCCGGCCATGCGCACGGAACGCGAATAGACGATGCCGCTGAGAGAGATGACCGCAATGTCGGTAGTGCCGCCGCCGATATCCACCACCATGTTGCCGGAAGGCTCGGTAATCGGCAGGCCCGCGCCAATCGCGGCCACCATGGCTTGCTCCACCAAGTGCACTTCGCTGGCTTTGGCGCGATACGCCGAATCCATGACCGCGCGCTTTTCCACTTGCGTGATCTCCGAAGGCACGCCAATCACAATCCGCGGATGCACCAGCATCTTGCGGTTGTGCGCCTTCTGGATGAAGTAGTTCAGCATCTTCTCGGTGACTTTGAAGTCGGCGATCACACCGTCCTTCATGGGCTTGATGGCGACGATGTTGCCCGGCGTGCGGCCGAGCATCTCCTTGGCCTCTTTGCCCACCGCTTCCACTTCGCCGGTGTTCTTGTTGATGGCCACGATGGAAGGCTCGTTGACCACGATGCCTTTGCCGCGCGCGTACACCAGCGTGTTGGCGGTGCCCAGGTCTATGGCGAGGTCGCTGGAAAAAAGGCTGAACAGCGATCGCAGGTTGTGCCAGCGCGTTGCGCTCGAGTGAAAGCCATTGGTTGACATACGTGAAGCTCTGCTCTCTTGACTCGGTCTACCGGGAATTGCCCGGTCGGTTTCGGTTTCAGTGGGGAGAACTTAGCTCTCGATCTCTAGTTGTTTTCGTCGACCTTCAGTTTCCCGATCTTAATTGCTTTCCGTCTCAATTCCGAATTGCAAACTAGATTTTGCCGATCTTTGGAGCCTGTGGGAATTCTATGGGAGATTCCCCATTCCCGCCCTAATCGAAAGGGCTTGCACCTCAGAGGGCCAAACTGGAACGCTTCCCTTACTGAATTTCCACCTTCTTTTGCTGGGTGCTAACCCCTCCCTTGGAGTTTTGCGCCGTAATGGTGATCACGCTCTCCCCCGCCGGCAGCGGTGGAGTGAAGTAGTGAAACGTGCCATCCGCCCCCACCACCGGGACTTCCCGCCCGTTGACCATCACCCGCGCTCCCACCTCGGTCTTGCCCGTCAACTCGATCACGCGGCCGTGCTGAATCAGGGGCTCCAACTCCAGGTTGATGCCCACCATGCTGCTGTTCTTGTCCTTTGGGATGATGGTGAAGCGGTTCTTTTCGCTCTCCGCGGATTCTTTGCCTGCGGCATCGTACGACTGGACCTCCCAGTAATAGGCCCCTTCGCCCATTCCGCTCACCATCACATCGGCGGAATCCACCTTGCGATCCGCGATGGTCGTGGAAAAGTACGGGGTCCGCGAAATACGCAGGCGGTAGCCCACGGCGTTGGCCATGGCAGTCCAGGAAAACTCCACCGGCTTGGTGCTGTCGGAAACGAAAATGGGCATCATGTTCGCCGGAGAGATGGGCGTGGGCGGACCGATCTCTTTCTGTTTGGCCATGCGCGGAGATTCCGCCTGAAAGCTCACTTTCTCCCAGTCCGCCAACCGCACCACTTCGCCATTGCGGGTGACTTCGCCCGAACCTTTCTTCACCAGGATCTCGTGCTCGTCGGTTCCGGGATCGTTGTGCACCATGGCGGCGCTTTCCGGCGCCAGCGAAGCGGTCGCGCCCGATACGATCACCTCCGACTTCGACCCAGCTACGTAACTGGCCGTCGCTAGATCGACCGTCCCGGTGCTCACCGCCACCGAGACATTGGTCTGCTGCTGGTCATTGGCCGAGTTTTCCTCAATTACAATCAAGGAATCCTGCTTCACGGTGTAGTTCGTGGCGTCGTTGAACACGATCTTGGCCATGCCCTCGGGGCCGGTTTGCACCACGTCGCCCTTTTCCAGAGGCACGTTATAGTCGGCCGTCACCCAGCTATTGCCGTTCGCTTTCTTCACCCGCACGGTGCCGTCGAGGGCGGTAAAGTGCGCCTGCTGCGAACTCATGGTCCCGGACTTGCCGGCGGTTCCCGCGGCTCCGGCCACATTTTCCAGCAGTTTGCTGAATACGTTGCTGACCGCCCTCACTTTACCTTCCGTGAACTCCGGAAAGGCAAAATGGAGGCCTACTGAGAAGACAGTCACTCCCGCCAACGCCACCAGCAAAACGCTGCGGTAGGTGACGGTTTTCCACGCAACGTGGATTCCCGGTTTGCGCTGTGAAGACACCAAGGGCACCGTAACCGTAAACCCAAAGAATATCGTGTAATTTCAATCTTATCACAAACTTAAGTACCTAAAGCGGTTTATCAGGTGGGAACGCTCTTGACTGAGCCGACCGTTGGTTTTCTTTTGTGACAGCCCCGCGCCACCCGGGGCTGACCGCCGCGCACCGCGGGGGAAACCTGGCTTGTCGCGCTTCAAGCCGGGTTGTAGCATAAAGTTTCCCGCAGTTTCCCGACACATGAGGAGGCTTCTGTGGCGACCGACACTTTGACCGGCCCGGCGATTCTGGGAAGCACGAACATCAAGGTTCACAAGAACTTCATCGATGGCGAGTGGGTTGAGTCTTCGACCGGCGAGACCTTCGAGAACCGCAATCCCGCCGACACGCGGGACCTGGTCGGCATCTTCCAGAAATCGGGCAAGGCCGATGTGAATGCCGCAGTCGAAGCGGCCAAACGGGCGTTCGCCAAGTGGCGGCTCGTCCCCGCTCCCCGCCGCGCCGAAATCGTTTATCGCGCCGCCGAAATGCTGATCGAGCGCAAGGAAGAATACGCCCGCGACATGACCCGGGAAATGGGCAAGGTGCTCAACGAAACGCGCGGCGACGTGCAGGAAGCCATCGACACCGCTTACTACTTCGCCGGCGAAGGCCGCCGCCTCTTCGGCCCGACTACGCCCTCCGAGTTGCCCAACAAATTTGCCATGGCGGTGCGCCAGCCCATCGGAGTCTGCGGCATGATTGCGCCGTGGAATTTTCCCATGGCGATTCCATCGTGGAAGCTGCTGCCGGCCATTGTTTGCGGCAATACTTGCGTGATCAAGCCGGCGCAGGACACTCCGCTTTCCACTTTCAATTTGGTGAATGTGTTGACCGATGCCGGCGTGCCCAAGGGCGTGATCAATATCGTGACCGGCTCGGGGCCAAGTGTTGGCGGGCCTTTGAGCGAGCATCCCGACGTGCGCGCCATTTCTCTCACCGGTTCGAGCGCCGTCGGCCGCATCGTCGGCGCCACCGCGGCCCAGAGCTTCAAACACTGCTCGCTCGAATTAGGCGGCAAGAATCCCATGATCGTGCTCGATGACGCCAACCTCGATCTCGCCATTGAAGGCGGACTGTGGGGCGGCTTCGGCACCACCGGCCAGCGCTGCACCGCGACCAGCCGCATCATCGTGCAGAAAGATATTTACGGCGAGTTTGTCGAGCGCTACGTCGAGCGCGCCAAGCTTCTGAAAGTCGGCAACGGATTGGACGAAACAACGGAGATGGGCCCAGCCATCAACGAAAAGCAACTGGAGACCGATCTCGACTACGTAGCCATCGGAAAGGCCGAAGGCGCCAAGCTGAAGTGCGGCGGCAACCGCTTGGAAAACGGCGACTATCAATTCGGCTGGTTCATGGAGCCGACCGTCTTCGTCGACGTTGACCCCAAAATGCGCATCGCGCAGGAAGAAATTTTCGGGCCGGTAGTTTCGATTATCCCTTGCGAGAACCTAGAGCACGCCATCGAAATCGCCAACGGAATCGAGTACGGCCTGTCGTCCGCTCTTTACACCAGGGACGTGAACAAAGCCTTCGCCGCCATGCGCGACTTGCATGCCGGCATTACCTACATCAACGCTCCCACCATCGGTGCTGAAGTTCACCTGCCTTTCGGCGGCGTGAAAGCGACGGGAAACGGCCACCGCGAGGGCGGCCTCGGCGCGATTGACTTTTATAGCGAATGGAAAGCCATCTACGTGGACTATTCGGATAAGCTGCAGAAGGCGCAAATCGACAGGGCGGAATGAGTGTGAGCTCTTTCCTCCCGCCCCCCAGCCAAACTCTCGATGCCCCACGCTATCGATCAGGGAATCGTCGATAATCTCCCACTTCCATGTCCCGCCCTCGCGATTTAGAATTCCCTATGCCTCTCACTCAATCCCGCGAAATCCTCGCCGCGCGCTGCCTGGACAACGTCCGCTACGCCATCCGCGATCTCGCGGTCATTGCCGACGACGTTGCCAAGCAGGGCCACCAGGTTCTTTACCTCAACGTCGGCGATCCCAACATTTTCGATTTTCAGACGCCGGCTCACGTAGTTGAGGCAGCCTACAAGGCCATGCGCGATGGCAAGAACGGTTACGCGCCCTCGCTCGGCATTCCGGAAGCGGTCGAAGCGATTCGCGGCGAAGCCGCGCGCAAAGGCATCTCCAGCCTGCAAGATGTGTTTGTCACTTCCGGCGCCAGCGAAGCTGTAGATATCTGCCTGACCGCGCTGCTGAATCCCGGCGACGAAATTCTGACCCCCTGCCCCGACTATCCGCTGTACTCCGCGGTGCTCGCCAAGTTGGAAATCCCGATCAATACTTATCTATTGAACGAGGACGACGGCTGGCAGCCCGACTTGGTGGACCTCGGCCAGAAAATCAATCCGCGCACCCGCGCCCTGGTGCTGATCAATCCAAATAATCCCACCGGCGCCGTGTGCTCGCGCCGCATGCTGGAGCGGATCGCCGAACTGGCGCGGCGGCACAATCTGGTGATCTTCGCCGACGAAATCTACGACAAGCTCATGCTCGACGGCGACCCGTGTATTTCATTCGCCTCGGTCGCGCCCGACTTGCCCGTCGTCACCTTCGGCGGCCTATCGAAGAACTATCTCGCTCCCGGCTGGCGCATCGGCTGGGGCATGGTCAGCGGCGATGCCGCCGCGGTGAAGCCCTACATCGAGGGCATTCACCGCTTGCTGCGGGCGCGCCTGTCGGCCAATCATCCCGAACAGTACGCCATTAAGCCGGCGCTCGAAGGCCCGCAGGATCATCTCGTCGAAGTGAACCGCAAGCTGCGCAATCGCCGCGACCTGACCATGAAAGCCTGCAACTCGATTCCGCGCATGAGTCTGGTGGCGCCGCGCGGCGCCTTCTACGCTTTCCCGCGCATCGACATTCCCGAACGCGATGAAGTATTCGCAAAGGAACTGATTCTGCAGAAGCACGTGGTCGTAGTCCACGGCTCCGGCTTCGGACAGAAGCCCGGCACCCAGCACTTCCGCATCGTGTTCTTGCCCGATGAACCGACGCTGGCGCGAGCCTATGGCGCCATTGGCGATTTCATGCACGAGAGATATCCGTAGAGAGCGAACGGAAGGAGACACCGGCTCCGCAGCTGAAGGTGAGACACGTTTTCGGTCGGCACTGCGGTTCTGGGTGGCGCTGCGGCACTCATTGACCCCATTTTGGCGAACAAACGGCGCAAGCTTGCGCTAACGCCTGTTTACGACAGTTAGAATCAATGCGTGATGAACAAGCACTGGATTAGCCTATCTGTTACGGCCCTGTTGTTCCTCTCGATTACGTTAACCGCACAGCAGTTCCACACGCGGTTGTCCCCAGCCCAGAAGGAACATATTCTCGATGGCCAGTTCCACGAAGTGACGAAAGTGGAAGCAATGACAGTTAACGCAAAGCAGGCGTTTGCCAAGATTACCGGTGAACCCTCGTTTGCGTTGGCCAATCCCGGACAGAAGTATCAGGTCACAGATGTCGTAGTGGATCGAGGCGTGCCCCGCAGACGCCTCATTTTCGCGGGAGTGCGGGACGACGAATGGTTCGTTCACTACGAGCTAGGCGGAATAGGACACAGCTATTGCGTTCTGCTGTTTAAGGTTAGTCCCCAACATGAGCTGCAGTTCGTGTGGGGCGGCGCTGGGTCTCGTGGCGCAAACAACTTTGACCAGCTCCGCAAAATGGTCGGGGCTGGGCAATTCTCCGATGAGATGCAGAACTACTGGTGACCAGACTGTTGTGACATCGCCATTGCACTCATTGACTGTGTCGTGAGCGTAATCGCCTGATAGCGCCAACAATCGGGATCAGTCACATGACAGCGGCAAGGCGTAGCATCCGACACGCGAGTATAGAGGCTGGTCACCGACTAACGTGACTTTGCGCACTGACGAAATATTTTTGAGCGACTATCTTTCACGTGTCTTGAAAACCGGGATTCTGTTCAGTTTGACATTCTAAGCAGCACATCCATACAAGGAGATGCAGGTCAAGTCGAACTATAGCGGATTTGAGCACGACGACAGTGGTGACTTCCGGAAGCGCGTGGAGGAATCCTTTGCCAAGCTGAAGGGGTGGAAGCCTGCCGAGCCCGCGAAACCGGAGCCTTCAGCCAAGTGATTTCGGCGGTACGCCGCGCGTGACGCCCACGGTGGCGTCGACACGCGGCGAGGGCAACTGCAGAAGAATGGCGTCGGGTTGAAGCTACAGAGGCCAGCCCGGTACAGCTCCTCGAAATCCTGCTGGAGAAATCCGGCCAAGTTCCGCTGCGGATGGGAAATGAAAGATGAGGAGGTTGTTGCGATGCGAATCCAAACGCGTCTTTGGAAACTTGCAGGATTGCTCTTGAGCTTCTTGACCGTCAATGCGTGGTGGGCAGCGGCACAGGCGCCTCTGAAATCAGTCAACTCACCCGAGGGTGGCAGAATCATGTACGGCGTAGTGGACGGGGCCGCCAGCCAGGCGGGTGGCATGGCTTCGGTATTGCGTGCCGTGCATGCCAGCTGCGGCGAGCGGCCGCAAATCGGCCGGGTCCTCAAATTCCGCGGCACCGAAACGGTCGGAGTCTTCTTCACTGTGGCGAACCACCCGGCCGGAAATGCCAAGGTCGCGGGCCTCGTTCTGGCGGCGATGAAGGGGCCGAAGCAGGTGGAAGCGGCGCTGGTGTCGGATGATGCGTCGCGATTCGGTAAGACGGTAAATCCCATGCTGAAGGAGCTGTTTGGTGAGTGGCACCCCGGGGGCGCAATGAGCAGCGCAAGCGCGTCGAAGGGCGGCAGTTCGGGCTCGGCGGCAGGCGGACATCCGGACCCGGCCGCCCAGCTGCACACGGTTACCGCGCCGGACAACTCGGCCAGCATTGGCATTGCCGACGGCTGGCAGCTCGATCCGCACAGCGCCAGCAGCACGATGGCTCTGATCGGGCCGAACGGCGAACTGGCAGTCTACGGTGCAAATAAGCCAGCGGTGGACCCCTACAACCCACAGCAGGTGAATGCGGTGCGGTACGGAATCTACAAAGGGTCGGGAACGATGCTCTACCCCTACCATCAGGATCTGGGGAAGGCCTATCCGGAGCTGTTGCAGGCTTGGCGGCGCGCCAACAACGCGTCACCGGCAAAGCTGCAGGTGGACAAGATTGAACCGATGAATCCGCCGAAAGGGGGGGGCAGCTGCGTCCTTGTCACGGGGCACATCGACGCGGATGGGCAGGGCATGAAGAAGCTGATCGATGATATATGCCAATTTCCGCCGGCCCAATGGGGAGCGTACTCAATCACACGCAACTTCGAGATTATGACCGACGCCCAGTTCGAGCGGGAGCAAAACACGGTGATGGCGATGTTCATGAGCGCCAAGATAAACCGGCAAGTGATGAACCAGCAGATGCAGGGGAAGCTGGCGCAGAAGCAGCAGTCTGACCAGCAATGGCGGGACTGGGGACAGCGGGAATCCAATCGGATTCGCGCGCAGGGCGAGGCGGCGCAGAAGAGCTTTGCCGACCGCCAGGCCGCCAACGACGCGCAACACGCCGGCTATTGGGCGCAACAGGACAGCAACGCCCGCAATGCCCAAGGCTTCAGCAACTACCTGCTCGATCAGACCGTCGTCCAGGACAACAACATGTACAACAATGGCACGATTGGTCACGGCACGGTCTGGAACTCCGCTGCCGATGCGCTCGTCAAAGCCGATCCCAAGCGCTTTGAGATTGTTGACACACCGAACTACTGGCGAGGCATCGATTACTAACGCCGCATCTTGTGGGAGTCTTCGGCTGCAAAGGAGATTCTCATGTGGACAAAGTCTTCTCGAAAAACATGGCAGTTGTTGAAAAATCCCGATAACACTCACTGACCGGGTTCTGAGCGTAATCGCCTGTTAACAACACTCGGCGGCGGTAGACTACTACCACGGAAGTCGCTTCTTGTAATAGGTCAGTTCCTGATCGGCGGCAACTTCGATCTGTAGGAACTGGTGTCCTTGTGGGTCCATAGCTTTGGCTGTTTCACCACTTGCGAGTGGCTCCCCAGATGGTTTGATAAATTCTCTTGAGAACACAACGTCCCCGTTGCTAGCGATACTCCACGTTCCTCTAGCACTCGCAGTCTGCATGAACCCAGCCACAGTTTGATCGAACGTGTGGTCGGGGTTCAGCACCAACGTCCGTGAATGATTCCCCTCCGTTTCTTGATAGCGGCCAGCCACTTGGTCGGTTCTTGCCGGGTCCGCACTGCCGTACCACGTGACTTGATACGTGCGGAGAGAGAGGTGAATCAAAATGCCAA
>JGI12269J14319_10003514_pt1 | contig 14659 bp, 14 predicted proteins | sample PeaSoiSIISIP2007_FD_14319 | JGI IMG/M metagenome (IMG submission 14319) | reverse complement strand
TACGGCGCGGCCCGATGGAAGCGGGCCAGCAGCTCGCGCTCGCGCCGCTCCATCTTCTCGGCCTCGTCGTCGGCCCCGTGGTCCATGCCGAGCAGGTGCAGTAGGCCGTGCACCACCAGCAGGGCCACCTCGTCGTCGAAGCTCACCCCGTGGACCTCGGCGTTGCGCGCCGCCACCGAGGGGCAGACCACCACGTCGCCCAGCAGCACGGGCATGTCGGCCTCGTCGGCGGGCAGGCCGCCCCCGGGCCCCGTGCCCCCCTCGTCGGGCGAGCGCCCGCCGAGCTCGGGCTCCTCGTCGATGGGGAAGGCGAGCACATCGGTGGGACCGGCCTGGCCCAGGAACCGCTCGTGGAGCTCGGCGATGGTGGGCTCGTCGACGAACAGGAGCGACACCTCGACGTCCTCCCGCACCCCCTCGGCCCCCAGCACGGCCCGCGCCAACGAGGACCACCGGTCGATGTCGACCTGGCGCTCGGACTGCTCGTCGGCGGCGAAGACGTCGATCGTCATGGGCGGGCCCTACCGACCGTCGGGCGGCGCGGCGCGCGACCCCCGGCCCGAACGCGGACCGGACCCGGCCCGGCCGGTGCGCCCCCCACCGCTGCGACCGGTCCCGTTGGCGTCGTCGGCCCGTTCGTAGGCGGACACGATGTCGGCCACGATGCGAGCCCGCACCACGTCGCCCTGGGTCAGATGGACGAAGGTGACGCCCGGCACCGATCCGAGCACCGGCTCGAGCCCGGGCAGGCCCGACCGACCCCCGGGCACGTCGATCTGGGTGACGTCACCGGTCACCACCACCTTGGAGCGGAACCCGATGCGGGTGAGGAACATCTTCATCTGCTCGGGCGTGGTGTTCTGGGCCTCGTCGAGGATGATGAAGCTGCGGTTGAGGGTCCGGCCCCGCATGAAGGCCAGCGGTGCCACCTCGATGGTGCCCCGCTCGAGCAGCCGTTGCGCGCCCTCGGGCCCGAGGAGGTCGTACAGGGCGTCGTAGAGCGGACGCAGGTAGGGGTCGACCTTGGCCATGATGTCGCCGGGCAGGAACCCGAGCCGCTCCCCCGCCTCCACCGCCGGTCGGGTGAGGATGATGCGGTCGACCTCGTGCGCCTGCAGCGCCTGCACCGCGAGCGCAACCGCCAGGTACGACTTGCCCGTCCCGGCCGGGCCGATGCCGAAGGTCACCACGCTGGTGGCGATGGCGTCGGTGTAGCGCTTCTGACCCGCCGTCTTCGGCCGGATGGTGTGGCCCCGCGCCGAGCGCAGCACCTCGGTGGTGAGCACCTCGGCCGGGCTGACGTCGTCCTTCACCATGGAGATGGTGCGGTCGATGTCCGACGCGTCGAGACGCTGGCCCTGTTCGAGGAGCATGACCAGCTCGTCGAAGAGCCGCCCCACCCGCTCCGCGTCCTCGCCGTCGATGGAGATCTCGTTGCCGCGCACCACGATGCGCGAGTCGCCGAAAGCGTCCTCGATCAACCGCAGCAGCTCGTCCCGCTGCCCGAGCAGGCCCACCATGAGGTGGTTACCGGGGACGAGGATCTTGACCTGGGTCGACGACACTGGCGTTCTCTACCCGAGGCTACCAGGGGGCACCGGCGGGACCGGCCGCCGGGCCGGGATCGGACCGGAGGCCGAAGCCTGCGCTGTGGCCCGGAGCGCTGTGGCCCGAGGCTCGGTGGCCCGGGGCTCGGTGGCCCGGAGGCGGCGCCTCACCCCGGCGGCCAGGCGAGGGGGCGGCCGCCGATGACGTGCAGGTGCAGATGGGGCACGGAATTCGAGGCGTCCTCGCCCACGTTGAAGAGCAGGCGGTAGCCGCGGGCCGCGATCCCCTCGCGCTCGGCCACCTGGCGCGCTGCCGCCAGCACATCGGCGAGCACCTCGGCGTCAGCGGGACCGAGGGCCGAGGCGTCGTCGATGTGGCGCCGGGGCACCACCAGGACGTGCACAGGTGCCTGGGGGTGCAGGTCGCGGAAGGCCACGGCGTGATCGGTGCGGACCACCACCTCGGCCGGGAGGTCCCCGGCGACGATGCGGCAGAACACGCAGTCGGCCGCGGCCGCCCCGGCGTCGTCGGGTTCGCTCACGAGTCGTTGCTGGCGCGTTGCGCGCTCGACCCCTTCACCTCGGGGTAGAGGTGGTCCAGGCTGCCGGGCGAAATGCGGCACGCCTCGATGAAGGCGTCGACGTCATCGGCCTTCAGCCGGATCACCCGCCCGAACTTGAAGGCGGGCAGATCGCCCTCGTCGATGAACCGGTACAGGCTGCGCAGGGTCACGCCGAGATGCTCGGCCGCCTCTTTGGTGCTCATCCACTGGATCTGTTCGCTCACCGCATCTCCACGCCGGACGTCACATCGCACCGTGCGTCGTGATGCTATCCGGTGGGTGTTCGTGAGCCGGCAGCCGGATCAGGCGCCGGCGCACGCGACGACCACGGGCGGCCGTGCACAGCGCGCCCGGAGCGGTCGTCAGGAGACGACGCGCAACCCCAGCTCGTCGAGACGCCTGCTCATGGCGTCGGGGGTGACACCGAACAGGCAGGCGATGGCCCGCAAGTCCTCGGCCCGGATGGTGATCATGCGCCCGTTGAAGTCCTGGCGCTGCACCTGGATCATCGACAGGAAGCGCCGGAGCAGGTCCCGCTCGGGACCGCTCACCGAGTTGAGCTTGGTGAGGTCGATGGTCACCTTGTCATGGCCGTCCCACGGCCGCAGCTGGCGGCGGGCACGACCCGGGTTGTCGGTGTGCCCGTTGCCCTCACCGTCGGGACCCCAGCGGGTGGCGTCGTCGTCCTGGGGGAGCAGCTGGTCGACGGGGACGTCGTAGAGCTTGGCCAGGCGTTGCAGCCGGGGGACCGAGATGGCCCGCTCCCCGCGCTCGTACGCTCCCAGCACCGACGCCTTGAACTCCTGGTCCGACATGGCCTCGACGGCCTGGAGCGACAGTCGCATCTGCTTGCGCACAGCGCGCAGGCGAGAACCGACGGCGCGGGCGTAGGCCGCTCGGGCGGATTCCTCCTGCTCGTCCTCTTCGGGCAAGACCGTGTTCACCATGACCATCCAGATCCTCGCTGCGCTCGTCCCGTGCTTCCCCAACGGCCCCCGTGCGGACTTCGCAAGAGCGTGCTGCCGTGCCCACATCCCCCGCCCCGCTGGCACGTACGCGGATAATCCATGCCAGTCTCGCTCACTCAGCGTGGTGATTGCAAGGACCGCCTAGGCACCGAGGACCCCCGGTGCCCCGGCCCGGGGGCCGCCCCCCGGGCCGACCACCCCCGAGCGCAGGGCGCACAGCAGCAGCCCGGCGGCCACGGCGGCGGTCTCGGCCCGCAGGACATGGGGTCCGAGACCGACGAGCGGCCGTCCCCCGCCCGACTCCGAGGGGTCCCACCCTCCCTCGGGGCCGACCGCCAGGGCGGGCACGTCGAGGCCGGGGGGACGACCGCCGGGGTGCGCCAGGCCCAGGGGGACGGGCGACAACCGGCGGGCGAGGTCGTCGAGGCTGCCCACGCCGACGACGTCGGGCAGTCGGGCCCGGCGGCTCTGGGCGGCCGCCTCGCGGGCCACCCGCCGCAGGCGCTCGAGGGCCCGGGTCAGGCGCTCGCCCTCCCACTGCACGACGGCCCGCACGGAACGCAGGACCACGATGCGGTCCACCCCGGCCTCGGTGAGCTTCTGCACCGCCCACTCCGGACGCTCCCCCTTCACCGGGACGAAGGCCACCGTCACCTCGGGCCTCGCCGGGGGACAGAACACCAGGTCCCCGTCCGGTTCGAGAACGCGTTCCGGTGCCGGGCCACGCAGCGTGGTCCCGACGAAACGGCAGGGTCGCCAGCGGCCCCGACCGTCCGACGCCACCACCAACTCGCCCGCCCGCAGCCGCAGGACCTGGACCAGATGGCGCTCGTCGTCGGGTCCCAGCCCGAGCTCGTCCAGGTCGTCCACGAAGACCTGGGCGGCGGCGCCGAGGACGCCGGGGGTCGGCCCGTCGGGTGGGGCGTCGTCGCCGGTCACGACGCCGACGTCAGCCGAAGGCGGAGCGCAGGCGGGACAGGAGGCCCTCCTCGGGCGCGGCGACGACCTCCCCGCGTTCGGCCGCCAGCTGGCGCAGGAGATCCTCCTGGGCCTTGGTGAGCTTGGTGGGCGTGTCCACCACGACCTGGACGACGACGTCGCCGCGGCCCCGGCCCCGTACGTGGGGGACGCCGTGGCCGCGCAGCCGGACGACGTGGCCGGTCTGGGTGCCGGGCGCCACGGCGATGGGCTCGGAGCCGTCGAGGGTCTCGAAGTCCACAGCCACGCCCAGGGCGGCCTGGGCCAGGGACACGTGCAGCTCGGCGTGCAGGTCGTCCCCGCTGCGCACGAAGCGCTCGTCGGTCTGCACCGCCAGGTGGACATAGAGGTCCCCCGGCGGGCCGCCCCGGGGCCCGGCCGGGCCGCGACCCGACAGTCGCAGGGTGGAGGCGTGGTCCACACCGGCGGGGACGTCGACGGAGAAGGTGCGCGACTGGGGCCGGCGGCCGTCGCCCCGGCAGTCCGGGCACGGGCTGGCGATCACCTCGCCCATGCCGTTGCAGCGGCGGCACGGCACGGCCGTGACCACTTGGCCCAGGATGGACTGGCGCACCCGCCGCAGCTCCCCCGAGCCCTTGCACTCCGGGCAGCTGACCGCCGTGGTCCCGGCCCGGGCACCGCTGCCCTCGCACGTGGCGCAGGCCACCAGGGCGTCGGTGGAGATCTCGCGGGTGACGCCGAACACCGCCTCTCGGAACGTCAGCTCGATCACCATTTCGGCGTCGTCGCCGCGCACCGGGCCGCCGTGCCGGCGCGCACCCACGTTCCCACCGAAGAAGGCGTCGAACAGGTCGCCGAGGCCGCTGCCGAAGACGTCGCCCGTCCCCCGCACCGGGCCGTCCACGCCCTCGGGGCCGAAGCGGTCGTAGCGGGCACGCCGCTCGGGGTCGCGCAGCACCTCGTAGGCCCGTGTCACCTCCTTGAAGCGCGCCTCGGCGGCCGAGTCACCACCGGTGCTGTCGGGGTGCAGCTCCCTGGCCATGCGGCGGTAGGCGCGCTTGATGTCGTCATCGGATGCGCCGGGCGACACCCCGAGGAGGGCGTAGTAGTCAGCGGGCACCGGCCACCCCCCGACGGCGCCTGACCGGGTCGGCCCCGCTCGAGCGCCCGGCGGCGGGCGCGGCGCCCGTCGGGTGGGCGGTGCCGGCGGTGCCGGCCAGGTGCTCGCCCAATTGCCGACCCACGACGTGCACGGCGGCGAGCGCCCGCGGGTAGTGCATGCGGGTGGGCCCCACCACCCCGATGGTGCCCATGACCTCGCCGTCGATCTCCACCGGGGCGACGACCAGGGCGCACGCCGCCAGGGGTTCGAAGCCGTGCTCGGCGCCGATGGCGACCGACAGGCCACGGTCGAGGATGTCCTCGATGAGTTCCACCACCACCAACTGCTTCTCCAGGATCGACAGGACGGACCGGACGGTGTCCACGGCGTCGAAGGCGGCCGCCATGCGCGACGACCCGCCCACGAACACGTGGTCGGGCTCGTCGGTCACGGCCAGCTGGGCCAGGGCCTCGACGCCGGTGCGCACGGCGGCGTCGAGCACGGCGTCGCGCACCTCGGGTACCGACCCGGGGTGCGACAGGGTGCCGCCGCGCACGTGGGCCGTGATGTGCGCCGCCGCCCGGGTCAGCACCTCGTCGGCGATGTCGGCGGGCAGGTCGACGGTCCGCTTTTCGACGGCCCCGTCCGACAGCACCACCACCAGCAGCGCCACGCGCCCCGACAGTCCGACGAGCTGCACCGAGCGGACGGTGGACGAGTCGTGGGTGGGGCCGACCACCACCGCCGCGTAGTCGGTGAGGTCGGCCAGCAGGCCGCTCGTCTGCCCCAGCAGCTCCTCGACCTCGCCGTGGACGTGGGCGAAGAATTTGCGCACCTCGTGTCGCTGGTGGGGCCCGAGGGTGCCGGGCCGGCCCAGATGGTCCACGAAGAACCGGTAGCCCTTGTCGGTGGGGACGCGGCCCGCACTCGTGTGGGGCTGGGCCAGGTAACCCTCGCGCTCGAGCGCCGCCATTTCGCTGCGAACCGTGGCCGACGACACCTCCACCCCGGGGGTGCCGGTGATGTGGGCCGAGCCAACGGGCTGGGCCGTCTCGATGTACTCCGACACCACGGCCTTCAAGATGGCCGCCTTGCGGTGGTCGAGGGCAGGTTCGGCGCCGGCCGCCCCCCCGTCACCGCCGCCGTCGCCGGTGGAGGCCTCGCGTCGGGCGCCGGTGGAGGTCTCGCGTCGGGCGGTGGCGCCCGCCGGGGCGTCGGTGTCCTGGGCGCGCCCGGGGCGCGTGACTCGTCTCGGTCCCATGGTCCTGGCAGTCGATTCTACCGAGTGCCAGCGCGCCGGCCCGGGCCAGAGGTCCCGAATCGACCGGGGAGCCCAGATCGGCCCGGGCCGGGGCGAAGACGGGCCGGGCCGGGGGACGGGTCAGTCCTCGAGGCGCAGGGCGGAGATGAAGGCCTCCTGGGGCACCTCGACCCGCCCGATGGCCTTCATCTTCTTCTTCCCCTCCTTCTGGCGCTCGAGGAGCTTGCGCTTGCGGGTGATGTCACCGCCGTAGCACTTGGCCAGGACGTCCTTGCGCTTGGCCTTGACCGTCTCCCGGGCCACGATCCGCCCCCCCACCGCCGCCTGGATGGGCACGTCGAACAGCTGGCGGGGGATGAGGGCGCGCAGCTTCTCGGTCATGCGCCGGCCGTAGGCGTCGGCCTGGGAGCGGTGCACCACGGTGGAGAAGGCGTCCACGGGGATGTGGTTGATGAGCAGGTCCACCTTGACCAGGTTGGCGGTCTCGTAGCCGTCGGCCTCGTAGTCGAGGCTGGCGTAGCCCTCGGGTCCGGCTCTTCAGCTGGTCGAAGAAGTCCACCACCACCTCGGCCAGGGGAATGCGGTACACGAGCTCGAGGCGCTCGGGCGACAGGTACTCCATGTGCCCCAGCTCGCCCCGGCGGGCCTGGCACAGCTCCATCACGGGCCCGATGTACTCGGTCGGGACGATGAGCGTGGCCCGCAGCACGGGCTCGTCGATGTGGTCGAGCTGACTGGCGTCGGGCATCTCGCTCGGATTGTCGAAGCGGACGTCGGCACCGCTCAGGAGGTGGGCCACGTAGGCGACCGACGGGGCCGTGGCGATGAGCGACAGGTCGAACTCGCGCTCGAGGCGCTCGCGCACGATCTCCATGTGCAGCAGGCCCAGGAAACCGCACCGGAAGCCGAAGCCGAGCGCGCCCGAGGACTCGGGCTCGAAGGTGAAACTGGAGTCGTTGAGCCGGAGTTTCTCGAGCGCCTCGCGCAGGGCGGGCAGCTCGTCGCCGTCGATGGGGTAGAGCCCGCAGAAGACCATGGGGTTGGGGTCGCGGTAACCCTCCAGTGCCTTCGGGGCGGGGCGGGCGGCGTCGGTGACGGTCTCGCCCGAGCGGGCCTGGCCCACGTCCTTGATGCCGGCGATGAGGTAGCCCACCTCCCCCGGGGCGAGCTCGTCGACGGGCGTGGGGATCGGCGCCCGGATGCCGATCTCCTCCACCTCCTCGGTGAAGTCGGCCTGCATGAAGCGCACCCTCGACCGCGCCCGCAGGACGCCGTCCATCACCCGCAGGGAGCTCACCACCCCGCGGTACTGGTCGTAGGAGGAGTCGAAGATGAGCGCCCGCAGCGGGGCGTCGGGGTCCCCCGACGGCGGCGGCACGCGGGCCACCACCGCGTCGAGCAGTGCCTCGACACCTTCCCCCGTCTTGGCCGAGATCCGCAGGATCGAGTCGACGGGGATGCCGAGGACCCGCTCGATCTCCGACGCGTAGCGCTCGGGGTCGGCAGCGGGCAGATCGATCTTGTTGAGGGCGGCCACGATCTCGAGGTTGTGCTCGATGGCCTGGTAGCAGGTGGCCAGGGTCTGGGCCTGGATCCCCTGCGAGGCGTCGACCAGCAGCACGGCCCCCTCGCAGGCGGTGAGGGACCGGCTCACCTCGTAGCCGAAGTCGACGTGCCCGGGGGTGTCGATGAGGTGCAGCACGTGGTCCTTGAAGTGGACCCGCACGTTCTGGGCCTTGATGGTGATGCCGCGCTCGCGCTCGAGGTCCATGGAGTCGAGGTACTGCTCGCGCATGAGGCGCGGGTCGACGGCATGGGTCAGCTCCAGGATGCGATCCGACAGCGTCGACTTGCCGTGGTCGACATGGCTGATGATGGAGAAATTGCGGATGCGGTCGGGGCTCAGCACGACACCGGGAGCGTACCGGCGGCGGCACGGCCCCTCGGACCCCGAGGGACGGCCCCTCGGACTCGCAGGAAGGCCGGTGGCCGTCCTGCTACGATCGAGCCTTCGGAGGTGCCTGCCGGCACCCCCGCCCAGGGTCGGACGGCGCAGCTCGGACGGCGCAGCCCGGCCGGAGGGATCCCTTCCCATCTTCGACGACGCCGGCGGCGGCGCACGTCCCGGAGCACTGAGAGCCACGTGGCCAACATCCGCAGCCAGATCAAGCGCAACCGCCAGAACGAACGACGCCGCCTGCGCAACAAGGGCGTCCGCTCGGAGATGCGCACGCGCACCAAGACGGCCATCACCGCCCTCGACACCGGTGGGGAGGACGCCGACGACGCCCTGCGGGCCGCCGTGCGGCGCATCGACAAGGCCGCCGCCCAGGGTGTGATCCACAAGAACCAGGCCGCCAACCGAAAGTCCCGCCTGATGCGGCGGGCCGCCGCCGCCGGGGACTGATCCTCAGGCCCGGCGCCGCGACGCCGGGCGCGCCCCGGCTCCGNGCCGGCGTTCCGAGCCCGGACGCCCGGCGCCGAGGCGGCTGAGGCGGCCCACCAGTACCTCGAGCACGGTCTGCTCNGGCAGAGCGCTGCGACCGCGGACATCGAGGTCGGCCTCGGCCAGCAGGGTCACCGCCCGGCTGATGCCCGCCGGCCCGAGACGCCGTCCCTGTTCGAGGACCTTGCGCGCCGGGAAGACGCTGCGGGTGCCGAGCCGGGCCGCGGCTTCCTCGGGCGTGGTCACCCCGGACCCGTCCAGGCGCAGCATGCCCTGGTAGTGGCGGTGCAGCGTGGCCATCACCTGGAGCGGGTGGTAGCCACCCGGTCCGAACAGGCGGTGCAGAGCGTCGAGGGCCCCCGCCGTGTCGCCGGCGTCGATGGCGTCGGAGAGGTCCCACGGCGCCACCGTGCCCGCCTCCCCCAGGAACGGCTCGAGGCGATCGACGTCGATGGACGCCCCTTCGCCGTAGGCGGAGGCGAGGGCCTCGAGCATGCCCCGCAGACGGCTCACGTCACCGCCCAGGTGCTCCCCCAACCGGGCCCCGGCGCGGGCGTCGAGCTTCACCGGACCCTGGTGGAGGTGCTCGGTCAGCCACTGGGTGCGGGCCCGGCCGGTACCGACGGCGGTGTCGATCACGGTCCCCTGGCGCTCGACCGCCTTCACCAGCGCAGCCGGGACGGTCCCGCCCCCCGCCGCCAGGACCATGGCCACCCCCGGAAGGGGGTCGTCGAGGCAGGCGACGAGCCGGGCCCCGTCGGCGGCGCTCACGCGCCCGGCGTCGCGCACCACCACGATCCTCCGGTCGGTGAGGAACGGCGGCGTGGTGAGGGCGTCGACCACCATGCCCACGTCGAGCTCGTCACCGCCGGCGCCGCCGTGCTCCTCCACCACCATGCCGGCGTCCCCGTCGCCCACGAGCGTGCCCAGCAGGTCGTGCACGGCCTGCCCCACCAGCGAGGCGTCGTCGCCGCGCACCAGGTAGGCGGCCTGGGGAAGCGGTGGGGAGGTCACGCCGCCTCGAGCACGGCGGCCAGGGCGTCGCACACCCGTCGGGTGCCGAGCACGTCGTGGGCCCGCACGATGCGGCACCCGAGCGACACGCCCACGGCGGTCGCCCCCAGCGAGGCCTCCGCCCGGCGGTCCACGGCCAGGCCGAGGAGCACGCCCAGAAAGGGCTTGTTGGACGCCGACAGCAGGAGGGGGTAGCCGAGGGAGGCCAGCTCGCCCGACGCCCGGAGCAGCGCCAACGAGTGGTCTGCCGTCTTGCCCAGGTCGAGGCCGGCGTCGACGACGATGCGGTCGGCGGGGATGCCCGCCGCCCTGGCCCGGGCGCCGCGCTCGGCGAGGAAATCCCGCACCGACGCCACCACGTCGTCGTAGTGGGGTTCGGGATCGGCGACGCGCGGCCCGATGCGGATGTGGGTGGCCACCACCGAGGCCCCGGCGGCGGCGGCGGCGGGGAGGAAGCCTTCGTCGGCGAACCCGCTGATGTCGTTGCCCATGACCGCCCCGGCCCGGTACGCCTCGGCCGCCACCGACGCCCGCCAGGTGTCGACCGAGATCGGCACGTCGATGCGGGCGCGCAGGGCGGCCACGGCCGGCACCACGCGGTCGAGCTCCTCGGCCTCCCCGACCTCGGGCCCGGGGCCGGCCTTGACCCCGCCCACGTCGAGGATGTCGGCGCCCTCGGCCACCAGCCGGTCGGCCCGCGCCACCAGGGCGTCGAGGGCGAACGTCTCCCCCTTGTCGAAGAAGGAGTCGGGAGTGCGGTTGAGGATGCCCATCACGAGCGTCCGCGTGGTGAGGTCGTGGGACCGGTCCCCGATGCGGAGGTGCATGGCGAGAACCTACGCCGGCGCCACGGGCAGGGGCCGGGTCAGAACAGCTGGGCGGCGAGCGCCTTGCGGTACCGGGCCGTGCGCGGGTCGTCGGGGCCGAGGGTCTCCAGGAGGTCGAGAAACTCCTGCCGGCTCGCCTCGTCCCCCTTGACCTTGGGCAGCAGGGCGTCGAGCAGGACGTCCACGCCATCGGCGGGCACCTCGACCTGCTGTGCGGCCAGACGGGCCTCGGCGGCGAGCTGGCGCACCTCGGGCGTCTCGGGCACGCGGGCCAGGACCCGCAGCGCTTCGGCCGCCTCACCGCGGTCGAGCAGCAGCCGGGCCATGGCCGGCACCGCCACCGGGTGGTCGGGCTCGAGCTCGAGAGCCCGTTCGAGCGACGCCTCGTCGCCGGCGGCGACCAGCTTGTCCACCTCGGACGGTTCGGGCACGAGGCGGGCCACGAAGTCGGCCACCTGCGGCTCGGGGAGGGCGCCGACGAAGCCGTCGACCACCTGGCGGTCGCGGATGGCGAACACGGCAGGGATCGACTGCACCTGGAACGTGGTCGAGACTCGCGGGTTCTCGTCGACGTTGACCTTGACGAGCTCCACCGAGCCGTTCTTCGACGCCACCACCTTCTCCAGGATGGGGCCCAGGGTGCGACAGGGACCGCACCACGGCGCCCACAGGTCCACGACCACGGGGACCTGTTCGGATCGCACCAGGACGTCCTGCTCGAAGGTGGCATCGGTGACGTCGGTCACGGCGGAGACGATACCGGTTCCGGTCATCGGCCGATGCGCCGCGCCGGGTTGCGGGTAGCGTGCACCTCATGACCACGACCGACCTGGTCGACGACGGTATCGAGGGCATCAACGCCGGGCCCGTGACACGCTGGTTCTCGTCCCACGTCACCGGGTGCGAGCCCCCGCTGTCGTTCACGCTCATCGCCGGCGGGCGCTCCAACCTGACGTACCGGGTGGTCGACGACGCCGGGCAGGTCTACGCCCTGCGCCGGCCACCGCTCAGCCACGTCTTGCCCACCGCCCACGACATGGCCCGCGAGCACCGGGTGATCACGGCCCTCGGCCCCACGGCGGTACCGGTGCCGGCCACCTTCGGGCTGTGCCAGGACCCCGCCGTGAACGGCAGCCCCTTCTACGTCATGGAATTCGTGGAGGGCCACATCGTGCGCGACGCCCGAGGCGCGGCCGAGGAGCTCGACGAGGCGACCCGCCGGCGCGCCGGGGAGTCGCTGGCCGACACGCTGGCCGCACTCCACGCCGTGGACGTCGACGCCGTGGGTCTCGGGGACTTCGCCAAGCGCGACGGCTACATCGAGCGTCAGCTGCGGCGGTGGCACGAGCAGTTCCGCAACTCGCAGGTGGAAGGACTCGACACCGCATCCGCCGTGACCGCCGTGCACGACCGGTTGGCGGCGTCCGTGCCGGCACAGATCGGCACCTCGATCGTCCACGGCGACTACCGCCTCGACAACACCGTCCTCGGTCCCGACGGCACGGTGCGGGCGGTGCTCGACTGGGAGATCTGCACCCTCGGGGACCCTCTCGCCGATGTCGGCCTGCTCATGGTGTACTGGACCGATCCCGGCGACGAGGGGGCGCTCGTCGGGGTCACCCCCACCACGGTGCCGGGCTTTCCCGGACGTGCCGACATGCGGGCGCGCTACGAGGCGGCGTCGGGGCGCGACCTCGGACGCCTCGACTACTACGTGGCCTTCGGGTACTGGAAGCTCGCCTGCATCATCCAGGGCGTCTACGCCCGCTATGTCGGGGGTGCCGCCGCCGGGGACCGCTCCAGCGTGGACGACTTCGGCCGCAGCGTGATCCGCCTGGCGGAGCTGGCACAGGACACGCTGGACACGCAGGACGCGAGCTGAGCGGGCCGGACCGTGACCTTGTACGAGCGCCATCTCGGGCGCCCGCTGGACCACCCCGTGCTGGTCGTCGTGCTCGAGGGATGGGTCGACGCCGGGCTCGGGGCCGACGGTGCCATCACCGCTTTGTTGTCGGCCGGTCCCACCGAGCTCGTGGCGACCTTCGACGGGGAGGCGCTCATCGACCAGCGGGCACGGCGGCCGGTGGTCCACATCTCGCACGGGGTCAACGAGGGGCTCACCTGGCCGGTCATCCAGATGCGGGTCGGCACGGACCGGGTGGGGGCCGACGTCTGCTACCTGGTGGGCCCCGAACCGGACTTCCGGTGGCCGAGCTTCGCCGCCGCCGTGCTCGACCTGGTGCGCGAGCTCGGTGTGCGCATGGTGGTCGGTATGGGCGCCTTCCCCGCCCCCGCACCGCACACCCGCCCGGTGCGCCTGGCCGCCACCGCACCGCGGGCGTCGGCTGACCTGGTGGCCGAGGTGGGGGTCGTCCAGGGGGAGCTCGACGTGCCGTCGGGGGTGTGGGGCGCCCTGGAGATCGCCCTCGGCGAGGCGGGGATCCCCACCGTCGGGCTGTGGGCCCGGGTCCCGCACTACGTGTCGGGCATGTCGTTCCCCTCCGCCAGCGCGGTCCTCATCGACGGGTTGGCCGCCGTGGCCGGCCTGTCGCTCGACTCGACCGACCTCCACACGTCGGCCGACGCGTCGCTGCGCCAGGTCGACGACCTCATCGCCCGGAGCGACGAGCACACCTCGATGGTCCGGCAGCTCGAGCGGAGCGTCGACGCGGCGGAGGGCAACCCGTTCGACGTGGGGCAGTTGCCCACCGGGGAGGAGCTGGCGGCCGAGCTCGAGCGCTACCTGCGCGACGACCCGGGTGGCGGGGGGCGGGCCGACGACGACTGACTCCGGCATCCACAGCGTGGAAGACGCCCGGCGCCGCGCCCGGCGGGCCGTCCCCCGCCCGGTGTTCGACTACATCGACGGCGGCGCCGACGACGAGGTGACGATGGGCGAGAACGTCCGCGCCTTCCGCCAGATCACCTTCCGTCCCCGCATGGCCGTCGGACCGGTCGACCCCGACACCGCCACCACGCTGCTCGGCACGCCTCTGTCGCTGCCCGTCGTGCTGGGCCCGGCCGGCCTGGTGCGGGTCATGCATCCCGACGGGGCCGCCGGCGTGGCCCGGGCGGCGGCGGACGCCGGGACCATCTCCGTGCTGAGCACGGTGGCGGGAACGTCGCTCGAGGACGTGGCCGCCACCGCCACCGGTCCCATGTGGTTCCAGCTCTACGCGCCGGGGGGACCGTCCCAGAGCGACGAGCTGGTCGACCGTGCCCGCCAAGCCCGGTACACGGGGATCGTGGTCACGGTGGACACGGCCGCGCTCGGCAACCGCGAGCGCGACGTCCGTCACGGCGTGGTGCCGCCGTTGCGCCTCACCCCGACCGGGGCACTGCGGCTCGGCACCAAGTTCGCGGCGCGGCCCCGCTGGCTGCTCGGCATGGCACGCGCCGAGGCGGGGGCACGGCGGCGGGGCGCGTCCGCTCCCACCACGGCCGGCCCCACGGCCACCGGGGTGGTCATGGCGGCGTCACCGTTCTCGTGGGGCGACGTGGCCGCCATCCGGCGGCGGTGGCCGGGGACACTCGTGGTGAAGGGGGTGCTCGGCGCCGGTGACGCCCGCCTGGCCGTGGAGGCGGGGGCGGACGCTGTCGTCGTCTCCAACCACGGCGGGCGCCAGCTCGACGGGGCACCGGCAACGCTGCGCGTGCTCCCGTCGGTGGTCGACGCCGTGGCCGGGCGGGCGGCCGTGCTGCTCGATGGCGGCGTACGGCGGGGAAGCGACGTGGTGAAGGCACTGGCGGTGGGGGCCGACGCCGTCATGATCGGGCGCGCCTATCTCTACGGGCTGGCGGCCTGCGGCCGGCCCGGGGTGCAGCGGGTGGTGGAGATCCTGCGAGCCGAGATGGTGCGCACCCTGGCGCTCATGGGATGCCCTTCGGTGGGCGCGCTCGACCGCTCCTGGGTCGACCTTCCCGCCGGGTGGGAGACGGCGGCGGGAGGCCCGCCCCCGCGCCGCGACGCAGCGGCGGGCGCGTCCGCTCCC
>JGI12269J14319_10003513_pt1 | contig 14662 bp, 18 predicted proteins | sample PeaSoiSIISIP2007_FD_14319 | JGI IMG/M metagenome (IMG submission 14319) | reverse complement strand
CGCGGGTCGGTAGGGTTCGCCATGGGTCTTCGCCCTTCTTGCGTAAGGGTGAGGATCAAGGCTCGGGCTGGTGTTGGCGCACTGGCCCGAGCCGCCTGTTGATCAATACTGCTGGTGTGGCTGACCTGTCGGAAGGTCCGGCAGCCAGTCTCGTGCCGGCTCGGATCGCTAGTCTGTCGGCTAGTCCCGGCAGCTCATCTGTCCGTTTCTGGCTCCCTTCGGGCTGGCCTTCTCACGGGGTTAACTGACGTCAGTAGCGCCCTGGCGCTGGGCCGGGGCCAGGGAATGGCCCGCGCGGCGGCGGGCGCAGGTTGCCGGGAGCGTGCTGGCAGCTGGCCGCGGCATGGGCCATCTGGTCGGCTGCGGCCGGGAGGATGCGGGTCTGCCATTCGGCCTGGGCCGCGAGGGTGCTGGCTGGGCGTTTCGGCTCCAGGTACAGGGCGGACCACAGTTCGCTGAGCCAGTCCAGGGTGTACAGGCACAGCGGGTGCAGTTCCCAGCACCGCGGGAGCGCGGCGGCGAGGTGGTCGTAGCCGGGCCGGTAGATCTGGTCGACCCAGGCACGCAGCCGGTCGATGGCCGGCTCTCGTTCGGCGTCGGCTAGCTGCCACCACCGGGGCGCTGGCGCGGGCTGGTAGGACTGGCTACCCGGTTCGTTGCTGGCGGTGAGGGCGGCGATCTGGCGTGCGATGGAGGCGACCTGGTGGTCGAGCCCGTCGAGTGCGTTCACGATGCAGGCATGGTGGCTCAGGATGCTGACGATCGCGTCGATGCGTGAGCTCGTGTTGTCTGCCCGTTCACTGAGCCGCCCGAGCTGGCTGGTGGTGTCCTGGTGGTGGCTGGCCTCGCGGTGATCGAGGCCGGTGATCTGCTCGGCGTGCGCGGCGAGCTGGATCAGGGCCGCCGCGAGCACGTCGCCGTCGTTGCCGCTGGTCATGCTGCTGGCCCTGCTTCTTCGTCCCAGGAGCCGGTGTCCCACGGGTCGCTGGTGTGTTCCCACGGGTACCGGGTGCCAGGGTGCGGGCCGTCAGGACCGTCGGCCCTCCGCCATGGGCCGGGGCGCTCGGGTCCGCTGGCGGGTGGCCAGGGGTCCTGCTCGGTCGGCCGGGGTTCCGGTTCGGGTTCGGGGGCCGGGATCAGCGCGGCGGTTGCCTGGCCGAGGCGGCGGGCGTGGCGGTAGAGCGGGTCGTTCCAGGCCATGGGGAGCCGGGCGATGACGGGGGAGCAGCCGCCGCGGATGACCAGCGCCCGGGTGGCAGGGAGCTGGCGGATCATGTCGGGTGTCATGACGGGGTAACGGCCCGTCCAGTCCTGGCCGTGCTCGCGCATGGCGGCGGTGCCGCACAGCAGGGACGCGGTTTCCAGAGCGCCGGGGTCGCTGATGCCGGGCAGCCAGATCTTAGCGCCGGAGGTGTCGAGGATGACGCGGGCGCCGTCGGCGCCCCACCGGGCGCGCAGCTGGGCTTCGCCGTGGGCGACGGTGATGATCTGGATGCCTTTGCCGCCGGAGTCGGCGAGCCAGGACGGGACCGGTACCGGGCAAATTTGAGTTACCTCGTCGAGCGCCAGGAGCAAGGGCGGATCGAGGCGAGCGCCCGGCATCCGGCTGCCGGCCAGGGCGGCGGTGTAGTGCAGTTCGCTGGCCAGGCAGGCGAACAGCGGGGCGACGGGGGAGTCCTCGCCGCGAGTCTCGGCGATCAGGTACAGCGTCCCGGCCTGGCGCAGGAACGCTTCGAGGTCCAGGGACTGGCCGGGGGCGGGGGTGACGGAGGCGGCGAGGGCGGGGTCGGCGAGGAACGCCAGGGCGCGGCTCATGGTCATCCGGATCGTCTGCGCGGTCCGGTTGGCCTGGCCGCGGAGTTCGGCGAGCTGGCTGGCCCAGTGCCAGCCGGTGTCGGTGCCGCTGCTGGCCAGGATGGTCTCGGCGTCGGTGCTGCTCATCCCGGTGACCCAGCGGGCGACCGCGCGCAGGTCGAGGCCGGCGAGGGCGGCGGCGTGGAAGTAGGCGCGCAGGTAGTCGCTGGCCTTGCTGGCCCAGAACGTTCCCTCTTCCACGCCGTGCTGGCTGACGGACTGGGCGAACGCGTCGGCGCGGCGGATCGCGGTCGCCGGGTCGGCGCAGCCGTCGATCGGGTTCCACCGGAAGGTTGAGGGCACGTCGCCGATGGCCTGGGGGTTGAACACGTGCACGGGTCCGCGGCGGGCGCGGATGCCGGAGGTGAGCTGAAACATGTCGGGCTTGGTCGTGGTGGACAGCACCGGCCCGGGGTAGCGCACGATGACGGTGGCCAGCCATCCGGTCTTGCCTTCCCTCGGGGGGCTGGTAACGACGGCGTGCTCGTCGAGGGGCATCCGCAGGGCGTACCGGTAGTGTGCGCGGCCGATCAGGATCGAGTACGCGCAGACCGGGCCGAGGAGGCGCTGGCGCAGGGACAGGGACCGGCGTGCCCGGCCGCTGCGGCGGAACACCGCCAGGCGGCCCCACCGCAGCCACAGCTCGCCGATGGTGGCGTGCCCTGGCCCGGGATGCAGCCGCAGGCGGAGACGGACGCGGAGGTAGCGGACGCGGTGGCGGGGTAACCGGCGCCAGGGCAGGAACGGCAAGAACGCCCATTTCACCCCCGTCAGCAGCACGCCTGCGGCGGCGAGGAGGAGCACGATTCTCATGACGTTCCTTCCGTGCCATGGTTCTGGTTGCGCTCGTCGGTGTTCTGGCCGTTGCGCAGAGAGCGGACGTGGGCGAGCAGGACCCGGCGGGCGGTGCCTGGCGCGAGGTCGATTTCTGCCGCGATGCTGGTGGCGATCCGGGACACCGACGTGAGCGGGATCGCGGCCAGGTCGTGGCGCTGGCCGGCCAGGGCCAGCAGCTGTGCCTGCTTGCCCGGCTTGGTCGCACGTCGTGGTGCTGGCGTGGAACGGCCGGACTGCTTCGCGTTGGTGGCCGGGCGGATGCGGGCTGTGACGTCGGCCGGTGCCGCATTTCGGCCCGGCGCGACGGGGCATTCGTCGATCAGCCAGCGGCGGAACCCGGTGATGGTGGAGACCGGCGCGATTGCCAGCCGGATCAGCCACAGGACGGACGCGCCGATAAGCGCCATTGGGGTGGGCTCGTCATCGGCGAGGGTCTGGCCGCTGTGCAGGCCGCGGGCGATGACCCAGGCTCGGACGACTCCGATCAAAGTGTCCGAAGCCAGGGCGTAAACGGCGGAGGGCATGACCCAGATGGCCACGTCACGCCAGCCCGGCGCGGAAGCCAGGGAGTTCATCGCCAGGCTGATCCCGACGCACGCGACGTTCAGGACCCGGGCCCGGATCGCGCGCCTGGCGTGCAGGGCCAGCGCGATCCCCAGGGTCGCGAAGATCAGCGCGCCGATATCGGGGATGCCGGCCTCGATCGCCGCGACGGCCGGGTTGTGCTTGACCGAGCGGACCAGGACGTACTGGGCGTCCCAGCTGACGACTGCGGCTGCCACGGCGAGCACCGCGAGTGCCAGCATCGCCCCGCGCAGCCATCCCTGCGCCCGGTCTCGGACTGCCCGCACGGTGGATGCGTCATCGGTCATGCCCGGTGACCGGGCAGAAGGATGGCGGTATGCGGCGCCGGGATGTTGCCGGGTCTCCGACCTGGCGCCGGTGACGGCTGCGGTGCCGGCCCGGTCAGGTGCCAGGTGTGTCACGACGCCGGAGTGGTCATGCCCTACTGGCCGCCGTAGCTGGCCATTGGCCGACGCTGCGGCTAAGAGCCCGCCTCGGGCGGTGCACCGTTTGGTCACGGGCTGCCTCCACCGAAGAATCTGTACGCTCGCAGACTACAAGCTACTAGTATGTTGCGACAACAAGATAACATGAGGATCTGTTGTCCTGGCTGAGCAGCTAGTACGCTGTGGCGCCAGGAGGACGTGATGCTAGAGCGCGACGCCCCGTACGTGCAGATAATCGAGCACTACCGCAAGCTGATCGCCTCCGGGCAGCTCCGCGACGGCGACATGCTGCCCTCCGGCCGCGAGATCGCCGCCGAATTCGGCGTCTCCATCGCCACTGCGGCAAAGGTCGCAACCGGGCTGCAGGCGCTCGGGCTGGTCACCCCCCGGCCCGGCGCTGGCACCGTGGTGACCGCACCCCGGCCGCCGGCCGACCGGGCGCAAGGCGGTCCCATCGTGATCACCCTTGCCGACCGCGGCCCGGCGCGAGCAGGCCACAATGCGCACGTGCTGGAAGCCGGACTCGTCCAGGCGCCCCAGGCAGTCGCCCGGCAGCTCGGCGCCGGGCCGCTCGCCCAGGTGATCCGCCGCCGCCAGGCCGCCGTCAGGGACGGCGCCACCGCCGCCGTGCTCACGTCCTGGTACCCGGCCTCACTCGCGGAAACGTGCCCGGCCCTGCTCGACAACTCGCTGCCCGGGGACCAGATCAGCGCCTATCGCCCGGCCTGGGGCCAGGACTGGCTGTCGGCCCGGCCGCCGACCTCCGCCGAGGCCCGACAGTTCGGCATCAAGCGCGGCTCGCCGGTCCTGGTCGCGCACAGCCGCCGGTTCGACGCCGCCGACACGGTCATCGAATACGCCGAGCTGATCGCCCGCGCCGACATCCGCGTGGAGTACCGGTACGAATACCTGCCCGCAGCGAGGTAGTGCAAGGCTCCTGGTGCGACGGTTTGTCGGACGTTCTTGCTTCGCCTCATCCATCTAGTAACCTAGATTTTGTGGCAGCCTCTGGTCCCGTCCGACCGCGCTCTGGGGCGCAGTCTCGCGTCATCATGCTGCCTGGCCGGCAATGCCGCACAACCAGCCGCTGTCAGGGTTCGCCAGGCATGGCTGCCGGGTCTCGTCAGCCGGACTTGCCAGTTGCGGGCAGGGGAGCGCGGTGGGCGATCGGCTGCGGTCCGTGCTGGACCGCCGGTGGTTCTGCCGCCGCGGAGAGGCATCACTCGCATCGGGATTACGCGCGATGGCGGGCGCGGCAGATCGCCTACGGGCGATGGGACCCGTGGGTAGACGCCGAGCCCGTGCGAGCCCATATCCTCCAGCTCCGCCTCAGCGGCGCCAGCTATCGCGCGATCGCCCACGCCGCCGGGGTTAGCCCGATGACCGTGCACAATCTGGTCAATGGCTGCCAGCCGCGCAAGCAGCCTCCACCTCAGCGCATCGGCTCTGGCCAGGCGCGCGGCTTGCTTGCCGTCACGCCGGAAGCAGCAGGCGCAGATCGACGCAGCGCCTCCGGATCTCGCCGTCGGCTCCAGGCACTGGTAGCGCTCGGGCATTCCCCAGCAGGCCTCGCCGGTCAGCTCGGCATCTCGCAGCCCCGCATGCGCCGGCTGCTGCACGGCCAGACTCGCTCCGTCAGCACAGCCACGCACGCGACGGTCTGTCGGCTGTATAGCCGCATGTGGAACCAGCTGCCTGCCGAACGCACCAACCGGGAGCGATCGGCCGCCGACGCAGCACGTCATCTGGCCGAGACAGCCACCTGGCCGCCGCCCATGGCACTCGATGACGACAGGATTGATGATCCCGCCTACCGCCCGAGAGCGGCGTGGAGGCGAGCAGGCCAGTCTCTCTTAGAGCCGTCGGTGCTTGATATTAAACCTGTTCCGACTACGGATCGTAACCGCTGAGGTGCTGGAAGCTCTCCTTGGCCTGGCAGCCGATGGAATCGGGCGAGTCGCCGTTAGGAGGGGAGCGCGCAGGCGGCACGACCGTCAACTGGTTAGCCTGCGATACGAGAGCGGTAGGTAGGCCTAGCAACAACCGAGAGAGGCCTGGGCCACTTGGCCAGGTACCGCCGCTGGTAATCGCGATCCTGGCACAGGCAGCCACTCTCTGCACCAATGGGCTGAAAACCGACGCGACTGGGCAGGGGTCGTAGCAGATCTATGCGCAGGGAGTCTGTTTGGGACGGCCGCAAGCCCAGCGCGTCCACAACGAGCGCTGCCGCCGCTAGAACACCAGCCAGCGCCGATTGATGCGCTACAGGAACATGAACGTCGGCTTGTGGTGTGCCTGCTAGGCCTCTTGGAAGAATGGCTCCTCCGCAGAACCCTTCTCGGTACAACTCCCTCAAGGGACGTCCAGAGAAGTTCATGAGTGCTGCTCGATCCAGTTCAGGTCGACGATCTGCGATCAATGCCAGCAGATCATCTGGAGCGCCATCATTACGATAAAGGAGTTCCCGAACGCGCATCAAGAAGGGTGCGTCCGGAATACCAAGGGCATTCGCAATGATGGCGTCCTCATTTAGTGTCGGCGTGCGCGGCATGTAGAGGCATGCAAGGCACGCGCCACGTCCAAAAAAATGGCGGGACACCCCCAAATCGCCTGGCTGCGTCCATGCATTGCAGATCCAGCGCGGGAGCGAGGCCTGCACTTCGCGTCGGCCGCCAGCGGAGTCGACCGCACATATCACTCGCTCCCAGGCGTAGCCATTGCGTTCTACGAACGCTGACCATCGCAGCGCATGCTCCCGAACATGGAACCGCTCATCCAGGAACTTGGCGGCCAAGTTGGTTTTGATCTGACCTTCGTCTGGCATGCCAGTCAGGACATATCGCTGCATATTGTCGAGTTGGACGGTCTCGTCGTCAACCAACTCCAGACATCCACGGACGTCAGCCTTCGCCAACGCCCATGCCACGGCTTCGCCGACGGCGCCGAGCCCGCAAAGCACATTGCCGGCGCCTATGTCGACGTTCGAGGGTGTGGGCAACTCCCAGTTGTCCGGAATGGCGCCCAGAACGGCCGAGCTGTCCAGTAGTTCGGGCGAGACGAAGATGTGACGAAACACGTTGGCTGCGGCGATAGCGGCGGCTACGCCCGCACCGAAGGGATTCCGAGTATCCATTACCGGCACGGGTTCAGTTCCGACCATGCCGTGCCATCCGCGGCAGCCAGCTGCGATGAAGGGGTACGGAGGCGCTGCCACGTCATCGCCAACCACTATCCAGAATGTCGCATCACCGTCGTCAGTGATCTCGATTTCGGGGTTGATCGAACGAGCAAGGTCGTGCAAGGACGTGGCGTGCGCTTCGGTGTTGCGGCCAGCTAGGGAAAGGCGTGGATAGAGACGCGCAAGCAGCCGGATGAGCAAATCGAGGAGTGCCTGACCATCGGTACTCTGGGCTGCCTGGCGGCCAAACGACAGGCCGATGGTGGTGGCGTCAAGCTTTCGACGTATGGCCTCGTCGTCATATCCATGGAGGATCTGTGACATGGCCACCGCTGCTCGCTGATAGAAGGGAGGAAGGGCCATGTCAGGACACCGCCAGCAAGGAATTTCGCGTGTCTGATGACTGCCGGGTCCACCCGTCAGCTCCGAGCCTGTAGATGGCTAGGCCCTGGCATAGCAGCCCTTCGCGACAGAAGCGGGGAGCGACGAGGGACAGGCCGCCGAGAGTCGTAACTATTGGGTAGGTGTCGTCCGTCTCGGAGTGGTAGGCAGTTTGTGGATGAGTGTGGATCTGAACCGCGAGGATTTGACGGTTGCGATATAGCCAGACGTTCAGTTCGTGCAGGGCATCAGCGTCGACCCGGACACAGAGGCCGTCGTCAAACTGATAGCCGTGCTGGTGGGGCACATAAAGATGGTCAACGGAGAAGAGCTTACCGCGGATAGTTCCAGTCCAGAGAGCAAAGCGCTCGTGTCCGTTCTTCCCGGCCTCTTGCAGGGCCGTCTCGGTGTGCTCAACCGTTTCCTGCCTGACGCCGAAGGTCCGAATCGTTTCCAACGTCATGCTGGAGCCTCGCCCAGGGAGAACCCGGTAACCTGGGGTACCAGCGTGACGGCGAAGCCGTTGATGGGTGCGACACCGTACTTATAGATGACCTCAAGTATCCGAACGAGACGACCAGCGCCCGCCTGCCGGTGTAGCTCCCAGGCATCGCCTGAGTGCGCCGGATGCTGGTGGTACTCCCTTGTGCCAGCAATGCAGAGGAACGGGATGTCATCCGGGTCATGGGCGATGAGGAGCGGCTGCCTTTGCTGCAGGACCACTCCAGGCGGCAGGCCGGGGATGGCTTGCGGGCCGTTGCCTACGGCGCGCAGGAGTTGTCGCTCGAGCGGAAGGTCACGCCATCGGTACGGCGTCAGGGTAAACGGATCGACCAGTCTGACTGATGGCGGCGCGGCGTCATAGTTGGTGTAGTCGAGGGTGACGCCGACTACGACAGCTGGCGGTGTCACCTGATGGGCCGTGAGGACAACCAGGACGTCCGGAAAGCGCGCTTTCAGCAGGAACCATCCGCGCGCGCGGTAGGTGTCCTCCATGGCGCGGAACTCCCTAATCTCTCGGGCGAACTTCGCTCGGGAGACCGAGGGGTCGACGTACTGGTCTGTCACCTATGACCACCGATTCCGGCTCGCAGGTTGAGGAACAGCGTGGTACCTGATGCGAAGCGGAAGGACTCGACTTTCCGGCTGGGGTCGAGGATCTGACCGGCGGCGTCGCGGAGCTCCCACTGGTCGGGGGGCTGGCCGGTGTTGCCTGTCTGCTCCAGGGCGCGCGGAATGAGAGCGCCGAGAGGTTCCTCTTCGTTGGCCTCCAGGGAGGTGGGCTGGCCGTTGACGACGATCGTGAGGGGCAGCTTCATAGCCATGGAGATACTATACTTGCTTCACTGGAGAAAGTGAAGGAGGTGGACCCATGGTAGCCATGACTCTTGGAGGTACGCTCAGCGGTGTGAGCCGCTCCCTGCCCGGCACCATCGTCGTACGTCCACCGACGACCGGAGCCTGGTTCGATGTGCCCAACGCGGCCGAGTTCCGCAAGGCCGCCTTTCCGCCCACAGCTTCCCAGTCACCGATGGTGTACCTGCTGGACCTGAACGGTGTGTACCCCGTAGCTGACGTACTGGAGGAGTACGTGGTCGCCCTAGCCCGTGAGATTCGTGATGGTGTTCACGGGTCCGTGAGCCTGGTCGTCGACGCTCGGAACCTGTCCATTCGGCATCAGCTCGGGTATCTGGCCGGGACCTACCGGCTTCCCCTCTTCCTGGCATCACCCCAGTCGCCGCTTAGCGTTGCGGAGGCCGAGCCTGCCGGCCTGACGCCGAGCGAGTCAGAGGCGCTTGAGACGATTGCAGAGATGGGAGGGCGGGTCACCGCGCCAGCCCTCGCGAAGCGCCTGCGCCTGAAGCATACGGCTGCGCTCAACCGTCTAACTCCGCTGGTGGAGAAGGGGTTCCTGTACCGGAAGCGCCGCCCCGGACGCACACCCGATCTCTTCTGTGATCCCCGTTTCCCGGACGCGGGTGAGGTGGCTGAGCGCATTCTAGATGCGACGAAAGCAGAGCTGCCAGCTGCCGAGCAGGAGACGCTTGCTAGACACCTGCGCGATCGCCAAGCGGCTGAGGGCCTTCCCGATCACTTCTGAACCTGACGGCGAAGGAGGATGGCACCGCGTGGCCAGTCGCGACGTGGGAGACGACGAAACCCGAAAGCCGCAGCAGCTTTCGCAGCCTGGTCGCCGCGAACGAGCCAAGTCACGGAGCGGGAGCCGCACTCAATCGCAATCTTATTGACGCAGGCCAGCATCGTAAGGATGAGTTGCTGGCGGTCCTCGCCGACCTTGAAGTCCGCAACGCCGAAGTTGACAATCTCGGGCTCACCTCTCTCATTGATGTGGAGGATCAGGGCGCCCACCATGATTCTCCTGCCTGGGAGCCCCAGCTGCTCTGCGTAGAGCACCCGGCCTTTCGTGGCGCCGCCATGCTGGCGCCTTCGATTGATCGCATGCTTCAGCGGCACGGGCAACGATGAGGTGTCTGCGCCGGGTACGGACGTCGAGATCTGATACGGAGCATCCTCTCTCGGCCACCGGCTGACGGTGACAGTTGTCTGATTGCCAGCGCGATCGATGGCGATGCGGTTCACGCGCCGTAGCCTTCCAAGCTAGGAGCGGGCAAGCTGGACGTTCACGTCATGGCGCCTTGGACTGAGTCCACAACTGCTCTGCACACCCACAGCGCCTCGTGTTCTAGCCCGCTGAATCAGCGGGCCTGGATGTGCTGTCGAACGTGCCCACCAACCGACGCATGGGTGTCCAGCGTCGAATATGAAGATGATCAGCAAGTGGCCGCAACTACCGTAGACCCGGCTCGCGGGCGTGTCAAACTGGGGACACCCTCGCAAGTGTGATACGTTTCTGTCAGAAACTTCTTGCAGGTAAAATCGATTGTGGTCTCGAACGAGGCGGGTTCCCAGGGTGGCGCGTGTCAACGATACAGACCTGAGACGGTTCTATGCCCGGCTGGGCGGGAACGTCCGAAGTACTCGAGTTAGCGCAGGTCTGAGCCAGGCTGGTCTTGCTGAGCGCATCGGCTTCACCAGGGCGTCAGTATCGAATCTGGAGGCTGGGCGTCAGCGCATCGCCTTGCATCTCTTCGTTCAGATCGCTCAGGCCCTAGACGTCGAGCCCTCAAGGCTCTTGCCCGGTTTGTCCAGCCGGCCTGAGCATGATGTGCTAGAAGATCTTCAACAACACATCGGTCATGTGCCGGAGAGTGCCCAGGACTTCGTCTTCCGTGCCGTCGCTCAACTGGCAGCTGACCGGCGGCGCGAGGAGCAGTGATGCGTCAAAATGAGATGAAGGCCAACGAATTGCTTCGGAAATATAGCGTGCTCACGCCACCCGTGCCCGTTGAAGAAATCGCCCGCGGTGAGGGAGCCCAGATTGCCCGACATCGCTTTAAAGGGTGGGAGTCCGGATTCATACTGCGTGACGGGCGGCAGACAATAATCGGCGTTAACGCGCGTACGAGCCGCAGGCGACAGCGATTTACAATTGCACATGAGATTGGGCATCTTCTCTTGCATGAAGGTGCTCTCATAGTTGATCACGCCGTTCGAGTTAACTGGCGAGATGAGGTGTCTGGTATGGCGACGGATACCGAAGAAATTCAAGCCAATACGTTTGCAGCCGAACTTCTGATGCCGCGGGATTTCATAATTGACAGTCTTGAAGTGTACGTGGCCGAGGTTGATAGTACTAGTAAAGCAATGTCTCGCGAAGATCTTATAACGAGCCTTGCTCGGGAATTTGACGTAAGCGCCGAGGCTATGGGCTACCGCCTAATAAACCTCGGTATCTTGGCAACATAAGCGGGTCGTGGCCGACCAGATCGACAGGGCGTGGGCAGCGCAGCGGCGCCGGGGTGACGCCAGCCGGCACCGGTTCGAGTAGGTCAACGATCGCGAAGTCCATGACGTCAGAAGGTTCGCCGATCCGAACGTCGGCGACTCGGCAACGTTGACCCAGCCAAGACGGGACTTAAGTACACCTGACTGAATCGTGAGGGTGCTTGGCTGGCGCAGGATGCGCGGGCGGCTGATCCTCATGTGCTCCCAAGGCTACGCATCCAGCCTGGCCGCCACGTCGCTGCAGGACCTCGGCCTTCACAATGCCACCGACCTGGCCGGGGGATTCATCGCCTGGGCACACGCGGGCCTGCCCGTCACGCCGGGATAACGGCGCCGCCCGCGGGCGGGCGTCGCGGCAGGCGGAGCCGGACGTATCGCACGGTGCAATAACCTGACTTGTGACACGTTTGGTCGGCCGGTACGGCGTCGGCTTACTGACCTGCGGTTTCATAGTTCGCATGGAGTGATTCTGTGCACTAACCGGGGCCGTAAGGTGGCTTAGTGGCCTGTGTAAGAGCGGCGAAGACAGCGTCCGGGGCGACCGCGTAACCGGCTCGAAAGGATCTGCCGAATGCCCAGCGATTACATCGCGATCGAGGTCAACGGCCACGCAGCCGACGAGGCGGCCGTGTCCCTTCTGGAACACGAGGGGTGGGGCCATTTCACCGCGATGCAGGTGCGCCGGGGCCGGACGCGCGGTCTGGACTTGCACCTGTCGCGGCTGGAGGCGGCGCACCGTGACGTGTACGGGCGGGCACTTGACGGTGAGGAGATCCGGGCCGGCATCCGGCATGCTCTGGGCGGCCAGCTAGACGCCAGCGTTCGCGTCTACGGCTACTGGGCCGGTCAGATCGTCACTGTTCGCGAGCCGCAGGACATGCCGCGCCGCCCGCAGTCGATGACTGCCCTGCATTTCCAGCGGCCCCTCGCCCGGCTCAAGCACGTCGGCAGCTGGGGCCAGGGCCGGTTCCGCGAGATCGCGCTTGCTGCGGGCTTTGACGAGGGCCTGCTGGTGGACGAGGCGGGCATAATCTCGGAGGGCACCATCACCAACGTGGGGTTCTGGCGGGACGGCACTGTGATCTGGCCCGACGCGCCAAAGCTGCAGGGCATCACGATGCTTCTGCTGCGGCGCCAGCTCACGGCCGCCGGCATTTCGCAAGCCGAAGCGTCCGTCCGCGTGCAAGACCTGGCCAGCTACGACGGGATGATCTTGTGCAACGCGCGTGGGTGGGCGCCAATCAGCCGCGTCGACGACCTGATGATTTCCCAGGACCAGGCTTTCATCGGCGTCATTGCGGCCGCAATCGACGGATGTCCATGGGATGAAATCTAGCCGCCTGGCAGGAACGACAGCGAGCTCACGGAAACCAGACCTGAGCAAACCCACCGGGCGCGGCGAGGCGTCCTGCATCACGAACGGCAACGGGTCCGCGAGCGCATCGTGTGGATGCACGTGCATCATCCAAGAGCCGTCCTCGGCGATGGTTGTGAACGAACCCGGTTTGGGCTCATCTGCCGATGGCAATGGCGAGGAGGGTATCGACCGCAGTTTCGAACGGACGCGGATCCCGAAGTACCTGGGAGAGTAGAAGTCCTCCCTGGAGCGTGGCGAGCAGGGTAGTGGCGAGGTCGTCCGGGTCGATGCCGGACGGGAGTTTCCCGTCGGCATGAAGGGATCTGAGTGCATCGCCGATGGCGGCTGCCCACCGATCGAACCCTGCCGCGATCAGCGCTCGGGCCTCGGGGTCACTCTCGGCGAGCTGACCGACGAGCGAGCCAAGTGGGCAGCCCCCCTTTGCTTCGGTGCGCTTCGCTGCGGTGATCACCATGCTCCGCCAGGCTTCGACCCCGTTCGCGCCGCGGAGCGCGTGCCCCTGGTGACTGACGATGGTGTCGGCTTGGTAGTCGATGACCGCCTGCACGAGGTCGTTCTTGTCGGGGAAGTAGTGGTACATCTGAGAGCCGCTGACTTCCGCCGCCGCCTTGACGTCTTCCAAGGTGGTGCCCGCCACCCCGCGCTCATGGATCAGGGCGGCGGCCTCCTCCACTATTCGTGCCCGGGTGCGTGCTCCCTTGGCGGTGAGCCTTGGCCGGTCACTCGTCTCGCTGACCATGCACCCATATTAGCAGGATTTTGAGTTTGACAACCCAGTCCCATACTGTCAGAGTGAGTTGCACAACTCATTCTGGAGCGAGGGGACGACGTCACGTGACTGACCTGAAGGGCAAGACAGCTCTGGTTACGGGCTCGACGAGCGGGATCGGCAAGGCTACGGCCACCGCCTTGGCCGCCCGCGGCGCTCACGTACTGGTAGTGGGACGCGATGAACAACGAGCCAAAGACGTGGTCGCCGAGATCGAAGGCAGCGGCGGCACCGCACAGTTCCGGCTCACGACGTTGGCCGATCTGCAATCGGCCCGGGACCTGGTCGAGTGGGCCACTGAGGCAGGCGACGGTCATGTCGACATTCTCATCAACAACGCTGGCGTCGCCTTGCTCGGACCAAGCAGCGCAGCTACCGAAGCAGAGTTCGACGCGAGTTTTGCACTGAACGTCAAGGTTCCGTTCTTCCTCGTCGCGGCCCTGGCGCCAGCCATGGCCGAACGCGGATGGGGCTCGATCGTCAACGTCTCCACGATGGTCGCGAGCTTCGGACAGGCCGGCATGGCTCTGTACGGCGCCAGCCGAGCGGCTCTCGAACTGCTAACCAAGGCCTGGGCCGCCGAATACGGCCCGAGTGGTGTCCGGGTCAACGCCGTTGCCCCCGGCCCGACGCGCACCCGCATGATGGAAGCAGTCCCCGAGGAGATGGTGAANCAGCTCGCAGCNCTAGCACCAGCAGGTCGCGTAGCTCAGCCCGAGGAACTTGCTGCGGCGATCGTCTTCCTCGCNAGTGATGATGCCAGCTTCNTCCACGGCGTCACTCTNGCGGTCGANGGAGGCCGGGTAGCGACGTAACGCCTGTCGGCGGTGACGTTTAAGAGTGAAGACCTAGAACACAGATCACAACTCAGAACNGAGGAGTATCCACATGAGCGCATACGTAGTTGTCGAATTCACCGTNAAGGACCCGGATGTTTATCGTGAGAAATACGGCCCCAACGCTGGGCGGACGGCCAAAGAGTACGGAGGCGAGGTTCTCGCCAACGCTAACTGGGAGATCCTGCACGGCGATGGCTCGCTCACTTCAGGGGCACTCATGCGGTTTCCCGACCATGAGACGGTCATCAAGTGGTACAACTCGCCTGAATATCAGCAGCTGATCGATGTCCGAAGTGTCGCGATGGATGCCCGGTTTAGCTTGCTCGACGGCCTCCCTAGCTGATCGAGGTGGCTCCCACTTCGAGGCTGCCGGAGTGGGCTACACGACTCACTCCTACTGCACATCTTTCGAGGAGAGATCATGAGCAAGTTCGATGCTCAATTCGCCGGTCGGCTGGACGGACAGACCGTGCTAGTCACCGGCGCCAAGGGCGGTATCGGCCATGAAACCGCCCAAGGCATTGGGAATAGTGGCGCGACTGTGCTGGT
>JGI12269J14319_10003512_pt1 | contig 14663 bp, 12 predicted proteins | sample PeaSoiSIISIP2007_FD_14319 | JGI IMG/M metagenome (IMG submission 14319) | reverse complement strand
TGTGTCACCTGTCGATCCTGTCGATCCTGTTGCCCCCGTTATACCTTGAGAACCAATTGAATTGAGTTCTGCTGGTAGCACTCGATGAGCCGCGACCAAATCACCAGCTGCATTTTTACCCCAAGCCGAGACCTCAACGGCATCAGAGCTGTTGATAAACTGAAATTCAAAAGCATCAAACTGAGCGTAATAGTTCTTTGTTACTACCCCCCCAGGGGCCAATGCTAAAATCTCTAGGACATACATTGTCTTCGTAGTCCCTGTCACGAAAAATCCATCAATTTCAACAGCAACTGCAATGGTATCGTCATTGCTGATTCTTACATTGAACGTTGTCGTTGGTCTTACACCGGAGACCGGTGTGTTCTCGATCAATCCAGTCGTTAATGAAGCCATTTATCCGTCTCCTTCCGTTATTAATATTGTAGGATTGATTATTGTCATACCGCTTATTTGCTACATTAGGATTTATTGAGAGCTTAAAACTCAATCTGACATCCGCAAATGCAGTATTATCAAAATAAGCCCGTTGTAAAATAAAGTATATATTTCTTGCATATGGGTTTATTTATTTTATTGTACTTGTCTCGATTTTGTTACTTCAATTTAATTAATCTAATGCGTCCTCAAACTTTATGCTTTCTGTGTGGCTCCAGTTGCCCCTATAGGACCGGCAGCAATTGTCTACGTTACTGTTAAAATAGGCCTCTTCATTGGGTCCAATGCTCAATTGTATGGAAAACATCTAATCCTTACGTGTCAAAACGCAAGTCTTTAAATAAGCTTCCTATTTGATGTCATAAAATATTCCGAAATCTTCTTTACCACAGTACAGCCCCTTGGCATTGCCAAAGGGGCTGTACTAATTTAATTAACGCTCTTCCTTAACCCAACATACTATAACTAAGCATTGGAAACGGGAATATTCAACAAGAAATATAATGGAGGTCTAGAAAATGAAGGGTGTTATTTTGGCCGGAGGGACCGGTTCCCGCCTTTTTCCTTTAACAAAAGTAACAAATAAACATTTGCTACCTGTTGGCAAATACCCAATGCTTTATCACACAATTTATAGATTAAAACAAGCCGAAATTAAAGATATCCTAATCATCACTGGCAAGGAGCACATGGGTGATGTTGTGAACCTCCTGGGCAGTGGCTGTGATTTTGGGGTGACCTTTACCTACAAAGTTCAGGATCAGTCGGGCGGCATCGCCCAAGCACTTGGCTTAGCCTGTAATTTTGTCGCAAATGACTTAGTGACTGTGTTGTTGGGCGATAATATCTTTTCTGCCGATATTTCATCTTTCGTCCACAACTTTATACTCCAACAAAAAGGCGCAAAAGTCCTCCTTAAACAGGTCCTTGACCCAGAACGTTATGGGGTCGCCGACTTACAGGAAGAGAGAATTGTCTCTATTGATGAGAAACCTAAAATCCCCAAGAGTTCTTACGCTGTAACCGGAATCTACATGTACGACCCCGACGTTTTTAATATTATTCAAACTATTACGCCTTCGACCCGAGGTGAATTGGAGATTACCGATGTAAATAATGCCTATCTAACCCGCAATCAACTTACCTTTGATATCTTACCAGGTTGGTGGACCGACGCGGGAACCTTTGATTCATTGGCTCAGGCCAACTATCTGGCCAAGGATCTTGAATTGGAAATGAGCAGGTGAGTATTTTGAAAATAACCTCTACTGATCTACCCGGTGTCTTAGTTCTTGAACCGCAGGTATTCAACGACGCGCGCGGTTTCTTTCAAGAAAGCTACAACCAGAAAACCTTTATTGAAGCCGGCCTAAACTACAACTTTGTGCAAGATAATCACTCTCTCTCCCTTGATGCAGGGGTTATTAGGGGCATCCATTACCAACTTAATCCTAAAGCCCAGACCAAACTTGTACGCGTGTTAGCCGGAGCCATCTTTGACGTTGCGGTGGACATCCGCCAGAATTCTCCTACGTTTGGCCGCTGGATCACGGTGACCCTTAGTGCTGCCAATAAATTGCAACTCCTCGTACCCAGAGGCTTTGCCCATGGTTTCTGTACTCTTGAACCCCATACCCAGGTTCTCTATAAAGTGGATGAATACTATTCCCCCGAGCATGATCGAGGAATCTCGTGGGAAGACCCAGACTTGGGAATATCCTGGCCTACGAAGCATCCTATCCTCTCCGCTAAAGACCTGAGACACCCTACTTTTAAACAGGCTGAACTAACAATATGAAAGGCGGATAATAGTGAAAATCTTAATCACTGGCGGTGCAGGTTTCATCGGTAGTAATTTCATACGTTACCTGCTCCAGCGCTATCCGAAATATCAGCTAGTAAACCTAGACTTGCTAACCTATGCCGGTAATCCCGATAACCTGAAGGACATCGAGAACCATCCTAACTACAGTTTTGTCCAAGGAAACATCGGTGACCAAAGTTTAGTTGAGGCCCTTTTTACTGATGGCATCGATGCACTGGTGAATTTTGCCGCCGAGTCCCATGTTGATCGTAGTATTACTGATCCCAGCCTTTTCGCTCACACCAATATTCTAGGAACCCTAGTCCTCTTAGAAGTAGCCAAAAATCATTCCCTCAAGAAATTCCTCCAGGTTTCCACCGACGAGGTTTATGGCAGCCTAGGAGCAACAGGGTGTTTTACCGAAGATAGCCCCTTAGCGCCTAACAGTCCCTATGCGGCCAGTAAAGCTGCTGCTGACCTATTGGTGCGCGCTTACCATCAGACTTTCCAGCTTCCCATTAATATTACGCGTTGCTCCAATAACTACGGACCCTATCAATTCCCAGAAAAACTTATCCCGTTACTAGTTACCCATGCCCTAGCAGATCAAAAACTCCCCATTTATGGGGATGGTCTAAATATCAGGGACTGGCTGCACGTTGAAGATCATTGCAACGCTCTCGACCTTGTCCTTCACCATGGAAAACCTGGCGAAATTTACAATGTCGGAGACCGGAATGAACAGACTAATCTAGAGATTGTGAGACGTATCTTAGCCTATCTAGAGAAACCAGAAAGTCTAATCCACTTTGTATCGGACCGCTTAGGACATGACCGCCGCTATGCTATTGACTCTACAAAACTACAAAAAAGCTTGGGTTGGTTACCACAGCATAAGTTCGACCTTGGGCTTCAAGAAACTGTCCATTGGTACGTAAAGCATCAAGACTGGTGGAAAAACAGGCAGGTGCATAATTAATGAAAGTATTAATTACCGGAGCCGGCGGACAATTGGGTACCGACTTAACCGTACTCTTGCAACGGAATCCGGAACGCTATCAAGTATTCCCCCTAACCCGCAGTGAACTCGATATCACCAAACAGGAACAGGTCGAGAAAACCCTGCAAACCATTAGACCGGACATCGTGATCCACTGTGCTGCTTATACTAATGTGGATCAGGCAGAAATTGATTCTGACCAAGCGTATAAGGTAAATGCTCTTGCCACTCGCTTCCTCGCCACAGCCGTCGAACAGAACCAAGCAAAACTTGTTTATTTGAGTACCGATTATGTCTTTGATGGGATAAAGAACAAACCTTATCATGAAGATGACATCCCTAATCCCCTTAATATTTACGGCCAAACTAAGCTGGCCGGTGAGAAATTCGTCCAGTCGATATCTACACGTTATTTTATCGTCAGAACATCTTGGGTCTATGGCCAACACGGCCCAAACTTTGTCAAAACAATGTTGTCGCTGGCCCAAAATCACCAGGAACTTGATGTGGTCAATGATCAGGTTGGTTCTCCTACGTATAGTGTAGATTTAGCACAATTCCTGCAAATCTTAATTAAAACCGATTACTACGGCATTTTCCACGCCACAAATTCAGGTCAATGTTCCTGGTATGAATTTGCCAAGGCTATTTTTGAAGAATCAGGCGCAGATATCTCCGTAAATCCGTGTAAAACGACGGAATTCCCTCGACCGGCACACCGACCAGCCCTTTCAGTCTTAGAGCACCGAGCCATTAGATTACATGCCCTTTCTGACCTGCGCCCGTGGCGAGAGGCCTTGAGAGATTATCTTAGTCCAGCTAACCAGTCTAAACAATGAGAAACAAAAAATTAGAGCTTGAACATGACAAGCTCTAATTTTTTGTTTCTTATAACATATCACTTCCAAAAATACACTCCTTCAGATACCTGGGTATCAATATCAATAATTCCTTTGCCCTCCCAGGTATCACGAAAGCGGCTAATATTCTTCCAGGCATATTCAAAGCGCCCCGGCGTCCTGGATTCTAGATGCAAGACCTCCGCCTTTGGTTCATACCAAATCTTGAAGCCACTGCTTGTGACCTTGAGACACAAATCAATGTCTTCCAAGCCATTAATATAACCTTCGTCAAGCATGCCACAAGCACTGTACAATTTCCCCTTCATCACGATACAAGCTCCGGTCACCGCTTGTACTTCCCGGGCAGTGGTCACTTCTGCTGCGTCCCTAGGGTAACCCCGGTAGACGTGAACTGGCTCTGGCCAGCCCTGGGTATCGTTGAAACCAACTCCGGCATGCTGCACTGTATCGTTGGGATAGATCAGCTTGCAGCCAACTATACCTATGGACTCATCTTGCAAAGGCTGAAGAATCTGAACCAGCCAATCACCCAACACGATTGTGTCATTGTTTAATAACAGCAAGTACTCTCCCGTGGCTATGTCAGCTCCCTGATTACAGGCCTTTGCAAATCCCAGATTAGAGGTATTGTTAACCACATGAATTTGCTGCCCCAAGCCCTCCAAGTAATCTTTTGTACCGTCTGTGGAAGCATTATCCACCACAATTATCTCGGCTTCAACTCTCGAAGCTGGCAGGGTACGGAATATTGACTCGATACATTGCTTAGTTAACTCCAGATTATTACAAGTCGGGATGATTATCGAGACCTTGTTGTTCGCAGGATATTTTTCCTCCAGACTTGCAACCTTGCCCGTGGCACGTACCCGCTCCTCTTCGATCCAGCAAATTTCCTTTAAGAATGCTGTCCTCCACTCTTCCTGACCAACCGGTATACCCGGTAGTAATCTCTGGAGATGAAACAGATTGAGATTTAAAACGTCTTGGTACAACTGACTATCTTGCAGATAACCTAAACGCCTCATTTCTCTGACTAGAATTACCCATTCCAAGGAACCTCTAATTTCCACGCCTTGTAATAGCTGGCCCTGACCCGAATGAATTCGGAAGCAGCTTAAAGGCTTGACTAGATAAATTGCCTGCCCCCGGGTCAAAAGTTGAAACCACAAGGCGATATCGCTATTTACAATAAAAGAATTACCGGCAAGGGTACCAAAGGGCTCATATAACAGGTTTTTACGAAACATTACTGTACTGGGCTCCCCGATAAAATTGAGGCGTTGCTTCAACACCTCTTCGATGAGCTCTCTCCCGGTAAAAAGAGTATCATAGGCTGTGGCCCCACGGGTTGCCGGAATGTCCGGCAAGGGATTGCCGTTTTCATCAATCCTGGTTCGTTTGGAGGTAACCAGAGCCACCTCTGGATGATCGTCGAGGCAGGTTGCCATAACCCCAATACATTCGGGCTCTAATAGATCATCATCAAACAAGTACTTAACGTAATCCCCCTCGGCGTTGTTCAAGCAATCTATACAGTTGGCGGTGTAACCCACGTTTACTGGTTGGCGAACATAACGCACCAGAGGCAGGCGATCAACGAAAGACTCCACACAAGCTTTAGTTCCATCAGTGGAAGCATTATCGTAAACTATGACTTCAAAATCCCTGCTGGTTTGTGTTACCAGGCTCTCTAAGGCAAGCCTCAAAAAATTTTCGCGGTTATAGGTTGGTATTAAGACACTGACTTTGACCAATATAATCCCTCTTTCTCTGCGGGTCACTGCTGGCACAATTCGGCCTGAACTTGCAGATCTATTTCGGCCGTTCTTGTTGGCCCCAGAATATCTTCAAAGTACGTTCTGTTATGCAGAACCCGGGTATCCTGCGGCACGAAATGACGAGCGAACTCATTATGGCGGTAGCCTAATTCCTGCTTACCGACACGATCATAACAAAGAGCCAATTGTAGATGTGGTAGCCAAGTCCAGCAAGCCTGGTTAATAGGACCACAGTTATCAGCGGGCATTTCTAGATGCGCAACTATTTTGTACCAAACTATAGCCTCTTTATAATTTCCTGCCTTTAGAGCCGCGAAGCCTAAACGGCAACAAAATTCTGCGCGCGGCGTATCATACTCAAACGACCGAAAAATATATTTCTTCATGTTTTCTTGGTCGCCACGCCATAAAAAGAGGTCGGCTACATTTCCACATGCGGTAATTTTATCCTCAATAGACCCTTGACCGGTGGCTAGAAACTTTTCGTAATATTCTACTGCCTGTTCGTCTTGGCGGTGATTCAAGAGTTCATTGGCAAAATCATAGAGATCCAGGGGTGCAAATTCGTCCCCAGCCTCTAAGCGTGCTTCATAGATATGCAGATTGTGATGGAGGTCGTCGCCCCGCAGCTTAGCCGCAGTTTCGGGCTGTAAATTATGCAGGTAATTAGCAATATTAAAACCCCATTTGGCAATAGCTTTCTCCCTGTTTTCTTCCATCAGTCGGTTAAAGCCAGCCTCCCGCACACTGTTAAAAGTCACCTGTCCAATATGATGTACGAACGAGTCGAGGGCAATCATCAAATGAAAACCGGCCTGCACTGCCCGCAAGCAGAAATCATCATCTTCAAAGTTGCCCAACCCAAACATTTCATCAAAGCCACCTATTTGGTCAATGACTTCCTTCTTGACCAGCAGACAAAACCCAACCAAACGAAATACTCGCCGGTAACCGCCGGCGTTTTTCGCGCAATATTCCCGGGCAAAATCAGCCAGACACGATAGCTCTGCATAAGTCACATTGATTTGCTGATGCCCGCTTACGCAATTGCTAACTGGACCTACCAGACCTATTTGCTGCTGGCTATAAAGCAAACGGAGCATATTCCCTAACCAGTTTACTGTCACGACTGTGTCGTTATTTAAGAATAAAATATTATCACCGCTAGCCACCTCTAGGCCCTGGTTACACCCTTTGCCAAAACCGAAGTTGCTGGAATTGAACACAGCTTTGATATCCACTTGACCCTTCAGGTATTCAACCGTACCGTCAGTAGACCCATTGTCAACCACAATCAGCTCATAAGGTTCCGGTGTGTTCTGGCGAATACTCTCTATACACTGCTGCGTAACCGCTAATTGGTTTACGTTTAAAATGATTATGCTGGTTGTCATTTATTCAATTCACCTCATATAAACTTAATGGCTGCGACCATCTTCATTTATACTATATGTCCTGAAAACCGTGTTTGATTATGAACTTTTAAATCTCCCCTATCATAGACTGAACTGTAACGTTGGGTAGGACAGTCACACATGAGCGAAAGCAGAGGGGAATCTATTGCCAATGAAAGTCGTAATCCTGGCTGGTGGCTTTGGCACCCGTATTGTCGAAGAAAGCCATCTCAAACCAAAACCAATGATTGAAATTGCCGACAAACCAATTCTTTGGCACATTATGAAGATTTATAGTTATTATGGCTTTAATGACTTTGTGGTCTGCTTAGGTTACAAAGGCTATCTTATTAAAGAATATTTTTATAATTATTTCCTGCACAACTGCGACATTTCCTTTGACCTACGCACCCAAGGCATGGAGATTCACAAGAATTCCGCAGAATCTTGGCACGTGACCTTGATCGATACAGGCCTTAGCACTATGACCGGAGGCCGGATCAAAAGGATTCAGCCCTACCTTAACAAGGAGACCTTTATGCTCACTTACGGTGATGGTGTTGCCAATATCGATATTCCTAACTTGTTGGCTTATCACAAAAGGCACAAAAAACTTGCCACCCTTACAGCTGTCCAACCTCAGGGCCGTTTTGGTTCCTTACAAATAGATGGTGAGCAAAGCGTTAAATCATTTACAGAAAAACCCGGTGGTGACGGGGCCTGGTTTAATGGAGGATTTTTTGTCTTGGAACCGGGCATTTTTGATTATATAGATGGCGACCAGACCCTCTTCGAACAGGAACCTCTGGAGAACTTAGCTAAGGCCGAGCAACTCAAAGCCTATGAGCATGCCGGATTTTGGCAACCAATGGATACTCTAAGAGATAAAAATTTGTTAGAACAACTTTGGCAAACCAATCAAGCCCCCTGGAAAATCTGGTGAGGAGGAATTTATGAAAAAAATTCTAATCACCGGCAGCTCCGGTTTCATCGGCCGCAATCTAAAAGAACAGTTGGCAGACAAATATTTAATTATCGCCCCTTCGCACACAGAACTGGATTTATTAGATGAAGACGTCGTCCATACTTTCCTGGTCGATCAGAATTTTGATGTCGTAATTCATACAGCCAGCGAAAATGCTACTCGGAATGCCAAGCGGGATATCCACGAGGTTCTGCCTAATAATTTGCGGATGTTTTTTAACCTAGCACGTAGTCATGAGCTTTACGGCAAAATGTATTATTTTGGATCGGGGGCGGAATATGACCGCCGTTATTACCTTTCGAAGATGCCGGAAGGCTATTTCGACAACCATGTGCCGATCGACCCCTATGGTTTCTCCAAATATGTTATGGCCAAATACTCTTTAGGCGCTCCGAACATTTATGACTTGCGCCTATTCGGTGTTTTCGGCAAATATGAAGACTGGGAGCTCCGCTTTATTTCGCATGCCTGTTGTCGAGTTGTCTGGGAAATGCCTATTACCATCAGGCAGAATGTTAATTTTGACTATTTATATATCCATGATTTAGTACAAATCATGACCTGGTTTATCGAAAACGAACCCAAACGAAAAGCTTATAATATTTGTTCCGGTCAAGTCTATGACTTACGGACCCTCGCCGGCAAAGTCCTCAAGGCAGCTGACAAGCAACTTGCTATTGAGGTGGCACGCCCAGGTTTAGGACCCGAATACAGTGGAGATAACCAGGTGTGGCTCGAAGAAATAGGGGGCTACACCTTTACAGCTATGGATACCGCCATCAATGAACTTTATCAATGGTATCGAGGACAGAAAAACAACATCGATCCCGCTCGTCTTTGAAGTGTCGAAATTGAATTCACACCAAAGGGCATTGAATTGGTTTTCACATCAATTCAATGCCCCTTCGTCAATAATCAACCTGTTAAATAATTCTCGGTCCAATAATGGGTCTTGGTCGTGGATAGGCTTCCCCATGGAAAGCTTTGGAAAAACATAGGTCTTATCCTGACACAACACCTGAATCAGAGCAGGGCCTGCGCAACCAAAAATTTCTACAAGAGTTTCACAATCACCTAAATCCGTTATGGTATATACTTTAAGACCATAAGCCGCAGCAACCTTACAAAAATCAGGGGTAGTATAACCGCTACCCGAAGTTGTTTGCACAAAATTGGAATCTAAATACATTTCCTGAAAATGTCGTATCATCCCAAGAGAATGATTATTCACTACTAAAATTTTAATATCTAGCTGGTCTCTAACTATAAATTGCAGTTCTTGTATATTCATTTGTAAGCCACCATCTCCATTAAAAGAGAAAACAGGCCATTTACTAGCATAATATGCTCCTATGGCAGCAGGCAATGAATACCCCATGGCACCATGACCGCCTGAGAATAGTACCTTTTGTCCCGATTTTACTTGGAATGATTGAGCAACCCAAACCTGATTTTGACCTACATCTGTAGTAATAACCGCATTTTTGGGTATATAGCTACTGACTTGTTTAATTAAAGCATTCATCAGCTCGTTATCTATATCGGAAAGCTGTAATTTAAGAAAGCGACATTCATCCAACCAACTCTCATATCTATTCTGGAATTTAAACCGATCATCTGAATTTATTGCAGTAAGCAGTTTTCTGATATCACATAAAAGAAGTCGCTCATCCACTTTAATTTTGTTAGTTGCCTCACCTTCGTCGATCTCTATACGTATCAATTTGGCACTTTCTGCGAAAATCGTCTTGTCGTTACCAGTTTGCCTGCAATCCAAACGAGAGCCTATCGATATTATTAGGTCACACTTAGCCAAAGCAAAGTTGGCAAAACGATGACCATATGTGCCTAAAAATCCAAAACAGTAGAGAGAATCAGAGGGAATACAATCTATGCCAATCATTGTTGTTATGACGGGAATCTTTACTTTTTGAATCCATTGCTCAAACTTTTGGGTCATTCCTGCACTTCGGATTCCAGCACCAGCAATGATCACTGGTTTCTTTGCTTGTGTTAATTCGTGTAGGATAGTTTCCATCTCATCAAAATAATCGTAGGTATGTTTAGGATCTGGACTATGACTATAACCAGGCAATTTCTCTGGATCAATCTCAGCACGCTGAATATTCATTGGAAGATCTAACAGAACAGGTCCCGGACGACCATCCATGCTGATGAAAAAGGCCTTTTCTAATTCATAACGAATCCTTTCTGCTTCGGTGATCTGTACAGAATATTTCGTAATTGAATTTACAATACTGACAATATCTGTTTCCTGAAATCCCTTTTGGCGCACCTGTAAATCGCCCTTTGACTCATAGGTATTAACCTGACCCGTAATAAAGATACAAGGAATGGAATCAAAAAAAGCATTGGCTATCCCAGTAATAAGATTGGTTGCACCTGGGCCACTTGTTGCATAGGCCACGCCAGGCAAATTAGCTGTTTGTCCATACCCACAGGCACAGAAAGATGCACCCTGCTCATGGTAGCATACATGAGCATTTATGAAATCCTTATATTTATCAAAGGAATCCATGAGATGAATAACCATCCCTCCAGGATATCCAAAAACATCGGTTATTTTTTTTTGCACTAAAAAAGAGACTATATAATCACTTAATTTCATAGAAAGTCCCATTCCTTTCGCTGCGCTCAAAGTAGAAAAATTTATGCTATGCCCCCTTTCTATTTTCCTGCTTTTTTCCATCCTGATCAGCTGTGTATCCCGTTGTGAACAGGATGACACCAACAGGATGACACCAACAGGATATTAATAATTTATGTCTACTTGATCCAATTTGCTACTTGATAGTCAGTACAAACTCCAGACAACCTTAGAGATAAAGAAGACTCGGCTTCCCGCACTCTTTCGCGTCTCGTTTGTCACTTTGAAGCTCAGTCTCATATAATACACAAATCATTCTCTATGGAGTGCAAGAATATGGACATTGATCAAAATTTCTGGCAAAACAAGCGCATATTTCTCACAGGTCATACTGGTTTCAAAGGATCCTGGTTGAGCCTTTGGCTCTCCAGTTTGGGAGCGCAGGTGATCGGTTATGCCTTGTCCCCTCCGTCAAAGCCCAGCATGTTTGAGATTTGCCAGATTGACCAAATCACGGATTCAACACTTGCTGACATCCGTGACCAGGAAAGCTTAACCCAGGCCCTTCATTCTGCCAAGGCCGATATTGTCATTCACATGGCTGCCCAAACCTTGGTCCGTAAATCCTACCAAAACCCCGTGGAAACATATTCAGTCAATGTACTCGGAACAGTTAACCTTTTGGATGCTGTACGTGCTAATCCGGGGATCAGGGCTGTGCTCAATGTCACAACTGATAAATGTTATGAAAATAAGGAATGGGTATGGGGTTACCGGGAAAATGATGTCTTAGGCGGGTATGATCCCTATTCCAGTAGTAAAGCCTGTTCCGAACTAATCACAGCCGCTTACCGCAATTCTTTTTTCCATCCTCAAGAATATGCCAGCCATAAAGTGGCCTTGGCTTCAGCCCGAGCTGGCAATGTGATCGGGGGTGGTGATTGGGCCCAGGATCGACTGATTCCAGACCTTATGCAAGCTTTACTCTCCGAAGAAAAGCTCAGTCTGAGAAATCCTCGGGCTATAAGGCCCTGGCAACATGTCTTAGAACCCTTAAGTGGTTATCTTACTTTGGCCCAGAAATTGTACACCGACGGACCGGGTTATGCAGAAGCCTGGAACTTCGGACCCGATGCTTCCGATACCCAACCCGTGGAATGGGTCGCCAAGACGCTTTGCAGCAAATGGGGAAAAACTGCTCAATATGAAATAGGGCCAAAAAACCATCTCCATGAAGCCGCCTTCTTAATGCTTGATTGTGCTAAGGCTAAAAAGGAACTCAATTGGATACCACGTTGGAATCTAGAAAAGGCCCTGGAGAAGGTTGTTGAGTGGTATAAGGCTTATCAGGATAAACAAGATCTCCAAGCCCTCTGTTTACGACAAATTACAGAATACACCCACTGTAAGAACTAAGCGAGGCGAAAACATGAGTAAAAATATGAGCAACAACGAGATAAAAGATCCGGAAAATTCTCTGCGCAGGCAAGTCATCCAAAGCGCTATTAAACATTACGAAATAGCCCATAAAGCGCAACAAGCTCAGCCCTTTACTCCCGGCGAATCTATTCCCTACGCTGGGCGGGTATTCGATCACAAAGAAATTGCGAATTTAATCGAGGCGACTTTGGATTTTTGGTTAACTGCCGGTAGATATGCTGCCAGCTTCGAAAAAGGGCTTGCTGAGTTTTTGGGTGTTAACTATTGTTCCCTCACTAATTCTGGCTCCTCTGCCAACCTGTTGGCCTTTATGGCCTTGACCTCTCCGGAGTTGGGCGAACGCCGCATTAAACCTGGAGATGAAGTCATTACGGTTGCTGCCGCTTTTCCGACGACAGTTGCTCCAATTCTTCAGTATGGCGCCATTCCGGTTTTTGTTGATGTTACCCTGCCCACCTATAATATTGACTGTAGTCAATTTGCAAAAGCCCTTTCTGAAAAAACCAAAGCAGTGATGCTCGCCCACACTCTGGGTAACCCGTTCAACCTGCAATTTGTTAAAGACTTTTGTGATCAACACCAACTTTGGTTAATTGAAGACAATTGTGATGCTCTTGGTTCAAAGTATTACTATCAGGGCCGATGGCAGTATACTGGCACACTCGGGCATTTAGGGACCTCGAGTTTCTATCCGCCCCATCATATAACCATGGGTGAAGGCGGAGCGGTTTATACTGATGATTCCCAACTAAAACGCCTAGTCGAATCATTTCGTGATTGGGGAAGGGACTGTTGGTGTCCACCAGGACAGGACAATACCTGCCAGCGGCGCTTTGCTCGACAATTCGGCGAACTCCCTTACGGCTATGATCATAAATATGTCTATTCGCACTTTGGCTATAACCTCAAGGCTACGGATCTACAGGCGGCTATTGGCTGCGCCCAATTGGAGAAATTACCTGAGTTCATCCAAGCCCGCCAACTCAATTGGCAAATCCTGCGCCAAGGGCTTGCCGACTTAGCTAACCGCTTTATCCTACCGGAAGCTACTCCCAATTCCACTCCGAGTTGGTTTGGTTTTCTCTTAACCATTAAGGAAAATGCCGGTTTTACGCGTGAGCAAATAGTAACTTATTTAGAGCGTAATGGGATTCAAACCCGAATGCTCTTTGCTGGCAACCTCATAAAACATCCCTGCTTCGATGAACTGCGACTCACAGGCCAAGGATATCGTGTCGTCGAAGAATTAAAAAATACCGATCTGATCATGAGGCAAACTTTCTGGATCGGTGTCTATCCTGGATTAAAGCTCGGGATGCTGGACTATGTTCTGGCTAAAATTCGAGAGTTTTGCACAGATAATAACCACCCATTGTCTAAGAAATAACGTCATCAGCATACAACCAGAGAGTATATTCCTTTGTGGCATGACTGAAAGCAAAGTTATGAGCAGTCGCAAAATCATCAATTCAAGTAAAGTCAAATATTTTGTCAGTGTATTCTTTGACAATCTCCTTCGTACGATCTGAGGAACCCGTATCAACAATCACTATTTCATCAGGAATTCCCTTCACTGAATCAAGGCACCGGGCAATGGTATTTTCCTCATTACGAACAATCATACACAAACTGATGGTTATGGAATTATCAGCCATCGTTTTTGTCACCTCATAGAATATTATTTTATTTATACTTTATGGTATTCAACATATTGAAGGTGAGAGCATATCCAACTATATTCAGCAAAGAGGAGCCTCAAAGGGCTCCTCTTTCTATAGAACCTTCTCTAGTAATGACCTATCCGAAGGCAATGGCATTTAATGCTCTTGTAAGTGCAACTGCACTTGTAAGGTTTGTACCCGTAACTGTAATTCTGATTTCGTAGGTGTGAGATCCTGCGGCTGGAGTATCAATCCATGTCATGTTAGGAATTTCGCCAAACAGACGAGAAGTTGCTGTTTGACTGTCGGTTTGTTTTTCAACTGTTATTGTAGCAATTGATGATCCATCGAGGAAAAGTTCATAGTCAATAGTGTATTGATAGTTGGCGCTTGCTGTTGTAGTTATTTCTACTTCTGCCATGGAATCCAGTTTCAATGTCTGCCCTGTCGTAGTTGTTACTCCAAGGGACAGAACAGATACTTGAGTAGTAATGGGAAGACTTAAAGACGTACTGGCTTGGGTGGAAGCTAATGTACTACCAGCTCCTGTGGCACCCGTTGCTCCTGTCGCTCCTGTGTCCCCTGTAACTCCCGTTGCTCCTGTTACTCCTGTTGCTCCTATTGCTCCTGTTACTCCTGTGGCTCCTGTTACTCCTGTTACTCCTGTCGCTCCTGTCGCTCCTGTCGCTCCT
>JGI12269J14319_10003508_pt1 | contig 14674 bp, 10 predicted proteins | sample PeaSoiSIISIP2007_FD_14319 | JGI IMG/M metagenome (IMG submission 14319) | reverse complement strand
CTGCCGTCGGGGGCCCACCGCTGCGTCTCGTAGGCGTTGGGCCCGCCTGGTGCCACCGTCGTCACGTGGGAGAGCGTCGGCCGACCCGGTCCGATTGCCGTGACGGCGGCCTCCAGGATCGTCCACTGTGTGCCACCCGCGTCTTCGTTGACGTAGCTCACATGGGTCCACACGATGTGGTGTCCGTCGGGCGACCAATAGGGGTGGTAGTTGTCGTAGAGCGTTCCCGTCGGTTCGAAAGGCATGCCCGGCATGGTCAGACGGGTCATGTGCGAGCCATCGGGCCGCATGATGTAGAGATCGGTCCCGATGCCCCCCAGACAGGGACTCCCGAAGGTCACCGCCTGGTGGCGCGACGAGCAGAAGAGGATCCAGTCCCCTTGGGGTCGTTCCTGGGGGAAGCCGTTGGGCCCGGGAGCGCCGCAGGTCAGGCACTTCATGGCGGAGCCGTCAAGATCGGAGACGAAGACCTGCTCCGGCCCTGCCGTGCTGTCCTCGGCCGAGAGGATGCGCCCGTCCTGAGTCCACGTGGGATTCTGGCCGAAGGTCATCGCGTTGACGGTGACGTGGAACGGAGCGACGAAGTACGGATTCGCAGAGGCCTGCCCGGTGGCCGCTTCGACCACTGACGACGAGGACAGGCAGCCGACGGCCATGGCGGCCGTCATCACCATGATGGTGATCGACGATCGAGTCGGCGGGTCTGTCCCGGATAGCAGGTGTCGAAACGGGCCGATACGCATCGGACGTGGCCCCCGGTCGGTGAGATGAACCGGGCGACGAGGCGATCCCAGTTGATGCTATCGTCGCTGCGAACCGTGCTCGTCACCTTTGCCGCATACGCCCTGGGTGCACTCATGGGTGTCGCAGCGGACAGGGGCGGCGCCCGCGTCCGACGCCACTGGCCGATCTATCTCCGGATCCAGCTGGTCGCCACCGCTGGACTCCTGACGATCTTCTCGGCCTGGCGTCTGTCGACAGCGTCGGAGATCGTCGCTCCCGTCCTGATCGCCACCGTGGGTTGGATCCTCCTCGGTGCCGCCGAGGTGACGAAGCGGAAACGATCCGGCGGCGAGGCGGCGCTGGAGTGCTGGGCCGCCTTCCCGAACGGAGGATTCTGGGTGCTTCCCATCGCCGGCGCACTCGTCGGCCCCGCCGGGAGCATGGTCACGGCCCTGGCCAATGCCGTCTACGCCGCCCCCAACGCGGCATGCATCCACCTTATGAGAAGGGACGCACCGATACCGCAGCGTCGATCGACATCGTGGATCGACCAGTCCGCTCTCGTGGCGCTGGGTCTGGGTTTGGTCCTGCACCTGGTGGGCCCGGCGCCCGCCGTCTCGCGGGGGGTGCTCGATGCGTCGGGACCGCTGATGGCCTTCGTCGGTGCCGCTCTCTTCGTTGGGTCGGTCCTTCATCCTCACAACCTGGCTGTCGGAAAGGGGGCCGACGGCGTCCGGCGCTGGTTGTCGTTGTCGGTGATCCGGATCGCCTGTCTGGTCCCGATCATGGCGCTGTCCCATTCGCGTGCGGTCCAGGTGGTGGCCGTCCTCTCGGCGCTGGGAGCGCCGGCGTTCAATCCGCCCCAGCTGGCCGTCCTCTACGGGTACCGGTCCGGAGCGGTCAATGCGGCCGCGCGGTGGGGATGGACGGCGCTGCCCGTGGGGCTCGTCATCGCCCTCGTTCTCCGATGAGGTCGAGCCGTCGCTCGGGGTGGCCCAGTGAGTAGCCTCCGTCGCTGTCGCTGACGGCTCTCACGCCGGCGTGCGGGAGACGCCGGCGCCACCGTTGTGGCCCCGTTGTGCACGGGGTGTGCCTGGTCTCACAAGGTGTTCCTTATGCTTCGCCCCGGCTTGGCCGATATCTGAGGCCATGGTGGCCTCTTCGGCGCGGGCGGTGGGCGAGGCACACGCGGCGTCCCTGCTCGAACGAGAAGCCCGGATCGTGGGGATCAAGGATTTCTCGACTCCCAGTCTGGAGGCCGTCGACCGGCGCCGTTCCCAATTGTGGACCGTGGCGTTCGCCGGGTTGGCGTCCATGGCCGCCGCCGTCGGACTGCTCACCTCGACGGGAGGTCACCACCTGGGCTTCGCCAACCGATTCGGATTCAGGATAGGCACCGTGGTGCTGGTGGTGGCCCTGGCCTTCTATGTCATGGAGAAGGAGCGCCACCTACGCCGGTTGGCCACTCTCCTGGTCAACGAGCGGGTGCTCGGAGCGGCGTTGTCCAACCGCTTGAAGGAGCTGGCCGTCCTCTACGAGGCCGGCAAGGCGCTGAACTCGGTACTCGTCATCGAAGAGGTACTCCAGCTCATCTTGTCCAGTGCCTTTGAGCTTCTGGAGGCATCGAGCGGGTTCATCATGCTCCTCGAGGGTCCCGACAATCTCGTGGTGGCCTGCCGGGCCGGCGTCGTCTCCGATGACGGGGACCGTCTGGAGTTGGGCGAGGGGATCGCCAGCCGTGTCCTGCACGACCGGGAGCCCCTCCTCATTCAGGGAACGGTTTCCGAGAACGGTCGTGTCGAAGCGCAGAGTGCCGTCTGCGTGCCACTGATCCACCGCGAGGATGTTCTGGGGGTGCTGATCCTACAGGGGGCGGCCGAGCACGCCTATAGCGAGCACGATCTCCGGGCCGTGTCGTTGTTCGCCGAGCACGCCGCCATCGCCGTTGCCAACGCACGTCTGTACGAGGCTGAGCGGGCGTTGAGCGTCCAGCTGTCCCATCAGGTGGTTCACGACCCGCTGACCGGTGCCGCCAACCGGGTCCTCGTCAGCGACAGGATGGCCCATGCGCTGGCCAGGGTCCGGCGCGGCGAGTGCTCGATGGGGGTCTTGTTCATCGATCTCGACGACTTCAAGCTGGTCAACGATGAGCACGGCCACGGCGTGGGCGACCTCGTCCTGAGGGCGATCGCACAGCGGTTGTCGGCGTGTGTCAGACCCACGGACACGGTGGGCCGTTTCGGTGGTGACGAGTTCGTGATCGTCTGCGAGGACATCTTGGACGAGGCCGGTGCTGTCGACATCGCGCAACGCGTTCTCCGATCGCTCGAGTCTCCGATCGCCACGCCATCGGGAGAGCGGACGCTTTCGGCCAGCATCGGCGTCGCCACCTGCGGTGTCGACAACCCGATGGAGGCCGACACCCTCATCCGGGCCGCCGATCGCGCCATGTACAGAGCCAAGATGGAAGGCAAGGCCCGCATCGCCAGTGCCCTGCGGCCGGCCGCCCATCCTTCCTGATCACCCGTCTTTCCCAGGGCCGGGCCGTTGACCGCCGGGGCCGGTGGGCACCCCGACCGCCCGGAAGGGGATGTGCCTCTGCATGACGTTGACCGCACGGAGAGTGGCATGAGCCCCTCAATTTTGACGGAGTACAGAGCGGGGCCCCTCTGTAGGCTGGTAGGACCACTATCCGCGACCTTGAACACCCAGGGAACGAGAGAGGCTCACGATGCGTCGCATGCACCCCGTTCGTCGATTGGCGGTTGTGGGCCTGGTCGTCACCGCCTTGGTGGCGGCGCTGACCATCTCGCTTTCGGCCGCGGCGACGGCGACGGGAGGGGTCGTCACCTGTGACCAGGTGACCGGCTCGCAGTTGGGTCCCGCGCAGCTGTACAGCTGCACCGCATCGACCGGTGGGGCGGGGTCGATCGAGCCCTACCCCTTCTTCGTGGCCGGGACCCACACGGGCACGATCTACTGGAGCCAACCGAGCACGACAAAGCATCTGACGACCGTCATCCGCGCCCGGACTCGGGTCGTGACGAAGAAGGGCAATCCGTGCGGAGCGAGCAGCACGGAGCTCAAGGTGAGGGGGAGCGTGCGTTCGGACACGAGCGGGGTCGTGACGGTGGGCGGTCCCGTCTCAGCCATCTTGTGCCAGGCGAACGGAAGCTTTCAGCTGTTGCCGAACACCACGATCGTCATCGGGTGACCCTCGTCCGCTGAGGTCGACCGGACCGCTTCGGACGGGGCCGCGTCGTGGTTGGGCGGACGGTCACGGTGCTCGGGGGATCGTGTAGATCGCCCCGTCCCAGGCGTTGCGCACCAGGTGCAGGGGAAGCTCGTGTCTGAGCGAGGTCTCGGTGGGAAGGAAGCTGTCCCGACCGAGCCCCCGGACGTAGACGACGAATCCCCCCCGTGTCGCCAGGGTGCGGCGGATCTCGCCGAGTTGGGCGTCGAATCTGGCATTCCGTTTCAGGGTGGAGTAGTCGACCTGTTCGGGGATGCTGGCGGTGGCACGGTCCGCCAACAGGTAGATGGCGTCGGGCGCGTTGGTGTAGATGATGGCGTTCGACGGCAGGGCCCGGACATCGGCCATGATCGGGCTGGTGACCCAGGCCGGCGTGGCGTAGCCGATGGTCGGGTGCGTCGTGGTGTCCACCGCGAAGCGCGCCACGCAGGCCGCGACGACGGCGATGGTCACCAGCTTCATGACCGGAGTCCGGTTGACGGAGCAGGCGACGGCGACGACCAGGGCCAGGAACAGCGGGATGAACTCGAGTGAATCGAGGTCGACTCCGGCATCGAAGAAGGTGATGGCGATCTCGAGGATCACCACCTGGACGACGACGAAGAGGATGAGCAGACGGGCGGTGACGTTCATCCGCACCAGAACGAGGACGAGAACTGCCAAGACGAGGGCTCCGAGCAGGGCCAGCGGCAACGGACTGCTGGCCGGCAGGATCCAGTCGGCGACGGACCGGACGCCGGTGCGGACGGTCGAGGCCACGATGTGGAAACCGACGAAGTGTCCTGTGCTCCGGCCGGAGAGCTGTTCGTAGACGAACCACCCGGCCAGCGGGCAACTGCTCATCACGAGGAGGGCCCCGGCGTCTCGGCGTCGGTGGCGCAGGGCCAGTGCGCCCCAGACGATGAGCCCACCCGACGCGAACCGTTCCAGGGTGGCAAGGCCGATGGCCGCCGCCGCCACGATGAGCCAGGCCGTCCGTGGTCGCTCCCGGTGCCGGAGGACGGCGAACAGCGCCACGGCGGTGAAGAAGAGGGCTGTGGCCAACGTCCCGACGTCGGAGGCCAGGATGCCCAGCGAGAAGGCCGTGACGGCCTGGGCGGCGGCGGCCGGCCAGAGCTCGTCGGTGGTGGCCAGGACGAACATCCCGACCAGGAGGATCGTGAGGGCGAAGAAGATGGCGTCCTCGACGCGTGCCGCTCCGAAAGGGTGCCCACCGATGGCCAGGAGGACGGGAGCCAGCGGGGCGTAGATCACCAGGGGGGTGGGACGGGGGGACGACTGTCCGAGCGGGGGCGTGCCGATGCTCACGCCGCCGAGCGGGTAGAAATGGAAGGGCACGTCCAGACCGTGGTCGGCGGCCACGCTCCGTGCCGTGCCGACGTAGACAGCCGAGTCGGCCGAGGTCGGTGCCCCGTCGCGTGACGACCACAGGACGACGCCGGCGGCGAGGAGAGCGAGCGCACCGATGCAGAGCCGCCGCCGGGCCGTGGCTCGCCTGCTCACCGGGGATGGTGGGATCGCCGTCCCGCCGCCTCCATCGCTGCCGGCCTGCATCATGGACCAGCGTACAGAGGCATCGAGGTGGTGGCTCGCCGGTACGCGGGCGCCCGCTCCCGTCACATGGGGGGGCGAGCGAACCCCGACCAACTTGGTTAGCGTCTCGACCGACCAGACGATCCCCGGACCCGACGAGAGGATGGCCATGGCTCGCAAACTCGCCGCGGAGATGCTCGGAACAGCGTTGCTCGTCTACTTCGCCGTGGGGGTCGCCACCTTGAGCTTCGGCTTCGGGACCAGCGGCACCAGTTTCGCTGCCGGCGTGGTGGCCACCGCCCTGGCCTTCGGTCTCACCCTGTTGGCCCTGGCCCATGTCCTGGGACCGATCTCGGGGTGCCACGTCAATCCGGCGGTCACGATAGGAGCTCTGTTGGCGCGCCGTCTTCCGGTCACCGAAGCGCTCGGGTACTGGATCGCCCAGTTCGTCGGAGGCATCCTCGGTGCCCTGGTGCTGTGGGCCACCTTCAACAGCTCGCCTCTCTACAGCAGATCCAAGACCGGTCTCGGGACTGACGGGTGGGGCGCCGCCAGCCACATCCATATCGGCGCCGGGGGCGCCTTCCTGGCCGAGGTCGTGCTTACGGCACTGTTCGTGTTCGTCATCCTGGGCGTGACGAGCGAGACGGCCAACGCCACGACGGCCGGGGTGGTGATCGGGTTGACGCTCACGGTCGTCCATCTCATCGGCATCCCGATCACCGGGACGTCGGTCAATCCGGCTCGCAGCCTCGGCCCCGCCCTCATCGTCGGGGGGCTCGCCCTGCACCAGGTGTGGTTGTTCATCGTCGCCCCGCTGGTGGGTGGGGCGGTGGCCGCCGCCTTGCACCTGCTTCTGACGGGGTCCTCCACCACGCTGGCACGGGAATCGACGTCGTGATCTCCCTGGACGGACGATTCCGAAGTCCGGGCTGAGCCGAGATCAGACGGGCCCGTCGCCCTGTTCCTGTCGGCGGAGTTCGTCGAGGTCGGCCGCCTGCTCGGGCGTGAGGACCAGGTCGGGGTTCAGGGTGGTCCGCCGGAGAGCCGGAGTCGGGCTCGCCCCGGGTTGCGACAGTTGCCGGGGGAGTACGGACATCTGAGCGGGTCGGCCCAGGTAGTAGCCCTGGCCGTAGTGGCACCCGAGGCCCTGCAGGGTGGCCAGCTCACTCTGGGTCTCGATGCCTTCGGCGACGATCGACGCGTTGTACGCATCGAGACCGAAGGTGAGCATCGCCGATCCGAGCGCCCGACGCGCCGGGTCCGTATCGATACCGCGGGTGAGCGCGATGTCGAGCTTGATGATGTCGGGGCGGAGATTGAGAATGTGACGGAAGCTCGAGAATCCGGAGCCGGCATCGTCGACGGCCAGACGGAGGCCGTTGGACCGGAGCTCGGCGATGGCCTCGCCGAAGAGGTGGTAGTCGTCTATCCCCGTGTGCTCGGTCAACTCGAGAACCACGCGTTCGGCGGGGATGTCCGCCATGGAGGCCCGGAACTCGGCCGACACGATCGTCGCCGGGGACGCGTTGATCGACAGGTACAGACCCGACGGGAGCTTCACGAGTTGCTCGAGAGCCGAGCGTAGGGCCGTGACCTCCAGTTCGGTGCCCAGGCCGAGCTCGGCCGCTTCGGCGAACCAGAGGTCCGGCGCCCGGAACGGAGGGGTGGTGAACCGGGCCAGCGCCTCTGCTCCCACCGTGCCCCCCGTTCGGAGGTCGACGATGGGCTGGAACACCGTTTGCAGGGACCGGTCGGCCAGGGTGATCCGGACGAACTTCTCGCGCCGGTGAGCAGTCTCCTCGTGGTGCTGCTCGAGAAGGCCGGCCGGGATATCCGTCCTGGGCTCCGAGCCCGACGGCACGATCGGGCGCGCCCCGGTGACAGGGGAGGAGGGGGCGGTCGGCAGCGCCGTCCCGGCCGCCTTGCGCCGCTTGTTGCGCGACAGTCGGCCCGCTCGTCCGATGAAGATGTCCTTCTGTCCGGCCGGAGCCAATGGCTTAGCCCGAGACCGTGGTTGAGGGCCCGAATGACGACGCGCGTCGACCTCCGGCCTGCCAGGGGCAGCGGTTCACCCTTCAGGCATCGACATCGGCGGTCCCGTGCTTGAGGGGACGGCACTCCCGTGCCTGAGCCGACGGTCCCCGGAACCCCCCCCGGGGGGGGCGACGTCGGGCGGCGATCTCGGGGGCCAGGGCCCGGCCCGGAGAAGGCACCGGTCGGAGTTGCCCGAGAGGGCACCGGTCGGAGTTAACAGAGCTGTCATCGGTGCGACCCGCGCTGTTCACGCCCGATTCGTACGCTGTGCAGAGGTCGATGGAAGGAGCGCCGCCATGATCGCGACACGGAACGTCATTCGGAGGCTGGGGATCTCGGTGGCCATCGCACGGTGGGCGTTGCGGTCGAGGCGCCCCGGCTGAGATCGGGTCGGTGGACCCGCCGCTCGGAGGCGGGCCACCGGAGCTGTCGACGAAGGGGTGGGCGGACAGGTGCTCCGCACCCCGAGGGTTCGTCGGCCCTGTGATGCGGGAACGGGATCTCGACAACCCGGCGAAGGGGGCGTGGTGGGCATGGTGGTGGAGACGCAATGGCCTCCCTACCGACTGGGGACGGGGTACGACGAGATCGTCGGCTCCGACGGTGCGCCCCGGGCCGTCGCCGACGCGCTCTGGCGTCATCTGACGACGCTCGGCCCCGCTGCCCTCGCCGAGCGTCAACGAGCGGCCGACAGCGAGATCCGCACCATCGGCGTGACGTTCCGGACGTCCGAAGGCGACGGCTCGGTGGATCGGCCGTGGCCCTTCGACGTGATCCCGCGCATCGTCGACTCGGCCGAGTGGACCCGGCTCCGGCAGGGCCTCATCCAACGCCTGCGGGCGCTGAACCTCTTCATCGACGACGTGTACCACGCCCAACGATGCGTCCAGGCGGGAGCGGTACCGGCCGACGTCATCGTCGGCTCTCCGAACTTCCGCCCCGAGTGTGTCGGTGTGAGCCCCCCTGGAGGCATCTGGGCGCACATCTGCGGGAGCGACCTGGTCCGGGGTGAGGACGGGACCTTCTACGTGCTCGAGGACAACCTGCGTGTCCCCTCCGGGGTGTCCTACCTCCTCGAGAACCGCATGGTGACGAAGCACGTACTGCCCGAGCTCTTCCGTTCGTACAGCATCGAGCCGGTCGATCCCTACATCAGTCGTCTGGGCGAGCTGCTCTCCTCTCTGGCGCCGGGTGTCCGTGAACCCACGATCGTCGTCCTCACCCCGGGGATCCACAACCCGGCCTACTTCGAGCATGCCTTCTTGGCCCAGCAGCTGGGGGTGGAGCTCGTGGAAGGCGGTGACCTCGTCGTTCTCGATGACGACACCGTCCACATGCGGACCGTGGGAGGGCTCGAGAAGGTGGATGTGATCTACCGCCGGATCGACGACGTCTTCCTCGATCCGGCCGCCCTGCGCCGCGACTCGCTGGTCGGGGTACCGGGGCTCATCCGGTCCTGGAGGGCCGGAGGTGTGGCGCTGGTGAACGCCCCTGGAACCGGCGTGGCCGACGACAAGGCCGTCTACGCCTTCGTGCCCGAGATCATTCGCTTCTTCCTGGGGGAGGAGCCGATCCTTCCCAACGTCCCGACGTGGCGGTGCGGCGATCCCGACGACCGGCGCTTCGTGCTCGCCAATCTCGACGCCCTGGTGGTGAAGCCCGCCAATGAGTCAGGGGGCTACGGGATCGTGATCGGCCCCTCCGCCGGAACGGCGGCATTGGCGCTCGTCGCTCAACGGATCGAGCAGCACCCGCCCAATTGGGTGGCGCAGCCCCTTCTCTCGTTGTCGACCATGCCGACCTTGTGTGACGGAGTCGTCTCCCCGCGCCACGTGGACCTGAGGCCGTTTACCCTGCTCGGTCCGGACGGGGCCTATGTGGCACCGGGGGGACTGACCAGGGTGGCGCGCCAGGAGGGTTCTCTGATCGTCAATTCCTCACAGGGTGGTGGGAGCAAGGACACCTGGATCGTGGACCGGGCCCTGGTGGACGAGACGCGGCCCGTGGCCTCCGTCGGTTCCCCGCCCCGGGTCCTCCCCCCGGTTCCGGCGGGGGCGACCGGCACCACCGCCGAAGCTGGCGCGCCCGTGGTCCCGGCCCCGGTGCAGGACCAGTAGGAGGCGGCGGTGACCTTGATGTCGGCGCCGAGAGAGGGGGGGAGATGTTGCTGGCACGGGTAGCGGAGGCCGTGTACTGGGCCGGGCGCTACCTCGAGCGGACCGAGGACATGTCCCGGATCGTCCAGGTGCACGGGGAGACGCACGTCGATCTTCCCGTCGGAGCCGATGTCGGATGGAGCCCGTTGCTCGACATCTGCGGTGCCGACGACACCTGCATCGAGCGTCTCCGGCGGCAGGAGGCCGAACAGGCCGCCATGCCCGGACGCGGTCCCCGCATCAGTGAGGCCACCGTCGTGAAGTTCGTCGTCACCGACCGGGACAATCCGGCGTCCATCGTCAACGCCCTGGCCGGCGCCCGTGACAACCTCAGGGTGGCGCGTCCGGTCGTGCCACGCGAGGTGTGGGAGCTGATCAATGATCTGTGGCTCGACCTCAGCACCGACGCGCCACTGATACAGACACGGCAGGGACGGGTCCGGTGGCTCCGGCGGGCCATCGACGAATGCGTGCGGACGAACGGCATCCTGGCCAGCACCATGCGCCGCGACGAGGCGATGGCGTTCATCAGCATCGGCCAGCAGATCGAACGGGCCGACATCACCGCCCGGATCCTCGCCGTGCGCGCCGACAGCGCCGCCCCCACGCGCGGGCGCGATCCGTACGACGACGTGCACTGGATGGCCCTCCTTCGTTCCTTGGCCGCCTATCAGCCATTTCGCCGGGCCATGCCGGCTCGACCCGACAACGGCGCCACCTTGCGCTTCCTTCTCCAGGACGATGCCTTCCCACGGGCCGTGTCCTCGTGCCTGAGCGAGCTGCGGGGCACGGTGAAGAGACTCCCGGGCAATGAAGAGGTGCTCGCCGCCTGCACCGACGCGTCGGTCCTGATCGCCGATGCGCCCGTCGACCGACTGACGCCGTCGGAGCTCCGAAGCCTGGTCGGAGACCTTCATGGAGCACTGGCGGCCATCCACGGTCGCCTGGACGAGACATACTTCCGCTCCACCAACGCCATGGTCCCCGAGCCGTCACGTTCCCGAGCCCTGAGCGTCGGTACGAAGGTGGCCGGGGACGAGGCGCCGGCGACGCCCGGTGCCGCCGACCCGAGGGTGTACCTGGTGAGCCACCGCACCACCTACGAGTACGGAGGCCCGGTCGAGCAGTCCTACAACGAAGCTCACCTCCGCCCGCGGGCCACCGGTCATCAACGGTGCCAGTGGCACACCTTGGAGATAGATCCCGAACCGATATCGCGATCGGAGTACCTCGACGCTTTCGGGAACGCGGTGACGGTCTTCGTCGTGGCCGGAGGCTTCCGACGGCTGTCGGTGACGGCCACGAGCGAAGTCAGCGTCCACCGGACCCCCCTTCCGCCCGCCAGTCTGCCCTGGGAGTCGGCCCAGTGGCTGCTCGACATCGACCGCCAGGCGGCCTCGCGTGACGCTCGGCGGTACCGGGCCCCGTCGCGGCTCGTCCCGGCATCGCCCGATCTGGCGGAGTACGCGCTGGCGTCCTTCGGAGCGGGGCGCCCTCTGATCGAGGCGGTCGTCGATCTGGCCGGGCGTATCCACCGGGACTTCGTCTACGAGCCGGGATTCACCTCGGTGACCACACCCGTTCTCGACGTCCTCGCCTACCGTCGGGGGGTCTGTCAGGACTTCGCTCACCTGGCTGTCGGATGCGTGAGGTCGATGGGCCTGGCCGCCCGCTACGTCAGCGGTTACATCGAGACGATTCCCCCCGAAGGCCAACAGCGGCTTCTCGGTGCCGACGCCTCACACGCATGGTTCTCGGTGTACCTGCCCGGTTGGGGGTGGATCGACGTCGATCCGACGAACGATCAGGTCGTCTCCGATTCGTACGTCACGACCGCCTGGGGTCGCGACTACTGGGACGTCTCGCCCCTGCGCGGATCGGTCGAGGGTGGTGGCATGTCCCACACCCTGGACGTGGCCGTCGACGTCACTCCGTTGACGGCCGACTCGACGGCCTGAGACCGCTCGCCGGGCCCGGGCGGGCCAGGCGACGGAAGACGGCCGACCGGGTCAGGACCTCGTCACACCCTGCCTCCCGGGCGGCGTCGAGCAGTGCTTTGTCGACGTGGCTGGCGAAACCCACCGTGTGTGCCGCACCCAGACGGGGGAGGATCTCGAGGATCCCGGGATGGCCGAGATCGACCACGACGAACATGGCCCCGCCCGCCACGGCGGCTGCCAGATCGCTCGCCGATGTGACGAAATCGACCGCTCGCCCCGCCGCCCGGCTGGCGATCTCCACCCGGGAGCGGTCCATGAGGTCCGGGACATAGGCCACGGCCGGCACGGTGTCGGATGCAGGTGAGGATCCGCTCGCCATCGCGCCCAGTGTCCCATGGACGACGGGGCGGATCCGGCGGGCCGGGCCCACTTCAGCAAAAATGGCCAAAGGTGTCGGCGGCACCCGACCGTGGCCGAGGTTCTTACCGACGGCGTGGTCAGCGGGCCGTGATGTACTCGATCAGCTCCGTCCGGTTCTTCTCGAGCTCCTCGATCCGGTCTTTCACGACGTCGCCGATGCTCACGATCCCGCACAGCCGGCCCTCCACGGTGACCGGGACATGACGGATGCGGCGTTCGGTCATGATCCGCATGAGCGATTCGGTGTCGTCGTCGGGGGAGCAGGTGGTCACCGTCGGGGACATGATGGAGGAGACGAGCTCGTGCACGACCGCTTCTCCGCTCTCGCTCATCTTGCGGACCACATCACGTTCGGAGACGATGCCGTCGATCGTCTGGCCGTCGTCGGACACCACCAGCGCGCCGACGTGGTGCCGACTGAGCTCGTCCACGGCCTGGGCCACCGTGGCGTCGCCGCCGATGGTGGCGACGTCGGATCCCTTGTTGGCAAGCAGGGTCGAGATGCGCACTGGTCTGGTCCTCCTCGGGAGATGTGTCGCCTCTGGTCGTCGAGTCCTCTGGTCGTGTCGGTCGGGATGTCGTGTCGGTCGGGGGCGGTCGTGTCCGTCGGAGCGGTGGACCGGTCCACGTCTTTCCCCTCCACTCTACGGGGTGGAACGCCCGGGCGGTGGAGGGGATCCGACGGCACTCGTGATGCCGTTCACGATCGCCCCGCTCTCCTCCCGGGAGAGCGACGTGTTCCTCACCGGGACCGCCGTGACGTCGACGGAGGGCGGTCGCCAGCCTGGGCGCGGCGCCCGTCCCCATGGTCGGCTACCGGGCGTCGCGACGTGCCCGGCTGTGCTGACGGCCCCGGGTGGCCTGATCGAGGATGGCCTTGCGCAGGCGGACGGCCTTCGGAGTGACCTCGACGCATTCGTCCTCGGCGATGAACTCGAGGGCCTGCTCGAGGGACAGCTGCAGATGGGGAGTGAGCCGCTCCAGCTCGTCGGCCGTCGACGACCTGACGTTGGTCAGCTTCTTCTCCTTGGTGGGATTGACGTCCATCTCGTCGGCACGCGAGTTCTCCCCCACGATCATTCCTTCGTAGACCTCGGTGCCCGGTCCGATCAGCAGGGTCCCCCGCTCCTGCAGCGCCATCAGGGCGTAGGTCGTCGTTGCACCGCGACGGTCGGCCACCATCGACCCGTTGCGGCGGGTGCGCAGCTCGCCGTGCCACGGCTCCCATCCGTCGAAGACGTGGTGCAGGACTCCCGTTCCGCGCGTCTCGATCAGGAACTCGGTGCGGAAGCCGACGAGGCCCCGGGCCGGGACGCGGTAGTCCATGCGGACCCACCCGGTCCCGTGGTTGACCACCTCGGCCAGACGCCCGTGTCGCAGAGCGAGCAGCTGCGTGACCACGCCCAGATAGTCGTCGGGCACGTCGATGGCGACCCGTTCCATCGGTTCGTGGACAGCGCCGTCCACCAGCCGGGTCACCACTTGCGGTTTGCCCACCGTGAGCTCGAATCCCTCGCGTCGCATGGTCTCGACCAGGACGGCCAGCTGGAGCTCGCCCCGACCCTGGACCTCCCATGTGTCGGGTCGATCGGTGGACGAGACGCGCAGCGAGACATTGCCGATCAGCTCCGTGTCGAGGCGCCCCTTCACCAGCCGGGCCGTGAGCTTCGTTCCGTCGATGCCCGACAGCGGTGACGAATTGATGCCGATCGTCATGGACAGGCTGGGCTCGTCCACCAGGATGGCCGGGAGGGGGACCGGATCGTCGGCGTCGGCCAGGGTCTCCCCGATGGTCACCTCGGGAAAGCCGGCCACCGCCACGATCTCCCCCGGTCCCGCTTCCTCGACGTCGACGCGCTCGAGGGCGCGTGACGCGTAGAGCTCCGTCACCTTGGCCCGTTGCACCGATCCGTCCACGCGGCACCACGCCACCGTGTCCCCCCGCCGGAGCGTCCCGTGGTGGACACGGCAGATGGCCAGTCGGCCGACGTAGGGGGAGGCGTCGAGGTTGGTGACCAGAGCCTGGAGAGGGTGATCGGGGTCGTAGACGGGAGCCGGCACGTTGCGCACGATGGTGTCGAAGAGGGGAACGAGGTCGGTGCCGACGGTGTCGGGATCGGTGCTGGCCCATCCGGCGCGGGCGTTGGCGTAGAGCACGGGGAAGCCCACCTGGTGCTCGTCGGCGTCGAGGTCGAGGAAGAGGTCCTCCACCTCGTGGACGACCTCGGAGATCCGGGCATCGGCCCGGTCCACCTTGTTCACCACCAGGATGACGGGAAGACGGGCCTCGAGCGTCTTGCGCAGGACGAAGCGCGTCTGCGGCAGGGGACCCTCCGATGCATCGACGAGCAGGAGCACTCCGTCGACCATGGCCAGACCCCGTTCCACCTCACCGCCGAAGTCGGCGTGCCCGGGGGTGTCGACGATTGTGATCTTGGTGGGCCCGTATTGAACGGCCGTGTGCTTGGCCAGGATCGTGATGCCCTTTTCGCGTTCGAGGTCGCCCGAGTCGAGGACGCGGTCGGTGAGCTCCTTGTCCGCTCGGAAGGCTCCTGTCTGACGGAGCATTCCGTCGACCAACGTGGTCTTGCCGTGGTCAACGTGGGCCACGA